>Ga0308157_10004601_pt1 | contig 18154 bp, 12 predicted proteins | sample PhyBR1_FD_201035 | JGI IMG/M metagenome (GOLD analysis project Ga0308157, IMG submission 201035) | Phyllosphere microbial communities from UC Gill Tract Community Farm, Albany, California, United States - DLSLB.R1 | ecosystem: Host-associated > Plants > Phyllosphere > Unclassified | place: USA...
TGGTAACGGTCGGCGCGATCCGGTCCAGTCTAATGTCCGATTCCACGCGGCTGCTGGTGAGAATCAGATCAGGCTTGGCCCGGCGAAGAGACGCATAGCTGAAATCCGAACCGTCCAGCCATACCGTACCGGGACTTTTTTGCATGGTTCGTTCCGAAACTGCTGCCGAACGGTCTTGGCGATTCGTCTTCTCAAGTGCCGCCACCGGCTGCAAACCAAGCGTGCGCAAATAATCGTCCAACCCGTAGTAGGCTGCCGCGATGCGCCGATCGGGATGCTTCATATAGAAAGCCGGAGCGATCCCTTCTGCTTTTTTAAAAGCCCGACTGAAATAATGCTCGTCCCGGTAGCCTACGCTCCGCGCGACCGTCTTGATCTTATCGGTTGAAAAAAGCAGCTGACGCGCTTTCCACATCCGCAGACGCAGCAGATATTGCGTGGGTGTTCGGCCTGTTTTGGACTTGAACGTGCGGATAAAATGGTTCATGCTCATTCCCGCGAGAGCGGCCAGTTCGGAAACGCCGAGTTCGCGCGCATAATGCTCGGACATATAATCCAGTACCGGGCCGATTCCGGACAGAGTGCCGGAAGCTCCCGAATTCCGCTCGTGGGTTCGCTCTGCATTCGCTTCGTTTCGAAGCTGGTTCAGAGTTAAATAACCGGATAGCCAGCGATGCAGCGCATGCTTCAACTCCAAGCGATCGCGCGGCGGCGGTTCGCTTGCCATACCCGGAATTCTCTCCTGCTGCTGGATCTCTTGCTTCAAGCGCCCGGCCGGAGGAAGTTCCGCCTCTACCGCCAACCATTGTCCGCCGAAACGCTCCATGCGCCGACAAGAAAAAAGCAGCAGCGAGCAGCGGAATCCATCTCCCCAATGTCCGCCCACCTCCGTACCCGGCGCAATCCAGAAACGATCGCCCGCCTCGGCTGGATGCAAACGCCCGTCAAGCGATAATGTAATTTGGCCGCCTTCGACAACCAGCAATCCGGCGCGATCCCAAGCTTTCGGCTGGAATGAACCCTCCCCATACCACTCCGGCTGGCATAAGCGGATGGAGGGGAAGATCAGGCGGTCGGGTCGGCTTTTGTTAAGGTTGATTTTTTTCACCCCGGATTCCAAACTGATAAACATCAATCTATTCATTTTCAACCCACTTGCCTACCTATACTTATTATAGCGGTTGCAATATTTGAAGAAGCAACATATTGAGAAATTTAAAAATACCGAGCACAAGCTTTTTTATTTCGATTACATAATTTCTTTATAATCCATTATGTTCAGGTAAAATGATGCGACCAAATCGGTGGAATTGGTTATGTCGCACTATCTCATATCCCACTATGTTCAGATAAAACAGCATTCGCACTGACAGAGTTCTATGCGACAGCACACTTCATATCCTACTACGTTCAGATAAAACCCGATGTGCCATTCACCTGGATGATCGGCGAACCATCTTCATATCCCACTACGTTCAGATAAACCAGGTACTGGGTTTTGCTAATCTGGTGTTACTAAATCCTTGATATCCTACTGCGTTCAGATAAACCCTTGTGACGCCAAGCAGCAGCCCGAACTCATCAAACTTCATATCCCACTAAGTTCAGATAAAACTTTTTCACTCGTTCACGGAACGCCTTACGTTCGGCCTTCATATCCCACTACGTTCAGATAAAACTATGTTAAAATGGAAGATCGTCGTCGGATATGTCTATCTTCATATCCCACTACGTTCAGATAAAACTCAAAGCGAAAGACGATCCTGAGTCGCTCAAAGTCCTTCATATCCCACTACGTTCAGATAAAACCGATGAAGCGAATCCAGAACAATCCCGGTCCTTCTGGCTTCATATCCTACTACGTTCAGATAAAACAAAGAGATCCTGAAGTTCCCGGATCATTACGTCAATTCTTCATATCCCACTACGTTCAGATAAAACCGGACTGTGCGCGCAGTTGGCCGCAGTACCGGAAGACTTCATATCCCACTACGTTCAGATAAAACGCCTCCGATCGCAAGGATGCTTGCTCCGCCACCTGACTTCATATCCCACTACGTTCAGATAAAACGAAATGTCCGGTCAGGGTTGTCGAGAGTACGAACAGACTTCATATCCCACTACGTTCAGATAAAACCGTGACAGAGCCAATCAGGACGGTTAGCGAACCCATCTTCATATCCCACTACGTTCAGATAAAACTACGAGACGCGGAAAGGCGATACGCAGCTCGAAACGACTTCATATCCCACTACGTTCAGATAAAACGCATTTGCGATCATCGCCTCGCCCCTTTCTCTCTATACTTCATATCCCACTACGTTCAGATAAAACGATCGAACCGTTGACGAACGTCCACTCGTGCTTGGACCTTCATATCCCACTACGTTCAGATAAAACGCTGCCCGCGTCATTTCCGACCCGCGTCGCTTCCGTCTTCATATCCCACTACGTTCAGATAAAACTTCAGATCACTTTGTAATAGAAGAGGGACACATAGTACTTCATATCCCACTACGTTCAGATAAAACCAGAATCGAAATACCGGCCAGCCAAGCCGTTCGTTCTTCATATCCCACTACGTTCAGATAAAACGATTGATTGTCCGGCTGTCACTCATTCCGTAACGAGCTTCATATCCCACTACGTTCAGATAAAACGGAACAAGCGGCAGAGAAAGCATGGGCAATAACATTCTTCATATCCCACTACGTTCAGATAAAACGGAACGCCGAAGGAAAGGTCATCAAGCCGGACGGACTTCATATCCCACTACGTTCAGATAAAACTGCGCGAAAAAGGCATGATCGTCAAAACCACAATCTACTTCATATCCCACTACGTTCAGATAAAACGTAAATTCGAAGCGGAGATGCTGGAAGTTCAGAGTCCTTCATATCCCACTACGTTCAGATAAAACAGGGTAATGCCTGCCTGACCCCGGTGCAAGTCCGGGCTTCATATCCCACTACGTTCAGATAAAACGCTTTGGCCTAGCACCTAACACACCGCCCCACCCATCTTCATATCCCACTACGTTCAGATAAAACCAGCGGTACGCCTTGGAGCTTCTTCTGTGGAACTCGCTTCATATCCCACTACGTTCAGATAAAACACAGCAATTACGACTATTTTAACACCTTTGGAGAGCTTCATATCCCACTACGTTCAGATAAAACAATTACATCATCGCCGGCATTGGCGCCGGCTTAACACTTCATATCCCACTACGTTCAGATAAAACATAAGCATGTGAAAGATCCAGATACGCCCTTACCAACTTCATATCCCACTACGTTCAGATAAAACACAGACGCAGCTGGCGCTCCGGTCGTAGATGCTGCCTTCATATCCCACTACGTTCAGATAAAACTAGATGAAGTTCAGTTTATGACTTCCGCTCAGATCGCTTCATATCCCACTACGTTCAGATAAAACAAGAACTGTTGCCAAAGCTTTGACCTTATCTTTATCCTTCATATCCCACTACGTTCAGATAAAACATGATGCCGACGCGCTCGTCCAGGCGACGAAGCATACTTCATATCCCACTACGTTCAGATAAAACCCTTCGCGGAAGACGTGGTCCATATCACCGATCGTCTTCATATCCCACTACGTTCAGATAAAACGTAGACCTGCCGTAGCCGCTCGCCGTCGCTTAGTTCTTGATATCCCACTACGTTCAGATAAAACAGCACCTGATGCCGCTCGATCAGAAGACGCAGACGCCTTCATATCCCACTACGTTCAGATAAAACCTTCTTCCGTTTACCCTCTTCATGCATATCACACACCTTCATATCCCACTACGTTCAGATAAAACGTTTGGGGGATTTATCCCCCATTTATACCTTGATGCTTCATATCCCACTACGTTCAGATAAAACGGAGCTCGACTACCTGCGAGCAACCGTCCGTATCGCTTCATATCCCACTACGTTCAGATAAAACCCTGGTTGTTCTCGATCCGTACGCTGTGCCGTTGCGTCTTCATATCCCACTACGTTCAGATAAAACTTGATCGCCGTAGTCGGTTGAGAGGCCCAATCAAGCTTCATATCCCACTACGTTCAGATAAAACCCCGCTCAAAAACCGCCTAAATCCCGCACCGTTGAGCCATTTCGTAACAGCTTCAACAGCAGCATTTGCATCGAACCACCAATCGTGTAAACGTAATTTCTACGAAATAGCTCAAAATCCCTTATCTATCAAGGGTTTAAGCCGCTTTCATCCTTTTCCCGGTTCGATGCAAATGAACTTTAATACCGCTCTCTTATAAGAACATTGTATCAAAAGAACGATCCGTTCCAAGTACTTCCTTCACCAAATTACGCGGATTTTCTACTTTATACAAATAGACGGAATCCTCATCATCCATGATCGTTTTTAATTCGGCCAAGCAACGCGTCAACGTCCCCTTCGTGATTTCGCCTTCGAATACCGAATTTTGCGTCCAGTCCAGATATTCGCGCAGCTTTTTGCAGACTTTGCCGACTCTTTTTTCACCAACGTCATACGTAATAATCACAAACATTTTACCACCACGCTTTTAAAGGTTTATAGGTTTCGTCACCGATCATATGCTTGATCAGTTTATAGGCTTCCAGCCGAATCAGATAACGGTACGAAACCTGGCGTCCCAGCTTACGATGCTTAATCGTTTCTTTCATTTTGGCTTCGAAATCCGTCAAAAAAATCTTGCGTCCTTCTTCGTTCAAAAAATACATTCCGTCTTCATTGCGAAAATGCTTGGGTTGTATTCTGCGGTTATTGACCAACGTAAAGACCAGCGGATCAATAAGTAACGGTTTGAAAATCTCTGCAATATCCAGACAAAGCGAGAAGCGTTTGCTTGAAGGTTCGTGAAGGTAGCTGATCGCCGGATCAAGCGCCGTTTTGTATACCTCGGACAGAATGGTCGTGTACATCACGCCGTTTCCGAACGAAATCATGGCATTGAGCGGGTCTTTCGGCGGACGCTTATTGCGACCCGACCATTCAAAACCTGCGTTTTTCAACAAAAAAGGAAAAGCTTCGTAATAGACTTGACGGCACTGACCTTCGACGCCCATGGCTTGAGGAATTCCGGTAGCGGCATCCAGCAAAGCAACGCGTGACATCATCGTATCCACGTAAGGTTTAGTCGCTTCTCCCTGCTTGCGCAGATTTCGCACCATGTGATGCACACCGCTTTGGATAAAAGCTTTCGCCAAAAACAATCTTTTCGCCGGATTCAGATAATGGGAACTTTGCTGCACGACGTTGTAACCGGAAACCGTACTATCGCGGGGATAATAAGTGCCGTCGTAATATCCGTAATGATTATAGACATGAAGACGTACCTGGTGCTGAGTCAAAATGTGCAGAAGCGAGCTGTTGAAATCCACATTACCCAGCAGATGAATATTTTCCGTTTGCTCGACAGGCAGCGGCTGGGACTTTCCTTCTTCGTTCACAAAATACAGCGTATTGTTTTTGCGATGCAGCTTACCTGCCGAGAAAATAAATACGTCACGTCCCGAACTCATGCTTCTTCCTCCCCGATTTCTCCCGATTGACAAAAATCCCGATACGCACACTTGGTGCAATAAGGCAGTTTTCGATACTTGGGCAGCGTGCCGCTTCCAATCTGACGAACGCCCTGCATCGCCGCTTCTACTTCTTGAATCGCGGCTTCATCCAACTCCACTTCAACCGTTTGTTTTTCTGTGGGATAACTGAGCAGTCCTTTTTTCTCGATTCCGTTTTGTTTGAGCAGATATAAGTAGTACAGCATCTGTAGCCGGTCCGCCCGCTCCATGCGGCTGCTGATTTTAACCTCGCGTACCCAGTCTTCGTCGATCGCGTCCACAACGGCTTCGCCGCCGATCTCGATTTCTTTTTCCAACCGTCCGTAAGCGTATTCGTGCAAGACTTTGCCTTCTTCCACTCGATCGCTATGCTGCTCCATGCCGAGTCCATGCTGAAACAACCAAAGCTTACGTTTGCAGACGGCGTAGTAGTGCATTTCGACACCGCGAATCTCTAACGTTTCCAAGGTCATGCGCCTCCTGTTCGGATCGTTAACTCACATGAATATTGAAGAATGGATCGCTTGACTCGTTTCCAGGCCGGTCTCTGTACTGTACTCGGCATCAACGATATATAGGTCCGGAATACCGGGAAAAGGACTAAGCAGATTGTTTGTTTTGGACTGGTAAAAGTTCACGCCGACCAAGTATTTTTCGACCGTTTTGCGTGCTTTTTTCTTTTCCTTCCATTGCGAATTGTGGTTGCCCGCAATAACCATCGCTGTCTGGATTTCTTCCGTTTCAATAAAGCATCTGGGTACGGCTTGAACTTCCTGAATGTCCCGGAAAATCTTCTGCGCTTCGCCGCGATTCATATCGTAAGGAATCGAATCGCGAATATCTTTCAGCGCTTTATCGAATTTCTTTAAAAAGTCGCTTTTATGTTCTTGAAGCGTATGACGATCGTAGAGTTGGTCAATCATATCCTGCTTGATCGACTCCCGTAACACCGTTCCTTGATGAACACGCAGCAAATCCAAGCTGATCTCGTACAACTGCTGATCGTAGACGTATCCGATTCCGCTGGCCTCCCCGCAAAATACATGTACGTTTACTTCCTCTACGCTTTTGGTACCTCTTCGATTACAGCGGCCGTAACGTTGAAACTGGCTGTCTAATATCGACATTTCCGTATACAAGCGGTCAAAGTCGATATCCAAACTGGCCTCCACTAACTGCGTCGTCACCCAAATTCCCGGCTGTTTGCTTTGTTCAAAATCCAGCAGTTCAGCTTCACGTTCGGCCCGATCCTTGCGGATAAAGCGGGAATGCAGCAGCCTTACGCCATCCTGTCGCTTTGCAAGCTCTTTGAAGACTTCCTTCGCACGATTGACCGTATTGCAAATGACCAGCACGCTTTGCGTTTTCGCCTCTTCCGTAATTCGTTTCAATGCGAGGTCGCTCAACAGCGCGTCTTCATGCACTTCGATATGATGACGCAAATTCGTATCGTCGATAAACGGCTGCGGCGAGATGACAAGTTCATGCGTCGGTTCTCCGCGGCTTTCCCGCAGTTCTTTTTCCAAAGCTTCCCGATAAAGCTTCGGCATCGTGGCCGTCATGATCATGAACGATCCGCCGATACGGTCGATCATCACCAAGGCACGGATGAGGATCGCCGCGATCTCCGGGCTATACGCTTGAAGTTCGTCGATCACGACTTTGGAATACGCCATCGTTGCATATTCCTTTTCGAAGCCGAGATAGTACAGCGGGAATTTTAAAATCTGGTCGACGGTGCATACGATAAGCGGATTCGCATACTCTTTGGTCGCGGAATGGATAAAGGGAAGACGTTCTTCGTCTTTCGTCGCCTGCGCCTGACGACGTTGCGAGCTATTCTTGTCCCGATCTTCCATAAGCATCTGCTCCAAATAATCCAGACTCGTCGAGTGCAGTAAGCCCACAACTTCTTCGCCCTCAAAATCTTCTTCAGTTTCTTCCGCGTACGGCGGCTCGCCTACATCCGCGATCCTGCCGACTCGTCCGTTCAAATTCAACCCTTCGCGATTTACCAGCCGTTTATACATACTGTTCAGACTCACCCGAAGCGGCAGTGTAAAGAAAGCTTTGTCGTCTCCGATCCATAGCAGCCCCGCTTCGGTCTTGCCCATACCGGTCTGCGCGACGGCAATGACATGATGTTGGCGGTTGGCTTTGGAGAACTGTTGCAGGGGATTAAGTCCCGCATCGGGAAAAGAGTGTTGAATGAACGCTTCCGTTCGTTCTCCCGGATTAGCTTCCGGCGCTATAGAGATCGGAACATGAGCAGATGCGGCATGATCCAGACGGTGCAGTAGACCTTTGAGCAGCACATAACGATAAAAGTCGGAGCCGTTTTCGATTTCGGTGTAGCGACGTTTTAAGATTCCGAGCGAAGATCGATCACCATATTCGGCAATCTCGATCCCCAACTCTTTAGCTATCGTTTCTTTTAGCGCAGGAAAATAGGTGTCGTACACCAAGCTCAACTGTTCTTCATCATCCAAACGTTCACGTTCATGATGGAATCCGATGGTTTGAAAAAGAAGCGCACGTTCGACTTTATTCAATTTCAGCACATTTCGTGGAAACGCCAAGATCGATAGTAAGTTATGCTGTAGGTCATACGGAACGCTCAAATCGAATGCCAATTCCGATTCTCCTATCGCTTTTCGCAACTTCTGTTGAAACACAGGATTATACTTGCCCACATCATGATATAAAACTGCCCACTCCAGCAGCTTCCAATCTTTTTCGCTAAGGAATGAGAGCTTATCTGTATATGCTTCCTTAAGGATATGAAATCGCTTGATCAATTCTTGTGTATGCGTAGCTATCGTTTCGATCGGCTTTGATTTTGCTAAATACTCCATACCAACACTTCCTTTCAAATCACAAAGGGAGAACCGACGTGTCATCCGGCTCTCCCTCTGAGGTGATTAAAAAATGAGTTTATCCAACTATGGGCTCTGAAAAATAAACGCCTCGACCTTCATCATCTACGCAGACATCGGCTTGATTGGAAATTGCAGCTCCGTCTTGGACGTAGCCCATATGAAGCTTATCCCAGATGCGTATACCGTTCACGATCCGATACGTCCAATTCAAACGATAAGGAGAATAAGGGACATCGTCTGTTTCTTCCAATATCCGCTCGGGAACAAATGCGCCTCCACGAATAACGACAGGGCGTTCCGCGGATTCAATCTCCACGATCTCGCACTCATCCACCCGAAGCAAATCTTCCCAGCGTCCCAGGCTCAGCGTCGTCGAACTGTCTTTGATTCGGCGTTCCAGCTCTTCGAGTACCGCTTGCTCTGCCTGAACGTGGATCACCAAATTAACGTCGTACAGCATGTGCGTGTAGATCGGCATAGTCGTAATCTCTTCCAATTGACGATCCATGCCCAGTCCGGCTGTCGTCAGAATAAACTCCGGCGTCGAGTGTTGTTTGAAAAAGTAATGGATCTGGTAATCCGTCATCAGCGTATCGTATCCGCCTTGCACGCTGATCTGCATCGGAATCAGCTCGTTGGCTTCCAGCACGGCGTGCAGCATACCTTTTACGGTTGAATGCGGAGGAAGCGGATACGTTTCGGCGACCTTACTGGCAAAAGGCTTTTTGTAGCAGGCCGTTTGTTGATACAGCTTCAGCCGCAGTACTTTCATGCCAATTCCTCTAGTGCACGCATGGCTTCGGCTTGAATCGTTTGGAAGAAATATTCGATGCTGCCGCTGCCGGCAATGCCAAGCTCATTGAAATTCGCTTCGTTTTGGAAAATGCCCGAGACATAACCCAGATGCGTCGAATTTGCGATCTCTTTACCTCCGAAAGTCGTCTTCGCCGCTTCTTGGAGTGCCTCCGTATTCAGCTTCCAGGCTTTCACTTGCGGTTCTAACATCAGGCGCCCCAGGAAAAACGGATTCGCCGCCGGATAAACGCCGCCGATTGCAAACAACGGAGCCAACGATTCTTGGCGCCCTCGAATGTTTCGGTTCAGCAGTTTCACAATGTCCAAGAACTGACTAAGACGTTCTTTACGTGTTTCCACGGGAAGTGAAACCAGATTCTTTTTGTCAGCTGGATCAATACCTACCCGCTTCAGATCCAATGTGATCGTATAAGCGTAGAAACTTTCGTGCTGCTCGATATTAGCCAGGTTCGGCGTCTCGCCGATTCGCTCAGCCAAACCCATATTATTCAAGAACTCCATATCGCTGCGATACGGCTCCAGAGAAATCGCATGGGACAGACGCGCTACGGCAGGACGCTTCATCGAATTCTTATTCGTTTTGAGATAACCGAACAGATCCATCTCGACCGAATCGGCGATGGTCAAAGCTTCCTGGAATTGCAAAGTCCCTTTCGACTTGTCGACCACATCGAGATTCCAATCGAACCACTCGTTGCCCAGACGCACGATATCGTAACGAAGGCTTTGGCGGGAAGCGAAAGTCAGCACGTCGCCGTTGCCCCGATGGATTTTTTTTAACTCGGAAATATTGGCAATGCCTTCCCCATAGTTCAAGGAATTCGCTTTGAAGATCAACGAAAGTGTCAAGGCTTTACTCATGAACGGCTTCCCCCTCTGGTTTCAATTCCTGATCGGCTTTTTCTTCGGCGTCTTTTCGATCCTGTCCCAATAATCCGGCAACAAACGCGCTGGAGATCGTTTCGAAATCCAAGCCGTCTTGCGTAAAAATATTCAAAAAGGCATTGGATACCGGCAACGCGGCATCCGATCGGCTTGCGGACAGATAGACCCGGAACACGCTATCCATAAATTCCTGACGATCGCCGGACTTCGCTGCATTCAACAATCGGTAAGCCAGCCCTTCAAGCTTTTTGGAGCCGGGCGCCCGGTAGTTTTCTTCATTTCCTCCGCTTTGCCGCCCTTTGACCATACGCTGCCGAATCATGGCTCCCTGCTTGTATACGTGCCAAACGGTACTGTCCAGATTCTTATCCTGCATACGCTTCTCCCCCTTTTTCGCAAGTAACCACTGCACTCTTGCTCTCGTGGCTTCGAGCGCGTAATACGCCAACCATTTCGGGTCCCCGCCTTTATTACTCTCAACGATCGCCAGCCGTAATATCTCGAAAATAGTCAACTTCGGATCATGGCCTTGCAAAATCTGACGCAAAAAAGCATCTCGCTGCTCCCGATGCTTGATTCGTTCGATCCATTTTCCGTAGTGATGCAAATAATCGGCCATGTAAAGCGGCATATGATAGTAGTCCAACAATGTCTTTTTAGCCGAATATTCAGAATGAACTTCGACAAATGTATATTGCTTTTGGATATGTTCCGCCTTCTGTTCATGTTCACGGAACAACCCGATAATGGCTTCGCCGAAAGTCGCGTCCTGCTTGCGTCTGGAGCGATAGCTTTCATTTTCCATATATTCGGTGTCGAAACTGCGCCCGGTTAACAACATACCGAAAAAGCGTTTATTCTCATTGAACTCTTCGGTTCCCAAACGTCGGTTGTATGTAGCCATACCGATCGGTACGCATAAAAAAACAAGCCGCGCAAGCGCGCTGATCGGGATCGGGAGGTTACGGTTAAAGTCCCAACTGAAGTTAAACGCTTTGCTTTTCGAGAGCGCCAACGGAGAGAACACCATTTCCTCGTACGATTGCGTCGCATGCATTCCGTCGATAAAAGAACAAGGCAGAATCTGACTTTGAAAATATTCGGCTAGTTCATGATCGGCCTTCATCTTCTTGAGCGCTTTGTGCCAATCGTGAAAAGGCTTATAATCGTCCGCCCAAAGTTCCAAAAAAGGCAGCAGTCGTTCTTTTTCCAACCCGGTTCTCAGCACGTCGTACCATCGCAACTCATGCAACGCGGGCCGTGCAAAGTCTTTGTCGATCTGCGCGATATGCTCGTCCGTCGATTTGGCGTTGAAGGTCGGCTGCAAAATCGAAGTCTGACCAAAAAACGGATTCATGATCATGGCTTTCATATAATTCAGCGTCAGCTTTTCTTTGATCGCTTGCGTAGACATTGTCTTCTCGTACTCTTCGACAGCCTGCTTGACCACATCGCGCTGATCGTAACCCGAACAGTTTTTAAGCGTTTCCATGATCTGCTGCAACCGCTCGTGCTCGGGGCTTCCCGCAAAGTACTTATCGACTTTCTTGAACTGCTCGTTGATCTGCGCACGAACTTGCTTGGCGGCTTCTTTGATCTGGGCATCTTTCTCCGCCGACTTCAAACGATCCGGAACATTGTCGGAGCGACTGCTCCAGAACTCCATTCGTTTGACGTCTCGCGTCACGATATTGAATTCTTCGATCATGTATCGGATATACCGTTTCGAAAAAGACTCCAGATGTTCTTCCGTCAGCGTCATGCGCGTATCTTCGACTTTAAATCGGGTACTATTCAGTCCGTAGTCGGACAGATCGCATTCGTACAGACGCCGTAATCCGATCAGGCCCGCCGTCCACATCCAATCTTCCATCTGCAACTTGATCGAAGCTCCCAAGCGCTAACCCTCCTCCCGCACAACCTCCAACAATCCAAAGCTTTGCGATGCTCTTTTGCCCACTCCCGCTTGATACAGCAGTTTCAAGTCTTCCGGGTGTCCTTCCAGCTTCAACGTTCCTTGATAAGCCGTGTAATAGAGCCAACTCTGTTCTTGTTCATTGCTGAACTGTCGACGAAATACCGAATTGCGTTCTTTGACGATCTGTTTGCGCATGTTTCCCGGCTGCATCACGATCGGGCGGTGCGGTTCGCGTCCGGTCAGCTCTCGTATTCTCATCTCCGCAAAGTAGCTAAACTCTTCGACATAATGAGCACGCTCCGGTCCGAGCGGCTTACCGTTTCGATCTTCGATCAGAACAGGGGACAATGTGCGAAACCAGACCTGGCCGCCTACAATATCTGTTTCCTGCACCATACGGATCTGCGTTCTTTTCCAAATTGTCCCGTCCGTTCTATATTCCGCAATCTGTTGAAGTCCATTGAACAGGTGCAGCATGAACTCCATATCGGGACTAGAAAGCGTCAGAGTAAAAGCATCCAACTTGATTCTCTCCGGTTCTAAAGTAAAACGGTGCAAATAAACGGCACTTGAGAACGGCTTCATTTTCCCTTCTCCAGCTACATACAACTTCTCGTAATACTTCGGATCGGCTTGACGCAAAGATTCTTTGACCAGAGAAAGCATCGGCATCCGATAGTCTACGGGTAACGATTCGACGTCGTACGTTACGGCTAAACGCAACCTCACACCTCCTTTTTTTCAAGATAGCTGTCGTTACATGACTGAAAAGGATTCTGCATCCAATTATAACGAAACGAACATACGTTGCCTAGTCAGTTGCTTGAAAAATCCCACAATGTTCAAATAAATGTTTGAAACAAGTTGCTTAATAATTCATATCCTTCATTTATTCAGATAAGTCATATCACTTTCTTTAGTCCTTTACAATGAAATAGCAATTAAACATAGAGACTTTTCACCTCCCATTCGTATATACCAATCCAGGAGAATATTTTATGGAAGTTCTACTGATAACTAAAGTTCGTACGAACACGGGTAGCGTTATCGATAGCGTTGTTCAGGATAAGCCTCAGGTGGTTCGCCATAATCGCGATATCATTGTACCCATCTCGCAAAAAGACATGCTTTTCCTACTCCATGCCTTACAACTTAAGTTTTGAATAAGAGATTTATGAAGATAGGCGTTATGCAGGAAGCATTTGAAAATCGAATTTATTGTTGTGTATAGCACTTCTTTGGAAAAATTACGATTAGAGTTAACCTATCAGCTACTGGATTACGCAAATGAATGTATCGCAACCTATAAACATAACGATTAAAGAAACATACATAAATTAAAGTAGATCAATCCTAGGAGGGATAGTTTTCATGCCAAGATGGTATCTTAAAGACCAGCAAGGCCGGCTTTTTCCCGCAGAAGTTTCCTTGATGAACCTCAAAGAATCCAAGCTACTTCATTCTTTAGGCTGGGAGACAGGATTTAATTGGACAACATATATTAGCGACAAAAGCAAAGGTACCCCTTTCAAAATCATTGCCGTTGGGAATAACAATATTCAAGGTACAATTTCCTTTCGTAGCGTTGATGGCTTTGTCTTTGTCGACTTACTTGAAAATTCACCGTTAAATCGTGCCTCAGCACGCCAGCGGATTTACGTTAATGTTGTCGACGTTCTTTTGGGGGTCGCATGTTTAGAAAGCTTTATCAAAGGATTCGAAGGCATTGTTTCTTTTGAATCTAAAACCAATCTGATCTCTTATTATCAAGAGCGCTTCAATTCCAAGCAGATCAGGAATAGCCAAAAAATGTTTATCGATACTCGTGACGCAGCCGCTTTAATTGCCTTATACTATAGATAAAGGAGCTGATTTTATGCCAGCGAAAAGAAATTCTTATCCGTACCGCGATACTCCTCTAACAGGCATTGTCATAGGCCCGAGCACAGCTTCGACAGAGAAAATTGAAAAAGAAGTACGTAGTTTCTTGAATCAAAGAAGTCAACAACTAACCCCTATCGAAAAAGCAGAAACAATGAAAATTTCTGATGAAATCCTCAAAAAATATACGTAACCGATTTATATCGACAAATAAAAGGCTCAACTTTAATAAAAGGTCCCCTTACCAGATAAACACTTTAAAAAAGTCATCTGGTAAGGCACCTTTTATTTCAGGAGGTTTTGAAAACTACGAGGGAACCCGATCTTAAGGAATTTGAGATAACGTCAGATAGATTTCTCAATTTGGAAAATGACATACGCCTATTTCATATCTCACTACGTTCGTATAAAACGGTCAATCTCTGCTCTTTAGCGATTTCGACAATGCTCTTCATATCCCACTACGTTCGTATAAAACGCTTGCGGCGCCGCGCACGCTGCGTCGTATGCTTCTCTTCATATCCCACTACGTTCGTATAAAACACGGAACGGACATGCCACGAAGATTGCCGGATATTCCTTCATATCCCACTACGTTCGTATAAAACCAAGGCTCAAAGACGTGCCTGCGATGGTTGCGGAAAACTTCATATCCCACTACGTTCGTATAAAACCCACGCGCGCTGCACGGCCGCTTCGATCTCTTCCGCCTTCATATCCCACTACGTTCGTATAAAACTCAAGTGCTCTTCGATTGTGCGAGCGACTTTTGCTTCTTCATATCCCACTACGTTCGTATAAAACGTGAACGGTGCAGACAGATCAAGGCGGAGAACACGCCTTCATATCCCACTACGTTCGTATAAAACTATACTTCCCGGTCACGTTCTCGAAGTTCGAACCACCTTCATATCCCACTACGTTCGTATAAAACGAGCAGCCGGCGGCGGCAAGTCCGAAGCCACGATCCTTCATATCCCACTACGTTCGTATAAAACCTGCGGATTGTTCACGACCCACGTTTTCGTTTGAACTTCATATCCCACTACGTTTGTATAAAACGCTCAAACGTTTGGGCCTGGGAGGACTGATTAAGTAACTTCATATCCCACTACGTTCGTATAAAACGATCAGTTCTTGCGTCGCGTAAGCATGAGGGGAGGGACTTCATATCCCACTACGTTCGTATAAAACGCAATGTTGTTCGTGACTGCATTGTTCTTGGGCTATGCTTCATATCCCACTACGTTCGTATAAAACACCATTGCGTGATGATCCAAGACGATTGGGCGATCCCTTCATATCCCACTACGTTCGTATAAAACATGTGCGCGGCATCAGCTACGCCAGTAAGTAAAGCCCTTCATATCCCACTACGTTCGTATAAAACTCGGTCGGGGAACCATTTTCACAATGAGGTGATCACGCTTCATATCCCACTACGTTCGTATAAAACAATCCCCTGTTTACGTTAATGAAGACGCAACAGGTCCTTCATATCCCACTACGTTCGTATAAAACACGGGGACTATGATATAAAAATTAAAGATTAGGGGCTTCATATCCCACTACGTTCGTATAAAACTTGAACCAAGCGATTACCTCATCATGATTCACAACCTTCATATCCCACTACGTTCGTATAAAACCCGGTATCTCAAAAGCGACGTTCGGATTAGAACATGCCTTCATATCCCACTACGTTCGTATAAAACGCAGCGCGTTAATGACGCCTTCCAGCTCCTGAACGCTTCATATCCCACTACGTTCGTATAAAACGTATTCTTCGTGCTGAAGCGCATCCGGTGAACGACCTTCATATCCCACTACGTTCGTATAAAACGCCGTTGGAGCTAAGGAGTATATCGTGTATGTCGACTTCATATCCCACTACGTTCGTATAAAACGATCACTGGCGATTAAGTCAAACCTTTGGCAGATCACTTCATATCCCACTACGTTCGTATAAAACAGAACAAGCGGATCGCCAGCATTCAGAAATATGAGCTTCATATCCCACTACGTTCGTATAAAACACGGCACGCTTTATACGTTCGAAATCCATTACAACGCTTCATATCCCACTACGTTCGTATAAAACCCTGACTTGCAACGGAAAATACACCATCTTTTTTTACTTCATATCCCACTACGTTCGTATAAAACTCGGTCATTTGTTTCAACTGCTTTTCGACTTCCTTCTTCATATCCCACTACGTTCGTATAAAACGTAAGTTCCGCTACAAACTCATTTTCGAAGAAATAACTTCATATCCCACTACGTTCGTATAAAACTTCATATGTTCACAGAGAAGAAGGTTGATGGTAAACTTCATATCCCACTACGTTCGTATAAAACACGCTCGCCGGGACTACGTATCCTTCACGCCGAACACCTTCATATCCCACTACGTTCGTATAAAACCCGTCTCCGCCTTGAGGCGCAACGCGAGTTCCCGCCTTCATATCCCACTACGTTCGTATAAAACTTCATATGTTCACAGAGAAGAAGGTTGATGGTAAACTTCATATCCCACTACGTTCGTATAAAACACGCTCGCCGGGACTACGTATCCTTCACGCCGAACACCTTCATATCCCACTACGTTCGTATAAAACCATGGTCAGCGAGCTTCATCTGTGGCGGCGTGACTACTTCATATCCCACTACGTTCGTATAAAACCGGAAGCACGATCAACGGCGGTTCGTTTATCAACAAACTTCATATCCCACTACGTTCGTATAAAACGCGTAGTGGTCGAGCTGCTCGGTCGGGACTTTGATGACTTCATATCCCACTACGTTCGTATAAAACAGGGCGTGAAACTCATCGTATCATCACCGCAAGTTTCTTCATATCCCACTACGTTCGTATAAAACTGTTCAACCCAAACGCTACGCATTTTCTTTTCTTGCTTCATATCCCACTACGTTCGTATAAAACGAATGACCTTGTACTCCATGCAGCGCAAAATCGTCCTTCATATCCCACTACGTTCGTATAAAACGTCGTCGTTCCGGTCGTACTTGGCTGCGATGGCGTCTTCATATCCCACTACGTTCGTATAAAACCGCCGCTGCGCCGCGAGTCACTACGGCGAAGATCATTCTTCATATCCCACTACGTTCGTATAAAACCCGTTTGGGTGATGAGGATCCGGAAATTAAAATAACTTCATATCCCACTACGTTCGTATAAAACCCTTGCCAAAAAACCGCTTAAAACCCTTACCCCACAAGGCTTTCTCCCCTCCCTTCTTCCTTGCTTTTGCATCGAACCTCCAATGCCGTAATCGTAAACCTAACAAATAGAGCCTCAACCCCTTATCAGACAAGGGTTCACTTCCATTCTCACACAAATGCAGTTCGATGCAAAACGCGAGATGGGTCTTGCACAAAGTCGCCAATAATAAAAACCTTATTCGACAAACGATAAGTCATATCCTCTACCTCTACCCTACTACAACAACATAAACAGAAAAGCTCATGCCTTCCTTACGAAGCCCAAAACCGATACGTACGCGTCCACGCTTTACTCTCTCCCGCTTCCAATTCCAAATCAACAAACACTTCTGGCGCTACGACGTGTCCCGCTCCCCACACTCCGAGCTTCGCCGCATCGAAGTCACCGCTCTCGCTGACACCAGCTCCGCTCGGCATATGCAGCAGCTCCCAGTAAGGCTTCTCGCTCTTTGCGAACCCTTCGTACAGCGCATAATATTCGCCGCCCGCCTCTGCATTCCAGGTCAGCTGCCCCGGCGACAGCTCCAGCTTTTCTTCCACGCCGCCGTCGCCCAGCAGCTTAAGCTCCGGCGCGTACGGAAGCTTCAACACATAATCCGGCCCAATCGCATGACCGCCTACGCTGACAAAGTTATGTACGTATTCGTTGGTCGAGATCTTCTTCTTCCCGAGATTCTCCAGCTTGTAGCGGACATGCAGGCTGCGGCCGTCGACGGTGATCGTTTTGACCAGCTTGGCGGCATATCCGTTATGTTCCGGAACATCCACGCTAAAACGAATCTCGCTGCGCCCGACTTCGGTCCGGATCTCGTAAGCTTCGACCGGATACGTCCGGGCGAAGTTGTAGTTCTCTTCATCGATCTTCGTCAGCGCGCCGATGCCCAGTTTGACGAAGGTGTCGCCGGGAACTGCCTCGTCGTAGCCGATCGCTTTGTCGATGCCGAATTCGCCCGACAG
>Ga0308157_10004603_pt1 | contig 18133 bp, 19 predicted proteins | sample PhyBR1_FD_201035 | JGI IMG/M metagenome (GOLD analysis project Ga0308157, IMG submission 201035) | Phyllosphere microbial communities from UC Gill Tract Community Farm, Albany, California, United States - DLSLB.R1 | ecosystem: Host-associated > Plants > Phyllosphere > Unclassified | place: USA...
AGTTAAGCCTGCCTGCGCCGATGGTACTGTTACTACGGGAGAGTAGGTCGTCGCCAGTTTTTAATTGAAAGCCTCAAGTGAATAACTTGAGGCTTTTTTTGTTTATAATTGTACAGAGTACAATGTAGTTTAAATAGCTTCTAATCTCTAACTACGAGTTTCCATCTTCTAGCCACCAATTTAAAGCCTAGTCATCCTTGTCAGATTGAGCTTGTCGAAATGTTGTTTTAGGAATACATCATCTTGATAGATTTGAGAAGATAATATTATCTATAAAGAATTTAATTCTAAGTTCTAAACACGATAAGCCTTATTCCTTATAATCTTAGATCTTAAAACTAATCTTGAGTTTTGAATACTTGAAATATATGTTTGTAATGTTGTATAAACGTAAAATAAGATTTATATTTGGCATTCAATCGAAAGGGGTGCTTCATTTATATGAGGCTGAGATTACACCCAAAGAACCTGAGCAGGTAATGCTGCTAAGGGAAATGGTACTTCACCAAATTACATTTGCGCGCGTTAATTTTTAAATGATGTAAGATGGCTCCTTTCATAATATTTTTTAATAAATTATGAAAAGGTCGATTTTTTTATTGTCTATGTTTGGTGCATCAATACTTTATGCACAAGAAAATGACTCTATCCTTAAGGAAGAGCAAATTAATTTACAAGAGGTTTCTATAACTGAGAAATTACCATTTACTGTACAAAAAATAAGTGGAAAGGATTTAAAAAAGCGAAATTTAGGACAAGATATTCCAACGCTATTAAATACTGCTACATCTGTTTCTATAACTTCTGATGCTGGAACTGGAATAGGTTATTCATCAATTAAAATTAGAGGTTTAAATGAACAATCAATTAATGTAACCTTAAATGGGATTCCGTTAAACAATCCTGAATCACAAGGAGTTTTTTGGGTTAACATGCCAGATTTAGCTTCTTCTACAAATTCTATGTTAATACAGCGTGGTGTAGGAACATCATCTAATGGAATGGCTTCTTTTGGAGCAAGTGTTAATATAGATTCTCAAAATCCATCAACAGTTCCTTTTGCAGAGGCTAATGTCTCATTTGGTAGTTTTAATACAAGTAAATACACAGTACAAGGGGGAACTGGAAAAATACTAAATAATAAATTAAGTATCGATGCTAGATTTTCTAAATTAGATTCCGATGGTTATGTGAATCGTTCTTGGTCTGATTTAATTTCTTATGATGTAACGGCATTATATGAATTAAATGATAAAACAAAATTTAGATTCCAAAATATGTTTGGAAAAGAACAAACATATCAAGCGTGGAGTGGAGTTGATGCAGAAACTTTAAGGACTAACAGACGTTATAATCCAGAAGGTGAAATAAAAGATGATGATGGTAATGTTGTTGGGTTCTATAAGAATCATACAGATAACTATCAACAAAATCATTATTTTCTATCTTGGTTACAGGATTATGGAAATAATTGGAAATCTAATCTTACTGTTCATTATACAAAAGGAAAGGGATTTTATGAGAGCTATAAAAATGCACGTGATTTAACACGTTATAAATTGAATGCTTTATCCTCAAATCCCAAAAATTTAATTAATAGAGAATATCTTGATAATGATTTCTATGGGTTTAATTTAGAAGTAGAGAATCAGAAATTAAATGACTTCAAAGTATTTTTCGGATTATCTGCGAATGAGTATGATGGTGATCACTACGGAAATGTTTTGTGGGTGAAAGATACCGATTGGAATAATAAAGATTTTAAGTATTACAATAATAGAGCCGTTAAGAAACAATTAGCTGCTTATGCTAAAGTTTTATATCAATTAAATAGTTTTGAATTTTTTGGAGATGTGCAATATCGCTATGTAAATTATGATGCTTATTATTTACCTAATGGAGAAAATAATTTAGAAGATTTTAGACCTTTTAAAGATACATTTAACTTTATAAACCCTAAGGCAGGAATAAATTATAAATTAAATGAGAAGAATACTTTTTATGCTTCTTATGGAATTTCTCAACGAGAACCTTTACGAGTAGATTATCAGAATAATGGAATAAAACCTAAAGCGGAGTTTTTACAAGATTATGAATTAGGATATAAAATGGTTGGTCGTTTTTCTATGAATATTAATTTGTACTACATGGATTACAGAAATCAATTAGTACCGACAGGAAGATTAAATGAAGTAGGAACACCAATTAGAGAAAATTCTGGTGAAAGCTTTCGTAGAGGAGTTGAATTAGATGCAAGTTATCAAATTATCCCAAATCGTTTTTCTATTTTTGGTAATTTGACATTGAGTCAAAACAAGCACAAAAATTTTAAAGAAGAAGTTTGGGATGCTGAAGGAAACTCTTCAATAAAAGAATACGGAAAAACAACAATTGCGATGTCTCCAGATGCTATTTCTGCTTTTGGTTTTGAAGTTTATCCAACAAAAAAATTATTAATTAATTTTACTAATAAATATGTTGGTCAACAATATTTGGCAAATACAGAACCAGCTGATGGAAAATTATCCGACTTTTTGGTTTCGGATTTATTAGTACGTTATGCTCCAAATTGGTTTAATCTAAAAAAGTTAGAACTTTCTCTTTTAGTAAATAATATTTTTGATGTGAAATACGAATCAAATGGCTATTATTACGAAGGAGGTAATTATTTTCCTCAAGCAGGAATTAATGTTTTGGGAGGAATATCAATACGATTATAATAAAAAAGAGTTGCTTTATGCAACTCTTTTTTATTTGTTAAGATAAAACATCATTCAAAATAATTACTTTTACGTTTTATAATAGTTAAAAGATAAAATGAAAAGTGTAATTAATATATTTTTAGTTGTTTTCGGAGTTTTTACAATTATTTCGTGTACCACAGACGACTCTTTGCCAATTTCTCAAGATCAGTTATTAAGAGCTAGTAAATGGCAATTAAAAGAAATAAGAATAGTTAAAAACAATGTTACTACAACAGATAAATTATTAGCTTGTGAACGTAATTCTACTTTAGACTTTACAGATATAGAAAATTTTTTAAGAGTTGATTATAAAACATTAAATGGAAATTGTACTGAAACTTCTTCTAATGGAACATATGTTTTTACGACATCAGGAGTAAATAGGAGAAAAATTAGAATGATAACTTCTACAAGAGATACACTAAATTATTATATGAATCAGTTAGATCCTTATTTTATGGTTTTACAGGATACATTAAATAAAACACCAATTGATTCTTTAAAATTAGAATTACGAGTTTATGAAGCTGTGAAATAATTAATTCTTTTATAAATAAAATTTAATATCACATAAAAAAAGAGAGTTCCTTTTGGAACTCTCTCATAGTTTTAAAAAATATAATAACAAATGAATAAATCATTTGGTTAAAATCCTACTCCACCTCCAGAATTTTCGGCTTTGTTTTGTTGAGCTTCAGCACGAGAACGAACTTTTCCACCAAAATTGTAAGTAAATCCAATATTTAATGTTTGTGCCTCCCAACGGAAATTTCCATATCCTCTTGCAGGATCTGTCATTTCTAAACGTCCGTAAAATGTTCTAAAAATATCACTAACACGAGCACTTAAAGAAGCTTTTCCATCCATAAATGTATAACGAGCTCCTAAATCCATTCTCCACATATCTTGCATTTCTCCTTGTATAAAGCGGAATTTACCTTGATACATAAAGAAGTGTTGTAAACTAATTGCTTTACTAACTTTAAATGTGTTACTCATACGAGCAGTTAAACGATTGGCATCTATCTCTTGTGTATAAGGGTTTTTATCTGTATCTAGTCTTCTTACAACCATTGTATTAAATGTGTAATCTCCACTAATATTAGATGACCACCATTTTGTTGGAACTAAATTGAAACTCAATTCAAAACCATAAGCATTAACTTTGTCGTAATTCTCGTAATTTTGGATAAATTTCTCTTCATCTTTTTCGTCTATTAATACATTTCGGAAAATATTATCTTTTATTATTCTATAAAAAGCATTTCCAGAAATAGTATTTTTTCCTATTCTATGTAAATAACCAACTTCGAAGTTATCAGTATATTCCGGTCTTAGATTTGGGTTACCAATACTTGTCATCATTGGTGTAGACCATTCTGCAACTGGAGATAATTGACTAATTCCAGGACGGTCGATTCTACGGCTATAGTTTAATAATACTTGACCTTTTTCTGTTACATCATACGTTAAGAAAGCAGATGGAAAGAAATCTAATTTGTCATTTTTAATACTACCTACACCATTATTATAAAAATAGTCTCCTTTATCTTTAAATTGCTCAGCTCGTAAACCTAATTGCATTCCAAATTTTCCAAATTTTTGCCCGTAGTTAACATAAGCAGAGAAAAAATCACGTGTAAAATCAAAATTAGTACTAGGATCAATTAAAGTTCCTTCGATATCAACACGTCTATCTGTGAATAATGTATTATCGTTTTTCTGTCTACGGAATTGTAAACCTGCTTCAATTTTTCCTCCATCTTTTATTTGATTCGTATAATCTAAGTTAACACGTATGTTATCTGTTTTGTTATCACGATCTTCAAAGAATAATTCATTTGATGGATAAGTGTTAGCCATGTTTCTCAAATCTGTATCTTTTGATTGAGAAAAGAATGCGTCTAATACAATGTTATGATCTGCTTTATCAAAGTCACGTTTAAAATTTAAACTATAATCTTGACTTTTCCAGTTTCCATCAAAATTTGCAGCATTAGGATGTAAAATATTAGTATCAGTTTCTCTAATATCGGATCCAATTACTCCATTACCTTTTCCAAACCATTGATTCGTGTAGACTGTTAATGCTGTCTTATCATCTATAAACCAATCAAAACCAAATTTAGCAGCCTGACTTTCATCTTTATTTAAAATATCAATTGCTTGCCAACGTTTTGTATCAAAATTATTTAAATATCCATGAAACTCGCTTGGACGTTTATTGTAGCTATAGTTTCCAAAGAAATTAAAAGATCCAGTATTAATATTTGCAGTTAATGAGTTGTTGAAGCGACTTCTTTTTCCCTGTTCGTAACCAGTATTTAAAGCAACATTATATCCTTTCTTTTTTCCTTTAACCATTATAATATTAATAATTCCTGATTTTCCATCTGCTTCATACTTAGCCGAAGGGTTAGTTATTATTTCTATACTTTTTATTTGATTAGAAGGAATTTGTTTTAAAACTTGTGCAGCAGAAAGTGAAGACGGTTTTCCATCTATAAATATTTTTACATTTTCATTTCCTCTTAGTGATAATTCACCTGTTTGTTGATCTACATTTACAGATGGAATATTATTAAGAACTTGTGCAGCTGTTGCACCAGCACTTACTAAGTCGTTACCAACTTCTACAACACGTTTATCTATTTCATTACGATATTGTGAAACTTCAGCACGTACAAAAGCACCTTTTAATTCGATTGTTTCTGTTGGAGCAGATTGTAGAATAATTTTATCAAGAATTAATTCACCTCCTTTTACTTCTGCAATTGTAACAGATTGTTGATAACCAAATTCTGTAATAACTAAACGATAAGTTCCGTCTTCTAAATCTGGAATTTCAAAACTTCCATCTTCGTTTGCATAAACCTCATCAAATAATTCAGCAGCATCAGCTTTGTAAATTTGGATTGCTGCCATTCCAACTGCTTCGTTTTTCACATTTTCAATTTTTCCTTTTACAGGATGATGTTCCTGTGCAAAACTGTACATTGATGATACAGATAAAAGAATAGCTAAAGTAATTTTGTTCAGTCTCATTTGTGTATTTTTTAAATTTAGTACTATGTTTTACATAATACGAATTCAGAATAATCCTACTACTTATTTCATTAGACGATAAAAAAAAGTTTTTGTTACAAAATATTTTAAAATTTTATAAAGTACTATGTTTTACATAATACAAAAATCCAATTTTTACCATTTTACCTATAAGACGCACACTTTTAAGATTTGTTACAAATTTTTTAATTTTTTTTTTAAATTTTATTTAATCAACTGAAAAACCTATTTTTATGCTTCGATAAATACTAACCCATAAATTGCTATATCGTTGAATTCAATTGTCATACTAGGAGCTGGTAATGTTGCTTTTCATTTAACAAGGGCACTTATCCAAAATACATGCAATGTTCGTCAAATATTTAACAGAACATTAGAAAGAGCGAAAGAAATTGGTGAAGCCAATCGAATTTCCTACACAGATAAAATATCAGAAATTGAAAAAGCTGAGTTATATATTATTGCAAGTGCAGATTCTGGTATAGAGGAATTTTCTCATTATATTCCGTATGATGATGTATTGGTAGTACACACTTCCGGTTCTTCGCCAATGTCTATTTTAAAAGGAGATTATAGAAAGGGAGTACTTTATCCTTTACAAACTTTTTCTAAAGAGAGAAGTTTACGATACGATAATATTCCATTTTTTATAGAAGCAGAAAATCCTACTGATTTAAAAGCATTAAGCGATTTAGCAAATAGAATTTCAAACGAAGTTCATGAACTTAATTTTGCTGCTCGTATGCAAGTTCAGATGACAGGTGTTTGGGCAAATAATTTTGTAAATCATTTATATTATATTGCAGGAAATATTTGCGAAAAAAATAATATACCAGCTGATGTTTTATTGCCATTAATACAAGAAACAGCAAAAAAAGTATTAGAGCTAGATCCAAAAACAGCACAAACTGGTCCAGCAAAACGGGGAGATCAAATAATTATTGATAAGCATCTTAATGCTTTACAAGACGATTCGAGATTATTACAAATTTACCAACTATTGACAGATTCAATAAAGCGAGTTTACGAAAATGATAAGTTACAAAGAGAAATTAAATAACATTAAAACTGTTATTTTAGATGTAGATGGAGTTTTAACAGATGGAAACCTTATTTTACTTCCAACTGGAGAAATGGTGAGAACAATGAATACACGAGATGGTTATGCGATGCAATTAGCCATTAAACAAGGAATTAAAATTGCGGTTATTACTGGTGGAAGAGATGAAGCAGTAGTTAGCCGTTTAAAATATTTAGGCTTAACAGATATCTATATCAATAAAAGAGATAAAGTTGATGCTTTTCAAGATTTACTTTTTTCTTACGGATTAAATCCTGATGAAATTGCTTATATGGGCGATGATTATCCTGATTTAGCAGTAATGAATTTAGTTGGTTTACCATGTTGTCCTAATGATGCTTGTATGGATGTACGTAAAGCATCAGAATATATTTCTCCAGAAAATGGAGGGAAAGGTTGTGTTCGAGATCTATTAGAACAAATATTAAAAGTACAGAACAAATGGTACAATACAGAAGAAGAAATTGCTTCTGTATAAAATAAAGTAAAATGCTATTAACAGAAAAATTAAAGAATACCAATATTATTTTGGCATCACAGTCTCCTAGAAGAAAAGAATTGTTAGCTGGTTTAGGATTAGAGTTTTCAACCATTTCATTAGATATTGATGAAACATTTGATAGAGATCTTTACAAAAGAGAACAAATTACAGAACTTCTTTCGGCTAAAAAAGCAAAGGCTTACACAGCAATACAAGCAAATGATTTAATTATAACTTCTGATACGACAGTTTGGGTTGATGATGAATCTTTAGAAAAAGCTGAAACAAGAGAAGAAGCTTATGAAATGTTGAAAGAATTGAGTGATAAAACACATTCGGTTTATACATCTGTAACAATTCGTTCTACAAAAAAAGAAGTAACATTTTCTGACGAAACACAAGTTACTTTTGCAAAATTAACAGACGAGGAAATTTATTTCTATATCGATAACTATAAACCCTTTGATAAAGCTGGTGCTTATGGAGTACAAGAATGGATTGGTTACATAGGAGTCGATAACATGAATGGAAGTTATTTTAATGTAATGGGATTACCAACACATAAGCTATATAAAGAATTAATTAAATTTTAGAGCTATATAACTTATAACCTTAATATCTTTTTATGAAAATTGGTTTATATTTTGGATCATTTAATCCTATTCACGTAGGTCATTTAATAATTGCTAATCATTTTCAACAGTTTACAGATTTAGATCAAATATGGTTTGTGGTTTCGCCACAAAATCCTTTGAAGAAAAAAAGTTCTTTAGCAAATGAATACGATCGTTTAGAAATGGTTGAATTAGCAATAAATGATTATCCTAATTTAAGAGTTTCTAATATAGAGTTTGCTTTACCAAAACCTTCTTACACTATTGATACATTAATTCATTTAAAAGAAAAATATCCTGATTATGAATTTGCATTAATTATGGGCTCTGATAACTTAGAGGGTATATCAAAATGGAAAAATGCTGATATCCTTTTAAGAGATTATCCTTTTTATGTTTACCCTAGACCTGGATATTTATCTAAAGAAGAATTTAAGAATGTAACAATTGTTGAAGCTCCATTAATGGAAATTTCTTCAACATTTATTAGATCAGCAATCAAAGAAAATAAAAATATAAAACCAATGCTTCCACCCAAAGTTTGGGAATATTTAGATGGAAGTAATGTTTATGGATAGTTATAATTCTGTAATTGTATGGCATGGGAATTTTTCTTAGAAGATCGAAATATTAAGATTGAATGTGAAATTGCTGGTGAAATAAGATTCGGACCGATGTACTTTTATTTAAAATCAGATCCAATTTTCCCTGAACTCAATGAACATATTTTTGGAGATTGGTTTTATAAATACGATTCTAAAATATTTTTACAAGAATGGAATTCTACATTATTACCTAATACTAATTTAGTTTGTATTGATATTGAAGAACAGAATTTTTTTAGAATAATTGAAAATATAAAATCTGTATCTTGGAGAATGGGTTTTGAAGAAGATAATCTTTTTCTTTTTGATGAGCATAACCATGTAAAATATCCGATTAAATTTAATTTATGATAAAACAAGCCACAATAAAAGAACTTAAAACTTTAGCTCCGTTGTTTGATGCTTACAGACAGTTTTATGATAAAGTTTCGGATATAAAATCTGCCGAAGAGTTTTTAGAAGCAAGGATATCAAATCAAGAATCAGTTATATTTATTGCTTATAATAGTGATAATAATGCTGTTGGTTTTGTACAACTTTATCCCTCATTTTCATCAACTCGTTTAAAACGTTTTTGGATTTTGAATGATTTATTTGTTTACTCAGAATTTAGAGGAAATGGATTTTCTAAAAAACTGATTGATTCTGCTAAAGAGTTATGTAGAAAAACTGATGCTTGTGCTATGTTATTAGAGACAAGTGTTACAAATGATATTGGAAATAGTTTGTATCCTAGTGCTGGTTTTCAGTTGCGAGATGATGCAAATTTTTATGAATGGACAAATACTAAATAATGATTAAAATTATTTCATTAAGAGAAAATAAAGAATATTTAGAGAGAGGAATTCAATTTATACAAGATAGTTGGAATGAAGTTCCTCCTATTATATATGAAGACTGTATAAAAAATGCTATTAAAGCCGAACAGTCATTACCTCAATGGTATTTGTTAGAAAAAGAAAACGAAATTATTGGTTGTGCAGGATTAATAACAAATGATTTTATTAGTAGAATGGATTTATATCCATGGTTATGTGCTCTTTTCATTAAAGAAAATGAAAGAGGAAACAATTATGCAAATCTTTTAATAGAAAAAGCAAAAGAAGATACAAAGAATTTTGGCTTTAAACATCTTAACCTTTGTACAGACTTTACTGCATATTACGAAAAATTCGGTTTTCAATATATAGGACAAGGATATCATCCTTGGGAAGAAGAATCTAGAATTTATCAAATAAGTGTGGGATAAAATCCACACTTATTCAATTAGCTTATTTAAAAATATTTTATTCTGCTTTCTTCTTTCTCCAGTCAAAAGAATTTCTAAATCCTAGATGTAAATAATTACTTGTTCTAAACTCTGACATTTGACTAATTAAAGCTACTTCTATAGCAGAATTTTTAGACAAATTATGCCCTACACCAAGAGTTATACGATTAGAGTCAAAAGGTTTTTCTCTTCTTGCAGCCATTCTAATCTCATTTTTTACAATGGCATAATTAACTTGTTGTTGATCAGATTTATTTAATGGAATTTTAAACGATGTTAAATAACGTAAACGAACAACAAATGTATTTGGATTATTTAAAAACCTTTCCTCTACCCTAAATCGATGTGTAAGCCTAGTTCTTCCTATCTTATCATTAAGATTAATTTGTTGTAATGCTCGTCTTTCTGTGCGTTCTCTTTTTTGACCATTTGCTCCATATGATTCTAGGTTAAGAAACATTCCTCCAGCTCCAACGGTTACTTTATTATTTATAGAATAGTCTAAATAACCAACAGCAACAAATAATCTAGAGTCCAATAATAAATCAAAAGATCTATATTGCGCAAGTGTAGTTAATGTCATTTTATCGGATACTTTTGCGTTTAATAAATACTGATACCACATATTATAATTTACAGCATCTTGTTGAGCATTTACACAAAAACTTAGTAGTACAAAAAAGGTAAGGTTGAGTTTTTTCATATAAACTTTTATGACAAATAAAATCAAATTAATTTATTAAAGCCGATTATAAATACTTAATTTATAATCGGGATATAAATATTTGATATTAAGTACTTAAAATTATATTTATATCAAATTTAAGTTTTAAATTTTGCCAATTATTTAAACCTAACCTGTTAAAATATTATGACTACTACCAATAAACCTAACTTGCTGAAGCTATTAGCTCCAGTACTAGTAATGATTATTCTTTTATTTATACCTGCACCAGAAGGAATGCCTCCTCAAGCTTGGCATTTTTTCGCTGTTTTTATAGCTATGGTTATAGGGATGATATTAGAACCTATACCAGCAACAGCAATTAGTTTTATAGCTGTTACAATTTGTGTTATAGGAAGTAAATATTTTTTATTTTCCTCCGAAGAGTTAATGAATCCAGATTTTAATGCAAGGAAAGAATCTTTAAAATGGGGACTTGAAGGTTTTTCAAGTTCAACCGTTTGGTTAGTATTTGGAGCCTTTATTTTTGCATTAAGTTATGATATAACTGGTCTTGGAAGAAGAATTGCTTTAATAATGGTTAAATTCATGGGAAAACATACATTAACACTTGGATATGCAATTGTGATAATAGATGTTCTTTTAGCTCCTTTTACTCCTTCTAATACAGCAAGAACAGGAGGAACTGTATTTCCAATTATAAGAAATTTACCACCATTGTATAATTCTTTTGCAAATGATCCATCTTCAAGAAAAATTGGAGGATATTTAATGTGGATGATGGTGATAGGTACAAGTATAAGTTCTTCAATGTTTGTAACTGGATCTGCTCCTAACATTTTAGCAGTTGAACTGGTACATAAATCTTCCGGATTTAATATTAGCTGGTTAACTTGGTTTTTAGCATTTTTACCAGTAGGAATTATTCTTATCGTTTTAGCACCATGGTTATCTTATATATTATATAAACCAGAAATTACGCATAGTTATGAAGTTGCTGATTGGGCAAAAGAAGAATTAAAAACCATTGGAAAAATAACACGTAAAGAAATTACATTAATTGTATTAGTACTTATTAGTTTGATTCTTTGGATGTTTTTTGAAGACGAAATAAGCCCAACATCTGTGTGTTTATTAGCTGTATCTTTAATGATTATAACACAAATTGTAGAATGGAATGATATTACTAAATACAGTACAGCATGGAACACGTTTGTTAATTTGGCAACTTTAGTAATAATGGCAAATGGTCTTACTAGATCAGGATTTATCGGATGGTTTTCAACAACAATGAGTACGCATATGGATGGTTTTTCACCAGATTTAACAATTGCAATCCTAGTATTACTTTTCTATTTTGCTCATTATTTATTTGCTAGTTTATCAGCGCATACAGCAACATTATTACCTGTTATATTAGCAATAGGTAAAAGTGTTCCAGGTGTGCCAATGGACGAGCTTTCAATATTACTTGTATTATCAATTGGAATTATGGGATGTCAAACACCTTATGCAACAGGTCCAGGGGTTATTATTTATGGTTCAGGGTATGTGAAATCTAAAGATTTCTGGCGTTTAGGTGGCGTTTTCGGAATTATCTTTATTGCAGCCTTATTATGTATAGGTTGGCCTATTCTAAAATTGTGGCTACATTAATACTAAAATCTTAAGATAATTATATTTAAAAGAGAGATAATCAATAAATCTATCAGATAAAATGTTAATTCCCGTTTTATCTGATAGATTTATTTTTTATAGAAATTGTTTTTTCAATTCGAAAATAATTTCTTCTAAACCGTTCATTTTAATTTCATAAACAGTAGAAAGTAAAACTCCTAACTTTCCTTTCGGAAAACCACCTTTTGCTATAAACCATTCGAGATATGAAATAGGTAAATCACATAAAATGCGTCCTTCATATTTACCAAAAGGCATTTTTGTAGTTACAATTTCTTTTAATATTTCTGGACGTAATCCTTCCATTATTTTACAATAGTTCCTTTATAAGTAGACATTCCGTCACTAAAATTATGTGCTTTTTTAAAACCCTTTTGTTGCATTTTATCTGTGGCTAATCTTGCTCTTCCACCTGATTTACAATAGATATAATAATTCTTTTTCGAATCTAGTTGAGTTATCTTTTCTTCAAAATTAGGGCTTTTTACATCAATATTTATAGCACCTTTAATGTGTCCTTCCGCATATTCTTCTGGAGTACGAACATCTAATAAAACATTCTTTTTGTTATTAAAATTAACTTCGGAAACATTTTCTAAAGAAGAAAGTATCTCTTGTTTTTTAGTATTTCTTTCTGTTGAATGTGTAGATTGGTTTGCACATGAATAAAATGCACAAACTAAAATAACAGCAAAAAATTTGAATAATCTATTTTCCATTATATGTATTCATTGTATTTGTTAAACCTTGAAAAATAAAAGATAAAGCAGCATCTGCGCTAATATTAAGACGCTCACTCATTTTTTCGTTCTCTTCTGCAGACCACTCACCTAAAACATAATCAACTTGCTTTCCTTCAGAAAATTCATTTCCTACACCAAAACGTAAGCGAGCGTAATTTTGTCCTCCTACTTTATTCTGAATATCTTTTAATCCATTATGTCCTCCATCACTTCCTTTTCCTCTCATTCTTATTGTTCCGAAAGGTAAATTAAGATCATCAGTAATAACAAAAATATTCTCTAAAGCAATGTTTTCTTTTTTCATCCAAAAACGTACAGCATCACCACTCAAATTCATATACGTATTTGGTTTAAGAACTGTTACAGGTCTTGCTTTGTATTTAAATTGGGCAACTTCACCAAAATTAGAAGGCGAAAATTTTGCATCAACTTTTTTAACTAACTCTTCTACTACTTTAAAACCAATGTTATGTCGTGTATTTTCGTACTGAGCTCCAATGTTCCCTAGCCCAATAATTAGATATTTTTGCATAGCACAAAATTACATCTTTTTGTTGGAAAAGAAATAATTCATAAATTCGTTTTTCTAAAATCTACTAAATTGGTATAGATTTTGAATTTTTATAAATAATTAAATAATTTTCATGAAAAAAATAATTAGCGTTTTAATATTATTTATTGGATTAAACTCTTTTGCACAAAAGGCTCCAGAAGTAATGAAAACAGAATTTCCTACAAAAGCATTACAAGATAAAGTAGTTGATAATAAAGGAAATTCTTTAACAATAGAAAAAGCTCTCTCTAAGTATAAAGGAAAAATTATAGTATTAGATATATGGGCGACTTGGTGTGGAGATTGTATTACAAATATGCCTGCACTTAAAAGTTTACATCAAAATAATCCAGATGTTGTCTTTTTCTACCTTTCAATGGATAAAACAGAAGAAGCCTGGAAGAACGGAATTGAGAAATATAAAATAGAAGGTGAACATTTTTTCTTAGGAAATAATTGGAAAGGGGAGTTTGGTACGAATATTGATTTAAACTGGATACCTCGATATTTGGTACTGGATCAAAAAGGAAAAATTGCAGATTACTACAGTGTAAAAGCAGATGATCCAAAAGTGCAGACCACAATCGATATTTTAAGAAATAAATAGTTTATTAGTTTACAAACTAAAAGGTGATTGAATTTAAAAAGCAATCACCTTTTGTTTTTTTATCTATTAATTATCAAATAATTATACTTCCAAAAAAAAATTATTGTTAAATTATAAATCACTCATTTTTGTATTAAACTTTTAATTAATATTGCAATGATTTTAATACCCCTTATATTTATATGAAAATATGCTTCGTAATGTACGCTTGGGACAAGGTAGAACCAAGTAAAGATTCCACTCTACGTATTATAAAAGAATGTGTTAACCGTGGATTTGAAGTATCTTATTTAACAAAACATGATATCTCGATTGCAAAAGGTAAAGTCGTAGGTAAAGTAAAAAAGTTAATCTCACAAGAGACTACAGATGCTGTAGAATTTTATAACACTATGCAATTCGAAAATTCTTTAAGAGATTTTACAGAATTTGATATGGTTTTCATGAGAGCAGATCCACCAGTGGATACTCTTTTGTTAAATATGCTAGAATTAATTGAAGACAAAGTATTCTTTGTTAACAAAATTTCTGGATTACGAAAAGCAAATAATAAAATTTATGCAGCTTCTTTTGATGATGGAAAAGAGACAATTGTCCCTCAAACATTAATTTCAAAAGATATAGATTTAATAAAATCCTTTGTAGAAGAAAATAAATTTGATAAATTTATCATTAAACCATTAGATGGTATGGGAGGAAAAGGTGTTGTTCTTTTTGAAAGCAATAACGTCGGAAACCTTTCAGTTATCTGTGATTTTTATATTAATCATACTGGATATCCACAACCTATTATTTGCCAAAATTATATAGAAGGTGCAGAAAAAGGGGACGTTCGTGCAATTGTTGTTAATGGAGAGCCTATTGGCGCTATCATGAGAATTCCTGCCGAAGGTGACCACCGTTCTAATATCTCTGCAGGAGGTTCTGCAATAAGTCACGAACTAGATGTCTATGAATTAGAATTATGTCGTAAAATTGGAAAACAGCTAATTGAAGACGGAATTTATTTTTGTGGTATTGATTTGATTAATTATAAAATGGTGGAACTAAATGTGGTTAGTCCAGGAGGGATTGTACCACATAATACAGTAAATAACAACCAAGAGATACAAAAGCAAATTGTAGACATGTTGTTAGATAAATATAAAGAATTTAAAAAATGAAATCCTTAAGTATCCAGCAAATCCTTGATAACATTGAAAACGAAGTCGTATTTGAAGCTTACGCTGAAGACGAGTCATTTAAAATAAAAATTGACGAGTATACACCATATATATGTGCAGCAATACACGATGGTGGAAAAATGCGAGATGACATTCGTGAAAAATGCCTATTAAGTAACTATGAGCGCTGGTACGAAGAAGATCCACACACAGCAGAATTTGTAGAAACATTTCCTATTTTAATACAAGGATGTGATTCTCGTTTTGAATATGACTTAAATCGTGGACCAGAAACTGCTGTTTACGAAGAAGCGTGGGGAAAACAAGTTTGGAAAGAACCACTTTCTGTTTCTCAAAAACAAAAAAGTATCGCAAAACATCATGCTTTCTATGAAGTTTTAGAAGCATTGGTAAAAAAGCTGGAAACTAAATTCAAATCATGTTTAGTTTACGATATACATTCTTATAATTGGAAAAGATGGGATCGTCCCGTTCCAGTTTTTAACATTGGTTCAGAACGTTTAGATAATGAACGTTACGGAAAATATGTAGAATCTTGGAGAGACGAATTAGCACAGATAGAATTAGAAAATATTCACAACTATTCTGCTATTAACGATGTTTTCTATGGAAGAGGATATTTATTAGAGTTTGTAACTACTCGTTTTAAGAATACACTTGTTTTAGCGACAGAAGTTTCAAAAATATTCTGTGACGAATTAACAGGAGAGTTTTTTCCAGAAATTATTAATCAAATAAAAGAAGGATTCAAATCTGCTATTCTTAGTCATGCTTTTAAGTTTCTAAAAAATGAAACAACTTATAAAGTAGGTTCTAAGCAAGTAAATATTTTACATAACGAATTAGAATCTGATTTGGTTAAAATTGATAAACAATTATACCAATTAGTTCAGAACTTCGAATTATTGAGTGTAATTAATCCTATTAATTTAGAGTTTGAGAAAAAGAAATTCTTAGCTTCAAAATATACATACGAGCCACAATTTAAATACAGTCCTTTAAATATAGATCCTTTCGAATTTAAAAGAAAGTTATCAAATATTAAAGTAGAGAAAATAAACGATATCAGCATCCAAAACATGTATGTTGATACCATAAACTCTTATTTCGATAAAGTAGATTTGTTAGCTAACTTAGGAACAAATAAATTCCTATATAATTCGCTACGTTATTTTGGAGAACCGACAAAAAAGGATATAGAAAATGCAAACTTCATCTTATATTGTCCAGAATTTCGAATAGAGAAAGAAGGTGATTATACACAAGAAGAAGTTGTAAATCTATTTAAAAACGCAACAAGTGATTACGGCTTTGATTTCGATATTGAAATTTCTGACGATATCGCTTCAAAAGCCTTAGTAATTAATAGTAAGAAAAAAGTTGTTATAAAACGTGGAGTTAAATTCGACAGACGTTTTACAAATGGTTTAATAGAGCATGAGATCGGTGTTCACATGGTAACAACAATGAATGCATTAGATCAACCATTAAAAATTTTTAGTATTGGTTTGCCTGTTAATACTTTAACGCAAGAAGGTTTAGCAATTTTAAGTGAATATTACACAGACTCTATTAATCATAGCCGATTAAGAGAACTTGGTCTACGTGTAATTGCAGTTCATTTATTGACCAATGGAAAATCATTTAACGAAACTTTCATGGTTTTAATGGAAGAATATAAAATGCAACCAGAAGATGCTTTCTATTTAACTACTCGTGTTTATCGTGGAGGAGGTTTCACAAAAGATGCGCTTTATCTAAAAGGATTAAAAACTATTTTAAATTATATTGATCAAGGGCGATCATTAGATAATCTATTAATTGGAAAAACATCCGTAGAATATGTTGATACGATTGATGAGCTAGTAGAAAGAAAAATGATTAACAAACCAAAATATTATACAAAGGTTTTCAAGAAACATCTCGAAAACCCTGAAATAAATCCGTTATTACAATATATATTCAACGGGATTAAAGATTAATATAAATGTCTGTTTCAATAATAACGAAACAGACATTTTCTATTTTTGAAAATCGCGCAACCCTATGTGTTGCTTTTTTTTCGAGTCGTTAACCTGAAAGTATTTTGCGAATCCAACTTTTTTTTGGGAAGTTGGTTTCACAAAATAATCATGTCCTTTTCTCCTGAGCTTAGAAATTAGCTTTAAGATATAAGATTATAATGAATAAGATTCATCTTGCTAATATTATCTAGCATCATTTATATATAATCCCAGTTTGCCAAGCCTTGTCCTGCTGAGCCTGTCGAAGCATCCTTTCAGTTTCACATCTAGTTTAGTATTAAAGACGCTGTATTTTCTTTGTCTTTTATACATTTTACACTATACATTTTACTTTTTTCAAAAAAGATTAAAAAATATTTTACGGTTATTCAGTAAGTTAGGCGAAAAATGTAAATTAATTGTAAATATGATTTGGAAAAGCGGAATATTGGGTTGTATATTTGCACTCCCAATACGAAAGAAGAGTAGTATTGTAGGAATTGAAATAGTGAAGCAGTAATGTTATTTTTAGCGGGCTTTTTTTGAAGGTTGAGGTTTTAGAGACTGAGATTAATAAAAGAAAAAAAGTTTTAAAATATTTGAAAAAATATTTTGCGGTTTAAAAATATTAATTACCTTTGCAACCGCTTACAGAAACAGAGAAACGAAGTAAGTAATTGAAACGAGAAGTTCATTTGAAATTTAAAATATAGACAGAAGAAATAAAGCCGATACGAAATTAGTCAATCCTTGAATAATGGAGCTATAGGAAATTCGAAGTTGTAAAAACATAGGTATTAAATTACCAAACGAAAATTAT
>Ga0308157_10004605_pt1 | contig 18131 bp, 22 predicted proteins | sample PhyBR1_FD_201035 | JGI IMG/M metagenome (GOLD analysis project Ga0308157, IMG submission 201035) | Phyllosphere microbial communities from UC Gill Tract Community Farm, Albany, California, United States - DLSLB.R1 | ecosystem: Host-associated > Plants > Phyllosphere > Unclassified | place: USA...
GAAAAAGACGATTTAGGTTTGATTGAAGTAAAAGATTTTGTTTCGTTTGCAGCGGTAAAATACAATAAAGTAAAAGATCTTCTGAAGAATATTAAGGATGAAAAAATGAAAGGGAAGAAGTTTAAAATAGAAGTCGCTCGTAATGTCATCAAGAAAGAAGAAGAGGAGAAGAGAGGGAAGTATTGATTTTAGATTTTAGATTTTAGATTTTAGATTTTAGATTTTGGATTTTGGATTTTGGATTTTGGATTTTTGGAATTTAAAATATTTATTTTATTGTATTTCAATAGTTTAGGATTGCTTGGCTAAGTTTTACAATTTTATGTTAAAAAAATAACGAATTGATAGGTGTTTTTTCAATATTTCTGTGTTTTTTTGTGTTCGTAAAATTGTAACCCCAAATACTATATGAAAAAGATTATTACTCTTGCCGCATTGTTTTTTACTTTTATTTCGTTTGCACAGGTTAAGGTTCTAGAAACGGTTCCTGTAGAAAAATTAGGAAAAGTAAATAACAACTACATTCAGAAAATTGGTGACGAATACACTGTGTATTACACTATTGTTCAAAGTGATGACGATTCGACTTTGAGAAAATTTTCATTTAAGAACATCGATAATGCTTATAACGCTTTATACAACATTATCATGGGCGGATTTACAGCTTCTCCGTTGTACGATATCAAATTAGAGTTACCTAACAACTACATTTGGTTACACTACACAGGAAATGTGGTTCCAGACAAAGCTACAGTTCAGTTTATGGTTTCTGGTAAAGAAAGAGACGCAGCAACAAACAACGTTTCTGAGCCATTCGTAAAAGATCAGATCAATAAATTATTTCAAAAATAATTTTCGATTAAAAACAATATATTTAAAAAGCCCGTTCAGTTTTATGGACGGGCTTTTTTTGTTTAAAGTTTCAGATTTTAAGTTGATATACCTTGTCTTTGAATTTACCGCAAAGCTCGCTAAGTTTTTTTTCTAATTTTAGGCTTTATAAAAGCGCAAAGTTAGCAAAGCTTTGTGGATAAAACTTTGCGAACTTTGCGTAAATCATTGTGTGCTTTGCGGTTAAATAGTTAGTATTCTAAAAAAAACTTAGAATCTTAGCACCTCAGAACCTTAGCAACTTTATCTAAATCTTCTTCACATACTGTGTAATAATCACAATCTGTTGACCATCTACTTTTCCTTCAATGTATTCGGCGTTTTCGTGGTCTAAACGGATGTTTCTAACAGCAGTTCCTTGTTTGGCAACCATGCTAGAACCTTTTACCTTAAGATCTTTAATTAAAACTACAGAATCTCCATGTTGTAGTACCACGCCGTTGCTGTCGCGGTGAACTAGTTTATTTTCGTCGTCTTCGCCTTCTCCTGTTGCTTTTGCCCATTCTAATATATCTTCATCTAGGTACATCATATCTAGCAATTCTTGTGGCCATCCTGCAGCGCGCATACGGCTTAACATTCTCCAAGCTACAACTTGTACAGGAATATTTTCGTTCCACATACTGTCGTTAAGACATCTCCAGTGATTTAAATCAACGTTGTCTGGATTTTCAATTTGGTCAATACAAGTGTTACAGGCTAATATAGCTTCATCAATTCCGCCTTTTTTAGTTGGCAGGACTTGATAAACTTTTAAATTCTCTTCATTACCGCAAAGTTCACATTTAGATCCGCTTCGTTTGCTTAATTCTCTCTCGATACTCATTGTTTGGGTTTTATTTTAAAAATGCGAAATTACTTATAATTTGTTTCGCTGGCAAGTTTTATGGTTTGTTGTTTTATTTTGAAAAACAATTAATTTCGTAATCTTTAATGAATTCTATTAATACCTCTTCATTTTTAATTTTAATTTCGTCATTATTAATTTTATCATAGGAAGTTTTACAATCTTCAATTGCAGGAAGCATGTCATTTTTGGTAATTAATCGACTTAAGCCCATTGCAGGCACTTTTGTATAATTTTTATCTGCTTTTTTAATGACATATATCCTTATTATATGGCTATGCGATATTTTATTTAAAACTTTATAAAGCTTTATTTTGTTAGAATATAAAATTTGAGCAAAAGTTGTTTCGTCAACACTTTCAAAAGGAACTATTTCTTTTTCTAATCTAATTTTAAAGCTTTTTAAATCTTTTGGCAGATAAGTTTTAGTAGCTCCATTTTCAATAACGGTAATTTTATCTTGTAAATAAATTAATCGGTTAACATTGAAAGATGAAGCATCGAGCTTTATTTCAACATTTAAAGTATCATTTTTTGCCGTTACTATTTGACCAAAATATTTTTGACCAAAAGTAATGTTACAAAAGATTAATAGTAAAAAGGAGGTAATTATTTTGCTTAATGTCATAAATTAATGGGATTATTTTTGTTTTTTTATTCTAACCGCATCTGGAACCAGCATCTCATATTCGCCTCCATGACGCAATACATCACGTACGATACTCGAACTGATAAATGAGGTGCTTGCAGCTGTCAGTAAGAAAACAGTTTCTATTTTAGACAGTTTTCTGTTGGTGTGTGCAATGGCTTTTTCGAATTCGAAATCGGCTGGATTACGTAGGCCTCTTAAGATGAAATTGGCTTTTTCTTTTTTAGCGAGATCAATAGTTAAGCCTTCATAGGTAATGACCGTAACTTTTGGTTCGTCTTTGAAAGTTTCTTCAATAAAGCGTTTTCTTTCTTCTAATGAAAACATGTATTTTTTTTCGGCATTGACACCAATGGCAATCACAATTTCGTCAAATAGAGGAATTCCTCTTTTGATAATGTCTTCATGTCCTAACGTAATTGGGTCAAATGATCCTGGAAATATGGCTTTTCGCATTTCTTTAAGTTTCTAAGGTTGTGGGATGCTATCCCGATAGCTATCGGGACTAAGTTTTATTTGGATTGTGCTGAATCTTCGTTTTTCTTTGTTTTGGAATTTGGAATTTTAGTTTTTGGAATTTATTTTTAAGTTATTCTAAGGGTATTTATAGCTTCGACCCATTCTTCTTTTTTACATACATCACACTTTGCTGTTCCTTTTTTAACTTCTTGTGTGTGTCCGCAGAACGAACAAGCATAGATTCCGTCGGTTGGAATAAATTTGTTCTTAGCATTAAACATAGAAGGTAAAATAGGAAGTCCGTATTTTACTTTCTCATCTGGATAAAAGAAGACGCTTATCTCGCCACTGGTTTCTATAAAGGCGTGCTGTACTTGTCCTAAATGCTCAATTGATCTGATACGCAATTCAGCAAAAAACTCGTCTTGCGCCAGACTTTCTTTTTTGAAAGTAGAGATTGAAAATTTTCCATCATTAATTAAACATTCGGTTTTACCTTCTATAAACTCTTCGAATTTTTTACTTTTTCCAGTAAGCCATGTCACAGAACGGTACAAAATAATAATGACCAAAAAGACAATTGCTGCAGGAACGATTCCGACATCTTCATAAAACATAGGATCGCCAGCAGCAGAACCTAATGCAATTATGATTACGGTTTCGAAAATTGATAATTGTTTAACACCTCGTTTACCAGCCAGTTTAAGCGTTAACAGTAAAATGGTGAACATTACTGTCGAACGAAATATTACTTCCAAAAGAAAAACTTCTGGCAATTCATTAAAAAACAGTCTATTCCATTCGAAGATTTCTTTCATTTTTTTTAGGTGCTAAGGTTCTGAGATTCTAAGAGGCTAAGGTTTTTAGGTTCAAAGATTCATAGTTAAAAGGCTTCGACTTCGCTCAGCCTGACAATGCGAAAAAATAAGGTGCTAAAATCTTAGAATCTTAGCACCTTAGTATCTTATTTCAAAGCTAACTCAATCGCATTTGTGAATAAATCTTCCAGAGAAATTCCGGCTGCTTTTGCTTGCTGCGGAATTAAACTTTCTGTTGTTAAACCAGGAATGGTATTCATTTCAAGCATATGAGGCTCGTCGTTTACGATAATGAATTCGCTTCTAGAGAAACCTTTCATTTTTAAAACTTCGTAGGCACGTTTTGCTGTTTCGCCAACTTTTCTAGTCATTTCGTCAGAGATTCTCGCTGGCGTGATTTCCTGCGATTTCCCTTCGTATTTTGCTTCGTAATCGAAGAAATCATTGTCTGATACAATTTCTGTAATTGGCAATACTTTAATTTCTCCTTGATAGTTAATTACGCCAACAGAAACTTCGGTTCCGTCAAGGAAACTTTCAATAATGATTTCGTTGTCTTCTTTATATGCAACTTCAATCGCGATTGGCAATTCAGCTTCGGTTTTTACTTTTGAGATCCCGAAACTTGAACCTGCTTTGTTTGGTTTTACGAAACAAGGAAGCCCAACTTTTTTAACGATTTCTGCTGTGTTGATTTCGTCCCCTTTGTTTAAGTAATAAGAAATAGCTGTTTTGATTCCGTATGGTTTTAAAACAGACAATAAATCTCTTTTATTGAATGTTAGTGCCGATTGGTAATAATCGCAAGAAGATTGTGGCAGACCAATTAATTCGAAATAGGCTTGCATTAATCCGTCTTCGCCTGGAGTTCCATGAATGGCGTTGAAAACACAGTCAAAAGTAATTTTCTCGCCGTTTACGGTAACTGAAAAATCATTTCTATCGATTGGGAATTCGGCATCATTTGGATCAACATAAACCCATTTTTCCTTAAAAATGTGAATACGAAATCCGTTGTATTTTGTTTTGTCAAGATATTGATACACGACATTCCCGCTGATTAAAGATATTTTGTATTCGCTGGAATAGCCGCCCATGATGATGGCAATGTTTTTCATTGTATATTTTTATTTTTTAATTGTTTCAAGTTTAATGTTTCAAGTTTTTGCCACAATCTAAGCTATAGCTAAAAGACGGAGCGGGTGAACTAATTTTTCTTAAACGTTTTTTTATTCGTTTTGATTGTCAGACTGAGCGAAGTCGAAGTCCCGCGTGCTGAATCACTTTGTATGACTTCGACTTCGCTCAGTCTGACAACAAGAAAACGTTCTTATGAAACCGAGTGTCCTAGCCCCGATAGAGCCGGTATCCTTTTTGGCTGCTTTTTCTGCAGACAAAAAGATATAGGCGAAAGCGGGAAACAGCTTCTGAAAATTATCCTTAGTCTTTACTCAGGATGACAATCTCGGGACTTTCTTGTTTTAAACAAAATTATCATTTTTTTTGAAACGAAATACTTTATCTTTGTCGCTATTAAAAATAAATTTATGAGTTTACGTCAGTATTTAACAAGCCGAGTTTTTTTCTTGCAATTGCTTGCGGCCGCAGCTATTATTGCGGTTATTGGTTATTTATTCATGCATTGGTTAACTTTTACAACAGATCACGGTCACGAAATTGCGGTGCCGAATTTGTCTAAACTAACTGAAGAGCAAGTTGAAAATAAATTGGATGAACTGGATTTAGATTATGTTCTTTTGGACAGTGTTGATTACAGAAGTGAATACCCAAAATATAGCGTTGTAGAGCAAGATCCACTGCCTGGAACGATGGTAAAAGTGGGTAGAAAAATTTATATTAAGATTAATGCATCTGGTTTTTCTTCTGTGAAAATTCCAGATTTAATCGAAAAAACATATCGTGAAGCGGTGCCAACGTTGAAAGCGTTAGGTCTTGAGCCAGGAACGATTACGTATATTCCGAATCTTGGAAAAGATATGGTTTTGGAAATGCGTTTAAAAGGAAGAAACTTAAAAGTAGGAGATCGCGTTTTGAAAGCGTCTAAAATCGATTTGGTTTTAGGAGACGGAAAAGCAAGTTATGTAGATGAAAGTCAGGCAACAGATAGTACTGCAGCGCCTGTAGAAACCCCAAGTGATGAACAATAATATTGAAGAAAATTTAGATCTGGAAGACGAATTATTTGAGCACTACAGATTTGAAGTCCCAAAAGGTCAAGCGTTTTTGCGTATTGACAAATATTTAATGTATTTGATTCCGAATGCCACACGAAATAAAATTCAGAATGCGGCAACTAATGGAAACATTTTTGTGAATGAGATTCCAGTAAAATCAAATTACAAAGTAAAACCTTTTGATGTGATTACGGTTATGTTGTCGCATCCTCCGTTTGAAAATCATATTCTTCCTGAAGATATTCCGCTGAATATTGTCTATGAAGACGATGCTCTTTTATTGATTAATAAAGAGCCTGGAATGGTTGTGCACCCGGGTCACGGAAATTATACCGGAACTTTGGTAAATGCTTTGGCGCATCATTTTGATAATTTGCCAATGAATAGCAGCGAGCGTCCAGGTTTGGTTCATAGAATCGACAAGGATACTTCTGGTCTTTTGGTTGTGGCCAAAACAGAAGCTGCAATGACGCATTTAGCAAAACAATTTGAGGCTAAAACTACCGAACGTGAGTATATTGCTTTAGTTTGGGGGAATGTTGCGGCCGAGAGCGGTACAATTGAAGGAAATCTAGCGAGACATTTAAAAGACCGTATGCAAATGGCGGTTTTTGATGATCCAGAAATTGGAAAACCAGCTATTACTCATTATAAAGTTTTGGAGCGTTTTGGTTATGTAACTTTAATTTCTTGTAAACTGGAAACGGGTAGAACACACCAGATTCGTGCGCATATGAAACATATTGGTCATCCGTTGTTTAATGATGAGCGTTACGGTGGGCATTTGATTTTGAAAGGAACAACTTTTACAAAATATAAACAGTTTATTGAGAATTGTTTTAAAGCTTTACCACGTCAGGCGCTTCATGCAAAAACGCTTGGATTTGTTCACCCAAATACGGGAGAATTAATGCGTTTTGATACAGAATTGCCTCAGGATTTTCAGGATTGTATTGAGAAATGGCGTGTTTATGTGAAGTCGCATAACACGGAAGAAGAAAATTAATTAGATAATTTGTCAATTTGAAAATTAGATAATTCTTATACTAAATAAAAAAAAGCTCCTTGTGGGAGCTTTTTTGTTTTATCGTAAATTTCATTGTCGTTCCAATATTCTGTAAAGATGCACTGCAGTGCGTCTCTACTTTGTGTTCTAATTGTCACATTGTCTAATTGACAAATTATCTAATTTAATTCTGAATATATTTAATTCTTAAATTGGTTATTTTAACTTCTCCGTTGGTTATGAAACCTAGTTTTCCTTTTTGATTTAGATTGCTTTTTTCGAGCGAACATTCTAAAGTTGTTTTATCGTCTACAGAAAAGAATAATTGGTTGTTTAAAACTTTAATTTTTACAGCATACCACTTGTTGTTTTCTAATTTCATTGTTTTTTTGAATAAGGTTTTTCCACCTCGTTTGCCATATGAATCGTCTTTTTTATCATAGATCCCGTCACCAATTACAATGTTTTGATCAATTTGGTATAAGTAGGTTCTAATGTATTTTCCTTTATCCAAATTGAGCATGATTTCGAATAAAGATGAATTTGTCATGTTGACTTTAAAATCAATTTCATAATTCTTTGGAAGCTGTTTTTTTGAAACCAAAACTCCCCAAGGCGAAAGAGAACCGTTTCCTGTAAGGGTATCATTTTTTAAAACCCATTCTTTAGAATCGATTGTCCAATTTGATTTTATTTTTTTTGAATGGTTTAAAGTATATTCTTTTTTTACTGTAGAAATGGTGCTAGAACACGAAATCAAGATGAACTGCAAAAGGAGAAATACTGCAAATTTTATTTTCATTTAATTTAATTCTGATTGCTATTTTATTTTTCCGGTTGATCCCGTTTCTGATGGAAAAAGTTCGAAAACAGAAGTAGGAGCAAGGCCTTGTTCAATTCGGTGCGAAACGTAGAGTATAGAAACATTGATTTCTTGTTTTATGGTGTTGATAAGCTGAATTACCAAATCTACATTTTCGTCGTCTAAACCTTCTACAGGTTCGTCTAGAATCAATAATGGCGGATGTTTTAAAACGGCGCGAACAATTAACGCCACACGCTGCTGCCCGATAGAAAGATCTATAAAACGCTTTTTGCGCAAATGCGTCATTTCAATCACTTCGAGCCATTGCGTTACGATATTTTTCTGATGTGTTGTAGGTTCTGTATACAATCCGATTTGGTCAAAGAATCCCGATAAGATCATCTGTTCTACCGTATGGCCCTTCTGAAACAGATCCATCATAGAAGTAGTGTAAATCCCGATTTGTTTTTTAATATCCCAAACACTTTCGCCAGTTCCTTTTTTTCTTCCAAACAAAAACAAATTCTGCCCAAACCCTTTCGGGTTATCTCCTGTAATCAAAGATAAAATTGTGCTTTTTCCAGAACCATTTGGACCAATTAACTGCCAGAATTCGCCTTGTTTGATTGTCCAGGAAATGTTGTCGAGAATCTTTCTTTCGTCATAACTTACCGAAACATTTTCAAGCCTTATTAGCTCATCTTCTGGAAAAGTATGAGTTTCTGTTGCTTTAGGAATTGCAGTTGTATTTAATGTTTTGAAATGATTTTCGGCTTTTTTAAATGGATGCAATTCGAATGTGTTATCTTTAATTTGAGCTTTATTGGGCACAAATTCAAGTACATCAACAGTACGATTTAAAAGCTGAATAATTGCAATATCATGGGTTAGATCTTTTAACGAATCGGCTAAAATTACTCTTGAAGCCTGATCCAAATGATCAAAAGGATTATCGAAAATAATGTAATCTGGTTTTTGATTGATGCAGTATTTTAAAAACTCTTTTTTACGTTCGCCAGACGAAAAAGTGCGAAGTTGTCTGTGCGAATCTGGAGAGGCTTCTACGCTGTCATATTGAAATTCTTTTTCGATGAATTTTTCGATAGCAATATCAGAAAACAGTATTCCTTTTTGATTATTAAAAACGGCTAATTCTCCCGTTGCTTCGCCATTTAATATATTGTCTATTAATTTCTTTTTATTTACCTGATTTGATAAAAGTATATCCCAGTGTTGCATTATATTTTTGTAAGTATTATTTATTTTCTTTCAACGCCATTTCGCGATCGTTTCTTGACCACTCGCTCCAAGAACCTGCATATAATTTCGGAATTGGAAGTCCAGCGTAATCCATCGCCAATAACGTATGACAGGCTGTAACGCCAGAGCCGCAATGGACAATTGTATTTTCTGGTTTTATATCTTTAAGAACAGCTTTGTATTTTTCTGCCAATTCTTCGGCAGATTTAAACAATCCGTTTTCGTCTAAATTCCCAGTTAAAGGAACGTTGATAGCTCCAGGAATATGTCCAGCAATTAAATCCAGAGGTTCTATTAAACCATCATAACGGTTTTTGTCACGAACATCGATTACGATATTTTGATCGTTTTTACGAGCTTTTTCGACCTCGTCAATATCGGCTAAAAGTAATTTCCATTCTTGAGAAGGATAGGCTATTTTTTCAAAAGTCTCATTTCCAGAATTGGTTGGAAAATCAGCTTGAATCGCAGCTTGATAACCGCCATTTAAAACCTGAATCTTTTCATGTCCAATGGCACACATCATCCACCAGAAACGTGCAGCGAAATTAGAGCCATTTTTATCATCGTAAACGACAACATGATCGGAAGGTGAAATTCCTAATGCAGAAAGTGTTTTTGCAAATTGTTCAGGAGAAGGCAAGGGGTGTCTTCCGCCATTTGCAGGATTTTCTGGAATTGCTGCCAAATCACGATTTAAATCGACAAAACGAGCACCTTTTAAATGCTCTTTTTGATAATTTTCAAAAGTATTTGCGCCAGGCCGAGCATCAATTAAGATAATTGAATCTTGAATCTTTAATAATTCTTCAATGTTTATAATAGGTGAAAATGTAGTAGACATGTTGAAATTGTTTTCATGGTTTATTTTCAGTTGATTAGTCAGCAAATGCCTGACTGTAAAAAATTAGAAAAGTATTAGTTGTTTTATTATACTTCAGACAATCCCAATTATTGTAAACAGGGCTTGTCGAAATACAAAGTGTGTTTTCGAAGTTTTTTTTGGAAGCTTTCTTTGAAAAACATCCATCTTGCAATGCAAAATTTTCGTCTTTTGATATATCAGTAATCTTAACTGGTGGTGACTCTAAATAATATTCGGGATTTATTCTAATAGCGTCTTCATTTGTAATTAAATGCTCGACAGCAAATTGATAATCTAGCGTTCCAAAAGAATAACTGCCGCAATCGGCATTTTCTAAGCCATTTTCAACTTTTATATCCTTATAAAGCTCTGCATATGTATTTGTTGTGGCATTAAACAATAAAATTTTGGTTCTATTATTTTTTGCATCATAAACTATAAAAATATAATCTTTACTGTTATTTTGAAATATACTGCCTTTTGCAAAAGAAAGCAGTTCGTAATCTGCGTTTGTTTTGAAAAATTGATGCTGTTTTTCATCTAGTTTTGCTGTCAACTTAGCACTAATATTTGAGAAAAGCTTTTCGTTAGAAAGTTGTTTTAAGCTTTCTCGAGTGTCTAAAATTCTGTCTGTAAATTGAGGATCGTCATAAACCGAGATTTGATAATGAGCTGTATTTGCAGTATTCTCAGTTTTATTTGCTTTACTGCTTTCTTGTACAATTTCTTTTTTAGGATTATTTTTCTCTTGCTGTTTGGAATTACAGGAAAATAAAGCTAGTGTAATAAGAACGAAAGCAATTTGGTTTTTCATAAAAGAATAATGTTTTTGGGTATTGTAAATGGTTTAATTATGGTTGTTTGTACAATTTATTTTTTCTTTGAATTTCCAAGCCACAGCAAAGCATTCAAAATTAATTGACTTTGTGTTTTGTTTTCAAAAGTATATGATAAGGTTTTGTTTGTTCCGCCTTCATAATCAATATCGTTATGTCCCATATTTACGTACAGCATTTTATACTTTTTATTTGTCCAAACAACGGGATAATAACCGCTATGCCAGATTTCATGGGCTTTTGGACCAGTTCCGAGTGGAAAACTAGATTCGTCAATAGCTACTAAAATTTCAATATCTGGATTTTTGGTTAAATCATTCGACCATCTATACCATTCATTTGGAGCAGAAGAGAAGGTTTTAGGCAAATTTTTAGTCACAGGGTGCTCATTTTCTACTCTTAAAACTGCCGAAGTTGGTTTCCAAGTATTGCTTCCGTATTCACCAGAACCTAAGAAGGTGTTGTGATACCAGTTCCAATCTTGATTATAGCTAGAATCATTTAAAGCGAATGCAGAGAAGTGAAATCCAATAAAACCGCCACCATTTTCCATATACTTTTGAAAAGCTTCTCGCTGTTCTTTTTTCTCCGGTCTTGTATCTAAAAATAAAACAACCTGATATTTCGCTAAAAACTTAGCATTTAAATTATCCCAATTGCTTGTAGAATCGTATTGAAAATGATTTTCTGCAGCTAATTTTGGAAAGTATTTATTGGCTTCGTGCACAAAACTAATATGTGCCTGATCGTTTTTAGCCGTATAAAAAGCGATGACTTTAAATTTTGAATGTTCTTTTTTGTTTTGAGAAAAGCCAAAGAAAGAAACTATTAAAGCTAAAAGTAAAATGCTTTTTTTGAAGATGGTTTGGTGGTTTTGGTTGAAAATAGTCATGAATATTGAAGCAATTAAACAGGAATTTTTTCGATTAAAATTTCATGTTCCGATTTATCAAAATAAGTGCAAGTCATTTCAATAATATCAACACGCCATTTTGCAATTCCAGCTTGTGCGCAATGATTGCAGAAAGTCATATAATCGGTTTCGCCATGCTGATGTTTTACCAAATTTTCTATAAAAAGTTCTTTGTTTGGAGAATCAGCAACTTTAATTTCTGGATATTTTTCTTCGGCTGCTGCGGTATAATTATTTAATCCGTAGTAAACAGTGCTTCCGTCGTGAACGTAAGTATCATATCCTTTTACGCCTAAAATGATTAAATCCTGGATATAATTTGGAAAATCTGCACCACTTTTTACTTTTCCATGCGCTTCTTTTATTTGTTCGATTGTAAACATATTTTTAATTTTAGATTGTTGATTTTAGATTTTAGATTTTGCCACGACCCGAGCGATAGCGAACAGGCGAAGCAATTACACGTATTGGCACTAATTTTATTTTAATTAAAAGAAAAATTAATTCATAGCTGATAAATTATTTCAAAAATACGATTAATGATTTTATAAACGAATCAAAAGATTCGATATGTGGCAAATGCCCTGTATTTGGAATTTCTACGAGTTTTGCATTTGGAATTTCTTTCTGTGTTTTTTTACCCAACTCAGCATAATTTCCCATTGTTTTTCGCACTTCTTCAGAAACCAGTGGTTTTCCTAAAGCAGTTTTATCTCTCGTTCCTATAATTAATAGCGTTGGACATTTAATATTTTTAAATTCGTACAAAACAGGTTGCGTAAAAATCATATCGTATAACAGAGCAGAATTCCAAGCAACTCGATCATAGTCTGGTGCCGTTGTCCATCCTGCACCCAGTTCTGCCCATTTTTGATAATCTGCATTCCACTTTCCATCGTAATAATTTGCCATTTGGTATTGTTTGATGCCTTCGTAATTCTGTTTTAATTCCGATTCGTACCACCAATCAACAGGTTTGTACGGAACAACTAATTTCCAGTCTTCCAAACCAATCGGATTTTCTAAAACTAATTTTTCTGTTGTTTCAGGATACATCAATGCAAAACGAGTTGCCAGCATTCCGCCCATAGAATGTCCTAAAATGGTCGTTTTTTGAATTCCCAAATGATCTAAAAGCTTCTTGGTGTTTTCGGCTAACTGCTGAAAAGTGTATTGAAAATGGTCTGGTTTTGTCGATTTCCCAAATCCAATCTGGTCGGGAACAATTACACGATAACCTTCTTTTGTCAAGGCTTTAATAGTAGTTTCCCAATAAGCGCCATTGAAATTTTTTCCGTGAAGTAACACAATATTTTTTTGATTGTAGTTTTCTGGAATGATATCCATGTAGCTCATTTTCATGTATTGACGCTGACTGCTCAATTCGATAAATTGAACAGGGAATGGATATTCATAATTACTTAAATTAATATCCAGTGCTTTTATATTTCCTTGCTGGCCAAAACTTAAGAAAGGAATTAGTATAAAGAGTAGTTTGAGTATTTTCATTTTAATGGCATTTGTTATTAAGACTTATAAAATTAAACCGAACCATTTTTAAAACAAAGTATAATATCTTAAAGTTATCAGAAAAAAAGCTTTCAAAATGTTTTCATTGTTTTTAGTGTTAATAATCGATGATTTATTGAGTTTTTATCGATTAAATGAAGCTGATTATGAAAATAATGTATTTTGACGAGTAATGTCGCACTTCAAAGAACTTCTTTTATTAACAGGAAAAATGTATGTAATTTAGTATCAGAATGTTGTAAGCCTTAAAAAATAGTATTATGAAAAAGACACTACTTTTGCTCCTGCTCACTGTCCCCACATTTGCCCAAGAACTCAATACTTTTGATTTCGCCGTTATAAACTCAACCTTAATTTCTCCCAATATAGATCTCGATAAAGGCCGGAGTGTCGTCGCGGCAAATCAAGATCAATATTCAGCTTATTTTCAGTATGCTCTTACCATGTGTGAAGACGATATCATTTTTGGTGCTGGAATTGACAAATCCGAAATCGATCGCACTTATGTGGGTTACATAGGGAAAATTTGCGAAAAATTTAGAGCTACAATTGGTATCGGTTATGTAGATTCTAGAAGCGGTTATGAGGGAACTTTTACAGGTTTCAGTATCTCATGGCATTTTTCTGAAAACACCTATATTGGCGGAAATCTTGAAAATTTGCATTCGTCAATTATTGATTATGAAACTGACGAAAGTTTTGATTATTACAAAAAACTGGTTCCCAAAGTTTTTGGGAGTTATGAAATTATCCCGCATGTAATTGCTTTTGGGCAGTTGAGTTCGAGGGTAAATGATATTGCTTTAAAATATCAGGTTCGCCGATTTTCTGCTGGTGGATTTTATTCTGGACATTCAGTTGGCGGAATTTTCGGAACTGTTAATGTCGGAAGATTTTCCTTTTCATGCAGTACTACTTTTGAAAAAGTAAACTTTGGATTAAAGTTTGAATAACGAAATTAAAAATACAGTTTGGTTAAGAGAAAAATCCCAAAAACAATATTTAAAATTGTTTTTGGGATTTTTTATAAGATTACAATTTGCTGGTTTATAGTCCAACAAAATCATCACTTTTCGGGAAAATACTCAAAGCCTGAATCGCGATTTCTGGCGTTGGAGAAGCTAGTTTTCTCAGTTTTGTGTCCATCCACGCACCATCAACCGTGATTGTTGCGCAAAGTGTATCGTCTTCTCTTCTAAATTCGTGAATGATTGACCAACGAGAAGCATCGGCTTTCATTTTTGAAGTTTTAGTATGAATAAATATTTTGTCTGAAAGTTTTAACTCTTTTCTGAAAACACATTCTTCTCTAAACAAAACAGGACCAAAACCTTGCGTTTGCATTACTTTTAATGTTAAACCCAATTCTTCTAAAATTTCGATACGATGTTGTGCACCAAAATCATAATAAGCGCTGTGACGAACGTGAAAATTAGGATCAAGATCTGACCAACGGAAAGATATTTCTTTTGTAAATGAAGCCATTTTTAATATTGTATTTTATTGAAAAACCGAAATTACAAATAAAAAACAAACGAATAGCACAAAATTACTATGCATGCATAATTTTTTTTCATTTTCACTTTATAAATAGCGGTCCAATAATCTATTTTGAAAGCAGTTTTTTAATTTCGCTTGCTATCTTATCTAGGTTTCCTTCCGCATTTCCTACTGCCACATATTGTATAATTCCGTTTTGATCGATTAAGAAGTTTTTCGGAATTGCATTTGTAGCATATTGATTCCATATTATATTATTTGGATCAATGCCGAAATTAAAATTAAGACCATCATTTTTTAACTTCACTACTTTTTTAGCCACTGCAGTTTCTTTTTCTCCGCTTGAGATTGCTAAAAAGACAAAATTATCATTTTTAAAAGGTTCGAGAATTTTTGATGGAATATCGTAAAACTCTTGTAAGCAAGGTGCACACCAGGTTGCCCAGAAATTAACCAGTACCACTTTTCCTTTTAAGTCAGAAAGTTTTACCTCTTTGCCGTCGACAAGTTTTAAGGTAAAGTCTTTGGCTTTGTCGTTTACATTTAAGAGAAATTGTTTTTGTTCGACTTGAGGTTTTGGATCTAAGGCAGTGTCTTTAGTCTTTTTATCGTTTTCGATTTTTTCTTGTTCTGTAAAAACTTCTACGACCACTATAAATTCTCTGTCGCCAATTTTATCGCCAAATTTTTTTGCTAGTTCATTTCGTTTTTCTTCACTAACGCCTTTATTCATAGATTTGACATAACCCTCATTGCCATATTTCATCACTTGATCCATTGTGGCAATTTCGTTGTTGATAATAATAACGGTTTCAGGTTTTTTTGCGACTTGGTTTTGCGCATAAAAGGATTGAGCAATTAGAAAAATTGCTAGAAGGATAATTTTTTTCACGTGATTGATTTTTGATTGTTTAATGATTGATGATAAGGTAAAAATACGGAATTAAGTTTTCATAATTACATTTTAGATAATTCAACTTCCAGTTTATCAAAGTTTTCTTCGTTTTTATCGACAACATAAGGCTTTAATTTCTGGCATTCTGCTTCAGTTTCAAAAAGCATTTTAAAAATTACTTTGGTTTGATTTTCGGCAATAGTTTCAAAAGTGGTTAAGATTTGAAAAAGTGGTTTCGAATGGCGTTTCCAAGCAATAAGATTGGGTTTGTCTATTTTGATGAATTCGCATTCATTGGCATAATTTCCAACTTCTGGACCATGCATAATGAAGCTCCATTTTCCGCCTTCGCAAAAGTCAAACTCATGGAAAGTATTGGTGAAACCTTTTGGTCCCCACCAATTTTTTAAATGCTCAGGTGTGCTCCACGCTTTAAAAACAAGCTCTTGCGGAAAATTCAGAACGCGTGTGGTTACAATTTCTGAATCTGATGTTGTATTGAGAATATCTGAAGTCATTTTAAGTTTTTTTTATTGAAAATCAAATTGTTATAGTAAAGTTAATGGGTTTAATTTTTAATTAAGAATTTTTTATACAATTTTATTCTTTGTAATTGTAAATTTTCAACGAACTAATTCTCGTTCTCGGATTTGCTTTTATACTTTTCAAAGTAGAATTAGATATAAGTTTATCTTCTACATTTACAAACCCATTTTCATTTTTTGATCTGGATTGATTTTGATTAGATGCTATATATTTTAGATTATTCCAAAAAGATTTTAACTGGTTGTTAATCGGGTTATCCGTTCCAATATAGAAACTATGTTCACCTTCTTTCCCTAAACCATTTTCTATAAATATTTCAAAAGGTTTTAGTTTCAATTTTTTTTCAGCCTTTTTTACAAAATCCATTACAGGTTTTTCAGATGGTGTCCCACAACATATGCTTGAGTAAGTTATAGCAATGTAATTTTTGTTTGTTTGCGACAATGTTAAGACAGGGATAAATAGTATAGTAAGGAATATAAATTTGAGGCTTAGTTTCATTTTTACTGTCTTTTATTATGTGTGGTGCATAGTCAAATTATTCTTTAGATTTGAATTAAATGAAGCTTCCGTAAATTCTATTATTTTATTTGAATGTTAACAGGAACCCTAATGGTCTTTTTTGCCAATTTCGAAGTTATTGGACAATAGAAAAAGACTTTTTCGAGTTGGCAGTCGTCTGATTTTAATACTGAAACAAAATTTTCCTCATTAGGATTCTCCATTTTGTCTAAACCAAATTCTTTATATTTTTTCAAAAAGGAAGCATAGTCTAATCCTTGATTGTCTCTAAATTTATCATAAATATTTTCAGGAGATTGCACACTTCCATAATTTCCGTTGCAATTGTCTATATAAACGCTGAAATTTTGAGAATCAGAATTAAATAATTTATAATGAATTGCATTAGCATCAAATTCTAAAATCTGTATTTTTTGGCCTCCAATGCTAAATTTGTCTCCAATATCACTTTTGGTAATTTCTATCTTTTCATATTGTACTGGAATTTCTACTTCAATATCTACATAACCTTTCAGTCTTAAATATTTTGAATCTCCCATTCCTTGGGTTTGAAATGCAATTCCTTCTAAGAGCTTTCCATTTTTCTCTTCAAAACCACCGCCATTTAACCCAAGAACCTCTCCGTTCAGTTTTATTTTTTCATTTTTTTCATTTGTTAAGTCATATTTTTTGACAGTGGCTTTTATGTAATCTAGAAGAGAAATTTGTGTAGTTATGCTTCCTGTTCTATTATATTCGGAAAGTTGTTCTCTTGTATAAAAATTATCCACTAGCGAGGAAAATAAAATAGAGCTTGAAGGCTCTTTATTATAATCAGAAGCACCGTCAGTAATTGCCATTACAGATTTTTCAATTTGATCAAGAGTTGCTTCTGCACGTTCCTTAGAGACTGATAGCATCCAAGGATAATGTTTTTTTGCAGAAGGTTTAGCTTTAGGTAATTTACTGTTTTTAGTGGTAATATCTTCGTAAATCAAAAATTCTTGAAAATGTTCTTTAGTAAAATCTGCATCTGAGAATTTTGATTCTTTGTTTATTAAATCAGGATAGTTTTTGTTTTGGCACGCTGTTATTGAACCTAAAATCAGTAATAATAAAATTTGCTTCATGATTGGTTAAGGATTGTATATTTTTTTTGCAACTAGAATACGAATGTAAGTTTTTTAGCACTTCAGTCAAAAGCAAAAAACTAAAAACATAAATTTTATTTTCTTTCTGTCGAAGCTTCTTTGCCATTTCTCATTTTCCTCTACAAGAGATTTTTGAAGTCATAATTATTAGTTTTCAAATCATAATGAAAAGCTAATAATACTAAAAAAAAATGACAGTTATACAATGTCGTGCCACGAATGTCAGGTTTTAAAAATGTCATGTTGTCAGATGATTTTTAGGGCACTGACGCTAAAACTGACAATTTTATTTAGTTTTTTATATTGGCACAAAGATTGACTTATGCCACCTGAGTTATAAAATTAAATCAAAAATTAAATATATAAAAAATGGGTAAAATAATCGGAATTGACTTAGGTACGACGAACTCTTGTGTTTCTGTAATGGAAGGTAACGAAGCAGTTGTTATCCCTAACGCAGAAGG
>Ga0308157_10004606_pt1 | contig 18129 bp, 14 predicted proteins | sample PhyBR1_FD_201035 | JGI IMG/M metagenome (GOLD analysis project Ga0308157, IMG submission 201035) | Phyllosphere microbial communities from UC Gill Tract Community Farm, Albany, California, United States - DLSLB.R1 | ecosystem: Host-associated > Plants > Phyllosphere > Unclassified | place: USA...
ACGCCCTGGAACTTTCCTGCCGCGATGGCTACGCGCAAGATCGGACCCGCTCTGGCGGCGGGCTGCACCGTTATTCTGAAGCCAGCCTCGGAAACGCCTTTAACCGCCTATGCCATGGCCAGACTGGGCGCTCAGGCCGGTGTACCGCCAGGAGTGGTCAATGTACTGACCACGACGCAACCGGCTGTTATCACCAATGCCATGCTGGCTGACCCACGGGTACGCAAATTGTCTTTTACCGGTTCGACCGGAGTGGGGCGAACCTTGCTGGCCGAAGCGGCAAAGACCGTCACTTCGTGCTCAATGGAGCTGGGGGGCAATGCGCCATTCCTGGTGTTCGATGACGCTGATCTGCAAGCGGCTCTGGATGGCGCCATGATCGCTAAAATGCGTAATGCGGGTGAAGCCTGTACGGCAGCCAACCGTTTTTATGTGCAGTCGGGCATACACGATGCCTTTGTCGCCGGGCTGACCGAGCGCATGGCTGCGCTGCGGGTGGGGCCGGGTACCGACGCCCAGACTCAGGTAGGGCCGATGATCACAACAACAGCCGTGTCGAAGATCGACCGCCTGGTTTCCAGCGCCATCGCTCAGGGTGCACGTTTGCACACGGGTGGCACGCCGCTGCCAGGTAGCGGTTATTTCTATCCGCCTACGGTTATTGATAACGTGCCCACCGATGCTGGCATTGCGCATACCGAGATTTTTGGCCCCGTGGCCGCTGTCTACCGTTTCGACACCGAGGCCGAGGCCATTCGTTTGGCCAACGATACAGAATACGGGCTCGCTGCCTATGTGTATTCAGGTGATCTGTCACGCGCGTTGCGGGTGGGTAAGGGCATAGAAGCGGGCATGATTGCAATCAATCGTGGATTGATGTCAGACCCGGCGGCACCTTTTGGTGGAGCCAAGCAAAGTGGGTTGGGGCGTGAAGGCGGCGTTACAGGCATTCTGGAGTTCATGGAACCTAAGTATTATGCGGTACACTTTTAACTATGAAAGACTTATATCGCAATCGTGATTTCATCCCTAATTTCGACGAGCTCATCGCCGAAACCGCCGCAAGGTCACGTGCGTTTGCCGTTGGTGCCAACGCGCGCGTCGATGTGCCTTATGGCACCGGCGCACGCGAACGGGTGGATATTATTTTCCCGCCTGGCCTGGCAAAAGGGGCGCCGCTGCATGCCTTCATTCACGGCGGGTACTGGCGCGCCGGCAACAAGCATGAGCACTGGCTGGTCGCGGCGCCGGTACTGGCCGCAGGCGGTATTGCGGCCTTTATCGGTTACGACCTAATGCCAGATACCAGACTGGGTACTATTGTGAGCCAGGTGCGAGCGGCGTTGGCGCATTTGGTTGCGATGGCGCCTGAGCTGGGTGCAGACCCAAGTCGCGTCACAGCCAGCGGCCATTCGGCTGGTGCGCATCTGGCAAGCTATCTGGCTGCGATCGGCCCCGAAGAAAATGAGTACACAGGGCTTAGCGCGCTACGCGGCCTGCTGCTGATCAGCGGCATCTATGACCTGGCCGAGATTCCCGGCAGCTTCCTGAAGCACGAAGCGAAAATGACGGAGGCAGAAGCCGCGGCCTGGACGCCCGTCACTTCACGCCAGCTAGACGTACCCCGACGTATTGTGATGCTTGCCGAACACGATACTGCGCCTTACCACAAGCAGGCGCAGCAGTTCTCGGCCTTGCTGCAAACCCAGGGCCAGGACGCGCAGCTGCGTATAGAGGCTGGCTTGAATCATCTTAGTATCGAATTGGCCCTGGCCGACCCGAACAGCCCGGCCGGGCTGTGTCTTTCGGAGCTGGTTGCCAGTTGACCTTGGCAACCGCTCGTTAGTGCATCAGGCTTTGTATAATGGCGCACATGTCTGAGTTGAAAAATCTGCCCCGTCCTCGTTGCGAACATTGCCAGCGGCCTGCATCGCATTGCCTGTGTGCGTATATAAGTCGCATTCCTAACCGCACGCATGTACTGGTGCTGCAACACCCGGATGAAGCGAACCATCCCCTGAATACCGCCCGCCTGGCGGTGATGGGGCTGCTTAATGCACGGTTGCTGGTGGGCGAGCATTTTCCGCAATTGGATGACATCGTTGCCTCAGCGGGCCGCGTGTTACTGCTCTTTCCGGAGCGGGAAGCAAGCAGCGCGCAGGTTGCTGCCGTTTCCACTTCCTCTTGCGGTGAGCCTGCCGCTTCGCTGCTAATCGTGCCGGACGGCACCTGGCGCAAGGCACGCAAAATAGTGGGTGCGAACCCGGTGCTGGACACACTGCCTCGGCTGAGCCTGCCCCCTGGCATGCCGTCGGAATACCGGATACGCAAGACGAGTGAGCCTGCTGCAGTGTCCACCATTGAAGCGATTGCGCGTAGTCTGTCGCTGCTTGAACCTGAGCAAAGTTTCGACCGTTTATTGGCGCCCTTCAGGGCGCAGGTCGCGCAGCAGGTGCAGGCTATGGGGGAAGAGGTATATAGGCGAAATTATACGAATAGATGACAGGTGTAATGTGCTAGGGCTGCCTACAGTGGCTTGCGCTCAGCGGGTGTCCGCTGTGTGTAACCCCTGATACCATTTCATCTTCGGTACGCCTAGCCCAATCCTCAGCATGACGTTTGGTTCAGAAAGTCTTGGCCGCAGTCGGCCAGCCCGTCTTTCTAATGACGGTTTTTCAGGTGCAGAAGGGATTTTAACGATTGTAGCCATGGGAGTAAAAGCTCCGAAAAGTACACGCGGCGCTTCACCACGGTACGTGGCTCGCAAACTTGGAAAATCCCCTGGATTTAGGCAAGAACTAAATCTGCTCTCAGCGCTGGTATTTAGTAGTGTTTTTAAAGTGGAGCCCCGGGCCGGAATCGACCTGGCACGCCTTGTGGCGGGGGATTTTTAGTCGGTGATTTACAGTGTTTCTACAGGGAAATGAGGCGAATTCTAGCGTAGGCTGAAATAGGTAAAACCAGTTTCAAATCTTTAAGTTAGCGTATTTTGGCTGAATTGGTGAGAACTGGTCACTGTACCTGTACTATACCTAAATTTCGGTACAGTACAAACATAAGAACAATGCAGTGTTGCCGCCACTGCGTTGATTGCGGTTGATTCAGAGCATCCCCAGCTTACTTCGCGTGCCTAACGCACCAGGTCCAACTGATGTCATCCTCGGTACCATCGTTACGGTGTAGCTGGAAGTGCCTGTTGCTGTATTGATCGAGACGCACTTCCACTCGTTTTATACCTGAAGCGAGCTTCATATCCGCATCTGGATGAAGTTTGAAAAGTGCTAAACAGAAGTTTAGATCATCTCCTTCAACATCGAAGCCTACAGGGTAGCGTGCTATCAATTCGCGAACATGCGCTGTTAACGCTACTTTCGTTGGAAACAGCATGCCATTAACTGTGATTGAAATCCTCTTCCCCATAGCATCCCTCAAGAAAATTAGGTTGTTAAATTGACGGCTATCGTTAAATTAAAGAGTTTCCTAGGTACATATTTTGCTGGCCTCCCGGAAATTCCGGCACCCACTCTCTATCATTTTCTCCGATCATATGTCGATATTCCGTAGATGATATAAGTATTTGCCCTCCTAGCTCGTCGCAAACATCTTCAAGAGCATGCAGGTATTTAGCAAGATCCTCGCTGGCAAGTTCCTGCTGCTTCGGTGTATCGAGGATAAGAAAACGGAATGGTTGTTCCGGACTTTGAAGGTACAACTCAAACAGCGCTGCGTGGATGGCGAGAATGATGCGACTTCTGGTGCTTCCATTAAAGACATCAATTGTCTGCTTTCCAAATCGAAATTTAAAATCCAAATCTATGTCAACATCGCGAGATGCGTTCGGTGTTCCTAACACATCCATCCATTTGACTGTTAACTCTTGAATCTTAGTTCTGAGAATTTGGTATTTAAGATCATGCTTTCCGCGATTTGTTAAATTGGCAATACGATCTCGACTCCTCTCGCGATCTTGGTCGAATTGCAAGTATTTTTTCTTCTCTTCGCTTAATTGCGAGATTGCGGTGAGTTTCTGTTCGGTTTCTATAAGCTCACGAGTTAAGGCTTGAACCGTGGATACTAGATTATCTGTAAATTCCTGTTTATTTTTATTGTCGATCATTTGCGCTATATTTGCACGATCGGACTCTTCATAGATGATTCGTTCATTTAGTATCTCCAATTGAGTTTCTGCTCTGTTTGCATTGGCTTCTATATCCTTAATTTGATCTTTTAGATAAATCAAGCTTTTAGCATAGGATGCTTTGCTTGATTCAAATAATCCGCAATCGGAACGCCCGCAGATGTCGAAAAATGATTCAAAAACACGTTTCGACTCTTCGTTTAGAGATAGTGTTTGAATTTCGCCTTCGATTTCACTGCGAATAGATGATATCCCCGCTGCTTTCAGGCTTAGCTCTGAGTACTGTCGTCGTAGAATACGAACCCGTTCTTCCTTGGCATATAGCAACTCTTGTAACGCATCGTTCGCTGCCCCTGCCGTGTCAGCAGATTCACGGATATCTGTGACTTGAATATTCAGAAGTGTTGCTCTCTGGGTTAGCTGATTTCGATTTTCCAGTGAGTCATCGACGTGGGCTGACAGGTCCGCTATGACCTTCTGTTGAAAGACAATCCTACGTTGAATTGCGTCTAACTCCCCACGCGCGGCAAGCAATTCCTTCTGTGCCGTATAAGAGCGCTTAGGTCCTAACCCAAAAGCGAAACGTATCATCTCCGCAAATTGGTCTAAGATAAATTGTGCAGGTGGACGGTAGGGCTCATCGTAACCGCCGATCTGGCGGACATAAAAGATGGGTAGTAGGCTTGACAAGTAGGGTTTGGTAGCTTGTCGGTTCGTTCCTACGAGTATCGGTACTGTGAGGTTAAATTCTTGGAAGATTGCATCCGAAAAGTCACGCTCATTAAAAAATTCTCTGCGAGATTCGCCCGATTCAGCCACAATGCGAAAATCGCCGAAATCTCGGCTAAATTTATAAAACTGATTATTGTGCTCAATAACTAACGTGGCTGAGTGACACTTTTCGCGAATGTCATTTTGAAATTTTATATCAAAGCCAAGACAGTAAGGTATAGCTTGGACAAGTGGAGTTTTTCCACTGCCGTTTGGTCCGTGGAGAGAAGTTGTGCGACGACCAAACTCCAGCAAGGGGCTTTCCCAGCCGTTTCCCCCTCGGGGATTCAGTTTAAGTGAGATGAGCTTCATTAAACCTCCGTACGGATTCGTTGTTCCGCTCTTATGTTTTCGTAGCTTCTTTCGATGATTAGCATTGCATGCGATAAAGGAGAATCACCCGCTAATACACTCTCAATCACCTGTCGCCCTTTAGCTTCAGTAGATACTCTGCCGTCACTACTATCTACCATAATGAAGTCTAAGCGCTCTAGAAGCGTTAGTGCTTTTACAGTTCGAATTCGTAAGTTGGCCGACCATCCAATGTCTTGGGATGACCCTTTGAATCCGGAGACAGTCCGCTCTAAGCATTCGCCAACCAATTGGCCGATTTCAGAAAATATCGGTTTACTATTACTTTTTGAGATGGTCAAAATCACCATGGCTAGTATGGGAAGTTGAAACAGCGCCTCGTTATCAAGGGAGGAGTGATGTTCTTTGGCTGTGGGCTGTAGAGGCAGCCGAATGTTTAGTTTTGCGGCTTCAGTAAAAAATTCGTTGTAGTTCATCGGGACGATACCTTAACTACTATAGAAGCGATGGCGCCGAAAAGCAGTTCACGATCAAGATTGGCAAATCGTTCTAGGAAAGTATTTTTTGTCAACTCTTCTATTAGTTGATTCAAGGCGGGAAAACCTGCTCCGCTATTAGCCCAGTTGCGATAGAGCTTATCAAGCAGGTCTAATAATTGATTTAAATCTAAAGGGGAGTAATTATGACGTGCGTTTCGAAGCCATATGTCCCAATCTACTTTCTTCTGCGAAGCAAACTCAATAAGACTGTCTCCAGCTCCGGCATTCTTTAACCATCGTTGTATGGCAGAAGCTTGCTTAAGTGCCTTGGGTTCCATCCCATTAAGTAACGCGTCATAGGCATGGCGAGAAATGCTAAGTACTTCCAGAAGATCGTCTAGGCCTACCCCAATTCTCATCTCGATATTTTCAGGCGCTACTTCCGTGAGAGGGGATTTTGATTTTCTATAAACCAGATCAACCAAGCCATTCGCAATTTCTTTTGTTTCGTAGAAGCTGAGATCTATCTCACTGTATTTATAAATCGCAGATCGTGCTGCGCTCGCAAATGCATCTCGATCTGTATCAATGTAATTCACCGCAGGCAGCAGGGAAAGCTTACCCAGATGTCTGTCAACCTCATTAGCAGGTAAAGCAGGGGCGAGCGAAAAAATTGATGAAAAATGCGTTGATAAAAAAATCGCTGCCTTCGTTTTAGCGGTTGTAGTCTTCAACTGCTCCACGGTACTGACAACGTCATCAGCGAAATGTACGTTTGATAATAGTGTGGCTTCCACGCAGGCATGGTCAAAGACGATTCCATGCATAAGAAGTTTTCCGCCGAAGCTGTTTTTAACGTTTGAAAGGCTTTCGGAATCGGATTTTTGTCCTCTGGATTTGATCGAGAATATATCGTTCAAGCTCCATTGATAGTTCAGTTTTTTTTTGGTTTTGACTTGAAAAAAATGATATGTAGCTTGCCCGTTCACAAGGCGTCGCACGACAAAATCATCGTGAAAATCACAATAGACACAATCAATATCTTTGCCCTCCAGGATCTGAAGAGCAGCATATGCGGCGGCTTGAAATTGCATGTCGTAGCGGGCGAGTGTATCGCGGCCAATGTCTTCTTCCGGCTTGACGATCTCGATTTTTTTCACCTCAGCTTCACCTCCCAAAGCTTTTTAGTTTAAGTATTACAAAACCCGGCGACAGCCTATCCTGCACTAGCTTCAACCACCTCAAGTTTCTTCGTCATGACTAAGCTTTTAGGTACGCTAAGACTTCACGCGGCGTCACAAACTCGTTGAGGTCGATTTCTCCCTTGATGAAGTACCGACCACGCTAGACATCGGATATCGTTTTGCTTAGCCCATGTTTCATGCGTACCGTTCTTATCCATGGTTGCCTCCCGTTCTTTAGGTAACGCTATATTACAAGATGTGAGATTGTTTTGTCGTTTTGAGGCAAGACCGACAGAAAAGACTTTGCGCAGAAATTGTCTTGTTTTTCTGCCAATCAATAGATTTCCACGATTGACGGCTATCTCGGGTATTCGCGACGAGGCCACCTTCCCAAAGAGGCTTTGCCTCTCTGGACTCTCCACCCTCGTCGGCGGGAACCTCGGGGGCAGGGGTTACGGGCCGATGACCCTGAACACCTCCCCGGGCGCAGCGTGTGGACACTCCCGCCGCGTCAAGGGGCCTAGTCCTTGCCCATGGGTTGCGGGTCGCACCAACCCCTTGACCCGTCATTCGTGCAACCAGAGAATATTGCGAGCATTCAGTCCTGCTAGTTTGGCTGGAAGATGAGTGAATGGCGGTATCGGAGGCAGCAGCCCGAACCAAAGCGTAGGGAACCGGCGAGGGTACCGGGAGTAGAGCCATCCAACGGCATCACCGAAGGCTTCCATACTAAAATGGAGATGCTTTCACGTCGTGCGTTTGGGTTCAGGAGTTTTGAGAATTACCGCTTACGAGTATTAGCTCAATGCGGAGTGATCAATCGAGTTTGGTGAATACCCATCCCCCCGATTTTGGCGTAGAGCCAGCCCAGTGAGGGCAGATGAGGGGCTTGTTTTGATTATAGCAAAGTACGTCTTGGTCAGATTTTTACCAACATCAATTAATGCGCGGTCGCGATTCTGAACAGGATATTACGTAAGTATTTGATTTTCTTGTGGTGGCCGGGGCCGGAATCGAACCGGCACGCCTTGCTGCGGGGGATTTTGAGTCGGCGATTTACAGTGTTTCTACAGGGAAATGGGGCGAATTCTAGCGTAGGTTGAAATAAGTAAAACCAGTTTCAAATCAGTAGGTTAGAGTATTTTAACTGAATTGGTAAAAACTGGTAACTGTACCTGTACTGTACCGAAATTTCGGTACAGTGGTATGAGAAGAGGCCTGCCATCTGCTGATTGCTGCTCCCAGCGCAGCAAATCGGACAGGCACTGTTAGCCACAACGCTTTCTATTCTGGCTGTCGTTAACGAAGATGTTTTGAAATCGCCGTAGATAGTCCGTGGTCATGACGAATGACGCGTTACTCGGTCACACTCTTTTTATGCTTTCAGCAATGATGAAATTGAGTGGGGAACACTTCGAGAAATAGTCGAGTGTGTAGTTGCGTTCGGCTTTTTTTAGGGTACGGGTTCCTGACGCTGAAGCCCAAGATAGCCAATCCGATTGATTTCTCTTCAGGATTTCGCTTCGAAGTTCTTTCAGGCCATAGCCTTGCTCGGGTATTTCAAGTACCTTAGCTTGTGCGATGCGGAAATCTCGGGACAACTCGTAGAGCTTTACTAGAACTTCACCATAGCAGCCCGCGCCTATCAAATGATCCTCAACGAGACAAGCAAGCCAGAACAATTGGTACTCAACGAAATATGACTCGCTCTTGAGATAGTCTAGCAGGATAGAAGAAAGTGCTGGCTTATCCGTGATCGTTGCGCAGAGCGAGTATAGATGCTTTATCAGATTGGGGAATCGTCGAAGCAGAGTAGGAAGATGTTCGAGGATGTCGTCGCTATGTGATCGTAAGAAGCCAAGAATGAGATCAGCATCTGCTTCTTCTAGTGATTCGTCTCGGAGTAGCGTAAGTAGTGACGTGACCTGCTCATCCGTGAGGCCGCGCACAACTTCTTCTACCTCTACAAAATCAACCCCGGATGCTCCTTCAATCTGAGCAATGCCCTGTACAATATGACTCAGCGATTCATGAAGTGCAGAGAGGGTGTCTTCAACTCGGCCAGAATTTTTGTCGAAATGCGTCTTGCTGGGATTTACGTTTAGGCCAAACTGTCCTAGAAGTTGTTGTATGCGAAAGAAATCTTGGCGAAGGACAGACTCGTCATTGTCGAAGAGATTAAAGTCATCCATAAACCTTGAAATTACCGTTGACTTCAGCATTCCTGAAAGATCGACAAATTTTAGGAATTCATTGCCGACCATCTTTGCCGGATAGATGCCGTGAGGTAAGAAGTCGACGCTTCTGCCAGCGTTAATTTCGCGAAAGAACTTGCCTACGGCTTCAGCATCGGCCTCAGATACACGATCATTGCCCGCAAACCAGTGGGCAATGTCATGATGATATAGGGAGTTGAAGTAAGAGGCAATATCGAACTGTAGGCGATGGGAGAAGTTTGTCGCGAGCTCTTCAATACTGGCTTTGTATTCAAGGTAGGCGGTATGGACTGGAATAGGATTGCCCTCCTTGAACCGATAACCAAAACTCTGTCGCTGGTTGCTAACTTGTGGTCGAAATAGTGCCTTGTTCCGGTACACAACGTTATAGAGGAAGTATTCCGCTACAGGGTCCAACTTGACAGTGCGGCGGAGGTGCCCGCGAGGCTTAGTGGCGTGAACTGTTTGTTGTGGCAGAAAACTATCGGCAGGGTGATTCTCCGAAAGGACTCGGGTAGATATGTACGCTGCCAACTCTTTCTCATAGTGCTCCAGAACAATCAGGTTGGTCTTCATAGGAAAGAGCGTCCCTGGGAAGTCTGCTTTTATAAACTCTGCTGTTCCTGACATTGTGGCCGCCTGAGTGATTTGAATAGCGTGTAATACTTTGTGGCAACGGTCAACAAATGATTCCGTTGGCATCTGCGCAAGGGTTTCAGACCGGGGGACGCTCTATGATGCGTAGTCCCGATACGGAAGATCGGCGGCGAGTGCTTGCCCTGGAGTCGCGAGCCAACGGTACAGCTGTTCACCCGAAAGGGTGCCTTCACAATATCGCAGAAGCGCTTCTCCAAGATCGACCGCTTCGATCACGGTCAAACGGCCACATGACGCGATTACGCTGGGAACGCTAGGGTCTACACCGGGTTGGCAGAGGGTGACACAAAAGGCGTCTTTGTACCCATGGACTTCTGAGGCGGCTAACACTTCAACGGCTCGGTTGTAGTCCACTAGCTTACCTGTCTCGCGTGACTTCAGTTCGACGATGAGGGGCGGAGAACTGGGCAATTGGACGAGATAGTCGGGGGCTCCCGTCTTACTTTTGTCATCTAGCCGTTTGCTTTCTATTTTCAAGAAACTTAATACTTCCTCGAACGCTAGCTCGAAGTCATTTCCAGTGGCCTGATAGAAGAAATCTACAAGGTCTCCTCTTGGGCATCTCTTCGCACGTTTTTTTTGTCTCTCAGCTGCTCTGGTTCGCTGGTTTGCCTTCCAAGCTCGACATGCGTCGCGAACCCAGTTTGCTTTAGCCTGGAGGTCGTCCTTCACCCCAATAAGCGCTCTCGCCCGAGCAGCATCAGCATCTGCTGACCCCTGCATCAACGCTTCCGGTGAAGTGAGTCCAGCTGCGTTAAGGGCTAGCATTTCTTCCCTTCTGAGCAAATATGGAGAACCAGGCGGACATAGGGCTACCATCCATAGGACATTGTCAGGAAGGCCCTCGGTCAAGCGATAGCTAAGGCGCCTTATGGCACGCGGCAAGCGAGCCAGAAGCTTGAGTGTGCTGTCCTCTACATGTAGCGCGGCAGGGCGATTTGATTTTGGGATGCGTGAGTCACAAGCGGCTGTAGCAATTTCGGCCATCCCTTGCAAAACCCATCCGAGATTGCGAAATAGCTCTCTCAACATGCCGGCTCTTAAATTCTCAAGTGTTCCCTCCAACGTCCGAAGGGCACCACCATCTATCCATTCGCATGAAAGCCACGTGGCGTTTACCGGTGCGATGTCCGCGTACCACATGGGCTCTGCCAAGTCTTCTTGGTATATCTCGGCGTTTATCAGCGGCGCGCTGTCAAGTGGATATGGCAAGATTCGAGTTGGTTTCACTCCATTCTGTGGCCGAAACTCTGGGCTAACCAAGCAGGTAGAGAACAGCAGGAATGCAAGCCTACGCGTATCGCCGGGGTTTGCAACGTTAGGTAGCAGCTCGATGAGTAAATTGGTTTTCGCTACCAAGTAGTTAAGCAGAAAAACTCCAGTTTCGGGAAGTAGTCCGCTATGTCCAACAGCTCGTCCGATAGGCGTTGCTGTAAACCTACCGGTGGACGTGGCTACGACAAACCCCATATTTACTAATCCGGCGATGGCGGTCTTCAATAGTTCAGGCCAGCGATTGAAAGCCACGGTATTTCGATCCTCCTCCCGTAAAGCACTGAAGGTTGAACAAACGAGGTGCTCGACCTCCTCATACGTCGAGCAAAGCCCGGACGCTACTAGTTGCAATGCGAGTTGATTGAAACGCTGAGGCTGAATCCGAGGTTGAATAGGGGGTAGCTCGCCCATTGCAAGGTACTGAGATGCAACACGGAGTTCGCTGTTAGTGGATGCGAAGAAGATAACGCGACCTCGCTCATGCACGAATCCCATTCGGCCAACCCGTCCAGCCATATTGTGAAAATCGCTCGCCTCGATAGGAACGCGAGCTCTCAAATCTCCGTCCCATCGAGACCATGCTGCGAATATAGCAGCGCCCAAAGGGAAATTTACGCCCGCTGCTAATGTGCTCGTCGCAAATACCACATCTAGCCGGCCTTCCAGAAGATGTTGTTCGACAATATGTCTCTCTTCGTCTGTAAGGTCAGCGTTATGGCTAGCCACCCGCCGCTCAAGAATGCCTGCTAAAAACTCGTTCGCTGAGGTTGCCGGCAATCCGTCGAAGGCAAATGACATTTGGCCTTTCTGACCACTGTATGCTGTTTCGACGAACTGTCTTGCAAGATCATAAGTGTCCTGCTTTCTCATGCAAAATACGATGATCGGCCTCGGTGGGTCCTTCTGGCTTAAGAGAGCGAGTAGAGCAGCGATTGGATCGAGGGTGACGCCTATCGGTAGTGGAGCATCCTCGATTTGATCAGGCTTGTCGGAGTTGGCAACTACCATACGGCCCTCAGTCCAGCACTCATATCGCAGATGCTTCTCTCTTGCATGCTGGACGACCAACTCGACGCTTAACCAATTTGCCAGATCGCTCGCATCACGGTAATGAAGTACTGCTGACAGTCCAACAAATTGCTTCCAACCGGCATTCCGCAATAGGGTTAACAGAACCTCAACGTTCTGCCCTCTAGAAAGATCACCTAATAGCTGGATTTCATCGCATACAACGACCGTGTTGCGCATGTTCCTCGGGACACCGGACGCTGAAAGGAGCGCTAAGTACTTCTCGTAAGTCGCGACGAGTAGCGGTGCTTGAAGCGGGTCACTGGGGACGATGCCATCAGCATCTTCAACATAGTCCCCTGTCGCCACTACTAATGAAGCAGCGTTACCGTCTAGAAACGGTCCTATTAGCTGTGTCTTGAAATCTTCAAATTTCTGTTTGGCAAGCGCGCGGTGAGTTACGAGATAGACCGTATTGCAGTTTCGTTCAATTCCACTAGCGATGGCCCAGAGGGCAATTTGCGTCTTCCCTGTTGATGTTGGCGACACCACTAAGACACTTTCGCCGCGCGCCACACCAGCAGATAGGGCTTCGTATTGAACATCGCTTACCGCAGGTCCTCCATCACCGTCCCTGAAAATAAGGTGCTGGGCAAGAAGGACGGACATGCCGTGATCAGCCGGAAGTGCATACTTCATGAGTATCCCTTAAATTACTGCCGATTACTGCACGGCACGATTAGCAATGGAAGGCTAAGCAGCTCTTTGAAAAACGGTTTTCGATTTGTCAGGAGAGGCTGGTCTTACTTTCAAGATGACCACCCTTATTGATCATCAGATGCCATAATTTCGATCTTCCGGGGGAGAGTTGGTCATACGAAACCCGGCGACAGCCTATCCTGCAGTAGCTTCAACCACCTAAAATTTCTTGGTCATGACTAAGTTTTAGAGTGCTCCAAGGCACTACGCGGCTGCACATAGTCGGCGAGCTCGATTTCTCCATTGATGAAGCGTTGGGCATGTTCTTCATCTGCTGCACTGAGCAAAAATCCCTCCTGGCCCACTGATGCGCGTGCGTAATTGACGGCCGCTATACGTCGGCCGCGCTCGGCACCGGATATCGTTTTGCTTAGTTCCGTTTTGTGCGTACCCATCTGAACCATGGTCGTCTCCCTTGCTTTAGGTAACGTTAGTTTACAAGATGTGAGTTTTTTTTGGTGCTTTGTCGAGAAAACGGGCAAGATGGTTCCGCACGGAAATTGCCTTGTTTTTCTGCCTACCAATCGGTTTTCCCGATTGGCAAACGCACGGCTGTTTGCAGATCAGGTGATACTTCCCAAAAAGGTTTAGCCTCTCTGACCTCTCTGCCCTCGCTGGCGGGGGCTTGAGGGCAGGATTATGGGTCTATAACCCTGAACGCCTGGTCCTTTACGCCTTTGAAGGCCATGCAATCTATCGGCAAGGGGAGGAACAAGGCAAAGCCGCTTAGTTAGGGCCGAAAGCATTAAAACAGAGTGTTGGGGATATGCTGAAAATCAACCTAATGTTTGATTTTTTATGGTGCCCGGGGCCGGAATCGAACCGGCACGCCTTGCGGCGGGGGATTTTGAGTCCCCTGCGTCTACCAATTTCACCACCCGGGCAGGTATGGAGGGTATTGCAGATAAGAGCGGAATTATACCCATATTCTTTTTCTTGCGCCATTCTCACGCGCCTGCGCATAAAAAATCCTCATTTCCCTGCCAATTTCCCACTTTTCCTCTTGAAAACCCTCCCGGCGTCCCCACTACTATCGGATACGAGGGCGAAATTGCCGTTAAACCGGCTGTTTTGCCCCATTTTTCACCATTTTCCATCCAAATTAACGAAAAGTTACCATGAGTCAATCCGATACTACCGTGAAAAAAGCAGAGGAAACACTGGGTTTCCAGACAGAAGTAAAGCAGCTTCTGCATTTGATGATTCATTCCCTGTACAGCAATAAGGAAATTTTTCTGCGCGAGCTGGTCTCCAATGCGTCAGACGCCTGCGACAAGTTGCGCTTCGAGGCAATCGACAAGCCCGAGTTGCTCGAAGGCGGCGCAGACCTGGAAATCCGCGTCAGCTATGACAAGGAAGCGCGCACCATCACAATCGCCGATAACGGTATCGGTTTGACCAAGGCCGAGGCAGTGGCCAACCTGGGCACCATCGCCCGTTCCGGCACCAAGGAGTTTTTCTCCCAGCTCTCGGGCGACAAGCAAAAAGACGCCCAGCTCATCGGCCAGTTCGGCGTGGGCTTTTATTCGTCTTTTATTGTTGCCGACAAGGTTACAGTCGTTAGCCGTCGTGCCGGCGAGCCGGTAGACCAGGCGGTGTTCTGGGAATCTGAAGGGCAGGGCGAGTTTACCGTTGCCGATACCGAGAAAACAGAGCGCGGCACCAGCGTGACGCTGCATCTGCGCGCCGAAGAAGATGATTTTCTGAGCGGCTGGAAGCTGCGCGAAGTGCTGCGTCGCTATTCCGATCATATTTCCCTGCCTGTGCTGATGCAGAAGGAAGAGTACGATTCCGAGAAGGGCGAGCAGGTCAAAAAGGACGAGTGGGAAACCATTAACCAGGCCAGCGCGCTGTGGACCCGTGCCAAGAACGATATTACAGACGAGCAATATACCGAGTTCTACAAGCACGTTAGCCATGACTTTGAAGAGCCGCTGGCCTGGACGCATAATCGCGTAGAGGGTCGCAGCGAATATACACAGTTGCTATATTTGCCCAAACACGCGCCGTTTGATATGTACGATCGCGAAGCGCGTCGTGGCGTCAAGCTTTATGTCAAACGTGTTTTCATTATGGATGACGCCGAGCAGTTGCTGCCGTCCTACCTGCGTTTTGTGCGCGGGGTAATTGATTCGGCCGACCTGCCGCTGAACGTGTCGCGTGAAATCCTGCAGGAAAGCCGTGATGTGAAGGCAATCCGCGAGGGTTCGACCAAGCGTATCCTGAGCCTGCTGGAAGATCTGGCAGAAAACCGTGCCGAAGACTATGCCGGTTTCTGGACAGAGTTCGGTCAGGTAATCAAGGAAGGCACGGGCGAAGATATCGCCAATCAGGAACGTATTGCCAAGCTGCTGCGTTTTGCCTCTACCCATAACGACGATGCCATCCAGAACGTAACGCTGGCAAACTATATCTCCCGCATGAAAGAAGGGCAGGAGGCCATCTATTACGTCACGGCCGACAGCTTTGCTGCTGCCAAGAACAGCCCGCATCTGGAGATCTTCCGCAAGAAAGGGATCGAGGTCCTGCTGCTGTCAGACCGTGTAGACGAATGGATGCTCTCGCACTTCCGTCAGTTCGACGGCAAGTCTTTCGTGTCTGTGGCCAAGGGTGGCCTGGATCTGGACAAGCTCACAGACGAAGCAGAGAAAAAGCATCAGGAAGAAGTGGCCGAGTCCCTTAAGCCTTTGCTGGAGCGCCTGCAAGCGTCTCTGGGTGAGTCTGTGAAGGAAGTCAAAGTCACGAACCGCCTGGTGGATTCTCCTGCCTGCGTGGTAGTTGGCCAAAACGATGTGAGCCCGCACCTGCTGCGCCTGTTGAAGGCCGCTGGTCAGGAAACACCGGATATCAAGCCGGTGCTGGAGATCAACCCCGAGCATGCCTTGATTGAAAAAATCAAGGGCGCCGCAGACGATTCGTTTGACGATTGGGCGCATGTGCTGCTGGATCAGGCCATGCTGGCTGAAGGCGCGCAAATTGCCGATCCGGCAGCGTATGTAAAACGCCTGAATGGCTTGCTGCTCAAAAGCTAAGGGGTTGATCGGGCAACCGGTCAGGATGTGAATAGCGGCGGTCCCATGGGATCGCCGCATTGCATTTGAAATGCGTCCGAGGGCGCTTTTGCCGTTTTTTATACAGCCTTGTCCGTATTCAGATGCTCGTCGAACGCGTCTTTCAGTTCTGCGGGCATGGCGGCGAGGCTTTGTCTGAAAAACTGTTGCTGCTCACGCTTGAGTTCCGGCATCAGCTGCGCCAGCCGCTGCACGGCGTCGAAAGCGGGTTTTGCAAGCCCTTGCTCGAACGTATAAAACCACACGGCTTCCAGCAACAGGTTGGCCAGTTGCAGCGCCTGGTATCGGCCATGGCCTGCATCGTAGTCTTCCAGCGTATAGGCAACTACGCTGGACCAGTCAATATATCCCTTGGCTGCAGAAAATGTCGTATGAAATGGCGTGGTCGCTGTAATCACCTGCTTTACGCTCAGGGGCGCTTGCTTGCGAAACTGCGCCAGATCGCCGGGGCGACCCGGTGTACACGCGCCGCGCACGATCCGAAGAAGAAACACAATATTCCAGACGGAGCCGCCGCCCACGCCGAACCGGTCGCATATCCATTCAGACAGGCAGATCCAGCGCAACGCCTGTATCTGTACTGCAAGCGTGTCTTGCTGGATACGGTTATCCAGCAATGACTCTTTCCAGAACAGCCACAGTGAGAGCCCAATGTTGGCGGCCACGTCCTGCGCCGATTCGATGGCGCCCGTTTCATAGGCCGATTGCAAGGCCCTGGAAAAATATTTGATGGACTGCACGGCCAGGTCGCGCCGTTCCTGCATGGGCAGGCCATCGGGCTTAAGAACCATGGCTTTGAAAAGCAGGGCTTTCAGATTCAGGAACTCAAAGCGCACACGGGGATTATGCTGCACCACGGGGCGCAGTTTTGCGTCCGCCTGCAGCAAGTCCAGTTCCATCAGCGCCGCCCGCGCGCCTTCGGCGCTATAGCGGTTCCAGGCACGGGCAATGGCCGCCATGGCCGAAAATGCGGCCTGGGAGCCAGAGCCGTCTTCATCGTCGACCAGGTAGGGAGTCAGGTTCTCCAGGGCTTCCCAACTGCGGCGGACCTGTCCTTGCCGACGCCACGCCAGGCTTTCGTTGAGCACGGACAGTGCGGCCTGGAAATTGTCTTCGGCCGCAGCATGCGCTGCATGAAAATGCTCGGCGACCCCGGTCGAGTCGCTGGCGGCTACGCCGTCTTTGGCGGCGCGCATGGCAAGGGTCAGGCGATTCCAGAATGTCACATCCTGCATTGCGTAGTCGAGCGTGCCAGATGCCTGCCCGGCCCGGGGTTCAATGCCCAGAAAGGCCGCCAGCGCGTCCATTGTCACTGCCTGTCCACCTTGGGTCACCCGCAGGCGCGCTGCCTCTGGCTCACTTATCCAGAACGGACCGCGGCTGCGGTTTGCCGGCATCAGGGCCGATGGCGCGCAGGCGCGATCCCAGCCCCAGCCGATCTCGATGCCCCAGGTCTTGAAATCAGCAAACGCGCGTGAAATCATCATGCGGGTATTTTTTTGCCCCGGAAAACGCGCGCAAATGTGCGATACCGGCAGGTTTTCGACGCCTGAGCGCAGGGCGTAATAAACCCGCAACAACAGCCACAACGATTGATACCGGGCGACTTGCCCCTGCACGGTTGTTCTTTGTGCAAGTTCAATGCAGATGATTGCCGGTGTGGCAGGGGATAGATGTGGTCTGGAGGGGCCCATGGAAAGATCCGTAAGCGAAAAAATTGAGAGACAGGTTACGCGTGTTACAGCAGCTGATTTTACGCTGTTGGTCGCCTCGCATAGTATTGCATCCTGCCGGCAGCAAAATGCAATTCAAATTTTTTCCACTTAACTCATTTCAAACAAGGTGTGATATGAAAATATCTCGTTATATAACCGGTATCCTGTTGGCCATTGCTGCTCTGTCACAGGGCGCTGCCGCGCAGGCGGGTCAGGGATGCAAGCCAGAGGCCAAAGCCACCGCAGCCTTCGAACAGGAGGGTGTGCAGGGTACGCTTGTGTTAATGAATACACGAACCGGCCAGCGACTGTGCCATAACCCCAAACGGGCCGAAACTGGTTTGCTGCCAGCGTCAACCTATAAGATACCCAATGCCCTGATTGCCTTGGAGAGCGGCGTGGCCAGTGGCGCCGACTTCCCGCTCGCATGGAACCAAAAGCGCAATCCGAGGCAGCCATGGTGGCCCCAGGCGTGGGCTGGGGACCAGACGCTGCAAACGGCGCTGCCTAATTCGGTAGTGTGGTATTTCCAGGAGCTGGCCAG
>Ga0308157_10004607_pt1 | contig 18129 bp, 3 predicted proteins | sample PhyBR1_FD_201035 | JGI IMG/M metagenome (GOLD analysis project Ga0308157, IMG submission 201035) | Phyllosphere microbial communities from UC Gill Tract Community Farm, Albany, California, United States - DLSLB.R1 | ecosystem: Host-associated > Plants > Phyllosphere > Unclassified | place: USA...
CGTCTGGCGGGTGCCGAGCACCATGGTTGCGCCGGTTTCGGCCACGATGAAGGACTGGCGCGCGAGCGGAGCCTGCGGATCGATCGGCACGTAGGCCGCGCCGGCATGCCAGGCGCCGAGCACGGCAATGACTTGTTCGGCCGAACGCGCGCAGCAGATGGCGACGCGGTCGCCCGGGCCAATTCCCTGCTCGGCCAGGTAGCTGGCCAGACGCTCGACGCGGCTTGCCAGCTGGCTGTAGCTGAGCACATGTTCGCCGCTGCGCACTGCGGTGCGCCCGGGGTGGCGCAGCGCGGCGTCGTGGAACTGGCGCAGCATGGTGTGTCGCGGCGCCGGCAGCGTGACGGGACAGGCGTTCGCGGCCAGTCGCGCACGCTGCGCCTGTCCGACCAGGTTCAGTTCGGCGACCGCATGGTCCGCGCCGCCTGCCAGCGTATCGAGCAGCAACCCGAAGCTGTCGGACCAGGCGCCGATGGTGCCGGCGTCGAACAGGTCGCGATTGTAGACCCAGTTGAAGTCGATCGCACCGTCGCGTTCAGTAGCGCTGAGCATCAGATCGAACTTCGCCGCGACCTCGTCGCGCCCGATTTCGCTGATGGCAAGGCCCGGAAGGTCGAGCTTGCCCACCTCCATATTCTGCAGCACGAACCAGAGCTGGAACAGCGGCAGGTGGCTGGCGCTGCGGGCCGGGTTGAGTTCCTCGACCAGTATGTCGAACGGCAGGGACTGGTGTTCGAAGGCGTCCAGCACCATGGCGCGGCTGGCGTCGAGATACTGTCCGACCGTCGCCCCGGGCGCGATGCGGTTTCTCAGTACGACCGTATTGACGAAGCAGCCGACCAGGGCGTCGAGTTCCGGCCGGTCGCGTCCGGCGACGGGGGTGCCGATGACGACCTCGGCTTCGCCGCTCACGCGCGCCAGCAGCAGCGCGTAGCTGGCCTGGAGCAGCATGAACAGCGACATCCCGTGACGACGCGCCAGCGCGTTCAGGGCGCGCGTCAGGGCAGGCTCGGCACGGGTCCGGATGACGGCGCCGCGTGTGGTCATGCGCGCCGGCCGCGGCAAGTCGAGCGGGAGCGCGTGCAGTTGCGGCAATTGGTGCAGCTGATCGCGCCAGTAGCCGGCCAGTGCGGAGCAGCGCCCGGGCGACAGTTGGGCACGCTGCCATTGCGCGTAGTCGGCGTACTGGACCGGCAGGGGCGTCAGTCCGGTGGCGGCGCCGGTCGCCGCGCGATAGAGCGCGGCCAGATCGCGGATCAGCACCCCGACCGACCAGCCGTCGGAGGCAATGTGGTGCATATTAAACAGCATCCGGTAGACGCATGCATCCATGCGCACCAGGGTGATCCGGAACACCGGCCCGCAGGTCAGGTTGAAATCCGCGCGTGCCTGCGCCTGAAGCAGGTCGGCGGCGGCGGCGGCGCGCTGCGTTGCCGGCAGCGCACGCAGGTCGTGGTGATCGATGGCGCTATCGACAACAGGCGCGATGACCTGGGTGGCGACGCCATCGACTTCGCGGTAACTGGTGCGCAGCACTTCGTGGCGCTGCACCAGACCGTCGATTGCCGACTGCAAGGCCGATACGTCGAGTTCACCTTCAAGATCGAAGCAAGCCGGCATGTTGTACTGGTTGCTGCGGCCTTCGATGCGGTCGATGAACCACAGCCGTTGCTGCGCGTACGAGGCGACGAGGACGCCGTTGCGGTCAACGCGCATCAGCGGCGCCGGACCGGCGCTGGTTTCCCGCGCCGCCAGCCATCGCGCCAGCAAGCGCACGGTGCCGAACTGGAACAACTGGCGGATCGGCAGCGTGTGGCCGGTAGCCGCCTGCAACGCGCTCGACATGCGGATCGCCAGCAGCGAGTTGCCGCCGAGGTCAAAGAAATTGTCGTCGGCGCCGATCTGCTCGCGCTTCAGCACCTTGCACCAGACGGCGGCCAGCGCTTGCTCGAGGTCGCCCTCCGCTGCGACGTAGGCCTGGGCGATATAGTCGGATGGCGCCGGCGCCGGCAGGGCGCGCTTGTCGATCTTGCCGTTGGCCGTCACCGGCATCGCGTCCAGTGCGACGAAGGCCACCGGCACCATGAAGCGAGGCAATTGCTCCTGCACGTGGGCGCGCAAGGCGGCGCGCAACGGCGCGGCGGCGCTGAAATAGGCAACCAGATTGTGTTCTTCGTGAATCACGACGCACGCTTCGCGCACGCCCCCGAACGCCAGCATGCAGCGTTCGATTTCACCAGGCTCGATCCGGTAGCCCCTGATCTTGACCTGCTGGTCGGCACGTCCCAGGTATTGCAGCACGCCGTCGCGCTGCCAGCGCACCAGGTCGCCCGTCAGATAAAGCAGGTGCCCGCTGCGGCGGTCTCGCACGAATTTCTCCGCCGTCAGGGCCGGATCGTTCCAGTAGCCCAGCGCCACGCCCGCACCGGCCGCGCACAGTTCGCCGATCGCGCCGACCGGCAGCGGTTGACCGCTGGCGTCGAGTACGAGCACGTCGGTGCCGGCCACGGGGCGGCCGATCGGGATCGGGCGCCCGACAGGCCAGTCGCGGGGGATCGGATAAAAAGACGTGAAGGTGGTATTTTCGGTAGGACCATAGCCGTTGATGATGGCGACCTGCCCGAGCTTGTCATACAGGCGGCGCACGATCGCCGGCGGGACGACCTGGCCGCCGGTGAGCACGTGGCGCAAGCGCGGCAGCGGACGGTCGAGCTGTTCGACCCACTGCTCGAACAGCGCGGTCGTCAACCACATGGCGCTGACGCGTTCACGCTCTATGAACGTTGTCAGTTCCACCAGGTCGAGCACACCCTCGGGATAGACAGCGAGCGTGCCGCCATTGAGCAACGGTCCCCAGATTTCCAGCGTCGAGGCGTCGAATCCGACGGTGGCCAGCTGCAGCATGACAGTGTCGGCGTCGAGCGGCATGTAGTTGGCGCGTTGCACCAGGCGCAGGATCGCGCGCGCCGGGATCGCCACGCCCTTGGGCGTGCCGGTGGAGCCGGAGGTGTACATCAGATAGGCGAGTCGCTCCGGATCGGCCGGCGGCGGCGCGAATGCGGCCGGCATGCTCGCGCGCAGCGCGTCGAGCGTGATGGCGGCGCTTGGGTTGCTGTCCAGGCGGGTCAGCAGACTGCCGTGCGCCACCAGCAGGCGCGCGCCGCTGGCGCCGAGAATGTCGAGGATGCGCTGCACCGGATAGTTGGCGTCGAGCGGTACATACGCTGCGCCCAGACGCACGATGCCCAACAGGCAGGCGATCAGGTCAATCCCACGCGGCAAGTACACCGCCACCCGGTCCGATGACGTCACACCCAGGCCCGCAAGGCGCGCCGCGATGTCGCCGGCAGCCTTGTCGAGCTCGGCATAGCTGACGCGCTGCGTACCTGAGGCAAGGGCGATCGCCTCCGGATTGCGCTCGGCTTGTGCCGCGAAGCAGGCATACAGCGACTGGTCGCAGCCGCCCGCGTCCGGGCCATATGCGTATGTTTCAAAGAAAGCGTGGTCGGCCGCGGACAGAAGGTTCAGCTCGCCGATCGCCTTGGCAGGTTCGGCCAGCAGGTCGTCGAGCATGGCAGTGAACTGGTCTGCCATGGCCGCGATGCTGGTCGTTTCGAACAGCGCACTGGCGTATTGCCACTCGAGGCGAAGGCCCTCGTCCGACTCGATCGCGGAGAGCATCAGGTCGAACTTCGACTCGACGTGGTCGCGTTCGACGCGCGTGACCTCGACCTCGGCCAGTTCCATACGCTTCGATTCAGCGTCCTTCAGACCGAATACGATCTGGAACAACGGATGATGCGCCAGGCTGCGTTCCGGATTGAGCATCTCGACGAGCATTTCAAACGGAAAATGCTGCTGGCCAAAGGCACTGCTCACCAGCGCGTGCGATTGGGTCAGATAGGTCAGCGCCGGTTGCGAAAAGTCCAGCCGGTGGCGCAGCGCGATGAGATTGGCGAACAGCCCCACGACGGGTTCGGTGTCGCCGTGGGCGCGGCCCGATACGGCCGTGCCGATCACCACGTCCGCGCTGGCCGAGAAGCGTGCGATGAACAACGCGAACAGACTTTCCAGGCCGATGAACAGCGAGGTGCCGGCCTCGCGCGCCAAGCGCCGCAGGCCGTCGCGCTGGGCGGCGCTCAGGTGGGTGATGATCTCGGCGCCAGCGTGATCGGCGACGGCCGGGCGCACTTTGTCGGTAATCAGGCCATGCACGGGCGGCGCATCGTCCAGCAGCTCACGCCAGAACGCAGCGGCAGACGCCATCTGGCCATTGTCAATCAGGTCGCGCTGCCACTCGGCATAGTCGCTGTAGGTGATCGGCAGCGGCGGCAGGACGGCGACCGTGCCGGCCTTGCGGGCGGCGTACAACTGCCGCAACTCGTGGATCAGCAAGCCGATCGACCATCCGTCGCAGGCAATGTGGTGGATATTAAGTACCAGCAACGCTTCGTCCTCGCCCAGCAGGAGCAGGGAGGCGCGCAGCAGACGGCCTGCGCTCAGATCGAAACGGTGGGTAGCCTCCTCGCGCATGTAGTGTTGTACCTGGGCCGCGTGGTCGGCGCCGGCGGTCGTGCGCAGGTCTGCGACCCGGGCGTCGAGCGTCCATGCCGATTCGGCGTACTGGCGCACTTCGCCACCGGTATCGGTGAAGCGCGTGCGCAGAGCCGCATGACGCTGACCGAGCTGCTCGAGGCAGGTGAGCAGTGCTGCGTGGTCGAGTCGGCCGCGCAGGCGGTAGGCGGCCAGCATGTTGTAATGCGCGCTTCCCTGTTCGATCCGGTCAATCAGCCACATCTGCTGCTGGCCGCACGACAGGCGCGCACTGGTGGCGCTCGTCAGGGCTTCGATCGCGGGCAGCGTGGTGGCGGCGGCTGCGGCATGCGCCGCGTCGATGCAGCGCGCCAGGTCGGCCAGGACCGGGTGCGCGAAAATGGTGTCAAGCGAGAGTCCGGCCCACATGCGGCTGCGCACGCGGTTGAGCATGCGGGTGGCCAACAGCGAGTGGCCGCCAATCTCGAAGAAATGGTCGGTGCGCGCCACCTGGGGACGCGCCAGCAACTCGGACCAGATCGCCTGAAGCGCCGCTTCCGTGGCGCTGGGCGCCGTGGCGCCATCCGGCTGATCGGGCCCGGCCGCTGGCAGGGCGGCCAGATCGAGGGTGCCGTCGGCCAGGATGGGCAGTGCGGCAAGCGCCATCACCACCCGGGGCAGCAAATAGTGCGGCAAACGTTGGCGCAGTTCCCGCATCAGTTGCTCGGACGCGGCGCTGGCGACCACGTAGGCGATCAGGGCGCCGTCGTCGCCAGCGGCCGGGTCGAACACGACCGCAGCGGTCGTCACATCCGGCAGGGCGCGCAACGCGCTTTCGGTCCGGCGCGTATCGATATCGAAGCCACGCCACATCAATCGTTCGGTCTGGCCACCAGAGACGAGCTTGCCGTGATTGTCGACCCGTACGCGCATGCCGGTGCGAACGGCACGGATCGGCGTGGCGTATCCGTCCAGCACGACGAAGCGGCCGGATGCGGACGGCAAGCCGCCGTACCCGTGCGCAATGCCGGGGCCGGCAACCACCAGCTCACCCCATGCGCCGGCCGGCGCCGCAGCGTCGCCCTGCAGAACCAGCAGGCGGGCGCCGCCAATGGCCTGGCCGAGGCCGGGGACCGGGCCATCGTGCGCCAGACAGGCGATACCGCTCTCGAGCGGACCGTGGAGCGCGACGACGCGGCAGTTTCCAAGCACTGGCAACGGTGCGGCCGGGTCATGGCCGGTAAAGAACAGGACGGCGCGCGGGGCCGCTTCGAGCCCGGCGCGCAGCACGTCGCAATGGGCCGGCGTCGCTTCCATGACGTCGACGGGGGCGTGCGGCAGGAGCTGCAGCGAGCCTTCCCCGGTCAGGGCGAGAAGAAGCATGGTGTTGAAGTAGCCCAGGTGCGCCACCGGCGCATAGCCGTAGACGAGACCGGGCGCCAGTGTGTAGCGCTGCGCGAGCGTGCTGGCGTAGTGCGCCAGCTGGCCATGCGTGAAGGTGACGAGGAGTCCATCGCTTCCGGGGGTACGCAGCATGGCCGCGGCGGCGTCAGGCGCCGGCGCCACGCCCTGGACGCCGCCGGCATAGTCTTGCAGCCAATGATCGTCGTCGATACCCTGCAACAGGACCAGCTCGAGGTTGTGCAGCTCGAACCCATCGACCCGTCCGGCGCTGGCCAGCAGAAGGTCCAGGCCGGCGCTGGCCAGCAGTGCGGCGCTCTGCTCGGGCGTGGCGGCGGCCAGCGGCACGCACAGCGCGCCCAGCTTCCACGTCGCCAGGGTGGCGACGAGGGCCTCGGCGCCGCAGTCGGCGCAGATCCCGACCCGGGCGCCCGGTCCCACGTCCAGCTCGGCCAGCAGCGCGGCCAGGCGTTCGGCGCGCTCGTCGGCGCGGGCGAACGTCATGGCGCCGATCGCCTCACCTGCCGGGCGGCGTTTCACAGACTGCCGCCAGGCGTGCAGCAGCAGGGTAGCCACGTCGGCGCCGGCGCCGGTGTCGGCGGCCGCGACCGGCATCGTGTCGAACGCGATCTGCGACAGCGGCGCGTCGGGTGCGCCGCACGCCGTCTGTAGCAGCCGGTTGAAGTGCTGCGCGAAGCGCGCGATGGTGAACGGTTCGAACAATGCGCGGTCATATTCCCAGTTCAGGCGCAACTGCCCATCCTGGTGCTCGACCTCGAGCTTCAGGTCGTAGCGGCCCTGGGTGCGCTCGACGGCGCGCACTTCGGCCGCCAAATCGTGCAGCGCGAACGCGTTGGTGCGGCCTTCGTGCATCGAGAACCAGATCTGGTACAGCGGCGAGAATGCGAGATTGCGCTCCACCTTGAGTTCATCGACCAGCATGTCCAGAGGGACATCCTGGTGGGTCAGCACGAAGCCCAGGTTGGCCTTGGTGATGGCGATTGCCTGGCGGATGGTGTAATCCTGTGGCAGACGGTTGCGAAGCACCACCGTATTGGAAAAATATCCCGTCACCGTGTCGAATTCGGCGCGTGGCCGGTTCGCTGCCGGCATGCCGAACACCACGTCAGGCTCGTCGCCGAGCTTGTGCAGCAGGACCGAATAGAAAGCGGCCATCACGCCGAACAGCGTGGAATGCTCGGCCTTCGCCAGCGCCGTCAGCGCATCTGCCAGCGCCCCGTCGAGCGCGTACTCGAGGCGCTCCACGCCGGCGCGCGGCGTGGTCAGCCGGTCGCCGTCGCAGGGCAGGGCGTGCAGGCGCGGTGCGCCTTGCAGGTAATCGCGCCACTGCGAAAGCTTGTTGGCCAGGAACGGGCCCTGCATGCGTGCGCGCTCCCAGCGCGCATAGTCGAGGTACTGGTACGGCGGCGTCTCAAGGGCGCAGACCTGGCCGGTGGCATGGGCATCGTAAATGCTGCAGAAATCGGCGAACAGGATTTCCTGCGAACGGGCGTCCGAGGTGATGTGATGGGTCACCAGCAGCAGCACGTGGTGCGCTGGCCCGACCGCATACAGCGTGGCGCGAATCAGCGCGTCAGTTGCGAGATCGAACGGGACGGCCACTGCTGCGCGCATCAGCATGTCGAGGTCGTCGCCGGCGCCACACCCGATATCGGCACACGCCATGCGCACGCCGGTGCGCACTTGCTGCCAGGGCTGCCCGTCAACGTCGACGAACGAGGTTCGCAGGCTCTCGTGACGCTGCACCAGGGCGTCAAGTGTGCTTCCGAGCGCGGCGCGGTCGAGGCGTCCGCGCAGGACCAGCGCGATGCCGCCGTTGTAGGCGCCCTCGCTGCCGCCCTCGCGTGCCGCCAGCTGCTGCATGAACCACAGGCGCTGCTGGTTAAAGGAGGGACGCTGCAACTGGTCGCGTTGGTTTGCCTCGACCGCCTGCAGTTGCGCATTCGCGGTCTCGTCGCGCCCGGCCCGCAGCAGCTCGATCAGGCCGGCCTTGTGTTCCTTGATCAGAGACATCAATTTGTCATCGATGGCGGCCTTGTTGCCAACCAGTTTCAAGCGGTCGCCATCGAGTTTGAGTTCGACCGACCTGGCGCGGCAATATGAAAGAGCGTCGAGAATGTGCATTTGTTTCATTTCCTAGCGATTGCGGGCGTGTTGAATGGCAGGCTTACCAGGTGCGGGCTTCGGCCATCGCAACGAGTACCTTGCGGGCACCGTCGTAGGGATCGCGGCCATGGGAATACAGCATGTTGTCGAGAAGCATCAGGTCGCCGTTTTTCCATTGGAAGGCAATCTTCTCTTCCGCGTAGATTGCGCGGATGGCGTCGAGCACATCTTCCTCGATGGCCTCGCCGTCACCGTAGTAGGCATGGCGCGGAAGGCGCTCCTCCCCGAAGGTCTGCAGCAAGGCCTCGCGGTTGTCGTCGGTATGGCTCGATACGTGGAAGAGATGAGCTTGGTTGAACCAGACCTTCGCCCCGGTGAACGGATGCACCGCCGTGGCCGGACAGGTCTGTTCCGTGCGCAGCAAATCGTCGCCGATCCATTCGCAGGCAATACCGTGGCGTTCGCAGTAAGCGTTGACTTCCTCCCGCGAGTCGGTCTGGAAGGTTTCGTGCCATGGCAAGCCGACACTGCTGTAGTGGCGCACGTACCGAACGCCCTTGCGCTCGAACTTTTCGCGGATCGATGCCGGAATGCGGTCGTACACACGGCGGCTGTCGGCCACCGGCGTGGCGCCGCCCTGTTCGGACGCCACCAGGCACATGAACCCGATCTTCATCGGCCATTCATGCGAATAGGCATTTTCGTTATGCAAAGGGATGCTTTCTTCCTTGGGATACTCGGTCGAGGTATAGACACTGCCTTTCAGTTCAGTGCGTGGCGTCGAGCGGTTGGTATAAGACAGCAGGCCATCGCTGAACAGCGTGGCCGCGATGGTGGCGAACTGGCCGCTGCTGATGACGGCCATACCGCGCAGCAGAACGACGCCATCGGTTTCGATCCGGCTCATCAGCTGCGCGCGGTGCTCGGCTACCCAGGCGGTCAGCTTCATGCCATCCAGCGCCATTGGATAAGTGATGGCTGCCAATTTTTCAGGGGAAGCGTATTTGCTCAGTTTCATGTGTGGTCCTTAGACTTCGATTTCGATAACGTCCTCGCCGGTCTGATGCGAACTCGTGGCCATGGCCAAGGCGTCGATCAGCTCGGCGAGCGTGCGCGAGGAGTGGTTCTCCATCAAAAATTGAACCGGGATGCGGTACTGCAATTCCTGGTGCAGTTCATTGGCCAGGCGGGTCACGAGCAGGGAGTTGCCGCCGGCGTCGAAGAACCGCTGCTCGACCGACAACGGTTCGACGTTGAGCAGCGTGCGCATGATCCGGTGGACGACGATTTCTGTCGCTGTCGCGGGCGGCACGCAGGCCGGCGTCTGCTGACCTGCGAGCTGCGAAAGCAGGGCGCGCCGGTCGGGCTTGCCATTGCCCAGCAGCGGCATTGAAGCGAGCACGACGATCGTCCTCGGGAGCATGTAATCCGGCAATGTGGTGCGCAGGGCGGCCATCGCAGCGGCCGGCGCAACGTCGCGTGCAACCATGAAGCTGGCCAGGCATTCCTGGCCGGCGTCGTCGCGGTGGACCAGCGTGATTGCCTGGCTCACAGCGGGCAGGCGCAGCAGGCTGCTGTCGATCTCGCCCAGTTCGATCCGGAAGCCGCGGATCTTGATCTGATCGTCAAAGCGGCCGCCGAATTCGAACAGGCCGCGCGCGTTCAGGCGTACCCTGTCGCCGGTGCGGTAGTAGCGTACCGGCGTGCCACCAGCCTGCGGTGTGCAGAAAAACGCGCCGTCGTTGAGGTCCTTGCGGTTCTGGTAGCCGAGGCTGACGGTCGGGCCACCGATCACCAGCTGGCCCCACGCGCCGTGCGGCACGGGCAGACCGTCGGTCAGGATCTGGGCCGACACGCCTGGCAGCGGCTGGCCCAGTGGCGCGAGTTGGTCAATGGCGTGCAGGTCGAGTGTCTGGGTCAGGCAGCCGATCGTCGTTTCCGTCGGGCCGTAATGGTTGATCACGGCGCAGCCGCGCGCGAGGCACGCCGGCGTGATGGTCTCGAGGGTTTCCTTGCGCAGCACTTCGCCGCCGAACACGAGGAAGCGCGACGGCACCGGCGCCGGGTAGGCGCCGTCGTCGCACAACGCCATGAAGTGACCCGGGGTGATCTTCATGACCTCGATCGCGTGCTCGTGCACATAGCGGCTGACGGCGGCGCCGTCGAGCATGGTGGCGTTGTCCATCAAATACAGGCACGCGCCATGCCAGAGACCCAGGTAAAGCGTTGTATTGCCCAAGTCCGTGTGGAAGGCGGAATTGATGGCATAACGGCGGCAGTCGCCAAAACCGTGGCGCTCCGTCATCGCCGTGACGTAGTGCGCCAGGTTGGCGCGGGTAACGCGCACGCCTTTCGGGAAGCCGCTCGAGCCGGACGTATAGATCAGATAAGCGACGGGATCGCCTGCAGGCACGTCGGGCAGGGCGGCATCGTCGTAATCGGCCAGCCAGCCATCGTCGGCGACACCGTCGAGCACGACGATGTCGGTCTTGCCCGCCGCGAAATGGGACGAGGTGTGCGCATAACAAACGAGGATGCGCGCGTCGGCGTCCTCGAGCACGAAGTCGATGCGGGCGGCCGGCAGTTTGGGATCGAGCGGCACGTAAGCGGCGCCGAGTGTCTGGATTGCAAGGATTGCGACGACCCCGCCGATGGTCCGGTCGGCGCACACGACCACGCTGTGGCCGGCTTCGACGCCTGACTCGCTCAGGACGGCCGCCAGGCGTCGCACCTTCGCGCCAAGCTGGCCGTAGTCGAACATCATGCGGCCATCGTAGAGAGCGGGCGAGCGTGAGTGGCTGGCAGCCCGGGCAAGCACCCGGTCCGCTACCGACATGGTCGATGCAACGGGCATGCGCAGCGCGGTGCCCGCGGCCGTGCCCGTGATCGCCAGCAGCCCGGCCAGTTCACAAACCGGCGCATGCAGCAGGTCGGGCAACCGGCGCAGCAGATCGAGATAGGCGCTGAGCATGCGCTCCATCGATGCGGTATCGAACAAATCGTCGGCATACTGCCACTCGAGCACCACGCCCTGCACGGTCGGGATCGCCGTGAGCATCAGGTCGAACTTGGTGTTCGCTTCGCTGCCGTGCTGCAGCTGCAGCTCGACGCCGTCCAGCACCAGTGCGCCAGGCTCCTCGCTGTGCAGCACGAACCACAGCTGGAACAGCGGATTGAAGCTGCGCGACTGGACCGGGGCGAGCGCGCCGAGCACCTGCGCGAACGGCACCTGATGGTGCGCCAGATGGGCCTGCCAGCAGCGTGCGTTGCGGGCAAGGACCGCTTGCAGGGTGTCGGCGGGTTCATACGCGGTACGCGTGACGACCGTGTTGATGAAGCACCCGATGTGCGGATACAGGCCTTTGTGAGGCCGACCGCTGACCGGAGTACCGACAAGCACGTCGCGGCTCTGGCCATACTCGCCGACGAGAACGGCGAAGGCAGTCTGCATCAGTGTAAACAGCGAGACGCGTTCCCGGGCCGCCAGCCGCGTCAGGCGCTCGCTGGCGGCCAGCTCGAGCCGGGTGCGCAAGACACGGCCCCGAAAACTCATTTTCTCCGGGCGCGGCTTGTCGAGTGGAAGTTCGTGCACTGCGCTTGCGCCTTGCAGGTGGGCCTGCCAGTGCGAGATCGCGACTGCGGTGACTTCGGCATTGGTCTGTTCGCACTGGTCGAGCGCAAAATCGTGATAGCTCAACGCCAGTTCCGGCAGCTCGGCCCGACTGCCGCCGCGCAGTTCCCCGTACAGCGCCGCCAGCTCGGCCTGGAAGTTGGCCAGCGACCAGCCATCGACCGCGATGTGGTGAAACGTGATGAGCAACAGGTCGGACTGGCCGGCGCAGGTGAACAGGGTCGCGCGGATCGGCAGTTCGCGCTCGAGGTCGAACGAGCGCAGACGTTCCTCGCGCACGAGGGGCGCGCGCGCGGACTCGTCAAGAAGCGCCATGGTGCGCACGTCGAGCACGAAGGCGTTCGGGTCGGCCGGGCGCAGCACGGCGCGCTCACCCCGGTCGACGACGACGCAGCCCAGCGGCAGATGACGCGCAATGATGAGGCGCAGTGCTTGCTGCAGCGCCGCGCAGTCGAGCTTTCCTTGCACCAGGTAGGCCCCGGGTACGTTGTATTCATGGCTGCCGCCGTTCAGCTTGTGGCTCAGCCACATCTGCTGCTGGACGAACGACATCGACACCTCACCGCCGGGGCCGCGCGCCGCGCCGGCGCGGCGCACCGCCGGCGCCTGCTCCTGTCCCATGCAGCGCTCGACCAGCGCCGCCTGCTGCCGGATGGTCGGAAGGCGCAGGATGTCGGCCAGCCCGATATCGGTGCCGAAATGGTCGTTCAGCTCGGCTTGCAACTGCATGGCGGCGAGCGAATGGCCGCCATGCTCGTAGAAATCGGCATGCACCGAGGCGACCGGCACCTGCAGCGCCGCCTGCCACAGCGTCCATACGGTGTGCTCGGTCGCGCTGGCGGCGACCTGATCGGGCACGGCCGGCGCGGCCGGCGGCGGCAGGGCGCGCAGCCGCGCGCGATCGACCTTGCCATTGGCGTTGACCGGAATCTGTTCGAGCACGCAGACATGGGCCGGCACCATGTAGTCGGGCAGGGCGCCACGCAGGTGCGCAATCAGCTGCGCCGGCAATGTGTCGGGGACTGCGCCATGGCTGCGCACGAACGCACGCAGATATTTTTCGGTGGCGCTGTCGCCCACCACCACCACGGCCGCTTCCGCGACGTCCGGATGGCTGCACAGGCAATTCTCGATGCCCGCGAGTTCGACCCGGAAACCGCGGATTTTCACCTGCTGGTCGATGCGTCCGAGGTATTCAAGCTGCCCATCCGGGCGCCAGCGTCCGCGGTCGCCGGTTTTGTAGACACGCCCGGCGATATCGGCGCTGGGGGCGAAGACGAACTTCTCCGCCGTCAGCGCCGGCTGGTTCAGGTAACCGATCGCCAGACCGTCGCCGCCGACCCATATCTCGCCCGCCTCCCCAAGGGGCAGCAAGCGGCCGTTACCGTCGACGACATGGACCCTGGAGCCGTTGACGGGGACCCCGATCGGCAGGGTGTGCAGTGGGTCACCCGGGCCGGTCAATACCGAGCAAGTGCTGAACACGCCGTTCTCGGTTGGCCCGTAGCCGTTGATGAAGACGACGTCGGGCGCGAGCTGATGGAGCTTGTAGTGCGCTGCCGGCGGTACCACGTCGCCGCCGGTGAGCAGATATTTCAGGCTGGGCGGAACGCGGGTCAGGCGCGTCACCCATTTATTCAGCAGGCCGGCGGTGAGCCAGAGGCTTGTCACGCCATGCATGTCGATGAGCCGGGTAAGCGTGTCCAGTTCAAGCGGGTTCTGGCCATGCATGACCAAGGTACCGCCGTTGAGCAGGGTGCACCAGATTTCCAGCGTGGCGGCGTCGAATGCCAGGTTGGCCGTCTGCAGCATGACCGTGGTGGCGTCGAAGACCATGAAATTGGGCGCCAGCGCCAGCCGCAGGATGGCGGACTGCGGCAAGACCACACCTTTCGGCGTGCCGGTCGAACCGGAGGTATAGATGAACCATGCGGGAATGGCATTGAGCGCCGGGGGCGGCGCCGGCGGCGCGGGACGATACGCTGCGGCATCGGTGTGCGCAATGGCGGCGCGCGTGCGCGGGTCGTCGAGATCGACCAGCGCGCACGGCATGCCGGCGAGGGCTGACATGCCGTCGGCATCGGTCAGGATCGCCGCCGGGTTGGCGTCGGCGACGATCGCCCTGAGCCGTTCCATCGGACAGGCGAGATCGAGCGGCACATACGGACGACGCAGCATGACGGCGGCCAGCATCGCCACGATGGCGTCGCCTGAGGCGCGCATGGCAATGGCCAGCGGCGCGTCGGCGTCGCCGGTACGTTGCTGCAACCAGGCCGCCAACCGGCGCGCGCGGTCCTGCAACTGGCAGTAGCTCAGCGTCGCATCGGTGGTACGCAGCGCGATCGCGTCGGGCGTACCGGCGCATACGCTGTCAAACTGGCGCGCAATGTCCATGCTCTGCCGGCTGGTGGTGGCCGTACCCAGTTCCTCGAGCAGGCGTTTTTCGTGCAAGGGAATCAGCGACGCCTGGGCAAGCGTGCACTGAGGCGACGTCATGAATTGTTGGGTCAGGTCGTCCAGCCGGTCCAGGATACGGACCGCATCGGTCTGGCTGAAGTAGGCTTCGTTGACGTCGAGCTGAAGCTGGGTTGGCTGGTGCTTGCCGAAGTCGCATACGTTGAGCGAGACCGGTGTCTGGGTCCAGCAGTTGGTCAGGTAGCGGGTCGCCGTTTGCAGGTGCGGGCTGTCGGTCTTATAGTCGAGCCGCATGTAGTTGAAGTGGATGTCGAACATCCGTCCGTTACGTGGGCCGCCAGCGCTGGTGCCGGGCGCCGCCTGGCCTCCTGCGGCGTGCCTGCTGCTGCGTAACATGGCCTGCCTGACGCAGCCCATGAGGGTGACGATGGTGCTGTCCACGGGCGCCGATACCAGGCAGGGACTGACGCGCACGTAGCTGCCGACGATGTCTTTTTCGGCGCGGCGGCGGTTGTGCGAGGGCATGCCGATGACCAGTCTGTCGCGCAGCTTAAGCGAGGAAAAGTAGGCACACAGGACCGCGAGAAGCAGATGATGGAGTTCGAAGCCGTGTTCCTGTGCAAAGCCGCTCAGCACTTCCAGGCGCGCCGGAGCAATATCGCGCACCACGCACACGCTTCGCCGAGGCCCCGTCTCGGCGCCGCGCGCTTCGAACAGGGGTTCGGCAGCGGATGCCGGCAAGGCGCCGACCGGTTGTTCGCGTCGGCGCGGCGCGGCGCCTTCCCTCACCAGACGCTCCGCGACACTGTGCATGAAGGTCATGGACGGGGGCTGCGGTACGTCGCCAAGCCGCGTCTGGGCCAGGTAGCTTGCCATCAGCCGCCTGACCCACAGGCCGAAGCCCCAGCCATCAATGACCAGATGGTGGGCCACAGAGCAATACCAGTACTCGCGAGGACCGATCTTGATGAGCGCGGAGATCTGCAGCGCTTCCCGGTCCAACTGGAAAGCGTGCTGGAAAGTACGATCCAGCCAGGCCCGCGCCGCGGTGGCCGGATCGGTCCCGGCGCTGACATCGAGCAGGTGCAGCACCGGCGTGACGGGCTCCGTCCACTGGCGTAACTGGCCGTCGACCTGGCCGAAGCGCAGCTGGAGCGCATCGTGCAATGCGCTCTCGCGCTCGAATGCCGCCGTGAATGCGGCGATATCGACGTCCTCGGCCAGCAGCACGTAGCCGCCGATGTTATACAGGGGCGTGGCTGGATGAATTGCCTGGTCCAGAAAGATCGCGGTTTGCGACGCCGACAAGGGAAAACCAGTAGGGTGTGCGGTCATGGAATCGACTGTTTGGGCTGGCCGTGGACGTGACGGGACGTGACGAACCGAGCGCCTGCCCCTGGGCAGGACGCTGGTGTCAGCCGGATGACTCAAGGCCGGTTGTTAAAGGGGGAGAGGCGCAGCACATACTGCGGCTTGCCGATCAGCAGAGGTATGGTTTTCCCCCGCCGCCATTCGTCGTGACCCTTGCCGAAATACGGTGTCAGCGGATTGCTTGCTTGTCCCGCCGGCATCGTCAGGATGCCATCCTGTTCCTGGCCGGGCGCAACGACCAGGCGCATCGCCGGGCCAAAGGACATGAGCTGGGCCAGTACCACATTGCTGTCGCCATTCATCGGCTTGGTCGGCATGTCGAGTAGTGAGCCAAGCAGGGGAATTCCTTTACTCAATGGATGGCGGATCTCGGACATGTTGGCTTCACCCCACACCGCCTTCGAGAGCGCACCGTTGAATTGTTTTTTGTACGGGTCATACACACGGCGCACCAGGGCATCCTGGAAGTAGGCATCCCATGAAGTAAATCCGGCCGGTAGCATGTTGGCTGGGCGCCGGGAAACGATTTGCCACAGTGGCAATTCCCAGTTGTGTGCAAACATATCCCAGCGCAACTTGGGGTCACTTTTGAGCACCTTACCCAGAGCTGCAGTCATCAGGTCACCGGCCACTTCGTCGCGGAAGCGGCGTACGACCCGGTAGGACGCAGAATTGGCATCGGCGTGGCCATTCCACTGAGAAAGGGTCTCGGCGAGTATCTTCTTGTCATCCGACGCTGGCATGCCGGCAACGATCTGCGTGATCAGGCCATGCCAGCGCTTCATGAGCAACGATACGTCGTCGAGCTGCAAGGCGTGCATGTCGGCTTCGTTGACCGTCTTGCTGGCCGCCAGGACCTGCTCAATGCGCATCGCACGCACGCCCAGGGCATACGACGATCCTTCCCCGATTTTTTTCTGAGCATCACCATCGAGGATGCGATTGTTCGCGGTCCACAGGTAGTCATGGTTCGCCGTCGTCAGTGCCGGGTAGTCCGGCGTATCGAGCCAGCCCGACCATCCAATGCCATTGCCCCACTCAACCGGCTCGGTCCCGGCAAAACCGGTGCGTTGCGGAATCCGGCCAGCGATGGTCCAGGCGGCGTTGCCGCGTGCGTCGGCGACCAGAATGTTCATGTGCGCCATGCCTGCGTGGGAGGCGATCCTGAGCGCGCCGTCGAGAGACGGCTCGGCCATCAGGGCGTAGAGTCGCAGATTGTTTCCCTCTGCATGGTGCGCAACCCAATTCATCGCATAGGAAGCCTGCTCATCGCTCGACACCACCGGTCCCCAACGCGTTTCCTGCACGTCGAGCGGAACGGGGGCCCCACCTTTGACAGCGATCATTTCGCGCACGGTCTTGCTCTCGGTCGACAAGCGATTTTTCGGAATCCGCACGAGGTCGCTCCAGTCACCGCTGCTATTGGTCAGGCCCCAGGCAATATTGCCATTGCTTCCGGCAACCAGGATTGGCAAGCCCGGGATGCTGACGCCGGCGATGGTATGGACTGCGGCCTTGGTTTTGATGTTGACCCGGTAGAACGTATTTGGCTGTTGCAGCGGCAGATGCATGTCGTTCGCCAGAATGGCGTGACCGTGATTGCCTTTACGCCCCGATACAGCCCAGCTGTTACTGCCGATGATCGACTCGTTCGGCTGGCCCGGGCCGAGCGCCGCATCCGCAACCAGGCGGCTGGTCAGCGAAGCGTTTGCGATCGCAGGTTGGTTGCCCAGCAGTGCCGGCAAGGCTGCGGTCGCCGGCGCATTGGCCTGGCCCACCATCGGCGAATCCCATTCCGATGTCGAGGGCTGCATGAAATTGGCGAATTCCAGATCGTATTTGGCGATCAGATTCTGGCGAATCAGTTCCGGATGCGGTTCATTGCGAACTTGTAGCATCAAATACATGGACATGTTCACCAGCAGAACGTCCTCTTCCTTCCAGGCCGTCGGCGAGGTGAGCAGTAATGAGTATTCGAACGGCCTGGCAGTCAGCTGGTGCAGGCCGGCGTTCACACCAGCGACATATTGGCGCAGAACCGTGCGTTGGTCTGCTGGTAACTGCGCGACGAAGGCACGAGCCCGGGTGCGAAATCTGTGTAATCTTGCAAGTTTGTCCGTTTCGACCGCGCGAGCGCCAAACAGCTCGGCCAGTTCGCCTGCCGCCTTTTTCCGCATAAGATCCATTTGGAAATAGCGCTCCTGCGCATGCAGGAAACCCATCGAAAAAACCGCATCGTTCAAGTCAGCTGCTTCGATCAGCGGCGCGCCATTCTTGTCGCGCTTGATTACCGCATGTTGGTGCAAACCTTCGACGCTGATATCGCCGTCGAGTTGCGGACGGCTGGCAAGCAGATTCAGGTAGAACGTTCCCGCAGCCAGTGCCGCTATGCCAAACAAGCTTCCTGTTCCAATCAACGCATATTTTGCAGCTCGGCGCATATCTTCTCCACGTTTTTTCGCCATCAAATACCTTGCCGGCCCTTTTTATAAAGGATTGGCATATTTGAAAAAAATTATTCTGACATAAATACAGCGCAATGGATGATACTTTTAAAAAGTATTTACAGCGCATAATTTTGGCTTTCGGCGGCTATTTGGCAATGGCGGTCGGCTAAGCTGCGGCTAAAAATAAAGACTGGAGGACATCCG
>Ga0308157_10004610_pt1 | contig 18122 bp, 21 predicted proteins | sample PhyBR1_FD_201035 | JGI IMG/M metagenome (GOLD analysis project Ga0308157, IMG submission 201035) | Phyllosphere microbial communities from UC Gill Tract Community Farm, Albany, California, United States - DLSLB.R1 | ecosystem: Host-associated > Plants > Phyllosphere > Unclassified | place: USA...
GCGTTCAGCCGCGCCGCCAGCACCAAGGCCTCGGCGAGTGCGCCGCCGGGCACCGTGACGCGGTTGACCAGCCCCAGCGCGTGCAGCCGTTCGGCGCCGATGCGCTCGCCGCCCAGCAGCAGCTCGCTGGCCAGCGCGCGCGGCAGGTCGCGCGCCAGGCGCCAGCTGCCGCCGCCGTCGGGCGAGAGCGCGACGCTGCTGTAGGCCATGACGAACACCGCGTCGTCGGCCGCCACGATGAAGTCGCAGGCCAGCGCCAGCGAAAAGCCGGCGCCGGCCGCTGCGCCCTCGACGGCGGCAATCACCGGCTTGGGGTAAGTGTGGATGGCCTCGACCCAGTTGTGCAGCGCCTCGATGCTCTGCGCCTGGACCTCGGGCGCTTCGTGCCGGCGGGCCTGCAGCCGCTGCAGGCTGCCGCCGGCGCAAAACACGCGGCCTTCGCCGGTGATGACGACGCTGCGGACGTCCGGGTTGTTTTCAGCCGCGTTCAGCGCCTCGATGCCGGCGCTGTAGATCTCGGGGCTGAGCGTGTTCTTGTGCGCCGGGTTGCTCAGCGTCAGCACGAGCGTGCCGGCGTCGCTGGTGCTCTTGAGCCAGCCGGCCACCTCAGCTCTCCTCGTGCAGCAGGCTCAGGCCGATGGCGCCGCGCCGACGCAGCCAAGGAGACGGGCGGTAGCGCTGGTCGCCATACACCGTCTGCATGTTGAACAGCACCTCCAGCACGTTGGTCGGGCCGTAGCGGTCGCCCATGGCCAGCGGCCCCATCGGGTAGCCCAGCCCGAGCGTGACGGCGGTCTCCAGGTCCTTGGGGCTGCAGATGCGCTGCTGGCAGATGTCGCTGGCGATGTTGACGATGGTGGCCACGACGCGCTGCGTGACGAAGCCGCCGCTGTCGCGGATCACGCTGACCGGCTTGCCGTCGCGCGCGAACAGCGCGTGCGCGGCCTGCGCCATGTCGCTGCGCGTGGCCGGGTTGGTGGCCAGCACGCGCCGCCGCGTGGCGGCATCGTCGATCAGCATGTCGATGCCGACGGTGCGCGCCGGGTCCAGGCGCTCGACCACGGCCACCGTGGTCACGTCAAAGCCCAGCGGCGCCACCAGCGTCAGCGCCTGGGGCGAGGGCGACTGGCCGGTTTCAATGCGGGCGCCCAGGTTTTTCAGCAGCTGCAGCAGCTCGGCGCGGCGCGACGCGCGCGGCGACACCCAGACGGGCGGCAGGTTGTCCACCTCGGGCGCGGGCGCCTCGGCGGGGGTCTGCGCGGCGCCGTCCTTGTAGCGGTGAAAGCCTTCGCCGCTCTTGCGCCCGAGCAGGCCGCCGGCCAGGCGCTGGGCGGTGATCACGCTGGGGCGGTAGCGGTCTTCCTCGTAGTACTGGTGGTAGAGCGACTCCATCACCGGGTGCGACACGTCCAGCCCGGTCAGGTCCATCAGCTCGAACGGCCCGAGCTTGAAGCCGGCGTGCTCGCGCAGGATGCGGTCGATGGTGGCGAAGTCGGCGATGCCTTCGCTGGCGATGCGCAGCGCCTCGGTGCCGTAGCCGCGCCCGGCATGGTTGACGATGAAGCCGGGCGTGTCCTGCGCCTGCACCGGCGTGTGGCCCATCTGCCGCGCGTACTGCGCCAAGCCGTGGCAGACGTCGGTGTCGGTCTTGAGCCCGGCGATGACCTCGACCACCTTCATCAGCGGCACGGGGTTGAAAAAGTGGTAGCCGGCAAAGCGCTCGGGGTGCGCGAGCCCGGCGGCAATTGCCGTCACCGACAGCGACGAGGTGTTGCTGGCCAGCACCGTTTGCGGCGGGACGACGGCCTCTAGCGCGGCAAAGAGCGCCACTTTGGCGTCCAGCCGCTCGACGATGGCCTCGACCACCAGCGCGCAGTCGGCCAGTTCCGCCAATGCGCCGGCAACGTGCAGCCGCGCCTTGTGGCCGTCGGCCGCCTCCGGGGCGAGGCGGCCCTTTTCGACCAGCTTGTCCCACTGGGCGCACAGCGCAGCGCGCGCCTGCTCGGCCGCGCCCGGCTGGGCGTCCATCAGCCTGACCTGGCTGCCCGCCTGGGCGGCAATCTGGGCGATGCCGCGCCCCATGGCGCCGGTGCCGACGATGCCGACGGTTTTGTAGGTGATGGGTTGCATGTGTGAAGTACCGTCCAGGGAGGGGTTGAAGGAAAGGCCGGCGCGCCAGACGCGGTTGGGGGATTAGCGCCGGACCTGCAGCGCGCCGGGGTTGACGATGTTGGTCGGCGTGCCCTTGATGAAGTTGATGACGTTGTCAAAGGCCGCGCCGAAGTACATCTCGTAGCTGTCCTGCTCGACGTAGCCGATGTGCGGCGTGCAGATGCAGTTCTCCAGCCGCAGCAGCGCGTGGCCCTGCAGGATGGGCTCGGACTCGAACACGTCGATGGCCGCCATGCCCGGGCGGCCGCGGTTGAGCGCGGCCAGCAAGGCCTCGGACTCGATCAGCTCGGCCCGCGAGGTGTTGACCAGCAGCGCCGTGGGCTTCATGCGCGACATGTCTTCGAGCGTCACGATGCCGGTGCTCTCGTTGCCCAGGCGCAGGTGCAGGCTGAGCACGTCGCACTGCTTGAAGAGTTCGAGCTTGCTGGGCGCCAGCTCGTAGCCGTCGGCCTGGGCGCGCTCGCGCGAGGCCTGGCTGCCCCAGACGATCACGCGCATGCCGAACGCCCGGCCGTAGCCGGCGACCAGCTGGCCGGTGCGGCCGTAGCTCCAGATGCCCAGCGTCTTGCCCTTGAGCACCGCGCCCAGGCCGAAATTGGGTGGCATCGAGGCCGATTTCAGGCCCGACTGCTGCCAGGCGCCGTGCTTGAGGTGCGAGACGTACTGCGGAATGCGGCGCATGGCGGCCATCACCAGCGCCCAGGTCAGCTCGGCCGGCGCGATCGGCGAGCCGGTGCCCTCGGCCACGGCAATGCCGCGCTCGGTGCAGGCCGCCACGTCCACATGGCTGCCCAGGCGGCCCGTCTGCACCACCAGCTTGAGCCGGGGCAGCTTTTCGATCACCTGGCGCGTGAGGTGCGTGCGCTCGCGGATCAGCACGATCACGTCGGCATCCTTGAGCCGCACGGAGAGCTGGCCGGCGCCCTTGACGGTGTTGGTGTAGACCTTGGCCGGGTAGGCCTCAAGTTTGGAGGCGCAGGCGAGCTTGCGCACCGCGTCCTGGTAGTCATCAAGAATCACAATATTCATGGCAGATATTGTGCCTTCAAGATTTTCGTTTTCCGCATGCCCCTGCATTCGGCCGCACGCAGGAAAACGCTATTTCCGCCGCCGGCCCCAGGGCGTGCAAGCCGGCAGTGATGGCTGCTGGCTGCTGATGCGGGCAGCACAGAGCCCGGGAAGCGGCGAGCGGCTAAGGCTTGGCGCCTTCCGCGCGCTCGGCCATGCGGTCGAGTTCGGCGCAGACATCGGCCATGCGCCCGGAGATGATCATGCGCCCGGCGCAGTCGGGGCTGATGGCCGCGTCGGCTTCGCGCACCACCCGCAAGGCCGCCGACGGCCAGGGCTGGGCCGCGCGCCGGGGCGGCTGCAGCGCCATGGCGGCGCCCAGGCGCGGCGAGAAAACCGAGTCGTTGCTCGCCGGGGTGCCCGGCGGCGTGAAGCGGCGCGGCCCGGCCCGCACCGACTGCAGCGCCGCCAGGTGCCCGAGCGAGTGGCCGATGCGGCTGATCCAGGGCCGCAAGGCCTGGGCGGGCAGGGACCAGAAAGGCGCTGTCGGTGCGCTTGAAAAATCGATGATTTTCATGGGAACTCCGGTGTGAAACAGGATGGGCAAGGACGCGGTTCCAGCCAGCGGCCGGGCGCCGGGCGGGGGCAAAGAAAAAGCGTGGCACGCAAGGGACAGCCCCGGCCGGGCCTACAGCGCCAGGCGGCCGCGGATCAGCCCGACCGCCAGGCCTTCGAGCTCGAACGGCTCGCCCGGCTGCACCACGATCGGCTGGAAGTCGGGGTTTTCGGACAGCAGCTCGATCAGCTGCTGGTTGCGCTGAAAGCGCTTGACGGTCACTTCCTCGCCCAGGCGCGCCACCACGATCTGGCCGTTCTTGGCTTCCTTGGTCTGCTTGACGGCCAGCAGGTCGCCGTCCATGATGCCGGCGCCCTGCATGCTCATGCCGCGCACCTTGAGCAGGTAGTCGGGCTGCTGCGCGAACAGGCTGCTCTCGACGTTGTAGGTCTGCTCGATGTGCTCCTGCGCCAGGATCGGGCTGCCGGCGGCCACCCGCCCGACCAGCGGCAGGGCCAGCGTGGCCAAGCGCTGCAGGCCGGTGGAAGCGGGGCTGGCGCGCAGCCGGATGCCGCGCGAGGTGCCGCTGACCAGCTCGATGGCGCCCTTGCGCGCCAGCGCCTTCAGGTGCTCTTCGGCCGCATTGGGCGAGCGAAAGCCCAGCTCGGCGGCAATTTCCGCGCGCGTGGGCGGCGCCCCGGTGCGGGCAATGGCGTTTTCGATCAGCGCCAGGATTTCGGCCTGGCGGGCGGTCAGGCGGGGCGGCGCGTCGGCCAGGCCGGAAAAGTCGTTCAAAGTGCGCATAAGCTGTGAACCTCGGGTTGAAACACTCAACGCCCCTGAAGCCTTGGCCCTGGGGATTTCTGGATAACTGTATGTATATACAGTGACTGCATTTTTATACACCTATTTTTTAAAAGCAAGCACGCACCATGGAACTTCAGCACCTCGTCATTCTGGGAACGGGCGGCACCATTGCCGGCCAGGCGGACAGCGCCGGTGACAACATCGGCTACACCGCCGCGCAGGTCGGCATCGAGCAGCTGCTGTCGGCGCTGCCCGCGCTGCTTGACGCGGGCCCGGTCATCGCCGAGCAGGTCGCGCAGCTCGACAGCAAGGACATGAGCTTTGCGGTCTGGGCGCACCTGGCGGCGCGGGTGCGGCATTTCCTGGCGCGCGAGGACGTGCAGGGCATCGTCATCACCCACGGCACCGACACGCTGGAGGAAACGGCGTACTTCCTGCAGGCCGCCTGCCAGCCCGCCAAGCCGGTGGTGCTGACCTGCGCCATGCGCCCGGCCACGGCCCTGCTGCGCGACGGGCCGCAAAACATCTTGGACGCCGCGGCCGTGGCCCGCCACCCGGGCGCACGCGGCGTGGTGGCGGTCTGCGCCGGCACGGTGCACGGCGCACACGATGTGCAGAAAGTGCATTCCTACAAGCTCGACGCGTTCGGCTCGGGCGACGCCGGCCCGCTCGGCCATGTCGAGGAAGGGCGCCTTCGTTTGTTGCGTAATTGGCCTGTAGCCCACGCTGCGCCTGCACTTTCAGCTATCGAAAACGTAGCAGACTGGCCGCGCGTCGAGATCGTCATGAACTATGCGGGCGCCTCGGCGGCGGTGGTGGAGGCGCTGGTTGCGCAGGGCGTGCAGGGGCTGGTGGTGGCGGCCACCGGCAACGGCACGGTCCACGCCGACCTGCAGGCGGGCCTTCTCGAGGCGCAGGCAGCCGGCGTCAAGGTGGTGCGCGCGACGCGCTGCGCCGGGGGCCAAGTGCTCCCGCTGCCGGGCGATGCCATCCCCGATTCGCAGGGCTTGAGCCCGGTCAAGGCCCGGGTGGCGCTGATGCTTGATTTGCTGGGCCAGCGGGCGGGCGGCCGGCAGGCGGCGCCGCCTGCCGTGGGGCCATGAAAAAAGCCATCCCGGGGGATGGCTTTTGCGTTGGGTGGCGACCGGCGCCGCAAGGCGCGCGGGGGCGGCTTGCTCAGCTCGACAGTGCCTTGAAAGCGCGCTCGGTGATCTCGTCGACGCTGCCGGTGCCGCTGATGGCGCGGTATTTCGGCGCCTCGTCGGGCGCGGCCGCGGCCCAGCTGGAGTAGTACTCGACCAGCGGGCGCGTCTGGGCGCTGTAGACCTCCAGGCGCTTGGCGACGGTTTCTTCCTTGTCGTCCTCGCGCTGGATCAGCGGCTCGCCGGTCACGTCGTCCAGGCCCTCGGCCTTGGGCGGGTTGTACTTGACATGGTAGGTGCGGCCCGAGGCGCTGTGCGAGCGGCGCCCGCTCATGCGTTCGATGATGGCCTCGAACGGCACGTCGATCTCCAGCACATAGTCGATCTTCACGCCGGCCGCCTTCATGGCGTCGGCCTGGGGAATGGTGCGCGGGAAACCGTCGAAGAGAAAGCCCTGCGCGCAGTCGGGCTGGGCGATGCGCTCCTTGACCAGGTTGATGATCAGGTCGTCGCTGACCAGGCCGCCCGCGTCCATGATTTTCTTGGCTTGCTGGCCCAGCGGCGTTCCGGCCTTGACCGCCGCGCGCAGCATGTCGCCGGTGGAGATTTGCGGAATGCCGTATTTCTGGCAGATGAACGTGGCTTGGGTTCCTTTGCCCGCACCTGGTGCGCCCAACAAAATAAGTCTCATGGAGTTCCTCGGATTATTGTGAATTCTGCAAGCCAGGCGCAGCGGTTGCCGGGACCGCCTCCCACTGCCGGCCTGGGATGTTGTTACAGCCCCGGGTTGGTTCCCCCGAAGTCGTGAACTTTTCTATCAAGGATAGCATGCACATCCTTGCGCCAGCTTACACAAGCGCGCCCGGGTTTGGGCCGTTGGCCACGAGCCGGCGCACCCGCTCCAGGTCCTCGGGCGTGTCCACCCCGGGGCCGGGCGTGTCCGTGCTCAGGTGCACGGCGATGCGGTGGCCGTGCCAGAGCGCGCGCAGCTGCTCGAGCGACTCCAGCTGCTCCAGCGGCGCCTGGGGCAGCAGCGGAAACTGGCGCAGAAAGCCCACCCGGTAGCCGTAGATGCCCACATGGCGCAGCGGCCGGGGCAGGCCGCTTTCGGGCCACCAGGGCCGGCCGGCAAAGTCGCGCGCCGCCGGGATGGGCGCGCGGCTGAAGTACAGCGCCGTCTGGCGCGCATCGAGCACCACCTTCACCACGTTGGGGTTGAGCAGCTCGGCCATGTCCCCGATCGGGTGGGCGGCCGTGCTCATGGCGCAGTCCGGGCGGTCGCCCAGCTGGCGGGCCACGGCGTTGATGAGCGCCGGGTCGATCAGCGGCTCATCGCCCTGCACGTTGACCACGATGGCCTCGTCGGGCAGGCCGAGCAGGCTGCAGGCCTCGGCGATGCGGTCGCTGCCGCTGGGGTGGTCGCTGCGGGTGAGCACGGCCTGGATGCCGAAGGCGGCGCACTGGGCGATGATCTCGGCGCTGTCGGCGGCCACCACGGTGCGCAGCGCCTGGCTTTGCAGGGCGCGCTGGGCCACGCGCACCACCATCGGCGTGCCGCTGATGTCGGCCAGCGGCTTGTTGGGCAGGCGGGTCGAGGCCAGGCGCGCCGGAATGAGAACGGTAAAGCTCATGCGCGCGTCACAGCCCCAGCTCTTCGTCGGTGAGCGGGCGCGCCTCGTTTTCCAGCAGGACGGGGATGCCGTCGCGCACCGGGTAGGCCAGGCGGGCGCTGCGCGAGACGAGTTCGCGCTTTTCGCGGTCGTATTCCAGGGGTCCCTTGGTCACGGGGCAGACCAGCAGTTCAATGAGTTTGGTGTCCATGGCTCGATGGTAATGGATGGCGGGAAAGGGAAAGCCGCGGCGCGAGCAGCGCGTCCAGCGCGTCAAAGAACGCCGGCTCGGGCGAGAATTCGAGCGGCACGGCCAGCCAGCCGATGCCGTGCGGGTTGGGCAGGGCAAAGAGCTTGACCGCGTCCTTTTCGGTGCACAGCACCGTCTGGCCCGCCAGCGCCGTCAGGTCCGCCAAGGCGAAATCGTGGTGGTCGGGCAGCGCCAGCGTCGTGGCAAGCGGCAGGCCGCGCGCCCGCAGCATGGCAAAGAAGGCCTCGGGGCTGGCAATGCCGGCCAGCGCCGCCAGCGGCTGGTGCCGCAGGCTGTCCAGGGCCACCCGGCGGCCGTCGGCGGTCCGCGCGTGGTCGGCCAGGCGCCGGCTGGAGGCAAAGCCGGCAAAGGCCGGTGTCTGGCCGGTGTGCAGCACCAGGTCGATGCCTTGGTGCAGCCGCTGGGGCCAGGGCTCGCGCAGCGGGCCGGCCGGCAGCAGCCAGCCGTTGCCCACGCCGCGGTCGTCGAACACCGCGATCTCAACGTCGCGCGCCAGCGCATAGTGCTGCAGGCCGTCGTCGCACACTACCAGCGCCGTGGACGGGTAGGCCGCCAGCAGGTCGCGCACCGCGTCGGCACGTTTGCGCGCTACAAAAACAGGAGCGCCCGTGGCATGCTGGACAAGGGCTGGCTCGTCGCCGGACCTGTCAACCGGCGTTTCGGGCGTGACCTCCAGGCTGTCGTCGCCCGTGCGCCCGTAGCCGCGCGACACCACGCCCACCGCCAGCCCCTGCGCCTGAAAATGCTTGACCAGCGCCATCACCAGCGGCGTTTTTCCCGCGCCCCCGGCGACGACGTTGCCCACCACCACCACCGGCACGCCAAAGCGCCGGGACGGCAGCAGCCCGCGCCGGTACAGCGCGCGGCGCAGACCGGCCAGCAGGCGGTGCAATTGCGCCACCGGCCAGAGCAGGCGGGCCAGCGCGCCGCGCCCGCGCCAGGCTTTCATCAAGGCTTGCTGCATGCGGCGGCTTTCCGGGCGCCCGGCCTTCAGGGGCTGTCGGCCTGCGCCGCGCTCTGGGTGGCGAAGGTGATCTGCGTCAGGCCTTGGTGGCGCGCGGCCTCCATCACCGTGATGACGGCCTGGTGCGTGGCGCTGGCATCGGCGCTGATGATGACGACGCTGTCCTTGCCGCCGGCCTGGGTCGCCGCGCCCAGCGCGGCCTCGAGCGCCTCGGTGCCGCGCCCCGGGACCGCGGCCTTGTTGACCATGTAGCGCCCGTCGGCGGCCACGGCGACGACCACTTCCTTGGGGTACTCGCGCGGCTGCTGCGCATCGGCCGTGGGCAGGCGCACCTGCAGCTCGGTGAACTTGCTGTAGGTGGTCGAGAGCATCAGGAAGATGAGCACCACCAGCAACACGTCGATGAACGGAATCAGGTTGATCTCCGGCTCGGAGCGCTCGCGCGGACGGAAATTCATTTGCGCAGCCGGTTCAGGTGGCGCACGAACTGCTCGGCCGCCAGTTCCATCGTCAGCAGGTAGCCGTCGACCCGGGCGCGAAAGTAGCGCCAGAAGACCAGCGCCGGGATCGCCACGATCAGGCCGAAGGCGGTGTTGTACAGCGCCATGGAAATACCCTGGGCCAGCTGCGCCGGGTTGGTGCCGCCGGTGCCGGCGCTCTGCGCGCCAAAGATCTCGATCATGCCGACCACGGTGCCCAGCAGGCCCAGCAGCGGCGCGGCCGAGGCGATCGTGGCCAGTGCGCTCAGGTAGCGCTCGAGCTTGTGCGCCGCCTGGCGGCCCGCGCCTTCGAGCGTGGCGCGCAGGTCGGCCTCGCTGATGCGCGGGTTGGCCACCAGGGCGCGAAAGCCGCTGGCAAACACCTCGCCGAGCAGCGAGTTCTGCTCCAGCTTGAGCACCACCTCGGCCGAAGGCAGCGCGCCGCGCGAGACGACCATGGCCTCGCCCAGCAGCTTGGGCGGGGCGATCTTGGGGGTTCTGAGGCTGGAAAAGCGCTCGATGATCAACGCCAGGGCCGCGATGGAGCACGCGACCAGGGGCCAGATCGGCCAGCCTGCGGCTTGTATGATCGAAAACAATTCACATCTCCTCACAAATACGGGTGCTGGATTATGGCGCAGCGCACAGGGCGCCAAAGCCGGCCGCCACCCCGTCCAACGCCGCATGGCCCCGCCCGGCCCTGCAAGATTTAACGCACAAAATCTGTGGATAACTTTGTGGGTAAGTGGGTGGGCATGGCCCGCCAGGCCGCGCCGGCTGGTCGTTTTGACAAAACGATGAAAATTTAGGCAGCAATATTCTTTTTAAAATCAATGCCTTACACCCAGCCATCAAGCCTGGGGCGGGTCGCTGGAGGCGTTGGTCCCGGGCGGCAGGGCGCTGTGGAATACTGTTTCGCCCATCACAAGGAGCGAGTTTGCATGGATGATGCTTTTGGAGGCCGCAAGCCGCCCGCTGCGGCGCCTGCCGAGACGGACGCGCGGGTCTGGAGTGTGGGTGCGCTGCTGCGCGCCATGGCCGACGCCCTGCAGGTGCGCTTCAACCCGGTGTCGGTGCAGGGCGAACTGGCCGGCTTTTCGCGCGCGGCCAGCGGGCACTGCTACTTTTCCCTCAAGGACGCGCAGGGCCAGGTGCGCTGCGCCATGTTCCGCCGCGCCGCCGGCGGGCTCGACTTTTCGCCCTGCGACGGCCAACTGGTGGAACTGCAGGGGCGGCTGGACCTGTACGCGCCGCGCGGCGAGCTGCAGCTGGTGGTCGAGTCGATGCGCCAGGCCGGCCAGGGGAGCCTGTTCGAGCAGTTTTTGCAGCTCAAGGCCAGGCTGCAGGCCGAGGGCCTTTTCGACCCGGCGCGAAAGCGCCCGCTGCCGGTGATGCCGCGCGCCGTCGGCGTGGTCACCTCGCTGGGCGCCGCAGCGCTGCACGACGTGGTCACGGCCCTGCAGCGGCGCGCGCCGCACCTGCCGGTGGTGGTGTACCCGGCCAGCGTGCAGGGCGCGCAGGCAGCCGGCGAGCTGCGCGAGGCACTGCACCAGGCCGGCGAGCGGCGCGGCCTGGACCGCGTCGATGTGCTGCTGCTGGTGCGCGGCGGCGGCGCGATGGAGGACCTCTGGGCCTTCAACGACGAGGCGCTGGCCCGCACCATCGTCGCCTCGCCCGTGCCGGTGGTTTGCGGCGTCGGGCACGAGACGGATTTCACGATTGCCGACTTTTGCGCCGACCTGCGCGCGCCCACGCCCACGGCGGCCGCCGAGCTGTGCGCGCAGCCGCAGCGCGCCTGGCTGGACGCGCTGGAGTTGCTGTTCTCGCGGTTGCACCGAAGCGTGGAGCGGCAGATGCAGTCGCACGGCCAGCGCCTGGACTGGGCGGGGGCGCGCGTCAGCCAGCCCTCGCACCTCGTCACGCGCCAGCAGGCCGGGCTGCAGGCCCTGGCCCAGGGGCTGAACCATGCGGCGCGCCTGGCCGTGCAGCGCGAGCAGGCGCGGCTGCAGGGGCTGCAGGCGCGCTTTCCCAGGCTGCTGGCCGCCAGCGCCGAGCGAAGCGAGCACCGGCTCGAGCGCGCCCGGCTGCGGCTCGAACTGCTCGACCCCAGGCTCGTGCTCGAGCGCGGCTATGCCTGGCTGGAAGACATGCAGGGCCAGCCGCTGGGCTCGGTGCGCCTGACGCAGGTCGGGCAGCCCGTGCGCGCTACCCTTGCCGATGGACAGGTCGATTTGACGGTTGCCGCACGGCGGCTGATTTAGTTTTTACAATGCCTGAGGAATGTCAAGGGACATCTCATCAACAACCACGAGGAAAATCATGGAACACACGCTCCCACCGCTCCCGTATGCCATCGACGCCCTGGCGCCGCACTACAGCCAGGAAACGCTCGAGTACCACCACGGCAAGCACCACAATGCCTACGTGGTCAACCTGAACAACCTGCAAAAAGGCACGGAGTTCGAGTCCATGACGCTCGAGGAGATCGTCAAGAAGTCCAGCGGCGGCGTCTACAACAACGCGGCGCAGATCTGGAACCACACCTTCTTCTGGAACTGCATGAAGCCGGCCGGCGGCGGCGAGCCCACCGGCGCGCTGCTGGAGGCGATCAACGCCAAGTTCGGCTCCTACGCCGCGTTCAAGGAAGCGTTCGTCAAGTCGGCGGTCGGCAATTTCGGCTCTGGCTGGACCTGGCTGGTGAAAAAGGGCGATGGCACCGTGGACATCGTCAACACCGGCGCGGCCGGCACGCCGCTGACCACCGCCGACAAGGCGCTGCTGACGGTGGACGTGTGGGAGCACGCCTACTACATCGACTACCGCAACCTGCGCCCCAAGTTCGTCGAGACGTTCCTGTCCAACCTGGTGAACTGGGAATTTGCCCAGGCCAATTTCGCCTGAAGTCTGGCGCTTCGCAGCCAAAATTCAGGCAAATAGCCCCTCAGCCCAAGCCAGTATTGGACGAATTGCTATCAATTCAATAGCTCAATAACTTGAAGCCTGAAAAAAGCCGACTTGAAAGTCGGCTTTTTGTTTTTGTGGCCTGAAGGCCGCTGCGCCTCAGCGCGCCGCCTCGAAGAGCGGGCCCGACAGGCGGCTGTCCGGCTTGAGGCCTTTCTTGGCAAACCAGCCCTGGTTCATCTCCAGCACGTAGCGCACCGGCTTGGCCGAGCAGTGCGACTCGGTGGTCTCGGGCTTCATGTCGGCCAGGTTCACGATGGTGCCGTCGTCGGCGACAAACGCCGCCGTCAGCGGCAGCAGCGTGTTTTTCATCCAAAAGCACTGCTGGCTGGGCTGCTCGAAGACAAACACCATGCCCTCGTGCTGGGGCATGCTCTGGCGCATCATCAGGCCGAGCTGGCGCTGCTCGGGCGTGAGCGCCACCTGCGCGTCGATGACGTGCATGCCGGCGCTCAGCTTGACGCGCTGCAGGTTCATCTGCGGGGCGGGCTGCGCCGCACTCCAGCCCGGCAGGAGCAGGGCCGCGGCAGCCAGCGTCCCAAGCAGGCGCCTTGCGGCTTTGCCGCAATGAAGGAAACGGTTCTTGATCGACATAGACACACCCGGTTGAAGTTGGTTGAGCCGGCAAAGGCATGGGGCGGCGGCCATGAAAAAGCCCGCACGAGGCGGGCATTTTGACCGAAGCGCACCAGCCGGTGCGCCTGGATGCGGTGTTGAGGAAAACTCCTTACGCCTTTTTGGCAGCAGCTTCTGCCTTCTTGGCGGCGGCGGCTTCGGCCTTGGCCTTCTTGGCAGCAGCGGCCTTTTCCTTCTTGGCGGCCTTGGCGGCGGCCTTTTCTTCGGCGGTCATGGCCGCTGGCTTGGCCTTGGCCGTGGGGGCCGATGCAGCGGCCGCAGGGGCTGCGGGCGTGGCCGGCGTTGCGGCGGCAGCAGCGGCCGGGGCTGCGGGCTTGGCGGTGGCAGCAGCAGGCGCCTGTGCGTAAGCACCCATGGCAAAGAGACCGGCGATCAGGGCAGCGAGGAGCTTGTTCATCTGGAATTCCTTGGGGAAGTTGGGAAGGCGATCTGTGGTTTGAAAACACCCCGAATCTTTCGGAGTCCTTCCCATAACGGCAGAGTTTGCCGGGGGTTGACAGCCCTTGCAGGTATCTTTTGACAAAAAGGTTTGGCGCTAGAATTTCCGAGGTTTTTCACCTCAACTGCCTAGCGCAGCGCACCTGCCGGGAGGGCGCTGTCCCGGGGTTCCACGGAGACTTCAGCACATGTACCAGCACATCAAGGTGCCCGCCCAGGGCGAGAAAATCACTGTCAACGCCGACAACTCATTGAATGTGCCCGACGAGCCCATCATTCCCTTCATCGAGGGCGACGGCACTGGCCTGGACATCTCGCCGGTCATGCTCAAGGTGGTGGACGCTGCGGTGGCCAAGGCCTACGGCGGCAAGAAAAAGATCCACTGGATGGAAGTCTTTGCCGGCGAGAAGTCCACCCGCGTGTACGGCCCCGACGTCTGGCTGCCCGAGGAAACGCTGCACGCCGTGAAAGACTACGTGGTTTCCATCAAGGGCCCGCTGACGACTCCCGTGGGCGGCGGCATCCGCAGCCTGAACGTCGCGCTGCGCCAGGAGCTCGACCTCTACGTCTGCCTGCGCCCGGTACAGTACTTTGCCGGCGTGCCCTCGCCGGTCAAGGAGCCGCAAAAGACCAACATGGTGATCTTTCGCGAGAACTCCGAGGACATCTACGCCGGCATCGAGTTCGAGTCGGGCAGCGAGAAAGCCAAAAAGCTCATCAAGTTCCTGCAGGACGAACTCGGCGTCAAGAAGATCCGCTTTCCCGAAACCTCGGGGCTGGGCGTCAAGCCCGTTTCCAGCGAAGGCACCGAGCGCCTGATGCGCAAGGCCATCCAGTACGCCATCGACAACGACAAGCCCAGCGTCACCATCGTGCACAAGGGCAACATCATGAAGTTCACCGAAGGCGGCTTTCGCGACTGGGCCTACGCGCTGGCGCAAAAGGAATTCGGCGCCGAGCTGATCGACGGCGGCCCGTGGTGCGGCTTCAAGAACCCGAAAACCGGCCGCGACATCGTCATCAAGGACGTGATCGCCGATGCGTTTTTGCAGCAGATCCTCCTGCGCCCGGCCGAATACAGCGTCATTGCCACGCTCAACCTGAACGGCGACTACATCTCCGATGCGTTGGCCGCGCAGGTCGGCGGCATCGGCATCGCCCCGGGCGCCAACCTGAGCGACACCATCGCCATGTTTGAAGCCACCCACGGCACCGCGCCCAAGTACGCCGGCAAGGACTACGTCAACCCCGGCTCGCTCATCCTCTCGGCCGAGATGATGCTGCGCCACATGGGCTGGCTTGAAGCGGCCGACCTCATCATCAAGTCGATGGAAGCGTCCATCATGTCCAAGAAAGTCACCTACGACTTCGCCCGCCTCATGGACGGCGCCACGCAGGTCAGCTGCTCGGGCTTTGGGCAGGTCATGATCGACCACATGTAGACCGGTTTTTCGCCGTTTCGGCACATTGCAAAAAAGCCCAGCGCCTTGAAAACGCTGGGCTTTTTCATGGTCGGGTGCGGTACCGGCGGGTTGAGTGATGCGCCCTGGAGGCAATGGGGCGAGTTGATGCGTGCAGATATGTACACGGCGGTGGCCTTGGTCAAACCGAGCGCCAAGCACCTTCGGCGTTGCGGATGAAAGATAGTGGGCGGTAGGGCAAACGGACTATTCGATACTTCCCAAGCGCGACATTAAAAACGTATATTTTTAAAAACGGTTTTTAATGGACCAACCAAACTCAAAGGGTGCCCATGCTTGTCAAGCTGCCTGATCTGCCTGTGCTTTTGCGATCACACGCAATGAAAAAGGCGGACGACAAACAAAAATGGCTCGCCTGCCTTGCAGCCCCAGGCGCCCACCTGGCGCTCGGCGTGCTGTGTGCGGCGATGGCACTGCCTTGGGGATTGAAGGCAGCCGCCCTGGCGCCCGTTGGCATAGGCTTCGCAAAAGGGCTGCTTGACCATTGCAGTGCCCACGATGCCGATCCCGCCCACTTGGCCTGGGTCATCGCAGGGGCTGCCGTCGCCGTGGGCGCGGCAAGGATGCTGGGGTTGGGCTGACAATTTCCTGAGGCGGGTCGCGCACGGTCGAGAACACCCGGCATATGGCGTGAACCCGATGCCCGCTGGCTTGATGCTGCCGAGCGTGTACAGGCTGAAATCGCCGGGTACGAACGTCAGGCCTGCTGACGGTTTCGCAGACGACGCATGACGTGCGTCAGCCGGTCCAGCCCGCATCCCAATGCCAGCCCTACCGCGTCGGCCGCAAGGTCTTGCAATTGTGCCGAGCGATTGGGCGTGAAGGACTGCAGCACTTCGATCAACGCGCCATAGGCCAGCAGGGCGGCAAGCACCGCTGCCGTCCGTCCCGGGCAGGCGCGCCGCCCCAGCAGCACCATGACGGAAAACGCCAGCAGGTGGTTGGACTTGTCCCAGCCTGTGCTGGGCACGGGCACGTCGGTTGGCACGAGGGCCAGCACCAGCACGGCCAGGGCGCAAGAGCCGAAAGCCAGGCGCCAAGCCCACAAAGGCAGGGCTGGAGTGCTTGACGGTGCGGGGGCGGGGGACGGCTTATAGGTCATCGGGTCGATTCTCGAGCAAGCCCGGGCTTGCGCGCGCGATCAAATCTTGCCGGACCCATGGAATCAAGAAACACACTTGTTTTTATGTTTTTATGTGCTGTCCCTATGGAATCTACTTATCTTCGGAACCAAAACCGACCACACATGGCATTGCAAAAAAGCCTGGTGCGTTGAAGGCATCAGGCTTTTTTCGTGTTGCCACCGCCACGGTGCCGGGCTGGGCGGGTGCTGCACGGCGGGGTTATTTGTCCTTGGCGGGCGTGATTTTCACGCTGGGAACCTCGACGGTCTTTTCTTCGGTCTTGACGGTGGGCACGGTCACGGTCTTTTCCTGGGTGCCGACCTTCACATCGGGCGGCGTGACGTCGTACTTGGGCAGGGTGACGTTGCCTTCCTGGGTTTTCTTCACGTCGCAGGCGGCCAGGCCCAGCAGGCAGGCGCAAAGCAGCGACAGGTGAACGGTGGTCTTGATCATGGGGCCTCCTTGAACAGTTGGATTGAAGCGATCTTGGGTTGCCTGAGAAGGTCTAGGCAAGCGTGGGAAGGCTGGCCAACATGTTGCAATGGGTGCCGAAACTCATCTGTAAGCAGGCGCCGCAAGGGGGCGTGCGGCTGCGGCCTGAAGAAGCTGTCGGCCTGGCGCTTGCAAATGCCAGCGCCAGCCGGCCCGGGTATGGCCGGTTGGTCGTTGGCCTGGCTGTGTCGGGCGGGCGTGAAAATTTGCATGAAAACCGGCCTGGACCCAAGCTGCGCCTGGGTTGGCAGCTATTAAAAAAATAGCAGCCCTGGCCCGCCTGCCTGCCGGTGGCGCGCTCAGAGCGCCTGGGTCGGCACCTTGTGGCGCAGTTCGGTCTGGCGGTTCTTGTCGTCGACGAACACCAGCTGGGGCTGGTGCGCCGCCACCTGGTCCTCGGGCACTTGGGCGAAGGCGGCGATGATGATGAGGTCGCCGTTGGAGGCGCGGCGCGCGGCCGAGCCGTTGACCGAGATCATGCCCGAGCCGCGCTCGCCCTTGATGGCGTAGGTGACGAAGCGCTCGCCGTTGTTGATGTTCCAGATGTGGATCTGCTCGTTCTCGGCGATATTGGCCGCTTCGAGCAGGTTCTCGTCAATGGCGCACGAGCCTTCGTAATGCAGTTCGCAGTGCGTCACGGCGACGCGGTGGATTTTCGATTTGAGCAGGGTGCGGAGCATGGCGGTGTGTGGGAAGGAAAAGGGCGGGAGGTTGAGGGTCGAGGCGCGCGGCAGGCCTTCCTCGGCGGGCCGGCGCGGCCGAAGCGGCTTGTCCGGACAAAAATCCTGCCGGATTATCACAAAATTTTTCAAAAGGGCGCTGGTGTTCCCGGCGCTTGCCGGCGGGCCGCGAGCGCCTGCGCCAAAGAGGCCTCAGGGCTTGATCGCCACCTTGAGCACGCCGTCGCGCTGGTGGGCGAACAGGTCGTAGGCCTCGACGATGCCATCGAGCCGGTAGTGGTGCGTCACCATCGGGCCCAGGTCGATGCGGCCGGCGGCCAGGACGTTCATCAGCTGGCGCATCCGCCCCTTGCCGCCCGGGCACAGCGCGGTGTTGATGCGGTGGTCGCCCAGGCCGGCGGCAAAGGCCGACAGCGGGATCGTCAGGTCGCTCGAATACACGCCCAGGCTTGAGAGCGTGCCGCCGGGCTTGAGCACGCGCAGCGCCGACTCGAACGTGGCCTGCGTGCCCAGTGCCTCGATGGAGGCGTCGGCGCCGCGCCCGCCCGTGAGCTTCATGACCTCGGCGATCACGTCGTATTCCTTGAAGTTGAGTGCCACATCGGCGCCCATTCTGCGGGCCATGTCCAGCCGGTGCGCGTTGGCGTCCACGGCGATGATGGTGCTGGCGCCCAGCAGGCGCGCGCCGGCCGTGGCGCACAGGCCGATCGGTCCCTGGGCAAACACCACCACCGTGTCGCCGATGCGGATGTTGGCGTTTTCGGCGCCCTTGAAGCCGGTGGACATGATGTCCGGGCACATCAGCACCTGCTCGTCGCTCAGGCCGTCCGGAATGGGCGCGAGGTTGGCCTGCGCGTCGGGCACGAGCACGTACTCGGCCTGCGTGCCGTCGATCAGGTTGCCAAAGCGCCACCCGGCCGTGGCCTTGAAGCCGTGGCAGCCGCACAGCCCTTGGGCGATCAGGTAGCTGCCGTCCTGGGACGCCAAGCCGTCCTGCGCGGCGTAGGAGTTGAAGTTGGGGCAGATGGCGCCGGCGATGACGCGCTGGCCTTCGCGGTAGCCCTGCACGGCGCTGCCGAGCTTTTCGATCACGCCCACCGGCTCGTGGCCGACCGTCAGCCCCCGGGCCACCGGGTACTCGCCCTTGAGGATGTGCACATCGGTGCCGCAGATCGTCGTGGTCGTGATGCGCACCAGGGCGTCGTTGGGCCCCACGCCCGGAATCGGCTTGTCGGTCAGTTCGATGCGGCCAGGCTCGATAAAAACGGCGGCTTTCATCATGGCAGTCATGTGTCTTTCCT
>Ga0308157_10004611_pt1 | contig 18122 bp, 27 predicted proteins | sample PhyBR1_FD_201035 | JGI IMG/M metagenome (GOLD analysis project Ga0308157, IMG submission 201035) | Phyllosphere microbial communities from UC Gill Tract Community Farm, Albany, California, United States - DLSLB.R1 | ecosystem: Host-associated > Plants > Phyllosphere > Unclassified | place: USA...
AAGCAGCTTCAGCCTTTTTCTTGAGATTGAAAGACCTCAGTGCTTGCGAAGAAATCCGCTCAACCTCGCGGGCCCTAGTCGGGGAGAGTTGGCGGGATGAGCCATTCGCGTAAGTGCTGATAGACATCCCGCGCGTAGCAACTTTGATCCGCTCGTCCAGGGACAAAGACTCGAAGCTTCCACGTTGTGCAGTTGCCATGCTGTCCTCCTTGGTTGATTGTGATCGACTTCTGCTGAACTGATGTCACGTGTAGCGAGTGACATCAGATGCGCTGATCGTACCCTAGGTTGATCTTTTTTGATCAAGTTAGCCCTGCCGGTTTTTCAACTATCGTTGTGGGCACATCTCGTACAACGCGATGACCGCAGCAACTTTGCGGCCTCGCCAACCTTTGTTTTCGGCCCCTTCAAACGGTCGAACATTTCTGCGCCGCCAACTTTCGCAAGCATCTTCGGTGCCATTTTTCGTCATCTACTTCGGTGACCAACACAAGCCCACTTTTTGACACCCTCGACAAGCCCCCTCATCAAAGAGGCTTGCCGCCGTTGTCGGCCCATACCTTGCCATGGCTGACCTCGCCGTGACGTACCTTGCCCCGGCTCAACACGCCAAAGCCCAGTGGTGATGCTGATCGCATCAGGATGCGCTCTCTCGCGAAAACGCAACCTGCTGTTGACAGCCCATGCCCGACCTAACCCGGTCATACCAGACCTTGCCGCGGCGCAGCCTGCCACGCCTTGGCACGCGATGCTCTCGCATCCACAAGCCCTCATCGAGGGCTTGCAGCTACGTCATCGCAGCTGTTTTCGTACTGCCCCGCGAAGGTGCGAGAGCTTGGCCAGGGCGTCGATGTTTTCGCGCCGTTGCTCGTCGCTCAACTCGCCAAGTCGCACTTGCTTCAAGCGCGTTGCGGCCGAGCGGAAGGCCTTCGAGGCCTCGCGCTCGAACTCACGCGTTGCGGCCTGCGTCTGGTCTGTAGGCGGCACCCACCTATAACCTTCGCCGCGGACCGACTGCAGCAACACCTGATGGTCATTGAGCAGCGTGGCCTTGAAGCCTTCGATGCTCGACAGCCATTCGAACTGCCTGGCCTGGAAGGCGGCGACGGTCATCTGGTCATCAGGCAGAGGAAGTCCGAACCTGGCCACCAGCCAGTCGTGCGGCACGATGTCGCCATACTTGAACTCGGCAAGGAAGTCCTGCACGGCCTGCTTCCAAGCCGGGTACAGCTTGACCTCAGACATAGGCCACCTCGAAACGGCCGAAGCGGGGGCGGTATTCGCAGACGCCGATCAGGGCGCCGGAATCCTCGATGGCCTTGCGCGCCTCGGCTGCGTTGAGCACATCGGTGTTCACGGCGATGGTCAGTTCAGCAGCCCAGTCCAAGAAGATTGGGCGGTAGCGCATGACCTTGGACTGGGCGATCTTCACGCCCCGGCAGTCCACGAACGCAGGCATCTCCCAAAGCTTTTCCGGCGTGTCGGCGCCAGAGTGCTGCAGCTTCACCCGGTTCTCCAGCACAAGGGCGCCGCGCTTCCAATGGGTGCCCAGCTTCTGGAGCTTGGCGCCAGCCAGGAAGGTCGCATCGAAATTCTGCCCGGGCACGAAGAAGCCATCCTCCTTGCTCCAGTAGGCGCCGCCGATGAATTCGCTGCGTGCGATGGCCAGATGGTCCTCGTCGGTTTTTTTCCGCTTGCTGGTCAACTCCTTGTGCGCCTGCGTGGCCGGGTGGAGCGGGTTGGCAAAGGTGTCGGCGTGCATCATCAACGGAGAGGTGCCCGTGATGCGGATCTTGATCTGCTCCATGGTCATGCCTCCTTTGCTTCCCGCCTTGCGGCGTAATCGACGGCAACAGCGGCGTGTGTAAAAAGCTCATCGATGCCCTTCAGACGGCGCCAGTAATAGGAGTCGGGGCGACTGAAGCACTTTGCGCTCATGCTGATAGCTGCTTTCACGCGGAACCACTCCAGATCAAAGCTGCCCGCATCGAGATCGATGTCCTTCAACTGCCGAGCACGAATCAGGGCGAGGTCCATCGCTTGATCGACATCCACATCCGCATCAACCCAGTCGAAGTCGTTGCAGCGGATCGTCAGTAGGTCCTCGAGTCCATCCACAGCTTGGTCGATGTACATCGAGATCAGTTGCCGAACTGTCGGCATGCTCTTGGCTTTAGTCATGCTGCCTCCCCCGCCACGAAGTCCATGATGTCCGCGTACGGGATGAAGCTCGCCTCCAGCGCAGCCAGCGTAGTCCCATAAAAGGAATTCGGCCTGCTGAATACCTTGCAGGCCAAGGTCAGCGGGGCCAACACCAAGAACCACTGGTTACTGAATTCGGCGCTCTCAGAAAAGGCCTTTACGGCCATGCGCTCCACGGTAGCCAACGCGAGTCGGACAGTCCGACCTACATCGTCATCAGCGTGGTTCCAGTCCTTATCCCCCTGTTGTATGAATGCGAGGTGCGCAAGATCGGCCTTCACTATCCGCAGCATGGTGGAAGTGATTTGCTGGACGCTGATCGCGTTGCCGGCATGCGTGTTGTTGCTGGATTTCGCATTCATGCTGCCGCCTCCACGCCAGTAGCCAACACGTTCTTGGCGCGCTGCAGCAGCTCCATAGCCTTGGCCGGCGCCGACAAGTTTTCGATGGCCTCTTGGATCAGCGCTGATGCCGCATCGCGGTGTGAATTGCGGAACCAGCCAGCGATCGTCTTGCTACGAGGGAGTACCCCCTCCGCCGCGAAGAGCTCAACGCGTCGCACCTGCTTTTGCTCCTCATCCAGAGGGCGCGTCCAGGTGTAGTTTCCCCCGAACTTGTCGAAGGTGATTCGGTCCTTGCGAGGCGTTCCGGGGAAACACGCTGCCGATACCTTGTGCTCGGTTGGCCACACGCCGCTGTACCCTTCCGCAGCAAGCTCCACGGCCGTGCCAAGAAACTCGTCCGCATCAGGCAGCCGCGTGTGCAGCGCGCGGCCGGCTTCCATGCTGTTTACTTTTGGGATAGCATTCATGCTGAATCCTTTGATCGCTCGATTGATTCGCCTTGAAAGCCTCAGTGATTGGACCCACTGGGGCTTTCTCCTTTTTGGAGCTCATGCTCCAGCCGCCTTTCGCTTCGTCGGCAGCACCAAGTCCAGCAGCTCCGCGAACTTGCTCACGTACCAGTGCGGCTGTGTCTCGCGCGGGTTGCTCGGGCTGGTCAGGTTCTTGCCGAAGTCCAGCGCCGTGCAGACCTTGAACTTCTTCACGCCAGCACCCCTGGAAGACTGGCGCTCTTGCTCCTTCAGCATGCCGCGTTGCATCAGCAGCTTGTTGAAGGCCTGGGCGCTGATGCCGACCCCGAAATCCTTGAGTAACTCCGCCAGCGACTTGGTGGGCTCGCTGGTGTTAGCAGCGGCAGAGGCCGGTGCGTCAACCGCATACGCAGGCAGCAGACCGGCCACGCCGACGTGGTTCTCCAGCTTCTGGTAGCCACCGAGCAAGGCAGACGGCGCGAACTTCAGGTCTTCGGCAGCGGCACGCAGCAGGGCGATGCCGGCATCCACCTGATCGCGCAAGTCAGCCGGGCGCTGGCGATCGTTTTGTACCGCGCGTAGATCGCGAACGAAGTAGGCATCCTCCATTTCCTCGAAAACATCCCAGGCCTTTTCCGTGGTCAGCATCTTGGCGTGACGGCCGGCGCCCAGCTCCGTCCACACGATCAAGGCGCGCGTCATGGGGGAGATTTGCGACCCGATTTCGTCGGGTTGCAAATCCGCCAGCATCCGCAGCTCAGCGCCCGTCAACTTGAAGAAGTGCTTGCCCTCCTCGAAACGGTCCCGGTTGTTGGCATGGTTGTCGCCGATGTTCTTCTCGGCGCAGCCATAGAACTGGGCGAGTTGCTGCGTGGTACAGACCGGACGGCCCTTGTACGTGATGCGGGCTGACCGCACGCCGGCGATGGTGACAATGTTGCTCATGCTGCTGCCCTCCCAGCTTCCGCGCTTACAGACTCCTGGCCGCGCCTGATGAGGTACAGGATCTCATCGTTCATGCTCCGGCCGTTGAGTGCGGCGCTTGCCTTCAGTGCCTGCTTGACCAACTTGTCACGGAACTTCAAGACGTACTGGGGCTGAGGCTGCACCGCCTTCCCTGCATGACTGCTCATACAATCTCCTTGTTTCGGTTGATACTGAAGTGTCGTGAAGTGTATTTTCCATACACATCAAGACATGTCAAGACACTTCAATACTTTTTTTCGAGAGATCAGTATGGATACTGCCTTGGCGCAACGCATCATCAAAGCTAGGTCCGCCCGCGGGTGGAGCCAAGCGGACTTGGCAGAAATCAGCGGTATCGCCCCAGCGCAAATCTCGCGGTATGAGCAAGGCCGTAACGCCCCACGGCCGCCTGTTTTGGCAAAGCTCGCAAAGGCGCTTGAAGTCGATTTCGACTGGCTAGCTACGGGTGACAGCCCCCCAAGCGACCCTGCTCAAGACGAGCCTCAAAAAAGGGACAAGATCACCCTGAAGCTCTCAAGCAGCGAGCACAAGATATTTGCCGACCTTGCGGCAGAGAGGGGCGTTTCCGTTCAGGCCTTGGTGAACTCATTGTTTCAAGAACTCCTCCAAAATCTTGAACTTGAGCCGGAAGAAGCGGGACCTCCCTCTCTCGAAGAGCGCATCACTCGCCTCGAAGCCCTGATTGAGGAACGCCCTACCCACGAGCGAGCGGAGCAACCGGGAGCGGGCCAACCTGACCTCGATGAGCGCAAACCAAAACACGCCGTCCGTCGGATAAAGCGCACGCCCAGGCCCGCCACACCTAAGTCAGAACTGACACCTGCGAAGCCCCCAAAGAAGAGCTGACGCGAGGCTGATGTCGCATCGGGAAGGCCAAGCTGAGGCGATGGCAGAGCACTGAGCAATAATGCCCTGCCACGCGAAGTGGCATTCCAACACCTCTCTGAGCACCCAATGTCCCTTGTCACCGCCGCCCTAAACGACCGCTGGAATTTAATCACTGCGGGAGACTCTCTCACGACTCCCAGTGGTGAAAGCACCTTCACAGTCACTGAGGTTAGCTCAGACGAAATCAGCATCAATGCTGGCCAAGGTTCACCAATAAAGCTCCGCCGAGCCGTGTTCGTGGCAGGCCTGCAATATTTGGTTAGTAACGCTCACGTTGGAGCGCACGCCTGCGAGATCCGCTCGAACAAAAACTACGCTGATGCCGGCCCCCTGTGTCAAACAGTGCGCGAGGCGCACTCTGCCAGCGGGGGCACCATGGTCATCACCTATGTGCTCCCACTCCTGCAGCGGATGCGCTTGGTAGACATCAACAGCAAAAAACCAAACACTGTTTGGCTGACTTGAGATCCTGACGAGGCCACCTCGGCGGCCCCTCGGACTATCGAGCGCAATCGCCTCCAGCCTAAACGGTACGGCTCACCATGACCAAGCCCCAGCTCACCATCTTCGAACCTAGTGCTGGCCTCACTGCCGAGGCTCTTGCAGACCAGGTGCGACTGCACGGCTATGTGCTCTTCGACACGACGCGGCCACATGCTCGGGCATTGAGCGAGGCTGCAGCGGACCTGTTGAGCAAGGATGGCATCGAGATCGTCCACGGCGCGGGAGGCCTGCCCAACTTCACTTCGTTCCTTCTGGTCTTGGACAGCGACTATTCCTTCACGGACTTCGCCGCCTGGGTCACGGATTGCGATCAACAGCGTTCAGCAGACCTATTTGACTAAATTGCACGCCAACGCACTGCCAACACCAACCGTCCAATGAAACAAGCAGAAGCCAAATCGCAAATCGTGTCCCTGTGGAAAGACTGGTTGCGCGCTAACGCATCAGGCAGCACCGGGCAAGACATGCAGCTGTTCTACAAATTCCTTCGAGAGCAGGCGCCCGATCTCCTGACATTCAAAGCTGCGGGAGACAAGTGGCAGGTAGTCAAGGGATGGATTCAAGACTAGATCTAGACCTAATACTCTCGCGCACGCCCGGTCGGCTGCCGTTCATTCCCCCCACCGTCGCCGGCCGGTCAGCCGCCCCTCCGACTTGGTCATCCAGCAAGGCCCCCAAGGCGCGAAATCCATAGTTTTTGCCTCAATACGGGCAGTTGTACTCAGGGCCTAAGACTTCCCGACGTCGGCTATGAGTACATCAGAACTGCACTACGCAAGGCTCATGCGGCTCGACTCCTAATAGGAGTTGCCGGTGCTTGGACTTCAGAACCCAGCGCCTGATTGCTCCAGGCTATTTACTTCTTGATCGCGGTATTGCTATTGGCCGCCTTTGGCGAAGCCATTACTAACTATCGACCCGCACGGTTTGCGTTATCCAGCACCTCAACAACCTCTTTCAATGTTGAAAAAATCAGCTTCATGCTAGCTGAGAGCTTCTCGGAAAGGAATTCCTTCAAGCTTTCTATAATTGTCTTGGCAGTAGAGATAAGAAAGTCGAGAACCAATCGCCAGTTATTCGGTTTCACCTCACCACTATCTAGCATGGCAACATCGTCATTGAAGGCAATGATTTCTTGGGTCAACAGTCTGTAAGCTCTAGTCGAAACCCGTCTTGTTCCCCATGCCTTAACTATCTCCTCGAATGACGAAGAATGAGATATCTCCTCAAAATTAGTACGGCACCATGCTTTGAAGCGAGTAGGTTCAGGGTAGGCCACCCATATCTTCTCGGATATATTATCAAGAGATTTAACAAAATGATGCCAGATGCTAGGAAAGTTATCCATCATTTATCCTTTAATTCACGCGCCTCAAACGATATCCCTCGCCTTCCATGCATAACTTGCGAAGGCTGTTTCGATCTTCAGCAGCTATTTTTTGTAATTTTATTTGGTAATCACATTTTGACAATGCTGTCTCGGTCGTATGCCGCGACGCCCCCTCTTTAACATAGGCGTACTTTGGCGGCGATGAGCAAGCAGAAAGCACGCAAACGACCAACATTGCTAGATACGACCTCACACTACATCCTTTTTATGCTGGAGATGCAATGGTAACAAGTTCTAACACCAACATCTACTCGTTCAATCCCATCCACCCACAACTGCCACCTGGCGGGTTCGAGAGCTGCAACTTTTGCTCCTGGCCTACGATGGGAGCTTCCACACAACCCATCGCCAGGAGGGCGCAATGAAACTCGACCGTGATCTTCAGAACAAACTTCTTACCGCCATGGCTGCGAAGTACCCAGAGCATTCTGGTCTCGACTGGACCAGCTTTGGTGTATCAAAGCCTGTCAGAGACGCAAACCTCTCATACCTCATAGAGCATGGCCTCGCAAAAAAAGTGCGCGATGAAGAAAATATATCCATAAATGGCACGCTCTACATCTATTCAGCCACAGCAAAAGGCATGGACTTCCTGGCCGACGATGGCGGGCTTTCGGCAATCCTCGGCGTTGTGACGATCAAGCTCCACGACGAGACCATCAAGGACTTGATCGAAAGCAAGATCCTCCAGTCGGACCTTCCTGAGCCCGATAAGAAGCGATTCCTTGATCGGCTTCGAGAGCTGCCAGCCGAGACCACAAAACACCTCGTACTGAAGCTTGTGGACCTCGGGCTTGACAAGACTCCGTCAGCCATCGAGACGATTGGAAAGTTCCTGATGGGCCCGTGACGCGCTCGAACTCCAGATAGCCGGCAAGCATCCAGAGCCAGGCAGAGCGCATCCACCGCCAGTGGCTCAGAAAACTCCAGCACCAAGCCATTCCGCGCGTGGCACACCAGCGCATTCGGGCGCAGTTCAAGCAGTCCGTTTGACATGTCGTTCTCCATTGCGCGCGGTTTCAGCGACTGCGCACAGTGGGCAGGCCTTCGCTACGCCAGCGGTCAAGCCAGCGGGCCATCTGGCTATTCAGTCGCACGATCTCGCGGCCCAGGGCCAAATTGGGGATGCCTTCCGCGCCGGCTGCGGCGAGCCAGTCTGCCAGCGTAATCCCGGCCTCACCAACCTCGCGCAGGAAGCCTGCCAAGTCACCACGTCGGGCGTGCTTGGCGTCTATTTGAGCCAGGCGCGCGGAGGTGGCGGGCTGCTTGGCGGAAGCTGCTGCCGCGTGTGCATTGGCGGCTGCGGCGGTTCGGTTGTGTTTCATGCTGACTCCAGAAAAGGACGGACCGCACGTGACGTGCCTACTGTTTGTCCTTGGGCGCGAACTCATGCATCGTCGCAATGGCTTCGCATTCCATCACCATGAGGCAGTCGTGCAGGTCGTTCCAGTCGTCTGCGTCCAGGCCCATGCGGTCCATCAGCGGATACATGGCCTCCCAGCGCAGGCCAATCGGCACGCCGCCCATGGGGGGAATCGCCCAGCGCGTGCCCACGCGCCGGAACAGCTCATGCGCCTGCTCGTTGTCCGGCCACACCTCTACGATGCTGGTCTCGTAGTCCTCCAGCTCGAAGCCTTCAGCCCTGGCTTCTTGCTCGGTAATGGGTGGCTCAAACAGCGCGCGGGCGATGGCCTTCAGTTTCCCAGGCGGCCGTGGAACAGAGCCGAGTCCAGGGCGACCAGCATCGCTTGCACGGAGCCGGGGATCACGTCCTCCAGCTCGGCCAGGTTTTCGGTGGTGAAGTCGTCATCCAGGTCCCAACCGGCCGCGCCCTTGAGCACCACGGAAAGGGCTTCCTTGGCGCGCTCGCCCACCAGGGCAGCAAAGGAAAAATCGCCCTCCATGGGCTTGTCCGTCTCGCGCAGCACCTTGAGGTGCTCGTCACGCAGCGCGGCCCACTCGGACTTGCGCATGCCCTTGGCTTGCAGCGTGATCACGGCATTGGTGCCGTCACGGCGGGCGATGGTCACGGGCAGTTCGAAGGTCGGAGCGGCGCCGCCCAGGCTCTTGATGCTGGATGCGGCGATGGACTTGGTTGCAGGCTTGGCCATGATTGAGTTCTTTCAGCGGAGGAAGATGAATGCCCGTGCGCAACCGCCCGCCCCGCTGAAGGAGCGAAGCGGCTGCGTCGGTGCAAGGGGATGCCCGGATAGGCGAAGAGAAACCCGCCAAACGGCGGGCTGGGGATCAGGCGGCGTAGCGCGTGCTGATGTTCTGGGCGTTGAACGTGCCCTTGACGGTCACGGCCTGGCCTTCGGTCAGGGTTTCTTCCTCGTTGAAGGAGACCTTGGCCGGGATCAGCGACACGGCGCCGGTTTTGGCGCGACGGCGCACCACGGTGTCGGCGTTGGTGTCCGACAGCATCTTCAGCGCGGTGTATGCCGGCGTGCCGATCATGTCGGCGTCCATGTCGAACGTGCGCTGCACGGCGTTGAAGCCGTCGTTCAGCACGATTTCCACGTCCGACTCGATGAACTTCACGTTCACCGTCTTGGCGTCGCCGCCGGAGCTGGAGTGGTTCATGGTGCGGTCCAGGTCAACCATGGTGGTGACCTTGCGCGCGGAGCCGGCGCCGCTGCCAGGCGTGAACAGCTCCGTGTTGCTGGTGTCGATGCCTTCCAGCGTGAAGGAGTCCGTGGTCACGGTCTTGACGCGCGCAGCACGGAAGTTCAGGCGGCCCCAGCCGCTGTAGATCAGCAGCACATCGCCGACGCTGTAGCCGTGGGCTGTGCTGGAGCAAACAGCCTCAGCAGCGTTGGTGATGGCGGAGATGTTTTTTGCCGCCGCAAGGACGGTTGCAACGGACGTGATAGTGCCGTTCGGAGTGCGTGCCATGGTGGGCCTTTCAATGAAAAAGCCCGCGAGATGCGGGCATGTGTACGCCCTCGCGGGCACAAAAAAAGCCACCCGGAGGTGGCTCAACTTGTTGGTTTTGGATGGTCAGGCCGGCATGGCCCGCCAGTTGATGGAGATTGGCACCGTGTACCAGCCCTCGTCTGGCATGCCGCCTGCGATGGCCGGCGTCTGCGCCAGTTCAATGCGGTGGTTTCCGGCATCCAGGCTCTGGACCGGGGCGAACAGCGCAGCCACTTGCTCGGCCACCTGCTTCGCCTCGACCTTGCCCAGGCCTGCGGGCCACACCACATCCACTTGGAAGATTCCCGGCAGCTCAGCCGGCCCACCCTCTATGAAAAGATCGCGCGGGTGGTTGTGCAGGTGGTGCACGCGCAGATAGCCCTGGCCGGTCGTTGGCTCGAAGGCCACGTCCTCCCAGGCGATGGGGGGCGGCGTGGCCAGGGTCTGCAGGCGTTCTTCGAGTGCAGTCTCGATTGCAACGATGCTCATGTGCGCCTCACTTCGTCTGCGGCCTTTTTCACGGCCTGTCCAGTGTTCTGCAATGACAGCCTGACCATCCCGTTTGGAGCTTGCTGGGACCAGCCAAGGAACTCCAAGCGCTTCGCATACGGGAGGTTGTTTGAGACGTAGATCACCGTCCCCAGCTTGATGCTGCCAAGCGCCGCTTCTGCGCGGTTCAGCGATCCGGAGCCACTGGCATCAGCCGACTCTTCAACGGTTGTGTTGATGGACCCTATACCCACCTGCCAGTTATTCTTGAACCGCCCGCCCGAGTACCCCTTGCCGGCTGACAGCGGGAACTTCTTGTTCACCACTTGCCTGCTCGTGCCTTTGCGCCGCTTGCCTGGGTTCGCAGCGTTGTACGTGAAGGCCTCCTCGCGGTACGCGTCGCGGGCTGCGACGGCGCCTTGATTCGCCTTCCACAGGTCTGGATTGCCAACCGGCGAGCGCTCCACGCATTGACTTAGCACCTCCAGCATCGTGCGCTTCACAATCTCGCGGGAGCGTTCGATCTGCACCATGCAGACGCGGTTGAGGTCTTCGGCGAATCCCATCACACACCTCGCAGCTGGAGCTTGTAGAGCACCACCACGCCGGCCGGCGCGACGATCCCGACATCGACCACGTTGTAGGCCTTGGCGCCCACGGTCACGGTGTCACCCGTTTTTGGCACGACCTCGATCTGCGGAGCCAGGATCAGGCGTTGATCGCCGTGCTTGATGAGCGTGCCGTCGATGTCGCGCTGCTTGTAGCCGAACAGAGCGCCGGTGCCGGCGTAGTCGAGCACGGAGGGCGTGACCGGCTGGCCAGGCACGAATGGACCGGGCGGGCCCTTGCGGTGGAGCGTGATGGGCTGGCCCGCCTCGGCGATGGACTCCAGCGCGCCCGCGGCGATCTCGGCGTAGTCGATAGCCATGGATCAATCCTCGCGCCGGCACGGGTCCGGCTTCCAGGTCATGCGCCTGGCCTTGATAGTCCGCTTGCCCTGGGCGATGGCCTTGAGCACGCGGTGCCGGCCGTCGGCGATGGAGCCGTGCCAGTCCAGCAAGATGGGGCAGTCCAGGTCGGCGTCCATGCACTGCTTCACGTGCCGGGCCAGGCCCAGCATGTCGCAATCCCGCCAAATCACATGGTCCAGATCGATCCCAGCCAGCGGCATATCGAACACGGGCAGATCCTTCGTGTCGTCCAGCAGCCTGGCCACCGAATACCAGCAGCCTTTGCCGTCGTGGTAGTAGTCCTGGAGGGGCTCGTTCTCTTGGAACTTGACCTTGGGCGGCCGGTTGTCACGCTTCGCCATGCCCTACCCCCTCACCAGCTTGATGTTCAACGCGCCGCCCGTGGTGAGCCCGCGCAGCAATGCATCGATGACCGCGAACCGCATCTGTCCACCCTGCTGGCCCTCGGCCCACTTGGTGGTGATCACGTCCACGGTCTGCTCGGTCATGATCCGGCCGTCGTTGTCCTTGAACAGCTCGCCCTTGGCGGCACGCCAGGCGGCCTCGCAGCACGCGTCCTTGACCTTCTGGGCCACGGGGTCGAGGTACTGCGGATCGAGGGCGTAATTGCTCAGGATGTACTGCGTGGCACGCCGGAGCGCCACCTCCTGGGCCGGCTCGTCGGCTGGCCATGCATGGCCGTAGTTCGCCATGTACGTCGCCGCCTCGGCCAGGGTCACAAGGCTGTCATAGCCCTCAGCCGGGGCAACGATCAGCGTCATGGTCAGGGCGCCGCGTCCAGCAGGGCCTGCAGGTCGGCCTTCTTGGCGCCGTCGGGCACCTCGATGCCCTTGGCTTCCAGCGCGGCGCGCAGCTCGGCCACGGTGGCCTTCTTGGCGCCGTCGGGCTCGCCGTCCAGCAGTTCATGCACTTCGGGGTCGAAGTCTTCCTTGTTGATGACGACGAAATCGCCCTGATCCTTGCCCCAGGGCTTGACCTTGATGGTTTCCATGTTGGTTCCTCAGGTTATGCCAGGGGCCGAAGCCCCCAGCGGTTTCGATCAGCCCAGCAGCAGAGCAATGTGCTCGCGCTTGACGGCGGCCACGCCCCAGACGATGGCCACTTCGTACTGGATCTGGCGGTACTGGGCGTACACGCTGACCTCGAAGGACAGGCCGCTCACCGGATCGGTGATCACCATGCGGTCAACTGCGCTGTCGCCTTGCGCCGGCAGTGCCGGAGCGCGTGTGGCCAGGGCGATGGCCGAGCGAGCGAACAGCATGTTGCGGGTCGATGCCGCAGCCACGGTGACAGCTGTGGCAGCGGCCGGGATCGCCTTGCGCAGGCCGGGCGACATCAGGGTGACAGTGCCGCCGTTGGACACGTCGGTGTCACCCGTGAGCACCATGTACTTGTTCGGGTCGCCCGCGAACGAGATCACGTCGCCGGCCACGATGGTGCCGGTGCCAGCCGATGCCAGGGTGATCGTGGTAGCGCCCACCGCATAGCCGGCCGCGTTGGTCGTGGCAGCAGCGCCCGTGCCGGCCGTGGCCGTCTTGATCTGGGCAGACTCGCGGATGGCGAAGCCGTGCACGTCCAGCAACACGCCGCGGCGCAGCAGGCTGGTGTCGGCGGCCTCGTTGGCCTTGCTCAGCTGGGTCAGGGTTCGCATGGAGGCGCCGGCCGAAGTGTCGATCACAGCCTGCAGGTCACCCATGGGGGCGCCGTTGTCGGCCAGGATCTTGCGGCCCTGGGCGGTGTCGGCCAGGTTGGTGGCGAACGGAGTCGTGCCAGGCGTGCCGTAGGCGCGCGAGGCGTAGATGTGCAGGCCAGCCAGGTCGGACTCGATTTCGTTGACCAGCGTGCGCATGCCCTGGGCGAACTGGTCGCGCAGGATGATGTTGTAGCTGGCACCGTTGTTGTCCAGGCCGCGCTTCTCTTCGCCGTTCCAGCGAATGGGGACGCGGCGGGCCTTGGTGATGGTCATGTCGGTCGAGCCGATGGTCTGGTCACCGTCATTGGGAGGCGTCACGGCGGGCGTGATGTCGGTGGCGGCCGCAGCAGGCGCCACAGGCGACTTGACCGTCTGGCCAACAGCTGCACGCTCGTACGTCATGTCCGAGGACACTGCCGGGATCAGGCCGACCAGCTCACGGGACACCACATCCAGCGCGTTGTACAGCGTCGGAATCAGGCCCGTCAGCGTGTTGGCGCCGAGCACAGCACCGCCCTGCGGCACGGCCAGGCCGGCCATGAAGCCGTAGACCTTCGCTGCAGCAGCGGCGACGACGGCAGCGGGATAGGACACCACCGCCATGGCGATGGACACGAGTGCGGCGACGCGCAGCTTGGAGAGGAAGGACTTCATATGGGTCTTTCGGAAACGAAAAAGGCCGCACAAGGCGGCCCGGATGGGAGATTGACTTTGCTCAGTCGGTGACAGTCGTTCCCGCCTTAATGGCCTCTGCACGGCCTGCGGGGTCCAACTGCTCGAACTGGGCTCGGCCCATAGTTTTGGCACCGCCAGCATGCCCACCATTTCCCCCGGCGCCGCCGCCCGATGCGCCAGAGCCCTTGAGGATCATTTCCTTGTGGGGGTACTGGTTCACCATGACCTGCATGGCCTCCTCAAAGTCCGCATGTTCGCCATGACGGACTGCCGAGAAGATGGGGTTGCCGCCAGCATCCAGGGGAACGAGCTTGCCTGCTTCAACCTTGAAGCGGTCTCCGAAGAACTTCTGTGCGATGTCTGCCGGGATGGCAAGCTTTTCGCCGATGAACTTCGATCCCGCGAAAGCGCCACCGATGATGTGGCTGTTCAGGTCGCGCATGAGTGTCTCGTTCTGCGCCGAAAGCTCTCGCTCACGGGCCTCCGCAGCACGCGTGGCATCCGCCACTGCCTGCTTTGCTGATGCCGCAGCGGCATCTTTGATCTCCTGGACCTTGCCGGCCGTGATCAGCTCGCCGTCTTTGATGTTCTTGACGGTTTCGAGCGCCTTTCGAGCGGCCTCGCCATCGTCAATCCCATCAAAGGACTTGAGCTTCGCCTCGGCAGCCTCCTTCGCCTCGCGATGGGATTTCGCTTCCCCGTTCAGACGACCGATGGTCGCAACAGTGGCATCAGCGTCGAAGGGTGCCTCGCGACCATCAGGATGCACGAACACGGGCAGCTTCTTGTCGCCCTCACCTTGCGTGACGATGGAGCCGTTGGAGTCAAATTTGAATGGCATGTTGCTGTTTCCTTGGGCATCCGCCCCTTGGTACGGTTGCTGCATCCGCAGCGCATCGCCCTAACCCATCCGGGAAGCGGGCATGAAAAAGCCCGCCAGACTTGCGCCGGGCGGGCGGGGAAAAGAAAAGCCAGCGAGCTGTTGGCTTTGAAATTTGAGCAAATCCCTCTTATGGCATGGCTTCTATTCGAAACGTTCTACTGACAGCGATGTCAAAGGACTCTGCTGGGTGATCGCGGCAAGCCTGCATAACCGCAGATACAAGGACTTCATACTGGACAGGCCTCATGGATTGGCCGCCAGAAAGCTGAATATAGGTATTTGCAGCCTGCACATACCCTCTGAGCCAAGCATCCGCCACCTGAAAAGATTGTCCCGCATCGGGATTCTTCCCCTGCTTACCACTCAGCCACTCCGAGCATAGAAAATTGCGCCCCAAGATAGGCCCAGGGACGGTTAGCGAAGTTGCGTGAAGTGATCCACTAGCGATTGCAACTAGTAGCACAGCAACGGTCTTCTTCATAGCTTCACGTCCTTCAGTTTCGGCTTCGTGCGCTTGGGCTTCAGCTCTTTCACCGCTCGGAACACGGGAGGCATCATGTGCGACAGGATGCCCTTCTTGTCACAGAAGTAGCAGACCCTATCCGCATCCATCGTCCCTCGGCGATACCTGCCATTCTTGTCAATCCAAGAACCCGTGATCAGGGTCATGACAGTGCGCCCACCACATCGCGGGCATTGCAATGCACCAACCGGCTTAGGTGCATATTTTATCCGCTCTATCAATGCCGCATTAGGGGCTGGAACATCTGACCGAACAAGCTGGAGGGTCAATTCACTTGATCGTTCCATAATTGGATAGCGTCCGCAGCAATACTCCGCTTTGGCCCCTGGGCAGCACACGCACTCACGCTGCACTTAACAAAGTTTATTCTTTTCTCTTCAGATAAATCCTCATAACCGAGAGTTCCCGGCGCTCCACAAAAGGGGCATTTAGCATCAATTTTTTTTAATGATCGACTGTTCACGGCGGGCCTTCGTTACGAGAAGCCGACATCCTAGCTAAATATTGGCAAGTCGGAAAGCGTGAGAGTCGCGTTTACGCAAGTCTTCGAGCGTCATCGTCTTGCCGCTGGGTGTGTACATCTCGCCCATCGACATGCCGCCATCACGCAGCAACCTCGCTCGCGTCTCGCCCAGCACATCGACCTGACGTGAGAAGGACTGTTTCTTCAGCCACTCCCCATAGGTAGTCTCGGCCGGCACGGCTCCGTCCATGGATGCTCGCTCCCGTCCAACGACGATGATCTCAGGGGCGTCAATTCCAAGCTCCGCATGCGACTTCAAAATGAAGGTGCGGCCCGACCGGCAACGCCAGTGGTAGGCCCCAGGACCTGCACCCCAGGGCAATTTGTGCCCGACAGGCTTGTGCTCTCCTGGGGTGTACAGCTTGCCGTCGCGCAGCCTGCATGGCGCGCTGGTCCTGCTGTCCAACGTACTGCTCCAGCGCGCGTACTTGATCACGTCCTCGTTTGCCAGCTCAACCTGGTTCTGTGCGACTGCCGCTGTGTGCCCCAGGGCCGTTCTCACGACCGCTTCGACGTCGCGCCGGTCCTTCTGGATGAGGCCGTCTGCATAGCCCTTGGCGCGTGTACCGCGAAGCTCCCGCACGATTTGCGCCGTTGATTTGCCTTCCGTGAAGCCCTGAGCAATGGCACGGCGCACCGACCGCATTTTGTTCGCGTCCAAGTCCTTCCAGACGTCCCGCAACAGCACGCCCTGAAATGGCCTCGACAGAGCAGCTGCGTAGGCCTGCTCAGTTGACACCGCAGCGATGTGCACGCCAATCGGGACATGGCTCACCAGCATCTGCGCTTGGTAGCTCAGCTCATAGGCGACGAACTGCCTCAGCTCCTCGGACAGCTCCCGTCCAAGCTGCTCATAGGACACGATGCTCAACGTGCGAATGCTGGTCAGCATGGACTCCAGCCGCTCCATCGAGAATCCGGCCGGGTCCATGTCCTCAAGCAGGGCCAGCAGCTCAGCCAGCAGCCGCCTATCGGACCTGTTCAGCGTTGCGATGATCCGGGAGACGACGCTGTTTGAATAGCGCTGCAGAGCTTCCTGATGGCGAATGGCCTCGTCCTGCATCAGCGCGTTCACAGACTGCATCACTCACCTCCAATGCCTCCGAGAGCCGGCCCGTTTGCCTCCGCCGCGCTCAACTCCGTTGCGGCATCTATGTCCGGCGCCAGTACGGCGCGCCGCTGCATCTCCTTGATGCCGGTGGTCTTCGTGATCCAGTTGTCGCCGACCATCTGGAACACCAACTGCGCACTGGCGTCCGACAACGTCGCCGCCCCGAAGTCCTTGAACAAGACGATGGACCCGCCCTCGCCCGCCCCGAGCCAATCGGACGTGAACTGCATGCAGTAATCGACCGCATCCTCAAAGTCCTCTGCAAGGCTTTGCAGGCTGGCCCTGTTTGCCGCCGCATCGTTGCTCGCTTCCGTGGCCGTGCGCTGCCCAGGCTGGGCGACCAGCAGCTCGGCGCCGGTCTGGATCATCTGCTGCTCCAGGGCTTCCAACTCAGACCGGCCAACACCGATGGACTCCGCAGAGCCCTCCACGATCTTGGCGTCCGCATCCTTAGGCAGGCGCACCGCCATGTCAGAGGCCACGGTGATCTTGTCGTCGCTGGTCAAGCCAGTGAACACAAGCAGGCGCTTGCGGCAGAACCGGGCGGATTCGTCCTGGTCGCTCTGCTGCTGCCAGTGCTTGACGTTCAGGTAGGCCAGGTCCTTGAGCGGCGGCCGGCCTTCGGTAGGTCCGATCTGGTTGGCGACCAAAAACACGAAAGGGATGTATTGCAGTGTCGTCACGCCGGACTCATGAACTGCCCATCCGCTCTCACCCTTGCGATGCACCTCCCATGCGCCAGGACGCAGCACGCGAACCTGAGCCACGTCTTCAGAGCCGTACTCCCCGTCTTCCACCTGCACGGATTCGAGGAGGCGCACTTGCATGAGCACCAGCCCGCTCGGCCCTTGAGCGAATCTCGCCCCGAGGATCTGGCTGTGCTTGTAGTGCACCCAGTAAGGCCGCGCGCCCATCGCCTTTTCGGCCGCCTGGGTCTTGGCTTCACCATTGGTCTTCGTGTAATCGACCAGGATGCCGGTGAAGCCATAGCCCACCATCTCGCGGAACGCACGCGAACAGAAAGCATGCAGGGATGCGCCTTTGCCGTCGATGTTGGGCAGCAGCTCGTTCACCGCATCAGGCACATCCTTGCTGACTGTCACCTCCTTGGAGAACGGCTTGCCAGCCATCACCGCCAGGGTGCGCTCGAAGGCCGGGAACAGTGTCGAGGTGCTCAGCCGGTACTCGTAGTCTTCATTCGACTCCCGGGGCTGCTGAGGTAGATACTCCTTGCCCGCCTTCCGCATTGCTGGCGTGCCACCGAGCAGCGCATCGATCACAGCCCAGTCGGCCTGCATGCGGGCAATCGGCGCGTCTACTTGGTTGACCTGAGTTGCCATAGAAAAACCCGCTCCAGTTACCCGGGCGGGTTCGGTTGTGTTGTTGCTTACCAGCGGAACGTCTGAACCGTGGCCACCTTCTTGACGATGGGCCACATGTACGCGATGGGATACCCCGCGGCATCGATCACGTGGTCCACGCCGCTGGACTTGTCCGGCAGCCCGTTTTTGTCGTAGGCCTGCTGCTCCAACGCCTCGGTCAGCTTCGGGCAG
>Ga0308157_10004613_pt1 | contig 18114 bp, 17 predicted proteins | sample PhyBR1_FD_201035 | JGI IMG/M metagenome (GOLD analysis project Ga0308157, IMG submission 201035) | Phyllosphere microbial communities from UC Gill Tract Community Farm, Albany, California, United States - DLSLB.R1 | ecosystem: Host-associated > Plants > Phyllosphere > Unclassified | place: USA...
GAGAAGAGGGCTGGCCCCTCGGGTTCGGCGATCAGGAGTCGATCCCAAACCACCACAAGCTGCTGTCGTAAAGTACGATGGTGGTGAGCGTTGTGGAAACGACGCCGTAACCTTAACTTTGACGTTAGGACAGTCGGCGAGAAAGCGTGATGATTGAAATCCGTTCCTCCCTTTATCACCGTAATCGTTTTCCAGCTGAGCTTATCGCGGAAGCTGTGTGGCTGTATTTCCGCTTTCCGTTGCCGGATGCTTGAAAGATTCCACAAGCCTTTTGGCGCGATAAGGCCGTGTTCAGCCAGATGCGCCCATAAGGCATTTATCGTTTGGGTTCGTTGACGGACAAATAACTCGCGCGTGCGGAAGACCATTGCGCGTGCTTGCTGTTCAGGCGTTTTAGGTTCGACGAAGCGCATCGTTGGACGCGTTGCTGCCTCAGCGATAGCCTCCGCATCAGCAACGTCATTTTCCTGCCGCTTCACAAAGGGTTTTACATAGGCGAGTGGGACCAGTCGGATCTCATGACCAAACTCACCGATCTCGCGTGCCCAGTAATGGGCCGTTGCACACGCTTCCATGACGACGATGCAGGGTGGCAGCTTTGAAAAAAATGCTAAAAGTTGTCCGCATGTTAGTTTCTTACGCAGAACAACGCTACCGTCAACGCGTGCGCCATGAACCTGAAAAACTGCTTTGCAAGATCCAGACCGATAATGCTAATCTCTCCCATGGATATCTCCTCTCAAGTGACGTTACCCAAGATAACCTTGGCACATTGAAATGCCGTTGGCAGGGGGTATCCACCCCATCACTTCTACGTGGAAATCAACAAGTTTCATCAATATTTTATATTGCCACCGCAGAATACTGGCTCACATCCGTCTAAGATTCTTAGAATCATTTACACTCGTGAATGGTGGCATAAACAGCTGTGAAAATAGAAAAGATGCACCGCAACTGGACGAACTTTCTGGTCGCATCGAAAATCGAGAGAGATTAGCTTATGGCATACGAAGACCCCGAAGCCCGGCATCTGGACACGCTTGACCGGGATTTGGGCCGCTTTGCCAGACTCGAAACGGCTGCGGGCTACGTTTCTCGACCTTTGGTAGCACCGGGCATTGCTCTCGTCTTTATCATTCTGGCGGGATTAGGCGCGGCGATGTTGCTGGATCAGACCAGTCAGATGCTCATCGTTGTGGCCGCTGCCGCTTTTGGCGCCTATATGGCATTGAACATTGGCGCCAATGACGTTGCCAACAACATGGGACCGGCAGTTGGTGCGAATGCACTAAGCATGGGCGGTGCAATCGCAATCGCGGTCGTATTCGAAAGTGCCGGCGCACTCATTGCGGGTTCCGATGTGGTTTCTACAGTAGCAACAGGTATCATTGCACCGGAAACACTTGATACACCTGTTACATTCATCTGGGCAATGATGGCAGCATTGCTGGCTTCTGCACTTTGGGTCAATATTGCCACAGTGATCGGCGCGCCTGTTTCAACGACACATGCCGTCGTCGGTGGCGTCATAGGAGCGGGCATCGTTGCCGCAGGGATGGGAGCAGTTAATTGGACACAGATGGCAGCCATTGCAGCGAGCTGGATTATTTCGCCGGTATTGGGAGCAGTGATTGCTGCGTGTTTTCTCTGGTTGATTAAAACGCGTATTGTCTATCGTAAAGATAAGATCGCTGCCGCTCTTATATGGGTTCCGCTTCTGGTCGGCATTATGGCGGGGACCTTTGCAACTTATCTTATCATGAAAGGGCTGAAGCAACTGATCGATGTACCGATGAGTTGGGCCCTGATCATAGGACTGGCTGCTGGGATCGGAAGCTGGTTTGCAATGATACCTGTTATTCGCCACCAATCCCGTGGACTTGAAAATCGGAACAAGTCGTTAAAGGTGCTGTTTGGAATACCTCTTGTCGTTTCTGCTGCGCTACTCAGCTTTGCTCACGGCGCAAATGATGTAGCAAATGCAGTTGGACCGCTTGCGGCCATCGTTCAGACCTCACAGACTGGATCTTTAGGCGACGGTGTCGTCATTCCGTTCTGGGTGATGTTTATCGGGGCGGCAGGCATTTCTTTCGGCCTGTGTCTGTTTGGTCCCAAACTCATTCGAATGGTTGGTAATCAAATCACCAAACTGAACCCGATGCGGGCATACTGCGTCTCACTTTCAGCCGCAATTACCGTAATCCTTGCCAGTGGTCTCGGGCTTCCGGTCAGTTCGACCCATATTGCGATCGGAGCTATATTCGGGGTCGGTTTCTTCCGTGAATGGGACGCAGAGCGTCGATTAAAACTGGCCCGCGGGGCTGTGCCAGCCGGTCAAGTCCTACCAGCCGAAGAACGCCGCCACCGAAAGCTGGTGCGCCGATCGCACGCGCTGACGATTGGTGCTGCATGGGTAGTTACGGTTCCTGCTGCAGCTCTCCTCTCGGCACTTCTGTTCGCGATCTTAAAGCAGATTCCGGTTGGTACGTTATGATTTATAGATACGAACAGGCCAGACGATGAAATCCAGGAAATGGAAAAAGCGCATTCGCGAGGCTAAAGCAGGAAAGGCACTGGAACAGGCTGCAGCGCTTCCTTTCCGGTTCGCGAACGGCGCGCTGGAGGTAATGTTAATAACTACGCGTACCACACACCGCTTTTGTCTGCCCAAAGGATGGCCGATGGGCAATCGTAGTCTTAGCGAGGTTGCACGTATCGAAGCCTTTGAAGAGGCGGGGATTGAGGGCATAGTATCATCGGTAACGCTCGGCGAATATTTTTATTGGAAACGTCTGAAGAAAGTTTTCATACCGATCAAAGTATCGGTGTTTCCATTAGAGGTCACCTGTGAGATTGCCCATTGGCCCGAAGGTGCTGAACGACAACGAAAATGGCTTCCTTCTGAAGATGCAGCGCTTCTCATTGATGAACCAGAACTGGTAAGCTTGCTGTGTTCTCTGTACGATAAAATCAAAAGAGACCCAACACGAGGCGAAAAATAACCCCTGCTTCGTCGTGGACTTTTTCAAGGCTCGGATCTGAAGTATTAAATATGTAAAGCTGCAGAGCGCCCTCTCACGTTGTTAAAACGTTACCCAATGAAATGCGCCAAATTTCCAGCTTCGTTGGAAGAGAGGATCGGCTATAGCGCCAAGGTGGATACCTTCATGGAAGACGGTAGCCGCGTAACTACCTTCGGGGTCTATTCGGGCACCTACAAGCAGACCGGCAAATCGATGTCGGCCAGCTTCGCCCACCTTTATGAGGTTCGTGACGGCAAAATCGCCAGTATCGTTCAGTATGTGGATAGCCATATCGTCATACAGGCACTCAGCGAGACCTGAAATACGCTGGCTTCGCTGCGCCGCACATGATGGTGATAAATCGTTCAAGTGGGTTTGACGCTTCAAACCGTGTGTGGTCGATGGTTAGGATAGTTTCTTAGAGCCCGTTCCAAAAGGAATTGAGCGATTTCATTAGTTTACGCTTGGGCCATCTGGTGGATCCGGCATGGTCCGCGCCGAAACGCGGGCCTTACGAATTTAAAAAAGGCGATTGGGCCTGTTTTAGCCCATTGAAACCGAGCAGAACATTATGAATCAGGCTGTTATAGAAAAGTGAGATCTGTTGCTGGTGGTGGATACACAATGTACGGTCGATCAGATAGAATGAAAGGCGACCGTAATGATCGTCACGACGTCTGCTCGGCCCTACGCAATCTATCCGACGCGGCTGTCGATCCATGCGTGTGTCTGATCAAGAACCTCGTCTGACAATTCAGGATCATCGACAGCTCTGGCCAGAATGACGGCTCCCACCATGGCAGCCCAGCTTCCGATCGCTGTGCGGCGTTTGTCGGCTGAACCTTGCTCCAGGAGAGTCTTCTCGATGCGGGCGAGCTGGGTGCGAACACCGTCCGTCATGGCTGCCTGCGCTTCTGGTGTCTGGTGACGAATAGCCGCTGCGAGACCGGCGGTTGGACAGCCACCGGCAGCGTTATCGCGATGGCGAGGAGTCAGATAGGAGCGGACGAAACCGCTGAAGTCTCCGTCTCCAACGGTATCGGCAGCAAGGGCATGCGCAAGCGTCTGCGCAACCAAATCATCCTTCGATCTGAAATGTCCGTAAAAGCCGCCATGGGTAAGGCCAGCCGCTTTCATCACTTCCGATACGGTGACGGCATCGAACCCCTTGTCGCGAAACAGCCGACTAGCAACATCCAGAATCCGGCGACGATTCTCCACCATTTGTTCTCGGGTGACCTTCATTTTCAAAATTCTCCGCAACGCCGGTTGACATTTACATGATGATCATCATATTTAGATCCAATCATGATGATGGTCATGAATATAAGGCCAGTGAAAGAAAAGAGCAATCCAATGAGCCAAATTCCTTCAGTCCTCATCACCGGCGCCTCGACGGGCATCGGCGCAACCTATGCCGAACGTTTAGCGCGCCGCGGACACGATCTGGTCCTGGTGGCCCGAGACGCGGTGCGTATGGAGGCGCTTGCCAGCCGTCTGCGCCAAGAGACAGGGGTTACGATCGACATCCTCCCGGCCGATCTCACGCAGGCGACCGATCTTGCCAAGGTCGAAACCAGACTGCGTGATGATGCGCGCATTGGCATTCTCCTCAACAATGCCGGAACGGCGATCGGTAAAAGCTTTGTCGAGCAAAGCGTCGAGGACATGACCAAGCTGGTCGCGCTCAACGCGACAGCGCTCGTTCGCCTTTCCGGTGCCATTGCCCCGCGTATTGCCAAGGCAGGCGAGGGGGCCATCGTCAATATCGGTTCCGTCGTTGGCCTCGCCCCCGAGTACGGTATGACGGTCTACGGCGCGACCAAAGCCTTCGTGCTGTTCCTGTCCCAAGGGCTTGCACAGGAACTTGGGCCGAAGGGCGTTTATGTTCAGGCCGTTCTGCCTGCCACGACCCGGACCGAGATCTGGGATCACGTCGGCGCCGACGTCAACACACTGAACAACGTCATGGAAGTCAGCGATCTCGTGGATGCGGCTCTGGTTGGCTTTGATCGCCGTGAGTTGGTCACTATCCCGCCGCTTCCCGACGGCCGCCAGTGGGATGTATTCGACCTCGCCCGGAAGACCATGATGGCCAACTTTGGCAATGCGCTGCCTGGCGAACGTTACCGTAAACCTGCCTGAAAAGCGCGAACCCCTCCCGTTGAAGGCCGCTTCTGTGGCAACAGTATAGGTAAATCATGACCGAAAAGACACTCTTTGAACCCTACGCCCTCGGTGCCATCATGCTTTCAAACCGGATCGTCATGGCGCCACTGACGCGCAATCGCGCAGCGGCGGGCCTCGTGCCGAGCGATCTCGCCGCGGAATATTATTCCCAGCGCGCAGGCGCTGGACTGATCATCACCGAGGCGACGCAGGTTTCCAGGCAGGCCCAAGGCTACCAGGATACGCCCGGCCTTTACACGCCTGAGCAGATTGCGGGCTGGCGGAAGGTTACGGATGCGGTTCATGCCAAGGGCGGACGGATCTTCGTTCAGCTCTGGCATGTCGGTCGCGTCAGCCATGTTGATCTTCTTGGCGGTGACGCACCGGTCGCACCCTCGGCGATCCGTGCAGGAACCAAAACCTTCGTGAACAACGGTTTCGCCGACGTATCGGAGCCTCGTTCCCTTGAGCTTGATGAGCTTCCTGGCATTGTCAACGACTTCCGCAAGGCCGCAGCCAATGCCATCGAGGCTGGCTTCGATGGCGTCGAGGTTCACGGGGCAAACGGTTATCTGCTCGAGCAGTTCGCCAAGGACGGCGCCAACGTCCGCATCGATGCCTATGGCGGCTCCGTGGAAAACCGCGCGCGCCTGATGCTCGAGGCCACCGCTGCGGTTGCGCAGGAAATCGGCGCTGAGCGCACCGGCATCCGGATTTCGCCAGTCTCCCCCGCCAACGGTATCTCCTCCAGTGACCCCCAGGCGCAATATGACTATATCGTCGATCAGCTCAATGCGCTCGGCATCGCCTACATTCATGTGGTTGAAGGCGCTACCGGCGGACCACGCGACGTCGCACCCTTCGATTACGGATCACTGCGCCGCCGCTTCAGCAAGACCTATATCGCCAACAATGGTTATGATCTCGATCTTGCTGCGTCGCAACTTGCCGATGGCAAGGCGGATCTGATCGCCTTCGGACGCCCGTTCATTGCCAATCCGGATCTCGTGGAGCGACTGCAAAGCAACGCGCCGCTGGCTGAGATCAATCCGGCGACGATCTACGGTGGAGGTGCTGCGGGTTATACCGATTATCCCCGCTTTACCGAAACTTCGGGCATTTGAGCCATGAGGGCCGCACTTCGGTGCGGCCCTTGCTCTGGATAAAAAGCTGGCTTTTGCCATCGCATCACTGTTTGATCACTTCTTGCGCAGACAGTTCGACATCGCCAGAGACGGTATTCGCACTCCATTCGCCCGATCGTGGGCAAAGAGTAGGTTCACCATGACCGACGCATCCATGACGACCCCATCGACACATCATTACCGCGACGCTCCCAACAGCTTCGTCACCGTGGACACCATCCGCTTCGCCTATCGCGAGCTTGGTCCGCGCGGCGGCGTTCCGCTGGTCCTGCTCAATCACTGGGGGGCGGTGCTGGACAATTTCGATCCGCGGATTGTCGATGGGCTTGCCGTCTCCCACCACATCATCGCGCTCGACTATCGGGGCATCGGCCTTTCCGGCGGAACCGCGCCAGTCACGATCGAGGAAATGGCCAGAGATGCGATCGCGGTCATCCGTAAGCTTGGATTTGCAAAGGTTGATCTGCTAGGCTTCTCGCTTGGCGGCTTCGTTGCGCAGGATATTGTGCTGAAAGCGCCCGATCTGGTGCGCAAGCTGATCCTGACGGGTACGGGTCCTGCGGGTGGAACAGGTATTGAACGGGTCGGCGCTGTTTCATGGCCGCTGATCATCAAGGGCATGCTGACCATGCGCGACCCCAAGAGCTACCTGTTCTTCACCTCGTCAATCAATGGCCGTCGGGCAGCTAAAGACTTTCTGACACGCCTCAAAGAGCGCCAGATTGATCGCGACAAGGAGCCGACACCACGCGCATTCCTGCGCCAGCTTAGCGCCATCAAGGCTTGGGGCCGTCAAACCCCGCAGGATCTCGGACGCATTCGCATTCCCGTCCTCGTGGCTAACGGGGACAATGACATCATGGTGCCGACATTCAACAGCCGCGATATGGCCAAGCGCATCCCCAATGCCGAGCTGGTGATCTACGAGGATGCCGGCCATGGCGGTATCTTTCAATATCACGCCGAGTTCGTGCTGAAAGCTCTGGCTTTTTTGGCTGCCTGAGCCGACAATCATTTCACATCGGAGAACAACCGTGAAAGCCTTCGTCGTCGAAAAATACAAAAAGAACGGCCCGGTGCGACTTACCGATGTGCCAGATCCGGTCATCGGCACCGATGATGTACTGGTACGCATTCACACCACAGCGATCAACCTTCTGGACTCCAAGGTTCGCGACGGCGAATTCAAACTGTTCCTTCCATACCGTCCGCCCTTTATTCTCGGTCACGATTTGGCCGGAACGATCATCCGCGTCGGGGCCAATGTGCGGCAATTCAAGGTGGGTGACGAGGTTTTCGCTCGTCCGCGGGATGGCCGGATCGGAACATTTGCGGAAATGATTGCGATTAATGCCGCGGACCTCGCGCTGAAACCTACGAGCCTCTTGATGGAGCAGGCCGCCTCGATCCCGCTCGTTGGCCTGACCGCATGGCAGGCACTCATCGAAGTGGGCAAGGTCAAGCCTGGTCATAAGGTGTTCATTCAAGCAGGCTCCGGCGGCGTCGGCACGTTTGCCATTCAGCTTGCAAAACATCTCGGCGCCACCGTGGCAACCACCACAAGTGCTCCGAATGCCGAGCTGGTCAAAAGCCTCGGCGCGGATGTGGTCATCGACTACAAGACTCAGGACTTCGAACAGGTGCTGTCCGGTTACGATCTGGTGCTGAACAGCCAGGATGCCAAGACGCTCGCAAAATCACTGCACGTGCTGAAACCGGGCGGAAAGCTGATCTCTATCTCCGGCCCACCGGACGTTCCCTTCGCCAAATCCTTGCGGCTGAACCTGTTGCTGCGTTTTGTAATGCGGATGCTGAGCCGGGGCATTATTAAAAAAGCAAAGAGCCGTGGCGTCGACTACTTCTTTCTATTCATGCGCGCGGAAGGTCAACAACTGGGCGAGATCGCCAAGCTGATCGACGCCGGCGTGATCCGCCCTGTCGTGGACAAGATATTTCCCTTCGCGCAGACGGCGGAAGCTCTGGTGTATGTCGAGACGGGGCGTGCTAAGGGGAAGGTTGTCGTTGCCATTTCTCAATGACCGCCGGGCTAGCGGTAGGTTGCTTTCATTCAGGCATAATGTCCGCTTCCAAGGCTCTGGTGACAGGAGCGGACATTCTCCTTTCGGCCCCTTTGCTGTCGTTTACGATGAATAGGTTTTCTTGGCTCTACGTCAAAATCTTCCGGAAAGCGCATCTAACGTATCAGTCCGTGCTACCAATTTGGTTCGGTTTCAAATCCGCCAGTTCATGCCCGCTTTAAAGAAACCAATGTTTCTGACTTTGACTCAAAAACAAAACCACAGCCAACAAATATGCTCCGGTTACCGGAAATCGGGCGGTTCCAACCGTTGACGCGGTTTTTCAACGCCGGTAAGCAGGCGCACTGTGTAGACGACCCCGAAGTATTGTGCCATCGACCGCCCGTGCTGTCAGCAAGTTCATGTGGAGGAGGGCGATGAGTTCACGACGATGCACAGCACTCACGTAATCGCGATCTCTGGAATGAAGCTCGTGATCATCAGTAAAGCCGCCGCCCACTGGAACTTCGCTATTTGTCGGCGATTGTGTGGGTAGCAGATTAGCGGCTATAAGCATGACGCGTTGGGAGGTGTAGTTCGTTGGAATTGCTACTGAATGGAATAAATGGAAAGTATCTTCGCAATATCCTTTTAAGGGCAGAGAACGAGACCGAACGTGTCGACGCTGCGGTTGCATATCCTCGCGCAATACGTCACGAATATTAAGATAACCGGTCGGGCGCAGACTAGGCGCGAAGCCGAAGATGTGTGCGCTCGAGATAAACCGAAGCTGAAATAGACCATGAATCGGGTACGCTCCCGCCAATGATGAGCAGCAACGGTACCGGACATTGGTATGCAGCGTCGGCTGCTATCTTCCACATAGACTTCAACTCTAAATCAGAAACATCCCATCAAATCTGCCCCGCTTACTTGCTTTCGGAAATCGGGCGCATCCAGCTGTCTGATCGGGTTTTGCTTCCCTTGCAGACAGTCTCGCGCGTGTGCATGTGTCTCGACACAGCTATTATGCCATCGACCACTGGCTGTGTCAGCAAGACGGCACCGTTACTTTAACCTGAACACGGACGCCATTCTCTCTATGATGCTGATATTATGCGGATTTCAGGCATGCGATCTCACGCCAAATGTCCCTGGCGGTCTGGCGGAGTTCTCGGTGGTCTGCGGAGGTGAGAAGATTGCGGGGAAAGTAGTGGAGATTGTAAATCGGATCGTGAATGGATGCGAAGCGTTGCGAATGTCGTTCCGATTTAAACGGCTTCATGACCTGCTCACGTCGCCGGATCGGCTGATGCGAATTCTCGCCGCGATTGTTTAAACCCTTATGCCGGCGATGATCGCAAACGCTCAGACCGATCGGAAGCAGCGGGCCGCGGCACCGCTAGCCAGGATAACAAGCTTTACCGCGCTAACACGCCGGGTTCTTTGGTTGCGGCAGGCGTTGACAGGCTGCCGATGCGACCGAGGTGCCCAGTTGCCACGGTCGGTTGACTCGCTGAGCGGGAGCTGAGCAGTATTCGACCGGGGGCCGCACTTCCTTGAAATCTCTGCGCGGCGACGCCATTGAGTTCCAACGTCAAGCCCCGTCCAAGGACGGCTTTGCTTCTCAGTGCATGAGTGAGTCGAGATCGCTATAAGGTTGCGGAACCAAATAAGTTTGCTAATATTTGCCAGCAGCGAGGAGTTCTAAATGTACAGAATGCCAACATATGCCATCGGAGTGGTTTTCTATTCAGTTTGTGGCTTCAGTCAACTTGCGGCTGCAGCTGATCCTTGCGCCGGTGTCGATCAAAGCCTCACGAAGCAGAAGAAAGCCGAATATGCCACGCTTATCGCCAAGAGCCTGGATAAAAAGGTAAACCCCGCGAGCATCGAAATTGATGCGGCCCTTCGTTCTGGAACCTGGACCGTAATATACGCATCGGCGCCTGTTGCAGACCCAGGATATTTTTTCTTCGACAGTTCCTCCGGTGCCCCGGTGTTCAAAGACGTCTGGGGCGGTATGGCGGATGATGGAGATGGGCCTGTTTTGATTAAGTGGGCGCGTAAATTGGGTGCCAATAAGGAAATTGCGTCGTGCTTTTCACACGTCGTGATGAGTGATTGAAGCGTTCAACCGGTGCACCCTGATCGAACAGTCATGTGCTGATTTCGGTCCGCTTTGGCGTATTTGCCTCCACGAAGTTTCGGTTATAGCAGGTCGCTGTAGATTGCTGTTATCCAGATGGCGTCGAGAAACAGCCATGAAACACCAAGCCACATGATTGTACGACTGTTATCGGTTCTCATTGCCGCAAGGGCGATGAGTAGTCCTACCGCAATCCGTGCCAGATACCATGGTCCAAGCTCCTCGAAGTGTTCCCTTCCTTTGATATAGGTGTCCATCAGATCGAACACGAAGGAAGCGGCAAACAGCGCAAAAAAAGCATGTCGCCTGCGCAAAAAGAAACTTTCCCGTTCTGACAATTCCTGAATGTGGTCGGGATAAAGCAGCGTTGACATCAAAAAGAACAATGATGTGTAGATCAGAACAAAAATATATATCCAGAAATGCCAGTTCTGGATCTCGCGAAGTGCAAACTCCCACCACCAGAAATGAATAGCCCCAAGCAGCAAGGCAATCGACCAGACAATCTGCGCATGCATGCGATCGGTTCTCACCGGCTCTTGGAGTCTTCTGGAAAGGCCGGAAAGGACGCGAGTGATGGAAAGGCCGAGAATGAGGCTCACCAATATCCGCAGATGTCCGTACGCGTCCATTTCAAGGCTCCGTGATCGTTCGATTGTCCGCTGCACCTTATGCTTAAAGCGGCTGGCTATTCAACACGCGTGGACGTCGTGAGGCCGTTCGCCAGCGATTTAGCTCAGTACTGTGCGGGCGACGACCCTGACCTCGTTCATACTTCGATATTTGCCAGTGGTTCAGTGAGTGTATTGATCAGTGCTCTCAGACCTGACGATACGTGGCGACGCCCCGAGTGATACAGGCACAGTCCCGGAAATGCGGGGCACCAGTCTTCCAGAACCCGCTTTAGGCGACCGTCTTCCAGCGCATCTGCCGCAAGGTGATCGGGCACGAACGCGATGCCGATCCCGTCGATTGCGGCTTCAACCATTAGCGGTTGGTCACTCAATGTGAGAGGACCGGAAACGTTGATCCGTTCGACAGCGCCCAAATGTTCAAATTCCCATCGGAAAATTGCTCCACTTTCAAACCGGAAGCGGATGCAATCGTGGCGGTATAAATCCCGCGGTAAGACTTGATGTCCTCGACGCTCGAAGTACTCTGGGGATGCAACAGCCGCAAAGCGCACCTCTCCCATTATCGGGATGGCCACCATGTCTTTCGGCACTGCCTCCGCCAATCGGATCCCGGCATCGAAGCCATCGGCGACGATATCGCTGAGCCTACCATCGCTGACTATGTCGAGATGGACCTGAGGATACTCTCGCAGGAAGCGTGCGAGCACCGGCCGCAATACCATCCGGATAGCCCCTTCGCTGGCATTGATCCGTACGGTTCCACTCGGGACCGGATCATTTCCCTCCAGATCCTTAACGGCTTCCTCAATTGAAGCCACCGCAGGGCGCAGTTTTGCGGCAAAGCGCTCTCCTGCCTCCGTCAACGAGACGCTGCGAGTCGTTCGGTTGAACAGGCGGACGTTCAACCGCTCTTCGAGAACCTTGATCGAATGGCTGATCGCCGAAGGCGTCATGTTGAGTTCCTGAGCGGCGCTCCGAAAACTGCGATGGGTCGCGACCGCTAGGAATGCGGCGAAGGCCGCCAGATCGTTGCCCTTAGATTGGTGAATTGCTTTCATCATCACGGCAAGAATTGCTCAGATTGTTTCGGTAGTCAACGCGTCATAAAGTGGGACGGGGCGGGTTACCGGATGGTTTCTCGCAAGGGCCAGGCCGCCAACCCCACCAGTGGCCCGCGAAGAGAGGAGAAATTAATGAAGATGAAAGCTGTTGTGATGACCGGGGCGAACCGCCCCTGGGAAGTTCAAGAGGTTCCCGTACCCAAGGCAGAGCCAGGACTAGTCCTTGTGAAAGTTCACGCATCCGGCATGTGCTATACGGACGTCTGGGCGACCCAGGGCGCAGGCGGTGACATCTATCCGCAAACCCCCGGTCACGAGGTGGTCGGCGAGATTGTTGAGGTCGGTGCGGGCGTTCATACACGCAAGGTGGGAGACCGGGTCGGCACCACCTGGGTGCAGTCCTCTTGCGGCCGATGCTCGTACTGCCGCCAGAACCGACCATTGACCGGCCAGACGGCCATGAACTGCGATTCACCCAGAACGACCGGTTTCGCGACGCAAGGCGGGCACGCAGAGTACATCGCGATCTCGGCCGAAGGTACTGTGTTGTTGCCCGATGGGCTCGACTATACGGATGCCGCGCCTATGATGTGCGCGGGCTATACCACCTGGAGCGGTCTGCGCGATGCGGAGCCGAAGCCCGGTGACAGGATCGCGGTGCTGGGCATCGGCGGGTTGGGCCACGTCGCACTACAATTCTCCAAAGCATTGGGATTCGAGACCATCGCGATCACGCATTCACCGGACAAGCACAAGCTGGCCACCGATCTCGGCGCTGACATCGTCGTCGCCGATGGCAAGGAGCTGCTGGATGCCGGAGGTGCGGACGTTCTTCTGGTTACGACAAATGACTTCGACACCGCCGAAAAGGCGATCGGGGGAGTAAGGCCCGACGGGCGCATCGTCCTTTGCGGACTAGACTTCAGTAAGCCGTTCTCTATCCCGTCCGACGGCAAGCCGTTCCACATGATGCGTCAACGGGTGATTGGTTCCACGCATGGGGGACAGCACTATCTAGCCGAAATTCTTGACCTTGCCGCGAAGGGGAAGGTCAAGCCAATTGTCGAAACCTTCTCGCTGGACCAGGCAACGGAGGCTTATGATCGGCTTTCTTCCGGCAAAATGCGGTTCCGTGGTGTGTTTCTACCCTCCCATGGATAATAATCTCGTGTTTATAGGAGTTCTGGCGATCCCGTATCGCCGGAATTTCTTTCGTTCAAGAACGGAGCGATGCGTTTTGGCGGATGAGATCTTTAGCGCGGTGGCTGCGTGGCGTTCCGTCATGTCGTCAATCGTTCTGGCACGTTCCAATATGGAGTATGCGACCACTCTGCTGCTGGCAGACGTGGCGGAAAGCTCAGAAAGGCTTAAAGTTGGATGGGACTGTTCCTCTTCGAGCAGGAAGTGCTGCAAAAACTCTTTTCCTTGTTACGTCCATGGAATTACGCTCGGATTTTCGACTTTGCGAATTCTGGGATAATACTCCTCAGCCACAGGAAGTGAGGAACAGTGGGTGGCCAGTTCGAACCCCTTCAAGAGCTTAGCTAAACACAGTTGGTTTGCAGTGGCCCCGAAGCAGTCATCCAGTACCGCCCCTTTGACCAGGCCACTCTCACGTCGCCATGTGCCGATCCCATATCTGCATCAGTGCTGTCACAGCTTCGTTGATATCGCCGCCATCAGCACCGTCCCGCGCTTCAAATGCAATTCCCATCAGGAAGGTATGAAATAGGTTCGCTAGCCCCCGAATATTCGTGGTGCTGACAAGCTCTCCCGCATCGACCGCACGCCTGATGCAGGTTTCGATGCCTCCACGATTTCGCATCCGGTCGGCTGCGAGCACATCATCTACGTGACGATTTTCGGGCGCACAGTTGCTGGCACCGAGGATCATCAAGCATCCTGGCGGGTGCGTCTTATCGGTTTGCATCTTTGCTGAAAGCCTCAGAGCGGTCTCGATAGCTTCGCGCGGTGGTAGTGTCTCATCCTTCAGGCTCGCGGTTACGCGCCCGTAGGAGGACTGATAGCGCAGAACGACCTCGTCGAAGAGGGCTTCCTTAGACCCAAAGGCCGCATAAAAACTTGCCGGAGAAATGTCTCCCATCGCAGCTTTCAGTTGATTGAGAGAGGTCGGCTCATAGCCTTGCTCCCAGAATAGGATCATCGCGGCATCCAGTGCCTTCTCCCTGTCAAACGCTCTTGGCCGCCCCGTTCGAGCCATAATATACCTCCGTAAATTTATTCTGTACTATTCGATCCAGAATATCTTGCCAAGTGGTTGTGATATAGATATCTGGATCATTCGATCCATATATCAAGGCGCATATAGTCGATGAAAGCTACCGAATCTGACAACGATACCGAACGATTGCCCATTGCTGGCTTACTCGCACTGGCGATGACTGGCTTTATTTGCATTCTCACAGAGACGCTCCCCGCGGGGCTACTGCCGCAAATCACTGACGGTTTGGGCGTTTCTCCATCCCTCGCTGGCCAGATGGTGACCGTCTACGCCCTCGGTTCGCTGCTAGCGGCGATTCCTTTGACCATTGCCACAAGCAGTTGGCGGCGCAGGACAGTCCTGCTGTCCACCATCATTGGGTTTCTGATCTTCAACTCGGTTACAGCGATTTCGTCCAACTATACGCTTACCTTGGTCGCACGTTTCTTTGCCGGCGTTGCCGCTGGTTTGGCCTGGAGCCTTTTGGCAGGCTATGCAAGACGCATGGTCCCCTCATACCAACAGGGGAAGGCAATGGCGATCGCTATGGTAGGCACGCCGATCGCGCTGTCGCTCGGCGTGCCGATGGGGACATGGCTTGGTGCGCGGATCGGCTGGCGAACCGCCTTTTGGATTATGTCGATATTGACATTGGTCCTGATCGGCTGGGTCGTAATGAAAGTGCCTGACTATCCAGGCCAGAAGAAGGGCGATCGACTGCCACTGCTTCGGGTATTTTCAACCCCCGGTGTTCGACCAGTCCTTTCCGTTGTCATTGCATGGATGCTCGCTCACAACATTCTCTACACCTACATCGCGCCCTTCGTTGAGTCGGCCGGGATGCAGGATCGGGTCGACCTTGTTCTCCTGGTCTTTGGATTGGCTGCGCTCGTCGGTATCTGGATGGCGGGAAAGCTGGTCGACCGTCTCTTGCGAGCAACCGTGCTGACCAGTTTGGCCGCCTTCGGGCTGGTATCCCTGCTTTTCGGAATCGTTTCGATCTCGCCTTGGGTGATATATGGTGGCGTTGCCATTTGGGGCCTAACATTCGGCGGCGCCGCAACGCTCTTGCAAACCGCCCTGGCTGACACCGCGGGTGATGGTGCAGACGTTGCACTGTCGATGAACGTCGTCGCCTGGAATGGCGCCATCGCAGGTGGCGGGATCATGGGCGGTATTCTTTTGGATGCGTATGGACCCACGGCGTTTCCCTGGGCGCTGACCGTTCTGCTCGTCATCGCCCTTCTGATCGTTTGGTCCGGACGGGTGCGCGGATTTACGCCAGGTGCACGTACCTCCAACGCAAAGGGGGGGGGACACTGACGCCTCACTAAGACAATCATCGGTCCTATCGTTGCGGCGATGGGGGAGCCATGTCTCCTATTGGCGCGTAGTAACAACGGGTCAGCGGTTCGATTTCGTTCAATGCGAAAATGCTATATCGCTTTTTGTGATGTGAGTTCATGCCGAAGCGCAACCTCGGTGTTCCTTTTCTACATGAATGGCGTCATGTTTGTACCGAGGTGAAGTGGAACAGAGATCTTGACTAGCGATCTGAACAAAGCTTTGACTTAGGTGGCGGGTTAAAAGCCGCTCCTATATTCTTGACTCTACGTCAAAAACAAATGAGCCGCTAACAAATATTCCGCCCAATAAACTTATGCGACCGTCTTTTGACGTGGGTGTCGCTCTTGCGCGTCTCGGAGAGGGACTTGAGCAGTCGCCAGTGGAGAGAGGGAACATCGAAGAGTTCTGGTTTGTCGAGACCTTTCATCGCTGTGGTTCAATGAGGACTTGATGTTGCAGAAGGTGGTGCGCGATATTCGCTCAACCGATCACGCCCTGACCATTGCCCGCGATGGGATGACAAGCCAAACACATGTGCTGTCGTTCAATATGGGCTGCCTGAGAACTATTCGTGTTGCTCACCGGGGTCGACCTCGGTTTCGAAGAAGATGACCAGTTGTTGCTAGCGCGCCAGATGTTAGGGCGGCGGTTTACCGGCCGTCGCGCCTCGTCAAAACTGCCGGGTTCATTGAACAGGTGCTGGCGAGGCCATTGGTTTCAGCCAGCATCATCGCCGCAAGCTCGATATCTCACCCCGTGCTGCCCTTCTCGTCTTGTGCGAAATGATCGGAGGGTCGGAGGTTTTGCGTTTGGGGCGTTTTTACAAGATGCAGTCAAGGCTACCCGGATGACCGACGCATTTCCTGGAACCTTCACCACAACGTCAGAATCTATTGGAAATACGGCGGACAGCTTCATTTTTAGAAGGTTGCTTATACGTTGGGGGCACCGATCATCATACTCGCTACTATCCGAAAGGCGGGCAATTCCATGATCAATACGTTCGATCTAAACAGGTATTGACAATGAACCTAATCATAGAGAAATTATATCTACGATTGGGAGATTCATTATGAAACTGAGCGAAGGCGTTGAGCAGGCTATCCACTGCACGGCATTCCTGGCCGGACTGTCCGACGACGGCGTCCTGTCGGCAGCAGCACTAGCCGAACTCCACGGCGTATCGACGAGCTATCTATTGAAGCACCTGCAGGCGCTCTCGGGCGCCGGGATAGTCGCGACGACGCCGGGACCGAGGGGCGGCTACCGCTTGGCCAAGGCCCCGAAGGATATCAGCCTACTCGACATCGTCCTTGCGGTCGAAGGACCGGCACCCGCCTTCCGGTGCGCCGAGATCCGCCAGCGGGGGCCAAACCCTCTGCCGCAGCGCTACTTTACCAAGCCCTGTCAGATCAACGCTGCAATGCTGAAGGCCGAGAAGGCCTATCGCGCAGAACTCGCCAAGGTGTCCGTTGCGGACCTTCTGGCTGATCTCGGTGCTGACGACGACGGCGGTATCGCCGCCCGCGGATGCGCCTTCCTCGAACTCCACGAACGCAAGACGGGCAAGCGCGCCTCGTCATAGGAGAAAGCACCATGACCAAGATGAAGAAGGTCGTTGTGATCGGCGGCACGGGCCTTATCGGCTCAAAGGCAGTGAAGCTGCTGGAAGACGCCGGCCACGAAGCCGTCGTCGCAAGCTCTCGCAACGGTATCAACGTCTATACGGGAGAAGGGTTGGCCGAAGCCCTCGCAGACGCAGACGCCGTCATTGATGTGTCGAACATAATGTCCTTTGGCAAGGAAGCACTCGTCGACTTCTTTGGGACGTCAAGCAGGAACCTGACGAGCGCGGAAAAGGCCGCTGGCGTGCGCCATCACGTCGTCCTATCGGTCGTCAACGCGGACGGTCTTGCCGCCAATCCCTACATGGCGGGCAAAGTGGTGCAGGAGGAGACTGTCGCAACCTCGGGCCAAGGTTATACAATCATCCGGGCAACGCAGTTTCATGAGTTCATCGAGACCCTGGTCGGCGCCTATTCAGCCGACGGTAGCGTGAAGGTACCGGATATCGACTTACAGCCGATAGCAGCCGACGACGTCGCCGCCACTCTGGTGGAGACTGCGCTAGGCGAACCGAAGAACGGAAATATCGATCTTGCTGGGCCGGAACGGGCATCGTTCGAATCCATCGTCCGGATGTATCTCGATGCGAAGGAGGACGCTCCTGTCGTAGAAGCGGACTCTGAAGTCGAGTACTTCGGCGCCCCAGTCGTCAATGGATCGCTTGTCCCAGGCGGAGACTGCATTAAAGGCCGGATCACGATCGCCGAATGGCTTAACGCT
>Ga0308157_10004616_pt1 | contig 18097 bp, 18 predicted proteins | sample PhyBR1_FD_201035 | JGI IMG/M metagenome (GOLD analysis project Ga0308157, IMG submission 201035) | Phyllosphere microbial communities from UC Gill Tract Community Farm, Albany, California, United States - DLSLB.R1 | ecosystem: Host-associated > Plants > Phyllosphere > Unclassified | place: USA...
GACGAAGCAAACGAAATTATTGCTGACGGAAGTGATGCTGAAATGGTGGAAATGGCCAAAATGCAATTGGATGAAGCAAAAGAACGTCTGCCAGAATTGGAGGAGGAAATCAAATTTATGCTTATTCCTAAAGATCCTGAAGACGCGAAAAACGTAATGGTGGAGATCCGCGCCGGAACGGGTGGGGACGAAGCGAGTATTTTTGCTGGTGACTTGTTTAGAATGTACACGAAATATTGTGAATCTATGGGATGGAGATCATCTGTTGTAGATATGAACGAGGGTACTTCTGGAGGTTTCAAAGAGGTTATTTTTGAAGTTACTGGAGAAGATGTATACGGAACTTTGAAGTTTGAAGCGGGTGTTCACCGTGTACAGCGTGTTCCGCAGACAGAAACTCAAGGACGTGTGCATACATCGGCTGCAACGGTTATGGTTTTGCCAGAAGCGGAGGAGTTTGATGTTCAGGTAGATATGAACGATGTTCGTGTCGATTTCTTCTGTTCGTCTGGACCTGGAGGACAATCGGTAAATACTACGAAATCGGCTGTACGTTTAACGCACATTCCAACAGGATTGGTGGCGCAATGTCAGGATGAGAAATCGCAACACAAGAATAAAGATAAAGCTTTGATGGTATTACGTTCTCGTTTGTACGAAATGGAATTGGCTAAAAAGCAGGAAGAAGATGCTAAAAAACGTAGTTCTCAGGTAAGTTCTGGAGACCGTTCGGCAAAAATCCGTACGTATAACTATGCGCAAGGACGTGTAACTGATCACCGTATTGGTTTAACGCTTTACGATTTAGGAAACATCATGAATGGTGATATTCATAAAATCGTTTCTGAGCTTCAGTTAGTTAATAATATGGAGAAATTGAAGGAAGCTTCGGAAGTTTACTAAATTTCTGAGATGCTAAGATTCTAAGATTCTAAGGTTCTAAGGTTAGTTGCTAAGATTCTGAGATACTAAGGTTCTGAGTTTTTTTTCTTTGAACATTTTTTTGAGTTGCTAAGATTCTAAGGTACTAAGGTTCTAAGTTTTTTTCTTTGAACATAAAATATATTTAAAGCCGAACATTTGTTCGGCTTTTTTTATGCCTAGAACTTAAAGTGAGAATGAAAACTTTGCATTTTAATATCTCAGCAACTTCGCATCTTAATTTCTAATGATAATTTAATGTGGATAATTAAGGCCTGTAATTTCAAAAAAAGCATTCTAAATTAAGATAAATACTATAGCGCAATTTTGTGAAGTAAGATTTATAATATAGTTGGTAAAGCTTAGTCTATTAGAACTTTAGCGTCTTACAGCCTTAACGAAAACTTGTTTTTTTATAACTTTTTTTTGCCTCATATTTGCCCTATTAACCAACCAACTAACATTAATTTATGAAGAAAACTTTACTTTTATTTTGCTTCTTTGGAAGCTTTTTTTATGCGCGATCGCAATCGTATTTCGGATTCAGGGATGATAATTATGCCGGAATTCAGTCTTCGTTGTTTAATCCGTCCAATATTGTAGATTCGAAATACAAAGCCGACGTTACGTTTGGATCTGGCAGCGGAACTGGACAAAATGATTTGTATGGAGTTAATATGATGGATGTATTAGACGGAGGTTACAATTTGGAGACCGATGCAAGCAAGAATTTCAAATCGAACAATAGTGGGAATTTCAATGTAGATATCATGGGGCCTTCTGTAATGCTCAATATTACGCCTGTACATAGTGTAGCGCTTTTTACGCGTGTGCGAAGTGTGACGAGCCTTGTTGGCATAAACGGACAACTTATTGATGAGGTAAATAAAGATGTAGATGTTTCCAATAGTTTTTTAATTACGGGCGGTAATCCGAATGCTGTTTCGAATTCTTGGGCCGAGATAGGAGCGAGTTATGCTACTGTCCTGTTTGATCGTGATGATCATTTTGTAAAAGGTGGTATTACTTTAAAGTATTTAATGGCGGGAGTAAACGGCTACATTAACGGAAATGATTTAAGTGTGGCTTTCAATAAAAATGAAGCCAATCCTTTGTTAAGCGAATATTATTCGACAGGAACTATAAGAACAGCGGCAAGTTATGATTATGCTAACGGGGACGATCCTAAGTTTGATGCCGCTTCGGCTGGAGTAGGAGTAGATTTAGGTTTTACCTACGAATATCGTACAAACTGCCATTCTTGCGCAGGAAACCGTTATAAGTTTAAAGCTGCGGCTTCTATAACCGATATTGGAAAACTAAACTATAATAACATTGTCGAGAACACTTATAACATTACAGGAAGGGTAACACAACAAGATATCGAGGATGCAGAAGATATTTTTGAGTTTTTTGATTCTAATTATACTAAAGTATCTTCGAGAAAAGGGGTAAAAGCAAATCTTCCAACGGCTTTGCACACCAATTTGGACTGGAACATCGACCAAAGATTTTATGTGAATTTAAGCGGTGATTTCAATCTAGTAGATGCCAAAAAAGTAAACGGAACTGCAATTGCCAATTCGGTTACTTTTACGCCAAGATATGAAACCAGACAATTTAGTTTCTACGTTCCTGTAACCTATATGCAATACAGCGGAACGCAAATAGGAGCGGGTTTTAGAGCAGGTCCAATATTTATTGGTTCTGGAACTCTTTTCTCCAATATGTTTTCAAACAACTCAAAAGGCTGTAATATTTACGCTGGCCTTAAATTGCCTATTTATCAGGATTATAGATAGAGGTTCTGAGATACTGAGATACTAAGTTGCTAAGATTCTGAGATGCTAAGATTCTAAGGTTCTAAGTTAAATTTGAAGACATAAAAAAACAGCATCTACAAAGTAGATGCTGTTTTTTTTATTTAAGATTTAGTAAGCAAGATTTAAAAAATCGAAAGTATAAAACTTAGAACCTTAGAATCTTAGCAACTTAGTATCTTAAAAAAAAAATATATTGAAGGTCTTCACCCCATCAACCGTTTCCCCAAACACGTATGATGGAGTTAGACGCCTAAAAATACTCTCGTATATTCAAAACATTTATATAGATTCGAGTAAACGTAAACGCCATTTTTTATCATTATTTCGCTAAACTTTTCCATAATAATTTAAATTAAGTTAGACAAATTACTCTCTAGATGATTCGTATTGTGATGATTCTTCTTCTTCTTCAGAAGAATCATGATGAGGTTTCGAAACCAGATTGGTTACAATAAGCTGAACAATCGAGCCTAAAACACCTTTAAACATCGAGTTGCCTTTACCGACAATAAATCTTTTGGCTAAATAACCAATTCCGATACTGATGGCAGATTGAGCGATGTGGCTTTTAAAACCAACCGTTTCGTTGATTTCTTCCACCGTGTTTCGAATAAGGTTAATGGGCTTTAAATTGTCTTTAATTTCATTAATCTCGTCTTTTATAGCACACCATTCTGTGTCCTGGCGAATTTCTAGTTCCTCAATTTTTTGATTTAACTGATCAATATTGTAAATAGCCTCCATAGTTTTTTCGGTTTTTTAGGTTAATTAAATCAGTTTTTTGTTTCTTTTAGAATACTTGAAATGATAGTATTTCCAATAGGAGTTTTTATCAGTTTATGATGTGATTTTACAACCACAATTACCAAAATTAGATAAAATAGCGCCATGATAAAAAAGCCATAGTAATACTCTCCAAGTTCTTTACCAATCCATAAACTAATCCCGATATTTAGGAACAAAGTAAAAAATGCAACAACAATACCAATCGCTATCTTTGAAGCCAATGATGAAGCACCATCAGCAACAGAACATACTGTTTTTAGTTTAAGTAATTCTAAACTTGTTTTAGCATAGTTTTCTGCTTTTTCATAAAGATTTAAATTCTCGTTTGTTGTTGCATTTGGTTCCATGATATAGGGTTTTATGGTTTGAAAATTTCACTAATTAATTCTACTTATTAATAGTTTGATTTTACTGTTTTAACATCGTCTTTTAGCGTGTTGTAATCTTCTTTAACTTGGTTAAGTTTAGATTTTCCTTCTTCGATAATTTCTTTACCGTTTGAAGTAATTGTGCTTACAATGCCATCAAATTTTGTTTTTAGATTATCACCGTAATCTTTTGATTTATCTTTGATTTTTTTTCTTGTGTTTGATCCTTTGTCTGGTGCAAATAAAACACCTATGAATGCTCCCGCCGCTGCGGCTCCTAAAATTCCTAAAATTGTGCTACTAGTTTTCATAATAAATAATTTAATGGATTAATATTTAATAATTTGTTGATTTAATAAATTGTGATTTTTAAATTTCTCGACCTTTAATTAGTCGAAGCAATACGGCAATAATGGCAATTACTAACAGAATATGGATTATGCTTCCGAAACTGTAAACAAAGAACCCAAGAGCCCAAAGTATCACCAGAATCACTGCGAGTGTATATAATAAGTTTGACATGGTTTTTTATTTTAGTGGTTAATAATCAGTTTTTCTTTTAGTTTAACTTATAAGAAAGATATAAAGTCAAGTTGCTGTTTTTTGCATCAGGAAACGTGTATGTAGTTCCTGCAACTGTTCTTTCTTTACCTACAGTAGTTAAACCGTAATTGTAACGTAATCCAACGCTGATTGGGTTAAAATCTACCCCGACACCAGCAGAAAGACCTGCATCAAATTTGGCTAGATCATCTGTGTCAATGTCTTGGTCAAAATCAAAACTTCCGTCTCCGCTTACTTTAGAGCTTACTAAATAAGAAGCGTAACCACCGGCATGAATGTTGAAATTTTTAGTAACATTTACTCTAACCAAAAGTGGCACTTCTATGTAGTTCAATCTAAATTTTGCATTTCCAGATGCAAAAGCATTGTTGTATTCTAATTCTGAACCTTTTGTTGTAAACAAAATCTCTGGCTGAATCGCTACAAAGTCAGAAATAGGAAGTGTAGCATAAACTCCGGCATTAAATCCGTATAAGATATTGTTATCATCTACATCGTCTCCGCTTCCATATAAGTTAGACATGTTGAATCCTCCTTTTACACCGAATTCGGTATTTACATTATTGTCCTGAGCGTGCAGCATTCCAAATGATGCTGATAAAAAAAGTGTTAAGGCGCATAAAAAATTGGCTTGTAATTTCATAGTAAAAAATAATTAGTTAATAGATAATAGGCGTTTATTCATTTTGTTTTTTTATTCTTTCAGTCTCTCGTAAGAGTTTATATTGTTCGGGCAAAAATCTAAGAACGAGTTCCAAAATTTGTTTATCATTTGTTTCTCTAGAAATAGTCTCAAATAACTCAATCTGGTCGCATATGGCTTCTGTCATGGCGTTTAAATAGATATTGTTAAAATCATTATTGCTTGCGTCTATGAGGTTGTACAGGTCTCGTTTGTGCGTGGCGTTTATTTCAGTAATAACAATGAGCTTTGATGTGGCCAATTTGGCTATTTGATCCAACAATTGATTCTCTTGGAGTTCAATTCTTTTACTTAATTCCTGAACAATAACATCTGAACTTTTTTGTTGTGCAATCTGACTTTTTGAAATAATAGATTTGCTAATATTCGCCGTAGAAATAAAAAAGTAGACTTCTGTTTCTTCTCTTTCATTTTTTGCAAAAGCTTGATTCTTCAAAGTATTTTCAATCGGATTAATTTTTCTGCAAGATGTGATGCATAGTACCAATAAGATTAAGAAAAAGACTTTAAAATATGTCGCCTTCATGGGGGAAATTACTTTCATTATTACTTCTTAAAGTATTACATTACAAAGATGCTAACGAATGAAAGATTTTGCTTTACAGCATAAAAATGAATCGTTATATAATTCCCATAACAGATTTATTTTAAGGGTTTATCCTTTTAAAATCAATGGTTTGTGAAGTTTGGGTTTGGTGTAAAAAAAAAGAAATTATAGATTTTTCTATAATTTCTTTTTCTGTTTTTCGATATAATGTAGGAGATTTTTTTTCTTACAAATAAAAATAAAATTTTAATCTGGTAGAAAGACCGTAAAGATAGAGCCTTTGCCCAAAGTGCTGTCGGCTACAATATGTCCTTTATGGTTCTCGACAATCTTCTTGCATATTGCTAATCCGATTCCGGTTCCTGGATAATCTGTTTTAGAATGGAGACGTTGAAAGAGAATAAAAATAGTTTCTTTAAACTGTGGGTCAAATCCCATTCCGTTGTCTGTAAAAGTAATTTTATGAAATTTCTTTACCGACTGTTCTAATATTTCTGGATATTCTGAAGAACTTACTTTTTCGCTAGAAATAGATATTTCAGGTTCAACATCGGGCTGACTGTATTTTAATGAATTTCCAATTAAATTGATAAACAGCTGTTCGATCTGATACGGAATTACCGCAAGCTTCGGAAGTTTTCCAATGCGCTGAATAACGGCTTTCTTTTCTTCGATAGTTTCAGCCAGTTCAGATTCGGCATTATCCAAAAGTTCATTCAGATTCATTTTAATGAATTCCTTTTTGGTTGTATTCGTTCTGGAGAATAAAAGAAGATCGTCTATTAAAACACGCATTCTTTTTGCCGAACTTTCTATTTTGGTAATGTAATTTTTACCGCTTTCAGACATAACTTCTTTGTCGGCACTTGAAACTCTTGAAATAAAGGTTTGTATTTTTCGAAGAGGTTCTTGCAAATCGTGACTAGCAACATGGTTGAAAGAAGCCAATTCTTTATTGCTTTTTTCCAACTCTTTATTTCTTTCCTGCAATTCGATATTAAGAAGATGCTCGTCTGTAATGTCAAAGTTAATTCCGAGCAAGATTTTACTGCCTTGCTGATCGGTTACTAATTTACCCGTTGTTTTAAAGTAACGCACTTCAAAATCTGGACGTGTAATTTTGTAATATACAAACGGAAGATGTTTCTTCTCTATAATTCCGTCAATAGCTTTTGCTACTGCTTCCTTATCATCTGGATGAACATATTTTAAAAGTGTTGCTTTGTTAGGAGCAAAAGATTTTGGCTCAAGCCCTAATAATCGGAACTGGTTGTCTGAAAAATCTATTTTATCAGAATCCAGATCCCATTGCCAAGTGCTGAATTTACCAATATTTTCAGATTCAGAAATTAAACCTGTCGAAATAAGAAGTTTTTTATTGAATACTTTCAGTCGTTCAAAATCACGGCTAATTTGACGATAAGCCAGTAAAATAAAGCTCAAAGCGACTAGAAATAAAGAAATAGAAAACAGCGGACTTAAAGAAATCTCCGAATCGTAAATCTTTAGTCTTTTCTTTAGGAAATCCTTTTCAATGTCGTTCATTTCGTCCACCTTAAAACGGATATTTTCCATTAAAATACGGCCGCCAAACATATGATTGTCCAATTTTCTTTTATCGTATGTTTTTGGATCGCTGTATTTGAGGCAATTTTCAAAAGAAACAAAACGCTGGGTAATGAGTTTGAAAAGTTTCTGGAGATTTTCCTGCTGTCTCGGATTATCGGCAGTGAGTTTTTTTAAGGTAATAAATGAAGTATTTACCTTGTCTCGGGAATATATGTACGGAGTCAAAAAACGGGCATTGCGAGTGATAATGTACCCTCGCTGGCCCGTTTCTGCATCTTTTATAGCCGACATTAATCGTTCGAGCTGAATGTTGATTTCGTAAGTATGCATAACCAGTTTGCTTGATTCATTCAAGTCCTGATTATGTTTGTAAGCAATTGAAGAAAGAAATAACAGAATGAAAACTGCGATTACAAAAATAACTCTCAAAGAGTTTGAAGAATTAAAATTTGGTATCCACTTCATTATTGGAATGCTTTTATTTTAGTCGCAGCAAGAAATTATCACGGTTTAAACCAGAAGTATGATAATGCCAGTTTACGGTCACGACTTCATTAATTATTTTTTTCAGCGTATTGAAATCGCTTGGCTTTTTGATGTAAATATTGGCGCCTTGAATAAAGGTATCTTCAATATCTTCTTCTGAAGAAGAAGTAGAATAAATCGCAATGATTATATCTTTTAAATGGTCCGTTTTTTTGATTTCAATCAAACATTCTTTACCTGTTTTCTTAGGCATGTTTAAATCTAGAAACAAAATATCTGGAAGTTTATTGTCTTTATTCATTAAATGATCCATAAGCTGCATCCCGTCATGAACAAAATTTACATTCGTTTGTATCTTTATTTCTTCAAATGCATCTTTAAAGAAAAGACGGTCATCTTCATCATCATCGGCCAATAAAATGTGTAATGCGTTTTTTTGCATTTTAATGTGGTATTTGGGTTTTTATTTTAAATTTTCTCTTCGTTTCTTAATAATTCTCTGAAAAGCAGACGGAGTAATTCCGGTTGTGTTTTTAAACTGCGTACTCAAATGCGCGACACTCGAATAGTTTAGTAAAAAAGCAATTTCGGTCAAACTCATTTCGTTGATAATAATCAACTGTTTTGCTCTTTCAATTTTCTGTAAAATAATAAAGTTTTCAATAGAAGAATACGTTACTTCTGAGAAAACATTAGATAAATAACCGTAACTGTGGTTTAACTTTTCTGCCAAAAATACAGAACTTTTATAATTATTGTTGTCATCCATGAAAACAAGTTCGATGATTGCATCTTTTATTTTTTGGACTAATACACTTTTTTGATTTTCAACTACTTCAAAACCACACGGAGCCAATTTAGTTTTTAAATTATCCAATGCTTCAGCATCAAGATTGTCTTCAATCTCAATTTCGCCAAAACCCAGAGTTGTAAAATTTATGTTGTTTTGTTCCAGATTTTGTTTTAAATAAAGAGAGCAAATAGTATTGATGTCGAACTTTATAAATAGTTTCATTTTATAGAAATTTGGTTAAAGATACTTATTTTTTTTGGTGTTTTTGCTTTTAAATGGTATAGAATTACACGGAAATGTGATTTTAAAATAAATTTTTCAAAAAAATACCGTCTAATATTTTGTTACTAGACGGTATTTCCCTGATTGAGTTGCAAGGATTTACAATTCTGACAGGATCTGATGAAATTCTTCTTTTGTTTTTCCCAGTTTTTGCTGAAGTCTTCCGTACATTTCGTCTTCTTTTCCTTCAGCGAACATCAAATCATCATCTGTTAGAGTTGCAAACTTTTGTTTCAGTTTACCTTTCAGCTCATTCCAGTTTCCTTTTATTTCGGTAGTATTCATGATATTTCTTTTTTAGTAATTTATTGTATTGTAAAATTGCAAATTATGAGTCAGCTTTGTGTTACATTTATTTTTCTCACTGTTGCATAATTTTCATTTTTTTGTGTTGGTTACTCCTGATATCTTCTCAGAATCCACGCCATTTTTTCGTGTTCTTGCAACAATCCTGTTACAAAATCGGCAGAACCTACATCATTGGTTTCGTTCTCAAAAACCGGAATATAATCTCTAAATTCGGTTACCAGCTGTTCGTGGTTTTCTAAAAGTTCAGACAGCATACTTTTTTGAGAAGCATATTCTTTTGGAGATTCTTTCAGAGTAGAATTATCTATAAACTCTTTCATTGTTCCGATTGTTTTTTCGCCCAACTGATTAATGCGTTCTGCAACTTCATCAATATTGGCTTCCAGAATTCTATATTGTTCTTCAAACAATTTATGCAGTTCCATGAAGCTATTTCCCGAAATATTCCAGTGAAATTTTCTGGTTTTTACATATAATGTCATTTCGTTAGATAAAATTGTTGCTAAAATAGACGCGCTCTTTTTTAAATTTTTTGGTGTAATTCCAATATTTGGGCTCATAATTATCTGTATATTAGGTTATTCTCAAAGATACTTTTACAACCCCATCTTTTCTTATATAATTTATCAGAGAAATTACATGAATTCAATGTTTTTTTAACCCTTTTAGGTTTTAATTATTGTAGTTTTGCGCCCATCTAAAACTAAATTTAATGAGAAAACATTTACCAATTTTACTTTTTTTAATTATTTCTTTTACCGCAAAATCACAATCCTACCTAGGCTATTTTCATGACAACTATGCGGGAGTTCAAAGTGTTTTGTTCAATCCAGCTTCAATTGCAGATTCACGTTTTAAAACAGACATTAATTTATTTTCAATTAGTGGTGCTGTAGAAATGACTTATATGGTGTGAAACTATTTGATGTTTACAAAGACGGATATGATTTTGAAAGCCAATCAAAAGTTTCTGCAAAAAATGCCAACAACGGATTGGCAAATTTTGATATTATGGGGCCTTCTTTTATGTTTAATATTGCGCCAAAACATTCTTTAGCTGTTTTTACAAGAGCAAGATCTGTTTCTAATATCAGAAAAATTAACGGGTATCTTATCGATCAGGTAAAAGACGGATTAGATCAGTCTGATAGCTTCAATTATAATTTAGGAAGTCCAAATGCAGCATCTCATTCTTGGGGTGAACTTGGAATTTCATATGCCGCAGTTTTGTTTCAAAAAGACCAGCACTTTTTAAAAGGAGGTTTAACGGCTAAATATCTTCAAGGTGGTGTAAATGCATATGTTCACGGAAAAAATGTGAATGTGGCTTATATTGAAAACTCAGCAGATCCAAAAGAAGGTTCTTTAATTTCAAATGGTGAAGTTACGGTTGGAGGAAGTCAAGATTGGGAAGCAAATGATGATTACAAATTTGATTCAAAATCACGCGGATTTGGTTTTGATTTTGGATTGGTTTACGAATGGAGACCTGACTATGATCAATATGATCTTAAAAAAGCAAAACCAGCAGATAATAATTTTAGGGATTTAAATAAATACAAATTGCGTTTCGGTTTATCGGTAACAGATATCGGATCTATCAATTATAAAAACTCAAAAGTTGACACTTACAATGTAAACGGAGTAGTGACGCAACAAATGATTGATGATGCAGAAGATTTGTATGATTTCTTAAATGAACATTATACCAAAACTTCAACTTCAAAAGGAGTAAAAACAAATCTACCAACTGCTATTCGAGCAGATGCAGATTGGAATATGTACAATAAATTCTATTTGAACCTTAACGGAGATATTAATCTTGTTTCTGGCAGTAAACTGAATGGTTACGGAATTGCAGATCGAGTTACATTGACGCCACGTTACGAAAGTAGATGGTTTAGTTTTTATTTGCCAATGACTTACATGGAATATAGCGGTATGCAGGCTGGAGCAGGATTGCGTGCAGGAGTATTCTTCATTGGTTCTGGTTCTATTTTGAGTAATTTAGCTTCTAGCAACTCTAAAGGAGCTGATTTTCACTTAGGAATGAAGATTCCAGTTTACGAAAAACAATTTAAAGATACAGACGGTGATGGTGTAATTGATAAAGAAGATGCTTGTAGAAAAGTTGCGGGTCCTGCTGAAAATGGTGGTTGCCCTTGGCCAGATACAGATAAAGATGGTGTTTTTGACAAAGATGATGCTTGTGTAGATGTGGCTGGACCAAAAGAAAATAAAGGTTGTCCTTGGAAAGATAGTGACGGAGATACTTTATTGGATAATGTAGATGCATGTCCTACAATTGCTGGTCCTGTAGAAAATAAAGGATGTCCATGGCCAGATACTGATGGAGATGGGGTTTTAGATAAAGATGATGCTTGCCCGAACGAAGCAGGTGCAGCAGAAAATAAAGGCTGTCCAGAATTAGACGCAGATAAGGATGGCGTTTTGGATAAAGATGATGCTTGTCCAACAGTTGCTGGTCCAGCAGATAATAAAGGTTGTCCAAAAGTGACTAAAGAAACTTTAGCGCAGCTAAAAGTAGAAGCAAGATCTATTTTCTTTACAACTGGAAAAGCAACTTTAAACGATGCTAAAAAAGGAGAAACTTCTGGAAGATTAGATGCGATAAAAGAAATCTTAAGAAATTATCCAAATGCAAAATTTACTATTAACGGACACACAGATAATGTTGGAAATGCAAAAGCAAATCAAAAATTATCTGAAGCTAGAGCAAAAGTAGTAATGGATCTTTTAATCGAAAAAGGTGTAAATCCAGAGAATTTAACTTCTAAAGGTTACGGTTCGACAAAACCAGTAAAATCAAATAAAACAGCTGCAGGAAGAGCAGAAAACAGAAGAACTGAAATTGTCTATTTAGGCAATTTGTAAACGCTTCTGAATATAAAAGTAAAAAGCCATTCTTAATTGAGTGGCTTTTTTTATTTTTGCATACTTTTTAAAAAGAATTAATTCTTTGAAATAGAAGAACTAAAAATACAATATGACAACACAACAACTACACGAACAAATTCTTCAAAAAAAATCATTTTTATGCGTTGGTTTAGATCCTGATTTGACTAAAATGCCGCAGCATTTATTAGAAACCGAAGATCCTATTTTCGAATTTAATAAAGCGATAATCGATGCAACGCACGATCTGACGGTTGGATACAAACCAAACACCGCTTTTTTTGAAGCATACGGAATAAAAGGATGGATGTCTTTGCAGAAAACAATCAATTATATCAACGAAAATTATCCTGATATTTTTACAATTGCAGATGCAAAGCGTGGAGACATAGGAAACACTTCTAGCATGTATGCGAAAGCTTTTTTTGAAGATTTGAATTTTGATAGTGTAACTGTTGCCCCTTATATGGGAAAAGATTCTGTAGAGCCTTTTCTGGCATTCGAAAATAAACATACTATTATGTTGGCTTTAACTTCTAATGAAGGTGCTTTCGATTTTCAGACTTTAAATACTAATGGAAAAGAATTGTACAAACAAGTTCTAGAGACTTCTAAAACTTGGAAAAACAGCGAGAACCTGATGTATGTTGTCGGTGCAACAAAGGCAGAATATTTTACTGAAATTAGAAAAATTGTTCCAGACAGTTTCCTACTAGTTCCAGGAATTGGCGCTCAAGGCGGAAGCTTATCTGAAGTATGCAAATATGGAATGAATGATAAAGTTGGTCTTTTGGTAAACTCTGCAAGAGCTATTATCTACGCTTCAAAAGGAACCGATTTTGCTGAAAAGGCTAGAGAAGAAGCTTTGAAAGTACAGCAGGAAATGGCTGAGATTATTGGTTTAAAGTTTCAGGTTTAAAGTTTCAATTTTACTTTGAACATAATTTTTTAACGCAAAGTTCGCTGAGTTTTTTCGCAAAGTGCACAAAGAAATTATATACAGTGTTTTAAAAGTTTCTTAAGTTCTCAAAGTAGGGTATAAGCTTTACTTTTTTGTTAAAGTTAACTTTGAGTATAATTTTAACGCAAAGTGCGATAAGGTTTTTCGCAAAGTATACAAAGAAATCATATACAGTTTTTTTAAAGTTCTCAAAGAGGAAATTTATTTTAAGCTTTGAGAACTTAAAAAAATCTTAAACTCAACGTTAAGCATAAACCTCTGCGAACTTTGCGAAAAAACTTCGCGAGCTTTGCGTTAAATTCCACACTCCAACAAACCTCAAACATGAAACAAATAAAAGACCAGCTTGGCAAAATTCATACTTTTGAAACTGCTCCAAAGCGTATCATTTCGCTAGTTCCATCGCAAACCGAATTATTGTATGATTTAGGTTTAGAAGAAAAAATTATCGGAATAACGAAGTTTTGTGTTCATCCCTTTCATTTTAAATCTACTAAAAAGATTGTTGGAGGGACCAAGAAAATTCATTTCGAAAAAATAAAACTTTTAGAGCCGGATATTATTATCTGCAATAAAGAAGAAAACACAGAAGAAATCGTAAATCAGTTGCAGGAAATCTGTCCTGTTTGGGTTACCAATATTGTTACTGTCGAAGATAATTTCCAGATGATTTCAGATTTCGGGCAGTTATTCAATTGCAGAACCGAAGCGCAGAAATGGAACGACAAATTGGCTTTCGCTTTAAGCGATTTTAAAAATTATATTCAGGATATAAAAGAAAAAAAAGCAGCCTATTTTATTTGGAAAAATCCATACATGGTTGCAGGAAAAGATACCTATATAAATGAGTTGCTAAAACTAAATCATTTTAAAAATATCTACGAAGACAAAGGTCGTTATCCTGAAATCGAATTAAAGAAAATGCGTTTAGAAGGCGATCCTGATATTGTTTTTCTTTCATCAGAGCCATATCCTTTTAAAGAAGAAGATGCTTTCGAAATAGGGAGGTTTACACATCATGCCAAAACCATTTTCGTTGACGGCGAAATGTTCTCTTGGCACGGCAGCCGATTGTTAAAGGCTTTCCCTTATTTTAAATTACTGCATGAAAGATTAAAAAATTAGTTGAATGAATTTCTAAACTCTAAAGGAGAAACTGTGGTTTTACTTTTGAAAAGCTTATTAAAAGATTGAGGATATTCGAAACCTAATTTATAAGCAGTTTCACTTACACTCAAGGTAGTTGTGGTAAGAAGTTCTTTGGCTTTTTCAATAATTTTATTATGAATATGATGCTGTGTGCTTTGTCCTGTCAAAGAGCGCAGCATATCGCTGAGATAATTTGGCGTAACATTTAATTGTTCTGAAATATACGCGACAGTTGGTAATCCTAATTGCTGCACTTTGTCACTTTCAAAATATTCAGAGAGAAGAAGTTCCAGTTTAGTTAAAAGAGTATTGTTTGCATTTTTTCGGGTAATAAACTGTCGGTTATAAAAACGATTGCAATAATTAAGAAGCAGTTCAATATGCGAAATCATTACATCTTGGCTGAAAGCATCAATAGAAGACAGATATTCTTGTTCGATATTCTGCATAATTCCTGTAATCATCGTTTCTTCTTTTTCTGAAAGATGCAATGCTTCATTAACAGCATAAGAGAAATAACCGTACTCTTTTATTTTTTTTGCCAAAGCATAATTTTGAATAAAATCAGGATGAATGACTAACATTGAGCCATATACAGAAGAATCCATTGGAACTTCTGTAGAAATAATCTGGCCCGGCCCCATAAATGTCATGACACCTTCATCAAAATCATAATAATTTTGACCGTATCTCATTTTTCCCTTAAATCCTCTTTTAATTGAAATTGTATAGAAGTTATAAATGACACTCTTTAGATTATTATCAAAATGACAACTTATATCTCTCAGATTTACAAAGCTTACCAAAGGATGATCTGGCTTTGGAATTCGTAATAATTGATGTAATTCTGAAATAGAGGTAATGTTATACGGAGTATGATCTTCTTTCTTCATGGCTTTAGGTTTAATACAGGAAAAGCTGTCATAAAGATAACTTTTCCTGTAGATTTTTTTTCTGATTTCTTATAGATTAACAGATTTCATTCCAGATTCATCATAACGATTTCCGGTAATTGTTCCAAGAGGAATAATGTTTTCTAATCTGTTCAATTCTTCAGTAGTCAGGATAAGCTGAGAAGCCTCAATATTTTGCTCTACATATTTTACTCGCTTTGTACCCGGAATGGCTAAAAATCCTTTAGATGCAATCCATGCCAAAGCCAATTGCGAAGCAGTAATTTTTCTTTCGTCGGCGATAAGTTTTATTTCATTTAAAAGTTCAATGTTTTTATAAAATTGTTCTCCTTGAAAACGAGGAATTGATCTTCTAAAATCATTTTCGGCTAAGTCTTGCGGATGTTGTATTTCTCCCGAAATAAAACCTCTTCCTAGAGGTGAATAAGCTACTACACCAATTTGAAGTTCTTCTAATGTTTTTATAATTCCGTCTTCTTCAATGCTTCTTTCAAAAAGGGAATATTCACTTTGAACTGCCGTCAGAGGGTGAATGTTGTGTGCTTTTCTAATAGTTTCAGAAGAAACTTCAGAAAGACCAATATAACCAATCTTTCCTTCTTTTACCAAATCAGACATTGCCTGAACTGTTTCCTCTATTGGAGTATTAGGATCAACGCGGTGCAGGTAATATAAATCGATATAATCTGTTCCAAGATTTTTAAGAGAACGTTCTACGGCTTTTTTTACATATTCTTTTTTGCCATTAAACTGCCAGGTAAGTTCTTCGTTGTCATTAATCTCAAAACCAAATTTTGTAGCAATGATGTAAGCGTCACGATTTCCTTTTATAGCTTTTGAAATCAATCTTTCATTTGCCAATGGACCATATAAATCGGCCGTATCTAAAAAATTACCGCCTAATTCAAGTGAACGATGTATTGTTTGTATAGATTCAGTTTCGTCTGCTTTACCGTAAATATCATTTCCTGCAATCTGGCTCATTCCCATGCAACCTAAACCAATATTAGGAACAACAAGTCCCTGATTTCCTAAATTAACTTTTTTGATAGTACTCATAATTACTGTTTTAATTTTAAATCAAAATTGATTTAGCAAAGATCCGTCAGTATTGCTTTTATAAAGTATCTAAATCTCGTGTAGTTGTATCCAAAATGAGCCAATGTTTAAAAGATTGTGTTTTTTACCGCAAAGCACACAAAGAATTACGCAAAGTTCGCAAAGTTTTTAAGGCAAAGCTTTGCGAACTTTGCGTTTTATATAAAACCTCTTTAGAAAAAAACCTTGCGCTCTTTGCGGTAAAATATGCTCAAAGTAAAAGCAACCTGAAACAAAAGAAAACATGAAACCTGAAACTAAACTTATATAAAAAAATAATGCCGACATCTAGAAGACGCCGGCATTATTTAACTAACCAAAACCAAAATAATAAATAACCAGTTTATTACATTACAAATGTCCGACATAAATCAATTTTATGCTGTTAAGATCTTGTTATTACTTTGTTGGATATAAGTTAATGTTCATATTGTTGAGAGTTTAACCGCAAAGCGCGCAAAGAATTACGCAAAGTTCGCAAAGTTCGCAAAGTTTTTAAGGCAAAGCTTTGCGAACTTTGCGTTTACACAAAACCTCTTGAGTAAAAAAACTTTGCGCACTTTGCGTTAAAATTATGCTCAAAGTAAAGCAACCTGAAACAAAGAAAACATGAAACCTGAAACAAAACTTATATAAAAAAAGAATGCCGGCATCTCGAAGACGCCGGCATCATTTAACTAACCAAAACCAAAATAATAAATAACCAGTTTATTACATTACAAATGTCCGACATATATCAATCTTATGCTGTTAAGGTTTTGTTATTACTTTGTTGACCATACGTTAAGATTTGTCAAACCACTGTTTTGAGCTTTCTGCACTGTTAAATAACATTTGGTTATTAAAATATAATAACAATCAATTTTGCTTATGAATATGGTCAAGATAAGTTTGTATATTTGATAAAACATTAAAAATCAGCAATATGGAATCAAGCAAAAAATTAACAACTGCAACAGGAACACCCGTTCCAGACAATCAAAACATTCAAACAGCTGGTCCTCGCGGCCCCGTTTTATTACAAGATTTTTGGTTCTTAGAAAAAATGGCTCATTTTGATCGAGAAGTAATTCCCGAAAGAAGAATGCATGCCAAAGGATCTGGGGCTTACGGAACTTTTACTGTTACGCACGATATTACTCAATACTCCAAAGCAGACTTGTTTTCTGAAATTGGCAAAAAGACAGAAATGTTTGTGCGGTTTTCAACTGTTGCAGGAGAAAGAGGCGCTGCTGACGCCGAAAGAGACATTCGTGGTTTTGCCATGAAATTTTACACTAACGAAGGAAATTGGGATTTGGTAGGAAATAATACGCCAGTTTTCTTTTTTCGTGATCCAATGAAATTTCCTGACTTGAACCATGCTGTAAAACGTGATCCAAAAACCAATTTAAGAAGTGCTGATAACAATTGGGATTTTTGGACTTTACTGCCAGAGGCTCTCCACCAAGTTACGATAGTAATGAGTGACCGTGGAATTCCGAGATCGTATAGAGAAATGCACGGTTTTGGAAGCCATACTTTTAGTTTCATCAATGCGCAAAACGAGAGACATTGGGTAAAATTCCATTTAGTTTCGCAACAGGGAATCGAAAATCTCTCTGATGAAGAAGCTGCTAAATTGGTGGGTGGAGACAGAGAAAGCCATCAAAGGGATTTGTTTAATGCAATTGAAGAAGGTAATTTCCCGAAATGGAAAATGTTTGTTCAGATTATGTCAGAAGAACAGGCGAGAACATATCGTTTTCATCCATTCGATTTGACTAAAGTTTGGTTAAAAGGAGATTTTCCGTTAATTCCAGTCGGAGAATTCGAATTGAATAAAAATCCAGAAAATTATTTTGCAGAAGTAGAACAGGCAGCATTTAATCCAGCTCACGTAGTTCCAGGAATTGGTTTTTCTCCAGA
>Ga0308157_10004621_pt1 | contig 18086 bp, 12 predicted proteins | sample PhyBR1_FD_201035 | JGI IMG/M metagenome (GOLD analysis project Ga0308157, IMG submission 201035) | Phyllosphere microbial communities from UC Gill Tract Community Farm, Albany, California, United States - DLSLB.R1 | ecosystem: Host-associated > Plants > Phyllosphere > Unclassified | place: USA...
AGGCCCGGCAGCAGGCCCACCAGCGCGAAGATGGCCGCCAGCTTGAGCAGCAGCCGGCTGCCAAAGCGCCCCCGGCGCAGGCGCAGCGCCAGGCGCACGGCAATCCAGGTGATGACCACCAGCAGCAGCACGGCCACGGCGATGTTCAGGCCGAAGAGCAGCGCGTAGTTGCGCTCGTAGAGCTCGCGGTTGTCGGTGGCCTGGGTCAGCAGGTAGAGCAGCACCAGCCCGAGCGCGGCCGCCACGCCGATGCCCACGCCGACCGTCCAGCGAAAGGCCGGCGCGCTCTTCAGGGCAATGAGCTTGACGACCGCGCGGCTCATCGGCCGGCCTCGGCGGGGGCCGCAGCAGGCGCCGCGGGGCCGGCCGGCGCGGCCGGCGTGGTGGGCGCCAGCTTCAGGCGCTCCTTGACCTGCGCGGCGATGGCCCACTCGCGCTGGCCGGCCACGCCGATCTGGAAAGGGCGCGGCAGCTGCGACAGGTCGAGCCGAAAGTTCACGTCCAGCGTGTACGCCCCTTCCGGGTCGATCTCGGCGGCCTCGGCGATCTTCCAGCGCGTGATGTGCTGGATGGCCGACAGGGCTTCGGGCAGGGTGTCGTAGTTCTGGTTGAGCGTGGCGCGCAGCCCCGAGGAGCTGGCGATCAGGCCGGGGACGATGTTGACGCGCCAGCGCCCGGTCAGCGGCTGGTAGGCCAGGCGCACGGTGCGCGCGGCGTCGGTCACGCGCGCGTCGCTCCAGTACCAGCGGCTGCGGTAGATGTCGGCCTCGGCAACGAAGAACATCGGGATGCCCTTGCGCAGCGCGTCCTCGACGGCGGCGGGCAGCTCGAAATGCACCACGGCCGACAGGTACAGGCCGTCGTCGGCGTGCTCGGCGCGCAGCTGGGTGATCTCGGTGGCGGCCGCCCGGGCCGCCGGCGCCAGCGCGGCCAGCAGCAGCGCGCACAGGCCCGCCAGCAGCCAGGCCGCCGCCTTGCGGGCGCCGGCCTCAAGCGCCGCGTTTTTCAAACAGTGCGTAGTAAAAACCATCGTGTTCACGAATCAAGGTGTCCCCAGGCAACGCCTGCGCATTATCCTGGGGAAGCAGGTGGCCCGGCGCGGGCAGCGCCCGGGCATCAAGATGCCGCGCGGCAAAGTCCTCGGCCTGCTGCGCGCCCTCGGCCGTGAAGACCGAGCAGGTGCAGTACAGCAGCCGCCCACCCGGGCGCACCAGCGGCCACAGCGTGGCCAGCAGCCGCTGCTGGACCTGCGCGAGCTGGGCGATGTCGCCCGGGCGGCGCAGCCAGCGCACGTCCGGGTGGCGGCGCACGATGCCCGAGGCGGTGCACGGCGCGTCGAGCAGGATGGCGTCGTAGGGCCGGCCGTCCCACCAGTCCTCGGGCCGGCCGGCATCGGCGGCGACCACGGCGGCCTGCAGGCCCAGGCGCGCCAGGTTCTGGTCGATGCGCTCGCAGCGGCGGGCGTCGATGTCCAGCGCCGTCACGTCGGCGTCAAGCAGCTCCAGCAGGTGCGCCGTCTTGCCGCCCGGGGCGGCGCAGGCGTCCAGAATCCGCAGCCGGCCCGGGCCGGCCAGGCCGTCCAGCAGCAAGGGCGCGGCCAGCTGCGCGGCGGCGTCCTGCACCGAAAAGTGGCCCTCCGCAAAGCCCGGCAGCGACGCGACGGCGCGCGCCTCGTCCAGCACCACACCGTGCGCGCCGACCGCCGATGCTCCTATATTCATAGCTGAGAGCCCTTGCAGGTATTGGGCCTGGGTGGTTTTTCGTGCATTGACGCGCAGAATCAGCGGCGCGCGGCGGTTGTTGGCGCGCAAGACCGCCTGCCAGTGCGCCGGATGGTCTTTTCGCACCCGGTCGATCCACCACTGCGGGTGGTTCCAGACGGCCTGCGGGCTTTTCTCGGTCAGCGCCATCAGGGCGTCCTGCTCGCGCAGGAAGCGGCGCAGGCAGCCGTTGATGAAGCTGGCCTGGTGCAGCGTGGCCTCGCCGCGCTTGGCCGCCTCGACCGCCTGGTCGACCAGTGTGTGCGCGCTGTAGGGCGCGTCTTCGGGCGCGCAGGCCAGCGCCAGCGCCAGGCACAGCAGCGCGTCGGCTTCGGCTGGCGGCGGGCGCTTGGCCAGCTGCTGGCGCAGGGCCTCGGCGCGGCCGAGCCGGCGCAGTGCGTGAAAGGCCAGCGCCTGCACGCCCGGGCGCAGCGGCGCGGCCACGCTTTCCAGCGCCGGCGTCATCGACTGGCCGCCGCGCACCGCCATCACCACGCCGGCGGCGCCCTGGAGCTGGCGCCACAGCGCGATGGAGACGGGAGAAACGGCGGGGCTGGGGTGGACTTGCATCGGTGGGCTCAAAGGGGGCGCGTTGGGGCGGGGCCGTGGGAACGGCGTGAAACCCGCCCGAAACCGGACGGTACGTTGCCCCCTATTAGACCAGCCCCGGGCCCGGGCGCAACAGGGATTGCCGCCCCGCCCCGCCCCGACCTGCCCTGCCCTGCTCTACTCTGCCCCGCTCAGTGCAGCACGCCGGGCCGGGTGGCCGCCTGCGCCGCGTCCTCGGGCGCCAGCGCGGCCATCGGCCGGCCGTAGACGCGGCGGATGCGCTCGGCCAGCGGCGGGTGGCTGGCAAACCAGCGCCCGGGCCGGGCGGCGCCCACCAGCAGCATGTGCTGCACCGACGGGTGCAGCGACGCCGCCCCGCCGGGCGCCCTCGCCTGCTCGCCGGCGACCTTGCGCAGCACGCCGCCCAGGCCGTCGCGGCTGCGCGTGAACTGCACGGCCCGCGCGTCAGCCAGGAATTCGCGCTGGCGCGACACGGCCGCCTTGAGCGCGCGCCCGGCCAGCCAGCCCAGCGAGCCGGTGCCCATGATGGCCAGCCCGGGCAGCGCCAGGAACGAGCGGTGGCCGTCGTCGTCGGCGGCGCACAGGGTGCGGCCCAGGCTGAAGATCATCTCCAGCCCGTACACCATGCCCGTCAGGCGCATGTTCAGCCGCGTGTCGCCCTCGCGCAGGTGGCTGAACTCGTGCGCCAGCAGGCCCATCAGCTCGTCGCGGCTCAGGCGCTCCAGCGCGCCCTGCGTGACGGCCACCACCGCGTCGGCTTCGCCCCAGCCGGCGGCAAAGGCGTTGATGCTTGGCGCGCGCGGCAGCACCATGGCCTGCGGCGCGCGCATGTTGGCGGCCACCGCCAGCTCGGCCACGATGTGGCACAGGCGCCGCTCGTCCTCGCGGCTGGCCGGCCAGGCCTCGCGGGCGCCCGCCTGGCGCGCCAGCGCTTGCCCGCCGCCGGCCAGCACCGAGGTTTCCAGCCACCAGCCGCCCAGCACGAACAGCAGCGTGACGCCGGTGTTGACACTGAAAAAATACACCGGGTAGCCGCCGCCGGGCCAGAGCAGGCGCCAAGTCAGCGCCAGCGCGCCATTGACCGCCAGCACCACACCCAGCACCGCCAGGGCGAACAGCACCAGCAGGCGCAGGGTCTGCGCCCTAGCCTGCGCCTGGGCCTCAAAAAAGCGCATGGCCGGGGCGCGGGGGCGGGCAGCCGGTCATGCCGCCCGTCACAGCTGGATGCGCACGGCCTGGCGCTCGGCCGCGCTCTCGGTGGCGCGCAGCATGGGCGACGGGGCAAAACCGAACGTGCGGGCGACCAGGAGCGCCGGAAACTGGGCCTGCGCGTTGTTGTAGTCGAGCACCGCGTCGTTGTAGGCCTGGCGGGCAAAGCCGACCTTGTTCTCGGTGCTGGTGAGCTCCTCGCTCAGTTCGCGGATGGTCTGGTCGGCCTTCAGGTCGGGGTAGGCCTCGGCCACCGCAAACAGCCGCCCCAGGCTGCCGTCCAGCGCCTGCTCGGCCGCGGCCAGCGCCAGCACGGCATCGGCCTTGCCCGGGCGCCCGCGCAGCGCATCGCTGGCGCTGCGGGCCCGGTTGCGCGCGCTCGTCACCGCTTCGAGCGTGGCCTGCTCGTGCTGCAGGTATTTTTTGGCCGCCTCCACCAGGTTGGGAACCAGGTCGTACCGGCGCTTGAGCTGCACGTCGATCTGCGCAAAGGCGTTGGCAATCATGTTCTTCAGCCGCACCAGCCGGTTGTAGGCGCCCACGGCCCAGAACAGCAGCATCGCCAGCAGCGTCGACAAAATGATGGTCTGTAAAGACATGTAAAAACTACCTCCAACTGCAGAGTGTGCCCGAACGCGCCAGGCGCCCGCCGAAAGACCGGCCCACGGCCATGGGAAAAACCGCCGTGCGGTGGCGCTCTTCAGGCGCTGGCGCACGCGCCACACGCGGCCGCTACACGGCCGGTACGCGGGTAAGCGCTATTGAATTGATAGCTGTAAGCCCAGGCAGTGCTTGGGCAAGCGGCCGGTTTGGTTTCAAAAACACCGGGGCTGGGCATGAAAAAGCCCCGCACTCTTTCAAGTGCGGGGCCGGGCGCCTGTCAAGGCGCGTTGCGGGCTGCCGGTGTTACTCGGCCGCGGCGTTCTCGTCGCTGGTCTCGGCCTGGGCGGCCTGCAGCTCGGCGGCTTCGGCTTCGGCGATGGCACGGCGTTCGTTGTCGTCCATCAGGTCCTTGGCCTTGCGCGCCTCGTGGTACGCCATGCCGGTGCCGGCCGGGATCAGGCGGCCGACGATCACGTTCTCCTTCAGGCCGCGCAGCTCGTCGCGCTTGCCCATGATGGCCGCCTCGGTCAGCACCCGGGTCGTTTCCTGGAAGGACGCGGCCGAGATGAACGAGTCGGTCGAGAGCGACGCCTTGGTGATACCGAGCAGCAGGTTGCTGAACGTGGCGGGGATCTTGCCATCGGCGCGCAGGGCGTCGTTGACGTCCAGCAGCGCCGAGCGCTCGACCTGCTCGCCGGCGATGTAGCTTGAATCGCCCACGCTCTCGACCACGACGCGGCGCAGCATCTGGCGAACGATCACCTCGATGTGCTTGTCGTTGATCTTCACGCCCTGCAGACGGTAGACGTCCTGCACCTCGTCGACGATGTAGCGGGCCAGTTCGGCCACGCCCAGCAGGCGCAGGATGTCCTGCGGATCGGCCGGGCCGTCGACGATGGACTCGCCCTTGTTGACCACCTGGCCTTCGTGCACCAGGATGTTCTTTTCCTTCGGAACCAGGTCTTCCCAGACCTTGCCTTCGGGGTCGGTGATCTGCAGGCGCACCTTGCCCTTGGTTTCCTTGCCGAAGGAAATCGTGCCGGTCATCTCGGCCAGCGTGCCCTTGTCCTTGGGCGTGCGGGCCTCAAAGAGCTCGGCCACGCGCGGCAGACCGCCGGTGATGTCGCGCGTCTTCTGGCCTTCGATCGGGATGCGGGCCAGCACTTCGCCGGGGCCCACGTCCTGGCCGTCGCGCACCTGCACCAGCGCACCGACCTGAAAACCGATCGTCACCGAGTGGTCGGTACCGGGGATCTTCACCTCGTTGCCGTTCGCGTCGATCAGCTTGACCTGTGGGCGGATCACCTTGGTTGCGCCGCGGCGCTTGGGGTCGATCACCACCAAGGTCGACAAGCCGGTCACGTCGTCGACCTGCTTGGCCACCGTCACGCCCTCTTCCACGTTCTCGAACAGCACCTTGCCGGCGAATTCGGTGATCAGCGGACGGGTCAGCGGGTCCCAGTTGGCCAGGATGGCGCCGGCCTTGACGGTCTCGTCGGCCTTGACGGTCAGCGTCGCGCCGTACGGCACCTTGTGGCGCTCGCGCTCGCGGCCGTGCTCGTCATGGATGATGATCTCGCCGGAGCGGGCAATCACCACCAGGTCGCCCTTGCCGTTGGTCACGTAGCGCATCGGCGCGTTGAAGCCGATGATGCCGTTGGACTTGGCCTCGACGCTGGACGCAATCGCCGCGCGGGATGCCGCACCGCCGATGTGGAAGGTGCGCATCGTCAGCTGCGTGCCCGGCTCGCCGATCGACTGCGCGGCAATGATGCCGACCGCCTCGCCGATGTTGATCAGGCCGCCGCGGCCAAGGTCGCGGCCGTAGCACTTGGAGCACAGGCCAAAGCGCGTCTCGCAGGTCAGCGAGGTGCGCACCTTGAGCTCGTCGACGCCGGCGGCTTCGAGGTCCTCGATCAGGTCCTCGTCCAGCATCACGCCGGCCTGGATCAGCACGGCGCGCGTTTCGGGATGCAGCGCATCCTCGGCCAGCGTGCGGCCCAGCACCCGGTCGCGCAGCGATTCGATCACCTCGCCGCCCTCGACGATCGCGCGCATCACCGAGCCGTCGAGTGTGCCGCAGTCGTCCTCGGTCACCACCAGGTCCTGCACCACGTCGCACAGGCGGCGGGTCAGGTAGCCGGAGTTGGCGGTCTTCAGCGCCGTGTCGGCCAGGCCCTTTCGGGCGCCGTGGGTGGAGATGAAGTACTCCAGCACGTTCAGGCCTTCGCGGAAGTTCGCGGTGATCGGCGTCTCGATGATCGAGCCGTCGGGCTTGGCCATCAGGCCGCGCATGCCGGCGACCTGGCGGATCTGCGCCGCGGAGCCGCGCGCGCCGGAGTCGGCCATCATGTAGATCGAGTTGAACGAGTCCTGCTCGACTTCATTGCCGTGGCGGTCGATGACCTTTTCCTTGGACAGCTGGGCCATCATGGCCTTGGACACGTCGTCGCCCGACTTGCCCCAGATGTCCACCACCTTGTTGTAGCGCTCGCCGGCCGTCACCAGGCCCGAGACGTACTGCTGCTCGATCTCTTTGACTTCCTTCTGGGCGTGGCCAATGATGCCGACCTTCTCCTTGGGCACCAGCATGTCCTCGATGCAGATCGAGATGCCGGCCTTGGTCGCCAGGCGGAAGCCCGACTGCAGCAGCTTGTCGGCGAACACCACGGTTTCCTTCAGGCCGCACTTGCGGAAGGACACGTTGATGAGCTTGGAGATTTCCTTTTTCTTCAACGCCTTGTTGATGTTGGAAAAAGGCAGTCCCTTGGGCAGGATTTCGGACAGCAGCGCGCGCCCGCCCGTGGTTTCCCACAGCTTGGTCGAGGGCACGAACTCGCCGGTGGCCTTGTCCTTGCTCCACTCGGTCAGGCGCACGCTGATGCGGGCGTTCAGGTCGAGCTCGCCCGCGTCAAAGGCGCGGCGCACCTCGCCGGTGTCGGAAAACACCAGGCCTTCGCCCTTGCCGTTGGTGCGGTCGCGGGTCGTGTAGTACAGGCCCAGCACCACGTCCTGCGACGGCACGATGGACGGCTCGCCGTTGGCCGGGAACAGGATGTTGTTCGAGGCCAGCATCAAGGTGCGCGCTTCCATCTGCGCTTCCACCGACAGCGGCACGTGGACGGCCATCTGGTCACCGTCGAAGTCGGCGTTGAAGGCCGAGCAGACGAGCGGGTGCAGCTGGATCGCCTTGCCTTCGATCAGGATCGGCTCGAAGGCCTGGATGCCCAGGCGGTGCAGCGTGGGCGCACGGTTGAGCATCACGGGGTGCTCTTTGATGACCTCTTCCAGGATGTCCCAGACCACCGGCGTGCCGGTTTCGACTTCCTTCTTCGCCGCCTTGATGGTGGTGGCGATGCCGCGCACTTCGAGCTGGGCAAAGATGAAGGGCTTGAACAGCTCCAGCGCCATCAGCTTGGGCAGGCCGCACTGGTGGAGCTTGAGCGTCGGGCCGACGGTAATGACGGAACGGCCGGAGTAGTCCACGCGCTTGCCCAGCAAGTTCTGGCGGAAGCGGCCCGACTTGCCCTTGATCATGTCGGCCAGCGACTTGAGCGCGCGCTTGTTGGCGCCGGTCATGGCCTTGCCGCGGCGGCCGTTGTCCAGCAGCGAATCGACGGCCTCCTGCAGCATGCGCTTTTCATTGCGCGCAATGATTTCCGGCGCCTTCAGTTCCAGCAGGCGGCGCAGGCGGCTGTTGCGGTTGATGACGCGGCGGTACAGGTCGTTCAGGTCGGACGTGGCAAAGCGCCCGCCGTCCAGCGGCACCAGCGGACGCAGGTCGGGCGGCAGCACCGGCAGCACGTCCAGCACCATCCACTCGGGCTTGATGCCGGACTTCTTGAAGCCCTCCATCAATTTCAGGCGCTTGGCGTTCTTCTTGATCTTGATCTCGGAGCCGGTCAGGTCGTTGCGCAGCTTGTCGATCTCGATGTCGACATCCAGGCCTTCGAGCAGGTCCTTGATGCCTTCGGCACCCATCTTGGCCGTGAACTCGTCGCCGTATTCCTTGCGCTTGGCGTCGAAATCGTCTTCCGACATGATGCTGAATTTCTTCAGCGGGGTCATGCCGGGGTCGGTGACGACGTATGCTTCAAAGTACAGCACGCGCTCGATGTCGCGCAGCGTCATGTCCAGCACCAAGCCCAGGCGCGAGGGCAGCGACTTTAGGAACCAGATGTGCGCGCACGGCGCGGCCAGGTCGATGTGACCCATGCGCTCGCGGCGCACCTTGGTCTGCGTGACTTCAACGCCGCACTTCTCGCAGATCACGCCGCGGTGCTTGAGGCGCTTGTACTTGCCGCACAGGCATTCGTAGTCCTTGATCGGGCCAAAGATCTTCGCGCAGAACAGACCGTCGCGTTCGGGCTTGAAGGTGCGGTAGTTGATCGTTTCGGGCTTTTTGACTTCGCCGAAAGACCACGAGCGGATCTTCTCGGGCGAAGCCATGCCGATCTTGATGGCATCGAAATGCTCATCGGGCGTGAACTGCTTGAACAGGTCGAGTAATGATTTCATAACTTAAATCCTTTTCTTGCGCCGCTTTTAGCTGCGCTCCAGTTCCATGTCGATACCGAGCGAGCGAATTTCCTTCACCAGCACGTTGAACGACTCCGGCATGCCGGCGGTGATCGCATGCTCGCCCTTGACGATGCTCTCGTACACCTTGGTACGGCCCACCACGTCGTCGGACTTGACAGTAAGCATTTCCTGCAGCACGTAGGACGCGCCGTAGGCTTCCAGCGCCCACACTTCCATTTCACCGAAACGCTGGCCGCCGAACTGGGCCTTGCCGCCCAGCGGCTGCTGCGTCACGAGCGAGTACGGGCCGGTCGAGCGGGCGTGCATCTTGTCGTCCACCAGGTGGTGCAGCTTCAGGAAGTGCATGTAGCCCACGGTCGTCGTGCGCTCGAAGGCATCGCCCGTGCGGCCGTCGTACAGCTGGACCTGGGTGCGCGTGGCGGTCAGGCCCTTGGCCTTGGCGATCTCGGGCGGGTAGGCCAGTTGCAGCATCGCCATGATGTCTTCTTCGGTCGCACCGTCGAACACCGGCGTGGCAAACGGCAGGCCGTTCTTCAATTCACGCGCCATGCGCATCACGTCTTCGTCGCCCAGTTGCGACAAGTCTTCCTTGCGGCCGTGGCTGTTGTAGAGCGTGTCCATGAAGGTCCGCAGTTCGGCCGCCTTGGCTTCGGCCTGCAGCATGTCGCCGATCCGCTGGCCGATTCCCTTGGCAGCCCAGCCCAGGTGCACTTCCAGCACCTGTCCGACGTTCATCCGCGAGGGCACGCCCAGCGGGTTCAGGCAGATGTCGCACGGCGTGCCGTCGGCCATGTAGGGCATGTCCTCGACCGGAACGATCTTGGACACCACGCCCTTGTTGCCGTGGCGGCCGGCCATCTTGTCGCCGGGTTGCAGGCGGCGCTTGACGGCCAGGTAGACCTTGACCATCTTGAGCACGCCCGACGGCAGCTCGTCGCCCTGCGTGAGCTTCTTGCGCTTTTCCTCGAAAGACAAATCAAAGCTGTGGCGCGTCTGCTCCATCGAGTTCTTGATGCTTTCCAGCTGCGAGGCAACCTCGTCGTCGGCCGGTCGGATGTCGAACCAGTGGTACTTCTCGACCTCGGCCAAGTAGGCCTTGTCGATCTTGGTGCCCTTGGCCAGCTTCTTCGGGCCGCCGTTGGCGACCTTGCCCGTCAAGAGCTTCTCGATGCGGTCGAACGAGTCGGCCTCGACGATGCGCAGCTGGTCGTTCAGGTCCAGGCGGAAGCGCTTGAGCTCGTCGTCGATGATCTGCTGGGCGCGCTTGTCGCGGGTGATGCCTTCGCGGGTGAAGACCTGCACGTCGATGACGGTGCCCGACGAGCCCTGGCTCACGCGCAGCGAGGTGTCCTTCACGTCGCTGGCCTTTTCGCCGAAGATGGCGCGCAGCAGCTTTTCTTCCGGCGTGAGCGTGGTCTCGCCCTTGGGCGTGACCTTGCCCACCAGCGTGTCGCCCGGCTGGACTTCGGCGCCGACGTAGATGATGCCGGACTCGTCCAGACGGTTGAGCTGCTGCTCGGACAGGTTCGGGATGTCGCGGGTGATTTCCTCAGAGCCCAGCTTGGTGTCGCGCGCCATCACCACGAGTTCTTCGATGTGAATCGAGGTGTAGCGGTCTTCGGCCACCACACGCTCAGAAATCAGGATCGAGTCCTCGAAGTTGTAGCCGTTCCACGGCATGAAGCCGATCAGCATGTTCTGGCCGATGGCGATCTCGCCCAGGTCGGTCGAGGCGCCGTCGGCCACCACGTCACCCTTGGCCAGCTTGTCGCCCATCTTGACGATGGGGCGCTGGTGGATGTTGGTGTTCTGGTTGGAACGCTGGTACTTGATCAGGTTGTAGATGTCCACGCCGGTCTCGCCAGCGACGGCCTCGTCGTCGTTGACGCGCACCACGATGCGGGTGGCGTCCACGTAGTCGACCACGCCGCCGCGGTTGGCGGTGACGACGGTGCCCGAGTCGACGGCGGCCACGCGCTCGATGCCGGTGCCGACGAGCGGCTTTTCCGGACGCAGCACGGGCACGGCCTGGCGCGACATGTTGGCGCCCATCAGCGCGCGGTTTGCATCGTCATGCTCCAGGAACGGCACCAGCGAGGCGGCCACCGACACGATCTGCGCCGGCGACACGTCCATGTACTGCACGCGTTCGGCACCGACCAAAATGGACTCGCCCTTTTCACGCGCCGACACCAGGTCGCCGGTCAGGCGGCCTTCGCCATCCAGTGCGGCATTGGCCTGGGCGATCACGTACTTGCCCTCTTCAATCGCCGACAGGTAGTCGATCTGGTCGGTTACCTTGGCCTCGACCACGCGGCGATACGGCGTCTCGATGAAGCCGTATTCGTTCAGGCGGGCGTACAGCGCCAGCGAGTTGATCAGGCCGATGTTCGGACCTTCAGGCGTTTCAATCGGGCAGACGCGGCCGTAGTGGGTCACGTGCACGTCGCGCACTTCGAAGCCGGCACGCTCGCGCGTCAAACCGCCCGGGCCAAGTGCCGAAACACGGCGCTTGTGGGTGATTTCGGCCAGCGGGTTGGTCTGGTCCATGAACTGCGACAACTGCGACGCGCCGAAGAATTCCTTCAAGGCGGCCGAGATCGGCTTGCTGTTGATCAGGTCATGGGGCATGAGCGGCTCCTGCTCGGCCTGGCCCAGACGTTCCTTGACAGCTTTTTCGATGCGCGCCAGACCGGTGCGGTACTGGTTCTCGGCCAGTTCGCCGACGCAGCGCACCCGGCGGTTACCGAGGTGGTCGATGTCGTCAACCTCGCCGTTGCCGTTGCGCAGGTCCACCAGGATCTTCACGACCGCGAGGATGTCCTCGTTCGTCATGACCATCGGGCCGGTGGACTCGTCGCGGCCCACGCGGGCGTTGAACTTCATGCGCCCCACACGCGACAGGTCGTAGGTGTCCGGGTTGTAGAACAGGCGCTGGAACAAAGCCTGGACAGCGTCTTCCGTTGGCGGCTCGCCGGGGCGCATCATGCGGTAGATGGCCACGCGCGCGGCAAACTCGTCCACCGTCTCGTCCGCACGCAGGGTCTGCGAAATGTAAGCGCCCTGGTCGAGTTCATTCGTGTAGAGCACCTGCAGGTCCTGGATGCTGGCCAGGCGCAGCTTTTTCAGCAGCGCTTCCGTCAACTCGTCATTGGCCTTGGCAATCACTTCACCGGTGTCGGCGTCGATGATGTTTTTGGCCACGACACGGCCGATCAGGAAATCCTCCGGGACACTGATGCTGGTGGTGCCGCTTTGCTGCAGTTCGCGGGTGTGGCGAACGGTGATGCGCTTGTCTTTGGCCACGACGACCTTGCCGGACTTGTCGGTCAGGTCGAAGCGCGCGATCTCGCCGCGCATGCGCTCGGCGACAAATTCCATCTGCGCACCGCTGTCCATCAGGCGGAAGTTGTCAAAGACAAAGAAGTTTGCCAAGATGGATTCCGCATTCAGGCCGATGGCCTTGAGCAGTATGGTGACGGGCATCTTGCGGCGACGGTCCACGCGGAAATATAGGATGTCCTTCGGGTCGAACTCGAAATCAAGCCAGGAACCACGGTAGGGAATGATCCGCGCCGAGAACAGCAGCTTCCCCGAACTGTGGGTCTTGCCCTTGTCGTGTTCGAAAAACACGCCGGGCGAGCGGTGCAGCTGCGAGACGATGACGCGCTCGGTGCCGTTGATCACAAAGGAACCCTTGTCGGTCATGAGCGGCACTTCGCCCATGTAGACTTCCTGCTCTTTGACTTCCTTGACAACCTTGGACTGCGACGTCGAAGACTCACGGTCATAGATGATGAGCTGCACCTTGGCCCGGACCGCCGAGGCAAAGGTCAGACCCCGGGTCTGGCATTCACGCACGTCAAAGGCCGGCCTGGCCAAGTTGTACTCGATGAATTTCATCTCGACAAAACCGTTGTGCGAGACAATGGGAAAAGCGTTCTGGAAGGCAGCCTGGAGGCCGTCCAGCGTGCGCTTCTGGGGGGCACGGTCGGCTTGCAGAAACGCGGTGTACGCGTCTTTCTGCATTTGCAACAAATAGGGGACAGTCAACACGCTTTCGCGGTTGCCGAAGCTTTTGCGGATGCGTTTGCGTTCGGTGAAGGAATAGGCCATGAGTTCTCCGCGTTGATGGGCTCTGGCGACTCTCGAACCCGAATACACCACGTATTCAGGCAACTTGGTGGTTGGCCACTACCAACCATGGCGGACGGTGATGCATTGCACAACACCCGAACCAAGGCATTTTCTGCAGTCGGGATTCAGAAAACACTGGAAAAAAGACTTGTTTTTAATCTTTTTTCCAGTAATTTTTCAATCCACTTGAAAAGCCACTTTTGCCCTGAGTGGTTAAGGCCGCCGCATCAAGCTGAGCGGTTGCAGGCCTGAAACAGCAAAGGCTGGAAGCCCGTGGAGGTCTTCCAGCCTTTTTGAACTGCAAGAATTACTTGAGTTCGACTTTCGCGCCAGCTTCTTCCAGCTTTTTCTTGGCTGCTTCTGCATCGGCCTTGTTGGCGCCTTCTTTGACGTTCTTCGGAGCGCCATCCACCAGGTCCTTGGCTTCCTTGAGGCCCAGACCGGTCAGTTCGCGCACAGCCTTGATGACCTGCACCTTTTGTGCGCCAGCCTCGACCAGCACAACATTGAATTCGGTCTTTTCTTCAACCGCAGCAGCAGCACCGCCGGCGGCGCCGCCAGCAGCGGGCGCGGCCATGGAAGCAGCGCTCACGCCAAATTTCTCTTCGATGGCTTTCACCAGGTCGTTGAGTTCGAGGACCGTCATGCTGTCCAGCACGGTCAGGAATGCGTCTTTATCGAATGCCATTTTGATTTCCTAAAAAATTTCTTTAACAGTTGGGAACAGAATCGGGCCGCTTGCGCAAGGCCTTCCGTTCCGCAAAGGTCGTTGTTTATGCCGCTGCGGCTTCTTCCGCAGCAGGCGCTGCTTCTTCGCCACCGCCCCGTTTCGCGGCCAGCGCTGCAAGCACAGCAGCAGTACGCGACATGGGGGACATCAGCAAGCCGCACAACTGAGCCAGCAACACATCCTTGGAAGGAATGTTGGCCAGTTGCTTCACACCCTCGACGTCCAGGCTCTTGCCAGCAAATGCACCCGCACGAATCACCAGCTTGTCGTTGGTTTTTGTGAAGTCGGACACCACTTTGGCAGCAGCGACGGCATCGATGGAAAAGCCATAGATCAGCGGACCGGTCATCTGGTCGGAGACGACTTCAAACGGGCTGCCTGCCACGGCGCGGCGGGCCAGGGTGTTCTTCAGAACACTCAGACTCACGCCTTTTTCGCGGGCTTGGCTGCGCAGCTTGGTCATGTCAGCGACCGTGATGCCACGGTATTCCGCGATCACGAGCGTTTGAGCTTTAGCGGCGAGGCCTGTCACTTCATCAATGACGGCTTGTTTCTCACTGCGATTGAGACTCAAGGTCTACTCCTTAAAAATGTACCGCCGGGTTCGCACTTGCGCGCTTGCCCTTTGATACGCTCATGTTCAGCGACCAACTGTTTCAGGATTTTTTCAAAACCATTCAAGCAGCGGGACCGCCATCTGCGTTGGCTGTCTTGCGATTAAGCGCCTGTCTTTAATGGACCCATCAAAGTTGGCACACCAACGGTCTTGGATGGCCTACCAGGCAAACCCGGCAGCCCACCACAATGAACGACCCCTGGGAGCCGTTCAAATTTTTGCACTTACGCTGCGATGGTTTGCGTGTCGACGCGAACGCCCACGCCCATCGTGGAGGAAACAGCGACCTTCTTCAGGTATACGCCCTTACTGGTGGCCGGCTTGGCTTTCACCAGAGCATCGACCAACGCAGCCAAGTTGCCTTGCAGCTTTTCGTTGTCGAACGAGCGACGGCCGATGGTGCCATGCACGATACCAGCCTTGTCGACGCGAAACTGGACCTGACCGGCCTTGGCATTGCGCACAGCGGTTGCCACATCGGGGGTGACGGTACCCACCTTGGGATTGGGCATCATGCCGCGTGGGCCAAGGATCTGGCCCAGCGTACCCACGATGCGCATGGCATCGGGCGAGGCAATCACGACGTCGAAATCCATCTTTCCGGCCTTGATGTCGGCAGCCAGGTCGTCCATGCCAACGATATCGGCACCGGCCGCCTTGGCCTCTTCAGCCTTGGCGCCTTGCGCAAACACGGCAACACGCTTGGTCTTGCCAGTGCCGTTGGGCATCACGACGGCGCCGCGAACAACCTGGTCAGATTTCTTGGCATCCACACCCAGTTGCACGGCCACATCGATGGATTCGTCAAACTTGGCCACGGCGAATTCCTTCACCAAGCCCAGTGCGTCGTTCAACGCATACAATTTGTTGCTGTCGACCTTGTCACCAATGGCCTTTTGACGTTTGGTCAGCTTGCTCATACAACACCCTCCACCGTCACACCCATGGAACGGGCAGAACCGGCAATAGTACGGACCGCAGCGTCCAGATCGGCAGCAGTCAAATCCTTCATCTTGGTCTTGGCGATTTCCTCGAGCTGAGCGCGAGTGATTTTGCCAACCTTGGCAGAATGCGGCGTGGCCGATCCCTTGTCGAGCTTGATAGCCTTCTTGATCAGCGTCACGGCAGGTGGCGTCTTGATAATGAAGGTAAAGCTCTTGTCTGCATAGGCCGTGATGACGACAGGCAGTGGCAGGCCCGGCTCAACACCTTGGGTCTGGGCATTGAATGCCTTGCAGAACTCCATGATGTTCAAACCGCGCTGACCCAAAGCGGGACCGATCGGCGGGGATGGATTGGCTTTGCCTGCTGGCACTTGCAGCTTGACGAAGCCGACGATTTTTTTCGCCATACTTTTCTCCTTGCGGGTGATAACGCCAAAACACTGCAAAAACAGCGCTAAGGCTTCCCGGGGGTTGCACAACTCAAGATAGATTCCGCGGAATCCTTCGCGCCAAGTTGCAAAGCGCAAAATTTGCTTGATTCAACCCAGCAAAGGGTTTGAATCCAAGTTTTCAAAGATCAGGTTTTTTCGATCTGGCTGAATTCAAGCTCAACCGGCGTGGCACGTCCAAAGATGGTTACCGACACGCGGACTTTGTTCTTCTCATAATTGACCTCTTCCACCGTGCCATTGAAGTCAGTGAACGGACCATCCTTGACACGCACATATTCACCGGCCTCAAACTCGACCTTGTGACGTGGCTTGTCGGTACCCACCTGCATCTGACTCACAATTTTCTGAACTTCTTCTTCAGAAATTGGTGCAGGCCGGTTTTTTGCGCCACCGACAAACCCCGTGACCTTGTTCGTGTGCTTGACCAAATGCCAAGTTTCGTCATCCATCACCATTTCGACCAGCACGTAGCCAGGAAAAAACCGCCGCTCGGTCGTTTTTTTCTGCCCGTTCTTGATCTCCACGACTTCTTCGGTTGGAACCAGAAAACGGCCAAACTTGGACTGCATGCCAGCACGGTTGATGCGCTCGACAATGTTGCGTTCCGCGGCTTTTTCCATGCCGGAATATGCATGGACGACATACCACTGCATGCCAGGGGCCAATGTCATAGAGGCATCGGCTGCCACATCGCTGGCCGCCGTATCGTTCAGATCGCTCATTATCTTTTCCATCCAAGGATCAGGTCGTAGAACACCCATTCAAGTGTTTTGTCCGTGAACCATAAAAACAATGCCATCACCACCACAAAACCGAAAACGTAAGCGGTCATTTGAATCGCCTCCCTGCGCGCCGGCCAGACAACTTTCTTGACTTCGCGCACTGAATCGCGTCCAAACGCAAGAAATTGTTTTCCAACCTCAGACGACAGGAAAACAACCACAGCGGCGGCGAGGCCCGCCAGCAAAGCAGCCCATTGAGCGACTTGGCCCTGCTTGCCGAGCATGTAGAAACCAGCCAAAGATGCCAGCACCAGCACAGCCACCAAACCGAGCTTGGCCTTATCAGCGTTGGTGTTGACGGTTTCAACTTGAGTAGAGGCCATGGCTGCCGGATTTCCTGTTCAGTCTTCATGCGTCTCTGCAGACGCTTAAGCCCACCTGAAGCTTTTCACTTCCGGTGGGCTTGCTTTTGCTTTTAACCCACTCGCGACGTTGACTATTTCAACAGTCGGGTGGCAGGGGCAGAAGGAATCGAACCATCAACCTTCGGTTTTGGAGACCGACGCTCTGCCAATTGAGCTATACCCCTGCATCAAACCTTCAAAAATTACGCGAGGATCTTGGCCACGACGCCGGCGCCGACGGTGCGGCCGCCTTCGCGGATGGCAAAGCGCAGGCCTTCTTCCATGGCGATCGGGTTGATCAGCTTGACGGTGATCGACACGTTGTCGCCAGGCATGACCATTTCCTTGCCTTCAGGCAACTCGATCGCGCCGGTCACGTCCGTCGTGCGGAAGTAGAACTGGGGGCGGTAGTTGTTGAAGAAAGGCGTGTGGCGCCCGCCCTCGTCTTTCGACAAGACGTAGATCTCACCGGTGAAGTGCGTGTGCGGCTTGATCGAGCCGGGCTTGCACAGCACCTGGCCGCGCTGCACGTCTTCGCGCTTGGTGCCGCGCAAGAGGATACCGACGTTGTCGCCAGCCTGGCCCTGGTCGAGCAGCTTGCGGAACATTTCCACGCCCGTGCAGGTGGTCTTCTGGGTGTCGGCGATACCCACGATCTCGATTTCCTCGCCGACCTTGATGATGCCGCGCTCGATACGGCCGGTCACCACGGTGCCGCGGCCCGAGATGGAGAACACGTCTTCGACGGGCATCAGGAAAGCGCCGTCCACTGCGCGCTCGGGCAGGGGAATGTAGCTGTCCAGTGCGTCGGCCAGCTTCATGATGGAGCCTTCGCCGAGCTCGCCCTTGTCGCCTTCGAGGGCGAGCTTGGCCGAGCCGTGGATGATCGGGGTGTTGTCACCGGGGAAATCGTACTTGTCGAGCAGCTCGCGCACTTCCATCTCGACCAGCTCGAGCAGTTCGGCGTCGTCGACCATGTCGCACTTGTTCAGGTATACGATGATGTAAGGCACGCCCACCTGGCGGGCCAGCAGGATGTGCTCGCGCGTCTGGGGCATCGGGCCGTCGGCGGCCGAGCAGACCAAAATGGCGCCGTCCATCTGCGCAGCGCCCGTGATCATGTTCTTCACATAGTCGGCGTGGCCGGGGCAGTCAACGTGCGCGTAGTGGCGGTTGGCCGTTTCGTACTCGACGTGGGCGGTGTTGATGGTGATGCCGCGTGCTTTTTCTTCCGGAGCCGCGTCGATCTGGTCGTAGGCCTTGGCCTCGCCGCCGAACTTGGCCGACAGCACCGTCGCAATCGCCGCCGTCAGCGTGGTCTTGCCATGGTCCACGTGGCCAATGGTGCCCACGTTCACGTGCGGCTTGGTCCGCGTAAATTTCTCTTTTGCCATTTT
>Ga0308157_10004622_pt1 | contig 18085 bp, 16 predicted proteins | sample PhyBR1_FD_201035 | JGI IMG/M metagenome (GOLD analysis project Ga0308157, IMG submission 201035) | Phyllosphere microbial communities from UC Gill Tract Community Farm, Albany, California, United States - DLSLB.R1 | ecosystem: Host-associated > Plants > Phyllosphere > Unclassified | place: USA...
ATAAAACCAGCTTAATTTATTAAATAATGACGCAAGTAGATGTACTTCTCGGCCTGCAATGGGGCGATGAAGGAAAGGGAAAAATCGTTGATGTACTAAGTCCAAAATATGATCTTATTGCCCGTTTTCAGGGCGGCCCAAATGCCGGACATACTTTAGAGTTTGATGGCAAAAAATTCGTTTTAAATACCATCCCATCAGGAATTTTTAATGAAAAAACCATGAACCTGATTGGAAATGGTGTAGTAATAGATCCTATTATCTTAAAAAGAGAATTAGATAATTTAAAAAAAGCTGGTCATGATCCTGTAGCCGAAGGCAAACTGGTGATAGCGCGTAAAGCACATTTAATTTTACCTACACATCAATTATTAGATGCAGCCAATGAGGCACGCATGGGTAAAAACAAAATTGGTTCTACCTTAAAAGGTATCGGGCCAACTTATATGGATAAAACCGGCCGTAATGGTTTACGTGTTGGCGATACTACCCTGCCTGATTTTAAAGAGCGTTATGCTAAACTGGTAGAAAAACACACTGAAATTCTTTCGCATTACGAAGGTTTTGAATATGAACTGGCCGAAAAAGAAGCTGCTTTTTTCGAAGCTATTGAGTTCTTAAAAACCATTCCCCACGTAGATAGTGAGCATTTTGTTAATGGCTATTTAAAAGAAGGTAAAGCCGTTTTGGCAGAGGGTGCACAAGGAACTTTATTGGATGTTGATTTCGGATCTTATCCTTTCGTAACTTCGAGCAATACCACAACTGCAGGTGCCTGTACCGGTTTAGGCATTGCACCTAATAAAGTTGGAGCTGTGTATGGCATTTTCAAAGCTTATTGCACACGTGTAGGTGGAGGTCCTTTCCCTACTGAATTAGATAATGAAGTTGGCGAGAATTTACGCGCTTTGGGCCATGAGTTTGGTGCAACCACAGGTCGTGCCCGTCGTTGTGGATGGATTGATCTTCCAGCCTTAAAATACGCCATCATGTTAAACGGGGTTACCGAATTGATTATGATGAAAGCCGATGTTCTGGATACTTTCGATACCATTTACGCCTGTACGCATTACGAATACAACGGTGAAACCATCGATTATATGCCTTACGATATTATTTCTATCGAACCTAAACCGGTATTAAAAGCAATTGACGGCTGGGCAACAGATGTAACCAAAATTACTTCAGTTGACGAAATTCCTGCTAAATTGACTGAATATATTGCCTTCCTGGAAAAAGAACTACAAGTGCCGATTAAATTCCTTTCGGTAGGACCAGATAGAGCACAAACTTTAGTATTACATTAATTAATATCGTCGTATTGATAGAATTTCTCTACTTCGGTCGAAATGATGAAAATAAAGAAAAGCAATCCATTTGGGTTGCTTTTTTAGTTCCTGGACGTTTTTGCAATCCTCGTTTATAGCAGGGATGAATAGCCGCTTATTAATGATTATAATTTCAAAAAGATAAAAATTAATTTCTTATAATTCTCAGTGCTATTTTTACCTTTGCCGCAGCTTGGAAACCCGACAAAACATATCAGATTTTAAACGAAAAGCGCTGCACTGGGCCAACCAGTTTGAAGTATGTTGCTTTCTGGATTCAAATCAGTATAAAGATGCTTATTCGGCCTACGATTTTATAATTGCAGCAGCCGTACAAAGCGAGCTAAGATGCGTATCTGGTACTGCTTTTGATCAGTTGAAAGCTTTTCAAGAAGTTAATCAACAATGGCTTTTCGGATTTTTCAGTTATGATCTTAAAAATGAAACCGAAAATCTGCATTCTGATCATCCTGATCTGTTAAACTTTCCAGATCTTTATTTCTTCGTACCGAAATACGTGATTGCGGTTAAAAATGGCAAAGCTGAAGTATTAATTGGCGATCAGGACATTTTAAGTGAAATCAATAAGTTCCGGATCGAACCTGAAAATTCACCTTCAACATTAAATGTCCAGCAGAAACTTTCAAAAACGCAATATATCAGCAAAATTGAAAGTCTAAAAAACCACATCATCCGCGGAGATATTTATGAAGTTAATTTTTGCCAGGAGTTTTTTGCAGAAAATGCAGAAATCAATCCTGTCGAAACTTTTGAGGCACTAAATCAGCTTTCACCCACACCATTTGCGGGTTATTTTAAGGTTTATCAACAGTATATTCTTTCTGCTACGCCCGAAAGGTTTATGTGCAAACGGGATAACCGGTTAATATCGCAACCCATTAAAGGAACAGCAAAACGCAGTGCAGATCCTGACACCGACGAACGGATTAAAAGAGATTTAAGAAACGATATTAAAGAGCAGGCAGAAAATGTAATGATTGTCGATTTGGTACGTCACGACCTTACTAAATCGGCTGTTAAGGGCACAGTAAAGGTTGATGAACTTTTTGGCATTTACAGCTTCCCACAAGTACACCAAATGATTTCTACTATTAGCTGTGATCTCGACCCGGCCGTTCACTTTATCGATGCCATTAAAAACGCCTTTCCTATGGGCTCTATGACAGGTGCTCCTAAAGTGAAGGCAATGCAGCTCATTGAACAATACGAAGAAACCAAACGCGGTATTTACTCCGGTTCTTTTGGCTGTATTAGTCCGGATGGTGATTTCGATTTTAATGTGGTTATCCGAAGTATTTTATTTAATGCCGAATCAAAATATCTGTCTTTTCAGGTTGGTGGGGCCATTACCTATCAATGCAATGCCGAAAAGGAATATGAGGAATGTTTACTTAAAGCCAGCGCTATCTTGCAGGTTTTAGGTAATTAATTCATTGCAGGAGTAGTCATTGATCTATATTGCTTTTGTGGTTTAACTAATTTTCATAGTCCTGTACTTCTTGCAAATAAAAAGGTGGGAAGTTTATGCATCAGGCTAAACTTCCCACCTTTTTAACTACCGGATTAAACCTTATTTCTTGTAATACTGTTGTGCTTCAGGCAAATATTTTTGAATCTGGGCAATACGCGTTTCATCGCTAGGGTGTGTGCTTAAAAATTCAGCAGGTTTTTGTGCTCCGGCAGAGGCTGTAGCCATGCGGTTCCAGAAACTGGTTGCACTTTGCGGGTTAAAGCCGGCCATAGCCATAAAAATAAGACCTAAACGGTCGGCCTCCAGCTCCTGGTTACGACTAAATTTAAGCATGGCTACTGGTGTTCCTACACCGTAAAGCGTATTAAAGATTGATTGTGTTTTCGGGTTTTTAGACAATGCTACACCAGCAGCTGCACCAATTCCCTGCGCTACCATCTCCTGCGACATACGCTCAGCCGAGTGACCGGCAATAGCGTGAGCAATTTCATGGCCCATCACAGTCGCTAAGCCGGCATCATCCTGTGTGATCGGTAAAATTCCAGTATATACTACAATTTTGCCACCAGGCATACACCAGGCATTTTTTTCGTTGTTTTGCACCACATTTACTTCCCATTGATAATCGGCTATTAAATTACCATAGTTATTGCTGTTCATGTAAGATTTTACAGCTGTAATTAAGCGGCTACCAACAGTTTTTACCTTTAGGGCCTGGGCATTAGATGCCGGTAAAACCGTTGACTTATTCTCCGTTAAAAAAGTACTATATGCTTGAAATGCCATTGGCAAAACCTGATCGTTACTCACCAGGTCAAACCGGCTACGACCAGTTAAAGGCACTGTAGAACAAGAGTTAAACAGTAAAACACCAGCCATGCTTGCTGTTAAAAATAACTTTTTCATTTCTTATAAATTTAGTTTTCAGTGGTTATTCAACAATCATTACCACTCCCTTTAAACCAGGAGTAAGGATTATTTCACAAAATCTGTTATTAATGATATCGGTACCCATTTGTAATATCCATATTAACAGGAATATTGAAAATAAGTTTTCGATTATGTATTTGTTAATTAATTAGCTTTTTTCTTAAACAAATACACTTTAGATTCTTTGCCCTTAAGCAATCTTTCGAGGTTTTTTTGGTGGGTGACTAAAATAAGTACACAAACAACCATTCCGTATAGCACTTCCGACTTTATAGAAACCTGAAACAGAAAAACTACACTGAGCGGAAAGGTAAATCCTGCGCAGATGGAGCTTAATGAAACATATTTCGTGATCAGCAATACAATTACAAAAACCAGAACACAAAGCATAGATGCTTCGAAGTTAACTGCCAAAATCATTCCAAAAAGTGTAGCGACTCCTTTCCCTCCGCGAAATCCGGCAAAAACAGGAAATAAATGTCCCATTACTGCGGTTACACCTAAGGCCAGCTGGTAATTTACAAATGGTGCAGAATTTTGTGGCCCGGTTACTGATAACCCAATTAAATAAGCCAGATTGGTTGCGGTATAGCCTTTGGCAATATCGATAATCATTACGGCAATACCAGCTTTCTTACCTAATACCCTAAAAGTATTAGTAGCACCTGCATTGCCACTGCCATACTCCCTAACGTCAACGCCATAAAAGGCCTGACCGAGCCACACAGCCGTTGGTATCGATCCAAAAAGGTAAGCTAATAATAAAGCACTGAGCGAATAAACCGTAACCATAGCCTACAATGATACAAAAAATAAGCTTTTAATTTTAGCGCAAATCACTTTAGTATGCTTTTAAACTCATGTCCAGGCTCTTTACAGAATGTGTAAGCGCGCCCATTGAAATAAAATCTACCCCACATGCTGCATATTCAGCTACATTCTCTTCAGTTATACCTCCTGATGCTTCAGTGATGAATTTACCATCAATTAATGCTATTGCCGCCCTTAGATTTTCGAAGTTGAAGTTATCGAGCATAATGCGGTCTACACCACCAATGGCTAAAACCTGCTTCAGTTCTTCTAAATTCCGTACTTCAATTTCAATCTGGAGGTTTTTATTTTGATCGATAAGATATTGTTGAGCTGCCTGAATGGCGTTCGCGATCCCTCCTGCATAATCAACGTGGTTATCTTTAATCAAAATCATATCATAAAGGCCAATACGATGATTAACGCCTCCACCTATCCTCACTGCCCATTTTTCTAAATAACGCAGGCCAGGAGTGGTTTTACGGGTATCTAAAATTTTTGTTTTAGTCGTCTTCAGTAACGCAACAATGTGATTTGTTTTAGTGGCAATGCCGCTCATGCGTTGCATGCAATTTAAAACTAAACGTTCGGCGATTAAGATTGCATGCGTACTTCCGGCAACGGTAAGTGCAATATCGCCAACCTTAACTGCATCGCCATCATGTAATAATACTTCAACTTTTAATTCAGCATCTACTGCTGCAAAGATGGCCAAAGCAAGCTCTACTCCTGCCAGTATACCATCTTCTTTAATAATCAGTTTTGCTTTTCCCTGTGTACCAGGAGGAATAGTTGATAAAGAGGTATGATCGCCATCACCAACATCTTCAGTAAGAGCATTTTTTATGAATTGATGTATCAGTTTAGTATCCAAAATGTAGATTTTAATGTCGCAAAAATAAGAATTATTTGTTAGCAGACAATTTACTTGGTGGATATAAAGATATTCTGAATGGTTTAATAGCCGGATTTAGTCTTTAGCCGGTTCAATCCTCAATTCAGTTATAGAGAAACTGGTATTAAACTTCTTCATGGTAATTGAAACCCTGAAAGTTTCCTTGGCTGTACTCAAAATAACGACACCAAAACGGTAATTTGGGTTGGTATTAATTTTATGAAAAATACTTGTTTTAGTGGGTGGATGCTTGACAAAAAAATCTCTTAAAATCTGTTCGCCCTGTGCTTTTGAGTATACATCTTCTTCATCAACAATAATCAATTCGATGGTCGAAGCGAAATTTTTGGCAATTTCTTTGGCATTGCCTGCTTTAAAATACGAGGACAAATCATCAATAATATCAGCCTGAATAGCTGTGGGGCGACATAATGATGATAAACTAAAGATTAATAAGAATAAGCTCCGGATCATTTCTGTATTTTATACAGAAGCGTACAGCTAAAATTATGCCATTAGCGTATCAAAAAAAGGATTTCTTAATTTGTATAACCTTCAATAAAGTTATATTTGTGGTGTAAACAAAAACAGTAAAACAGCTTTCGGGTAAAAATGTTTTAGTGTGGATCAATAATTTTTAAAATCAAGATGGTAAACAATAAAAAACTCGCGCTTATAATTCTAGATGGTTGGGGCTACGGAAAACAAGATAATTCTGATGCTGCCTATGCTGCTAACACTCCTTTTTTCGATTCGTTACTACAGAATTATCCAAATTCAAAGCTTGAAGCATCTGGTGAGGCCGTAGGTTTACCAGCCGGACAAATGGGAAATTCGGAAGTTGGCCACATGAATTTAGGTGCCGGCCGCGTGGTTTACCAGGAACTGGGCAGGATAAACAAAGCCATTACAGACCGTGAACTTCACAACAGCCCGGTATTGGTAAATGCATTTGATTATGCCAAAAAGAACAATAAAGCAGTACATTTCATTGGTCTGGTATCAAATGGAGGTGTGCATGCCCATATTGAGCATTTAAAAGCCCTTTGCGATGCCGCAAACGAAGCGAATGTAAAAAGTTATGTGCATGCTTTTTTAGATGGCCGCGATACTGATCCAAACTCAGGCTTAGGATTTATTAGCGATTTACAAAACCACATTCAAAATACAGATGCCAAACTGGCTTCCTTAATTGGCCGTTATTATGCAATGGACCGTGATAATCGTTGGGAGCGCGTTAAACAGGCTTATGATGTAATGGTTAATGGTGTTGGAGAAAAAACTCAGGATGCTTTGGCTGCCATCAAAAAATCGTACGAAGAAAACATTACCGATGAATTTTTAAAGCCGGTTGTGCTTACACAGGATAACGGAGCGCCGGTTGCAACCATCCAACCTGATGATGTGGTGATCTGCTTTAACTTTCGTACAGACAGAGGTCGTGAAATTACTACTGCCCTAACGCAAAAAGATTTCCCAGAGCAGCAAATGCACAAACTGCCATTGTATTATGTAACCATGACTACCTACGATGAAAGTTTTGAAAAGGTAAATGTAATCTTCACCAAAGATGACCTGACCAAAACGATTGGTGAAGTTTTGGCTGAAAACAACAAAAACCAGATCCGTATTGCCGAAACTGAAAAGTACCCGCATGTAACGTTCTTTTTTTCCGGTGGCAGGGAAGCGGAGTTTCCTAACGAAAAACGCATTTTAATTCCATCACCAAAAGTAGCTACCTATGATTTACAACCAGAAATGAGTGCTGCTGGTATTACCGATGCCATTACCAAAGAAATGGAAACCGGTTGGGCAGATTTTATCTGTTTAAATTTTGCAAACCCAGATATGGTTGGTCATACAGGTGTTTTCGAAGCGGTAGTTAAAGCAGTAGAAACTGCCGATAAATGTGCTGAAACAGTAGTAAAAACCGGCCTTACAAATGGATATTCATTTATCCTTTTGGCAGATCACGGCAACTCTGAATTTATGATCAACGGTGATGGTTCTGTTAATACAGCTCATACCACCAATTTGGTGCCTTGTATCTTAATTGACAAGGACTATAAAACCATTGCCGACGGAAAATTAGGCGACATTGCCCCTACTGTTTTAAAGATTTTAGGTGTCGATATTCCGGCAGAAATGACTGGAAACGTTTTAGTATAATGACTAAAAAACGATATATCGCGGTATTTGCTCTGGCCTTGCTTTCCTGTAACCAACGGAAAGCTGCCGAAGCAAATACCAACTTTTTATATTTTGACATCAAGGGCTATTTTGGAAAGGAAATAAGCCGGCTGCAAGAAATCAATCCAACTGTGCAAAAAACAGTGAGTATAAATGGTGAAGCAGAAAATAAAGTAAGCCACATTGCCGACTGGCAGAAAGAGCTGGCTATTTTTGTTAATGCCGACATCAATAAAACCTCGTGGCGTGGCAGTTTTAAAATTAACCAGGAAAATGGTGCTGATGTTTACACTTCAGACAATAAAAAGATTCCGGTTAAAAAGATTATAGTTGAAAAAAGTGATGCAAAAATCAATAAGGTTGAAATTATCATCGATAATAAAAATATCTTATTCCAGACGCAGGATACGCTTACCTATTATCCCGATAGTTTGTACCAGATCAAAAAACAACAAAAAATCAGGTTATTAAACCTAAAAAAGTACCTCATCGTTGGAAAACTAAAATAAAAAAGGAGCCTTGAATTAAATCGAGGCTCCTTTTTACATGATGTGGGTTGTTTTATTTTAAGGTAGCAATCTGCGCCTTATCGTAAGTTATCCAGTCAATAATATCTTTTCTTAGTGGCTGTAAAGTCAGTACTTTCTGAAAATCGGCAATAGAGTTATTAAAAAGTGCAATACAAGCTACTTTTTCGTCTTTTTTCTTGGCTTTAAATGATTTAAAGATCGCATAATCTTTATAAGCTATACCACGGTTCTGAAACATCTGGGTATCTTCTTCCCCGCTAATTTCAATAGCTTTAGTAAAATCTTTGAGGGATGCCTGATAAAAGTTGTCGCGCATGGTACTTAACGATTCTTTCGGATCGTTGGCAATTTTTAGTCTGGCTATTCCACGATAATAATAAGCCGAAACTTCATTTGGTTTTACCACAAGTAAACGGCTGTAAGTATCAATACACTTTTCATACTCCCGGTTCTGGAAATACGAATACCCGAGCATCTGTAATACATTTGCATTATCAGGAGTCTTGGCACTGGCTTTTTCCAATTGTGCAGCGGCTGTTTTATAATCACCTTTCATCATCGCCTGCATGCTTCTTTCGTAGTTACCCTGTGCAAAACTGCCTGTTGATGAAAAAATAATAAGTGCTAAAATGGCCTGTTTAAAATAGTTCATGTATGATTAATAAGTTTAACAATTCTGACGCCTAATACAATATATAGGAGAAATTTTTTGCAATATAATCCTATTCTGATAATTTAAAAGTTTTAATTTCTTTTGTTCAGACACAAAGCCCCCAAACATTAGCTTAAACGCAAAAAAATACTTTATATGATATTAAGGGAAATATTTAAATTGCCCTGCCTTTTTAACATAACATTAATATAATTTTTACTTTGGCACAAGAGTTGAAATTGTTAACTTAATATAAAAATTAAACAAAGTGAATACGATCGAACTGCCAGTTTGTCGTTAGCGGAAAATGTGATAATGAGTAAACAAGATATATTTGATTTCCATACAGCTATGCCAATAATCAATGAAGATACAGAGTTTTTTCCCTTAATGTCTCAACAAGACGAAGAGGAAATGAACAATGAGGAAACGCCTGAGACGTTGGCCATATTGCCTTTGCGAAACACCGTTTTATTTCCGGGTGTAGTTATTCCGATTACAGTTGGAAGAGATAAATCGATTAAATTAATTAAAGAAGCTTACAAGGGAAATAAAATCATTGGAGTAGTTTCTCAAAAAGACGTATCGATAGAAGATCCGACTTTTGAGCAGCTAAACACTGTTGGTACCGTTGCAAACATCATTAAATTGTTGCAAATGCCCGATGGTAATACTACCGTAATTATACAGGGTAAGCAACGTTTCAGCTTAATTGAAGAAGTCCAGAACGAACCCTACATTAAAGCTGTTGTTAAAAAATTCGAAGAGCAGAAACACAAAGCAGACAAGGAGTTCAAAACCCTTATTGCGTCTATACGTGAAATGTCAGCCCAGATTATCCAGCTTTCGCCAAATATTCCGAGTGAAGCCAGTATCGCGCTTAAAAACATCGAAAGCAATTCATTTTTGATCAATTTCATTTCGTCGAATATGAATGCCGAAATGGCCGATAAGCAGAAAATCCTGGAAATGGATAAATTGCAGGAAAGGGCGCAAAAAGTGATGGAGCTTTTAATGGTAGAACTACAGATGCTGGAATTGAGAAATCAGATCCAATCGAAAGTACGTACCGATTTAGATAAGCAACAACGAGATTATTTCTTAAATCAACAACTAAAAACCATCCAGGAAGAATTAGGTGGTAACTCAGCAGACCTGGAATTTGATGCTTTACAGGAAAAGGCCAAAAAGAAAAAATGGACAAAAGCTGTTGCGGCACATTTTGATAAAGAATTAGACAAACTAGGCAGAATGAATCCTGCCGCTCCCGATTATTCGGTACAGCTAAATTATTTAGAGCTCCTTTTAGATTTACCATGGAGTGAATTTACCAAAGATAATTTCGATCTGAAAAGAGCACAGCGTATCCTGGATAAAGATCACTTTGGTTTAGAAAAAGTGAAACAACGCATTATCGAATACCTTGCTGTACTTAAGCTAAAACAAAATATGAAGGCCCCTATCTTGTGCCTGGTTGGGCCTCCGGGAGTAGGTAAAACTTCCTTGGGAAAATCGATAGCAAAAGCATTAGGCCGTAAATATGTGCGTATGGCTTTGGGTGGTATCCGTGACGAGGCCGAAATACGCGGTCACCGTAAAACCTATATTGGCGCGATGCCGGGCCGTATTATTTCTTCGATCAAAAAGGCAGGCGCCGATAACCCGGTTTTTGTACTAGATGAGATCGATAAAGTAGGAACCGACCACCGTGGTGATCCATCATCGGCCTTACTGGAGGTTTTAGACCCGGAACAAAATAATGCATTCTACGATCATTATGTAGAAATGGATTACGATTTATCGAACATTCTTTTCATTGCTACTGCGAACTCTTTAAGCACCATACAACCTGCCTTATTAGATCGCATGGAGATTATCGAAGTAAACGGTTACACCATTGAAGAGAAAATCGAAATCGCCAAAAAATATCTGTTGCCAAAACAGAAAGAAAACCATGGCTTGCAAACCAAGGATATTACCTTGAAACCAGCCTTGATTGAAAAAGTGATTGAAGATTATACCAGAGAATCGGGTGTGCGTGGTTTAGAGAAGAAAATAGGTTCGCTGGTTCGTGGTGTGGCTACCAAAATTGCCATGGAAGAAACTTACGATGCAAACTTAAATCCCGAAGATGTAGAGCGTATTTTAGGCGCACCAATTTACGACAAGGATCTATATGAAGGCAATGAGGTAGCTGGTGTGGTTACCGGCCTGGCCTGGACAAGTGTCGGTGGCGATATTTTATTTATTGAATCGAGTTTAAGTCCCGGAAAAGGCAAACTAACCTTAACCGGTAACCTGGGCGATGTAATGAAAGAATCGGCTGTAATTGCGCTGGCTTATTTACGTGCACATGCCGCTGAGTTTGGCATTGAATATACCTTGTTTGATAATTGGGATGTACACGTGCACGTTCCGGCGGGCGCTACACCTAAAGATGGCCCTTCGGCTGGCGTAACAATGCTTACTGCATTAACTTCGGCCTTTACCCAACGTAAAGTTAAACAGCACCTGGCCATGACCGGTGAAATTACCTTACGTGGAAAAGTGCTTCCTGTGGGTGGCATTAAAGAAAAAATTCTGGCGGCAAAAAGAGCTAACATTAAAGAAATTATCCTTTGCAAAAGCAACCGCAAAGATATTTTAGAGATTAAAGAAAGCTATATTAAAGACCTAAAATTCCATTACGTAAGCGAAATGAGCGAAGTAATTGAATTAGCACTTACTCAGAACAAGGTTAAAAAACCATTGGATTTAAGCGTTAAAATTGCCCCGATTGTAAACTAATTTATAATCTTTTGACAGAGAACGATTAAAAATCCAATTACAATAAATACTTTTATAGTCCCGGTAATTATCGGGACTTTTTTATGAAATCACTTTTAGCTGCTATAGTTTTTTGTTTGGTTGTATCAACCGGTTTTGCGCAATCTTTTAAAAATGAATTTGGTTTTAAAACCGAAAATGATGCTTATCTCGCCACTTTAAACGACCGTTATTATACCAACGGATTATTTATCTATTTCCGCAGGGCGTTGAATACCGAAAAGCTATCCGATAAGATCGAAAAGAAGACATACGAAATTTCTGCTGGCCAGAAAATGTACACGCCTTACTGGGGCCAAGTACCAAATAAAGAAGATCAGGACAGGCCATTTGCCGGTTATTTATATGCAGGTGCAGCTTACTCGGTATTTTACAAAAACGAAAGTGTGCTGAAAACAAGCGTAGAACTGGGAACAGTTGGTCCAAACTCCCTGGCTCAGGATGCACAGCGTTTTTTGCATAAAACAGTTGGTTTTTATACACCGGCTGGCTGGGACTATCAAATTAAAAATGAAGTAGCCGTAAATTTAGCAGCAAACTATAGCAAACTCATTTTCAGACCTGAAGATCCAATTGCTGATATCAGTGCTCAGGGTTATGCCAATTTGGGTACTACTTTTTCGGGTTTAGGGGCATCAGTTTTATTCAGAGCTGGTAAAATCAATCAATTGTTCAACAGTGCTTACCACAATGCAGTAATTGGGAATTCAAAAACCAAAAGTCTAAACAACTCAGAGTTTTTCTTGTACGTAAAACCGCAACTCAATTTTGTAGCTTACGATGCGACCATTCAGGGTAGCCTTTTTAATAACAATAGTCCGTTAACATTTGGCGTTAAACCCATTGTTTTCGAACAGCAGTTTGGAGTCAACTACAGTTCAAGAAGATTTACGGCAGATTTCAATATTATTTTCAAAACCAAAGAGGTTAAAAGTGTAGCCAAGGCGCAAAATTATGGGGGGCTAAGCTTGTATTACAGGTTTGGAAAGATATAGCAGGTTAAGGGCTTGAATGCTATATTTTTGATTGTCGGTAATTTGCTTCCACAGCGATAGCTTTAAAAATCAAACATTTTCCTGTTTTTCTTTTTTTCAGCAATAACTGCCTTATTTTTCAACCTTTTTTCGATAACACCTTTTGGAATTTTGGTTGGCTTTCTTTTTTTCTGAACGACAAACGCTTTTTTTAACAGATCGATCAGTTTAGAGATAGTTTTTTCTTTATTGAGCAGCTGGCTCCTATCTTCCTGGCTAACGATATGCAGTAAGCCTTCTGTATCTAAGCGGTTTTGCAGCTTTACCTTTAATAGTATTTTCTCTTCATCAGTAAAATACTCAAAGGTTTCGATATCAAAAACCAGTTCAACCTTACTCGAAACCTTATTTACGTTCTGCCCGCCTTTGCCTCCGCTCCGTGAGGTTTTAAAAATGGCTGATCGTAAAATTTCTTCTCTGCTGGGTAACATGCGGCAAAAGTATAAAGAATATCGATTTAAAAAAAGTTAGCAAAGCCATTGGCTTTTTTTACCTTTGTAGCAGAATGAAGAAAAACTTGGTTATAGCTATTGATGGCTATTCATCTTGCGGAAAAAGTACCCTGGCAAAGGCATTGGCTAAAAAATTAGGTTTCATTTACGTAGATAGCGGAGCAATGTACCGTGCCGTTACGCTGTATTTTCTGCGGAACCACATTGATGTTACCGATGATGCTAAAGTTGAAGATGCTTTACAGCACATTGAGTTAAATTTTCATTCACGTGATTACGAATCACATATTACCCTAAATGGCGAAGAAGTTTCTGATGAAATCCGTTTAATGCCAGTTTCAGAAAATGTAAGCGAAGTTTCTGCACACCGGATTGTACGCCATGAAATGGTAAAACAACAACAACGTATGGGCAGATCGAAAAGCATTGTAATGGACGGTCGCGATATTGGAACCACCGTTTTTCCACATGCACCGGTAAAATTCTTCATGACTGCTGATCCAAAAATCAGGGCCGAGCGCCGCTTTAAAGAGCTGGAGAGCAAAGGCAATAATCAAACCACTTTGGAAGAAGTTTTTGAGAACCTGGCCCACCGAGATTATGCCGATACCACCCGCAAAGAAAGCCCGCTGGTTAGAGCAGATGACGCCATCATTTTAGATAATACTGATTTGACCCAGGAAGAACAACTTACTTTTGCCCTTGATCACGTACAGCCTTTTTTGGTACAGTAGGGTCATTGGTTAGCATGGCGTAAATATCTCCGTTTTAATCTGTGCATTCTGGCAGGATTAGTTGATTAGCCGTTAGTTCATTAATGCGTTCGCCTTTGGGAAAAAATTTCATATTTTTAGCGTCTAACCCAAATGCAAATATGAAATTAAGATCAATGTGCCTTACGGCATTATTTTTAGTTACCACAACGTTATGCGTCAATGCCCAAAAAGGCTGGATTAACCTTTTCAACGGAAAGGATTTAAAAGACTGGAACGTTAAAATTTCCAAGCACGATTACAAAGAAAATTATGCCAATACTTTCCGTGTTGAAGATGGTTTAATGAAAGTAAATTATGATGGCTACAAAGAATTTGACGACCAATATGGCCACATCTTTTACAAAAAACCTTTTTCGGCCTATCTTTTAAAAGTTACCTACCGCTTTGTTGGCGATCAGGTTAAAGGTGGTCCGGGATGGGCATTCAGAAACAGCGGCGCTATGCTGCACTGCCAGGACCCGGCTACCATGTTAAAAAACCAGGATTTCCCGATATCTATTGAAGGACAAATCTTAGGAGGAGATGGCGAACATGAACGCCACACCAGCAATGTTTGTACTCCAGGTACCTTAATTAACTACAATGGTAAATTATTTACACCTCATTGTTTAGATTCTAAATCGAAAACCTATGCGGGTGACCAATGGGTAACCGCCGAGTTTTTAGTTTTAGGTGATTCGGTGATTAAACACATTATCGGTGGCGAAGTAGTTTTAGAATACACCAAACCACAAATTGGTGGTGGCAGCGTTTCTAATTTCGATCCGAAGGTTAAGGTTGATGGCAAACCATTAACTGCAGGTTACATTTCTTTGCAAAGCGAGAGTCACCCCATTCACTTTAAATCTGTACAGCTTTACAACCTTGAACCTTATATGAAAGACAAGGCAAAACTGGATAAAGTACTTGCAAAAATTTTAAAAGAGTAAACCATATTGGCAGCTGTTTGTTAAATGAGGGAATAATTTTTCACCTAAATTAATACAATGCTCAAAACCCGTTTAATCAAACATTTTGCCCTTTTATTTTTTCTTTTCCTGACCAACTTTGTTTTTGCACAAACTGCATATCAGGTAAAAGATATTCCGGATCCAAAAAAGAATGGTGGTGGCTATGTTAGCGACCCCGATAATATTTTAGGCAGTGGTACCGTTGCTTCATTAAACAGTACCATTGCCGATTTTGAAAACAAGACCAATGTTCAGGTTGCAGTGGTTATTGTTAACGACTTCGACCACAACAAAGAAGATTTCGACTTTGCTTATGAATTGTTTCAATACTGGGGCATTGGGCAAAAAACAAGTCATAATGGCCTCCTCTTATTTATTGCGAAAGACCGCCGTAAGTACCGCTTTATAACCAGTACAGGAACCGAAGGTATTTTACCTGACGTTACACTTAAACACATTGCCCAAAATAACCTGGTTCCTGCCTTTAAGGAAAATGATTTTAGCTCGGGTATTACCAATACCATTAATGCCATTGGTGAAATTATTCTAAACCCCAATAACAAACAGGAACTTAATCAGCTTTTTACAGACAGCGAAAGCAGTTCTACCCCTGGAAATTTTTGGCTGCCTTCTCTGATCATTATTCTTGCTTTTTTCGGGGTATTTAAAATTGTAAACAAGCAGGCCAAAACTGGCTTCAGCCTGAAAAGCTTTAACAAGCAAGAAAACAGCTACGATAAAAGCATAGCAAAAGGCTGTGCAGCTATATTCTTTTTTGTTTTCATTTCGGTATTTGTAGTGGTTTTCACTGATAGTTTTGAACTTTTCAGTAAAATTAAGCTTGCGCACATACCCTATATCCTTTTTGGTATTTTAGCCATTGCCCTTTTCTTCAGATACCTGTTTTATATTGCTACCATACGCAAAGCGCATCAGGACGATGAGAACTTTTTTGATGCGGTTGTGGCTTTTCACAAAAAAAACTGGTGGTTAATCTTTTTTTCTCCGATTATCCTGATTGCAATGATGGTACATCTGATGAAACGTGTAAAAACCATCAGGCGTTTTAAACCCGTTTTAGATAGTCAAAATATAGCAATGGTGCGTGTTGATCGCGACATTAACATTTAAGGAGAACCTTATTTAACTAAAGGACAGCGTAAGGAAGAGCTAATCCAGGCTTACGATTATGATATTTGGAAAAGTACCGACCATAAAGAGCACCTCATTAAAGCCTGGCCGGCCGAAGCCTACAACAATTACACCGAATGCCCTTCCTGTGGTTTCAGGACTTATAAGCTAAACAAAAAAGTAACGGTTAAGGCAGCGACCTACAGTCACGAAGGACAGGCCAAACTGATAAATGAATGCAGCTTTTGCAAGCGCGAAGAATTTATAAAATGGATTACCCTGGCCATGCTCGTTGAATCGAGTTCATCTTCAGGTTCTTCTTCTGGTAGCAGCAGTTCTTCCTCATCGAGCAGCAGCTGGGGCGGTGGCAGCAGCAGTGGCGGCGGTACGGGGGGCAGCTGGTAAAAGGATTTTATTTTACAGATTCTTTTAACCTCCTAATTAAAAGTATTTTCTAATTTTGGGGTAGTTAGCACGATGTTTGCTCTTAGTGTCGTGCAATAAATTATTAAACAGCATTGCGCAAGCCCATACCTATGACCAGAACCTTATTCCTGTTTTTTGCCCTTTTTATCCTCTCACTAACGGTTAATGCACAAGATATGTATCGCGTTACCGCAGATAAATTACGTGTCAGAGAAACAAAAGATTCAAAAAGCAGGGTAATTGGCAATATTGCGCATAATGAAAAAGTTGCAGTTTTAGATGCCAGCGATGCCAAATTTTACAAGGTAAAACTAAAAAACGGCGAAGGTTGGGTAAGTAAGGATTTTCTGGAAAAAATTGCATCTGCAACAAAACCCAATACTCCTGCAGTCACTACCACAGCACCCAATGCACCAACCCAAAGTGCACAAGCAAGTGAAGATTTGTACCGGGTAACAGCAGATGATTTGCGGGTCCGCGAAAAGGCAGATACCAAAAGCAAAATAGTAGGCTACCTGCCTAAAAATGAAAACGTGGCTGTTATCGATTCATCGAATACAACTTTCTTTAAAATTAAGGTAACCAATGGAGAAGGTTGGGTAAGTAAGGAATTTTTGGTGCGGATTTCACCGGTAAAGCCTCCGGTACAAAAAACTACCATTGCAGCATCGGTACCACAATCGAATAAAGATTATTCGGGCATTATTTTTATTGCTGTTGTAGCAGTAATTTTGTTTGCTATTTTGTATTTCTCACTTAAATATGCCAGTGGAAACAAATTCATTATTGGTTTCTCGGTAATTGTTATTTTAGTAGTGGGCTATTTTTGCTACATCACTTTTGTAGCCGAAAAAGTGGTTACGGGCACATTTGCCAGTGGTGAAGACATCCAGTACAAATCTTTTAACTTCAAATCGAAAGATTCGGTTACAGTTAGCGATGCATACAACGATTCTATATTTACCTCTAAATATGTGATTGATGGCGATATGATTAAACTGTACGACCAGCAAAACACCATTATGCTATTGATCAGAGATGAGCAAACCTTAATTGGTGAAGGTTTTACGAGGGGAACGTTTACGAAAAAATAAATCTACAACCATAACGGCTTAATAGAAAATATTGGCGTTGAAGGAATTTGATATACAAGCTCTTGTTTTTAAATCCAATAGCGTAATATAGTCCGCAGTCTGACATTTCATAGGGCAAAGACTATAAGCTATAGCGGGACTACTTTTATTGAGTAATCGCTGCACGTTCATTTTCAAATTGTTAGTTCATAAGTACCAAATTAAAACAGGCATGTGCTGAAAAACAAGACATCAATACAAATAACCACCCCCGCCTTTCAGGCACCCTCCAGCAGAGGGAAATTATAAAGCGCTAAAAATCAGCCATATTTATTAAAAAAAACTTTTCCATAATTAAAAAAAGTATTACCTTTGCAGTCCCTAAATAGGGAAAAAAGGAGACAATTAATTAATGGCTAAAAAACAAGTAGCAGAAAAAGAATTAGCAGCTAAAACGGCTGAGCTTCAGGGAGAAGGCGGACGCCTGACTGAAAAAGAAACGATTGAATCAGAAGCTGATTCAGTTTCGATCGAATCGATCAAATCATCATTAGCAACACCAAGCGAAGATTTCGACTGGGATGCAGATG
>Ga0308157_10004625_pt1 | contig 18077 bp, 14 predicted proteins | sample PhyBR1_FD_201035 | JGI IMG/M metagenome (GOLD analysis project Ga0308157, IMG submission 201035) | Phyllosphere microbial communities from UC Gill Tract Community Farm, Albany, California, United States - DLSLB.R1 | ecosystem: Host-associated > Plants > Phyllosphere > Unclassified | place: USA...
ATCAATTTCTGGCAATAACAATGGCAGCTCTTCCTCTTTCAATAAGTAAGGCAAACCATCTTTAAAATATACTGGAATTGGTTCGCCCCAATAACGCTGGCGACCAAAAATAGCATCACGCTGACGGAAATTCACTTTTGCTTTTCCAACACCTTGGTCCTCCAACCATTGGTTTAAGAAAGCAACTGCTTCTTTGTATTCCATTCCGTTAATGAAACCCGAATTGATGTATTTACCTTCTTTGGTGGGGTCTGCCTGTACATCAATATCCTTCTGACCATCCAGAATTTGGATAATCGGCAAGTTGAAATGCGTTGCAAACAACCAATCGCGTTGGTCGCCACTTGGCACGCCCATTACCGCACCTGTACCGTAACCTGCCAACACGTAATCGGCAATCCATAGTTGTACACGTTCGCCACTTACCGGATTAACCACATAAGTTCCCGTGAAAGCACCAGAAACAGTTTTAGCATCCGCCATGCGGTCTAATTCCGATTTCTTCTTCGTTTGTAAAATATAATTTTCGATATCAGCTTTTTGCTCGGGCGTAGTTAATTGCGCTACCCATTCGTGCTCTGGAGCTAGTACCAAATAGGAAACACCAAAAATGGTATCTACACGTGTGGTGAAAACTTCAATTTGTTTATCGCTGTTTTCTACTTTAAACTTTACCGACGCTCCAACGCTCTTACCAATCCAGTTTCGTTGCATTTCTTTCATCGGTTCTGGCCAATCAATAGTGTCCAAACCTTGCAAAAGTCTGTCGGCATAAGCAGTAATTCTCATACTCCACTGCATCATTTTCTTTTGCTCTACGGGGAAACCACCACGCTCAGAAAATCCGTCTTTTACTTCATCATTAGCTAAAACCGTACCCAAAGCTGGGCACCAGTTTACGGTACTTTCCTTTAAATACGTTAAGCGATATTTTAATAACTCTACTTGCTTTTCCTCTTCGCTAAAAGCAGCCCAATCGGTTGGCAAGAAGTTTCTAGTATCGTCGTCACAAGCTGCTTTTACATCGGCGCTGCCTGCTTCATTAAATTTATGAATTAGGGTGGATATCGGCTCTGCCTTATCTGTTTCTAGGTTATACCAAGAGTTGAATAGCTGCATAAAAATCCACTGCGTCCATTTGTAATAAGCTGGATCACTGGTACGCACTTCACGGCTCCAATCGAAAGAAAAACCAATTTGATCTAACTGGCGACGGTAAGTCGCAATATTAGTTTCGGTGGTTACTGCCGGATGCTGACCTGTTTGAATAGCATATTGTTCTGCAGGCAAACCAAAAGAATCGTAACCCATTGGATGCAAAACGTTAAAGCCTTTTAAACGTTTGTATCTCGAAAAAATATCTGAAGCGATATAACCCAGTGGATGACCAACGTGCAAACCTGCTCCCGATGGATAAGGAAACATGTCTAATACATAATATTTCGGCTTGTCTGAATTGGCTTCGGCTTTAAACGACTGATTTTCTGCCCAGTACTTTTGCCACTTCTGCTCTATGGCTGCAAATTGATAATCCATTGATATGCTGTTTGTAAATTACGCTCTTTTTGCCGCAAAGGTAAGGAAAATAGGCAGATTTTGGATGAGTGAATTTTGAATGACTAAATGAGAGAATGATTAAATACGTTAAAGCAAATTTCTACACTATTCAACATTAGCGGGAAAGAAAATAATCAAGAACCGAACTCCAATATCAATCCGTAATATCATCGCACATGCGAACTTCTCCTTAAATCCATGGAAACATCAGCGGAAATCTGCAAGAAAGAAATAACCGAGAGCTAAATTATCAAACACACTATATTTTCCGCCACTTCAAACTTCTCGACTTTTCAACCATTGACTTCCCAACTAACCGTTAAAGAATGTTAAAGTATATTGACCTAAACCACAATTTTATCAACTTTAGTAATTAGCAATATCAAACAATAGTGCAATTAAGCACTCATTAAATTTATTTTTAGGTTATCTTTCCTTATTTTCGCAGAAACAATTAAGTACACATGGAAGAATTCGAAGTAAGTCAGGCTGCTAAAAAAACCAAAACTGTATACGTATCTACTATTTTTAGTATTGCGCTGGTATTGTTGATGTTAGGCATGCTTGGTTTAATTTTAGTACACGCCAAAAACTTATCTAACTACGTTAAAGAAAACATTGTTCTAAACATTATTGTAGACGAAGGTGCGAAGGAAACCGAAGTACTTGCCTTTAAAAAGAGTTTAGACAACAATATCGCTGTTAAGCAAACGCAATATGTAAACAAAGAAGTTGCGCAACATAACCTTACTAAAGATCTGGGAGAAGATTTTGTAAACTTCCTAGGCTACAACCCTTTACTTTCTACTATTGATGTTTATTTGAAGGCAGATTATGCCAACAACCAAAACATTGATGCACTGAGAAAAAGTATTGAGAAAAACCCAATTGTTAAAGAGGTAGTTTACCAAAGCTCGCTAATTGACATGGTGAACAAAAACATTAATACCATTAGCTTAATTGTTTTAGGTTTTGCTGGTATTTTGTTAGTAATAGCTATTGCTTTAATTAACAACACCATCCGTTTGGCTATTTTCTCGCAGCGTTTCTTAATTAAGAGTATGCAGTTAGTAGGTGCAACCAAAAACTTCATTAGACAACCTTTTATTTTAGTGGCTGCTTTACACGGTATTATCGCCTCGTTTATCGCCATTATCATCCTTTTAGGATTATTATATTACGCACAACAAGAACTACCCGAAATTATCATTTTAAGAAATTTTAGTGAGTTTGGTTTAGTTTTCATTAGTTTGGTAATAGTTGGCATTTTCATAACCGCTATTAGCACTTGGTTTGCGGTAAGCAAATATTTACGTTTAAAAATTTACGACCTGTACAGATAATGACAGATAAAAAGATAACTTCTGCAACGCAGAAACAAAAAGAAGAATTGGTATTCAACAAGAAAAATTATCAGTTGTTAATCATCAGCATTGTTATTGTTGTGGTTGGTTTTATTTTGATGATGGGTGCCGACGGCGATATTTACGACACAAGAAGAACACTTATTGCGCCAATGGTTGTTCTATTTGGCTTTGCTTTCGGCGTTTACGCGGTGCTTAAAAAATAAGAATCGTTCGAAAATATTGGCATTTGCCGACAAATCGTAAATCTACAATCGTAATTTTAGATAATGAACTATCTACAAGCAATCATCCTTGCAATTATTGAAGGGTTGACTGAGTTTTTACCCGTATCTTCTACAGGTCACATGATTATTGGAACGGCTTTGATGAATATGGAGCCTACCCCGTTTGTCAAACTTTTCACCATAGTTATTCAATTAGGCACTATCTTATCGGTGTTAGTATTGTATTTCAAGCGTTTTTTCAGATCACTCGATTTTTACTATAAACTTGTGGTAGCAGCTATACCCGCTTCTATTCTTGGTATTTTGTTAAACGATTTTATAGACTCGTTATTGGAAAGCCCATTGATGGTTGCTGTAATGTTAGTCATTGGAGGAGTAATCCTTCTTTTTGTTGACAAATGGTTTAATAAACCAACTGTTGATAATTCGGACGACATTACCTACAAACAATCTTTTATTATTGGCCTTTATCAATGCTTGGCTTTAATTCCTGGCACATCTCGGTCTGCAAGTACTATTGTTGGTGCAATGACGCAAAAGCTTACACGTAAGGCAGCTGCCGAATTTTCTTTCTTTTTGGCAATACCAATGATGTTGGGTGCTTCGGTTATAAAACTTTATAAGTTTGTAAAAGAAGGACACACCTTTTCGGGAGATGAAATTAATCTCCTGATTATTGGTAACGTAGTTGGTTTTATTGTGGCTATTGTCGCTATCAAAACGTTCATCAATATTCTTACCAAACACGGCTTTAAAGCATTTGGATGGTACCGCATTGTTGTGGGGTTAATTATCTTAGCTTTATTACTTTCTGGCCACGAATTATCAATCATTTAATCTGTAACTTTGCGGCCTATTAAAATAACCGTATTGCAAGAGAACATCACCTTTCCAGATTTCGATTTTGCCGCTGGCGAAATGCTCTTAATCAACAAACCTTACCAATGGACATCATTTGATGTGGTAGGCAAAATCCGTAATTCATTAAAGCCGCACAAGCTAAAAGTTGGTCATGCGGGAACCTTAGATCCTTTAGCAACTGGACTATTAATCATTTGTACAGGAAAACTGACTAAACAGATTGACACTTTTCAGGCGCAAGAAAAAGAATACACAGGCACTTTGGTTTTGGGCGCTACTACGCCATCTTATGACATGGAAACCGAAGTGGATTCGACTTTCGACATTACTCAGATTACCGAAGCGCAGATTTACGCTGCAACCGAGCAGTTTACAGGAGACATCAGTCAATATCCGCCAGCGCATTCTGCAGTAAAAGTAAACGGCGAACGTTTGTATGTTAAGGCTCGTTTGGGAGAAGAAGTAGAACTGAAAAAACGTTTTGTTACCGTAAGCGAGTTTGAAATTACTCGAATTGCACTACCAGAAGTAGATTTTAGAATAGTTTGCAGCAAAGGCACTTACATTCGCTCTCTAGTTTCCGACTTTGGGAAAGCGCTAAGCAATGGTGCCTATCTCTCTAAATTAACGCGTACTAGAAGTGGCGATTTTTTATTGAGCAATGCATTTGAGCTCAAAGATTTCATTGCTTATCTTCGTACTAAAAGAGAAGAAACTAAAGCAAACACTGAAACTCAACCGTAAACAATGCAAAAGGCAAACAAAACAGATGGCAAACGCATGGCTAGAGAAATACTATTCATGTGTATGGGTGTAATTTCGGCATGTTTTGGACTAAAGAGTTTCCTTTTACCCGAACATTTTATTGATGGTGGCGTAACTGGTATTTCGCTACTGGTTAGCACTTTAACTGGCTGGAATTTATCTTACCTCATTATCGTCATCAATATTCCGTTTATCATTTTAGGTTACAAGCAAATAGGGAGGGTTTTTGCACTTAAAACAGCTATTGCAATTACTGCGCTGTCTTTAGCTCTGGTTTTTATTCCCTTTCAACCTATTACCCATGAAAAAGTTTTAGTAGCCTTTTTTGGTGGTTTTTTCTTAGGCGGAGGTATTGGTTTAGCCATGCGTGGTGGCTGTGTAATTGATGGCACAGAAGTATTGGCTCTTTACATTAGTAGAAAAAGCCAACTCACAGTGGGTAACATTATTTTCATGCTTAACATTATCATCTTCTTATTTGCAGCTTATTTCATCAATATAGACACCGCCTTGTATGCCATTTTAACTTATTTATCGGCCACCAATACCATCGATTTTATTGTAAACCGATTAGAAGCGTATACCGGTGTAACTATTATTTCCGAAGAAAACGAAACGATTAAATTGTTCATCATTAACGACATGAAACGTGGTGTAACCATTTATAAAGGCGAAGGTGGATATTTGCAGAAAAAAGACATCGACATCATTTACACCGTAGTTACTAAGCTTGAATTAAGTAAACTACAAGATAGAATAAACGAAATTGACCCAAATGCGTTTGTTGTACAACAACAAATTGCAGACTTGAAAGGTGGCGTAGTAAAGCGCCAGGCTTTCCATTAAGATTTAGGCTGATAGAAAATAAACCACATAGACGCCTAGAATATTTTGTGTTCTTAATAAGAAGATTTTAAATAGTAAGATAAAGGTTTTGAAACATCGTTTTGTGTAACTATCAAAATGCCTTTTGGCACTTGAAAGAATACTTTTATTGTTTAAGAAAACCTATGTGGCTAGATAAATTAATTAAGATTAATAGTTTTGAAAATATATAATCAACTTTCTGAGTTTAATAAATTAGCTAATGCCGTGGTTACCATTGGCACGTTTGACGGCGTACACTTTGGGCATCAAAAAATTATTAAAAGGTTGTGCGAAATGGCAAAATCTTCTGGTGGCGAAAGCGTGTTGCTAACTTTTTTTCCGCACCCGCGGATGATCATCGATCCAGAAAACCAGGAGTTGAAGATGATCAATACTATCGATGAAAAAGCGCAAATATTAGCGAGTTTAGGCGTAGACCATCTAATTATTACACCTTTTACGAGAGATTTCTCCAACCTTAGCGCAACAGATTATATCAAAAACATTTTGGTTGACACTATTGGCACTAAAAAGATCATTATCGGTTATGACCACCGTTTTGGTAAAGATAGATTAGGAAACATCCAAACTTTGGCAGAAAATGCAACGCATTACGGTTACCAAGTAGAGGAAATACCCGAACAAGATATTAACGATGTTGCCGTAAGTTCGACAAAGATTAGAAAAGCCTTATTAGATGGCGACGTAGCATTGGCAAACGAATATTTGGGCTATTCGTTTTCTATTTACGGCCCTGTAATTAAAGGCGATAAAATTGGCAGAACCATTGGCTTCCCAACTGCAAACATCTTTGTAGCCGAAACCTACAAGCTTATCCCAGGCGATGGCATTTACGCCGTTACCGTAGAAATGGATCTTGAAGTGGAAAGCAAAGGCGCCGACCTCACTACAAATTCAACTTTCAAATCTCAACCTTCAACTTTTAGAGGAATGGCCTATATTGGCCAAAGGCCAACCATTAATGGAATGACACGTAATATTGAAGTGAATATTTTCGATTTTGATAAAGAGATTTACGGACAAAATATAAAAATGAATTTCTTGGCCTTTTTAAGACACGATGTAAAATTTACCGGCTTAGAAGCTTTAAAAATTCAACTCCAACAGGATAAAGAAGATACTTTAGCTTTTTTTGAAGGAAAATAACATTTTAGTGTCGTTTTACCTTTTCTAGCTAGGCTTAAGGCCGAAAAAACAATATTTTTTAGTATTTTGTGGGTGCCGTGTATGCGAAAAAATGTATAACATAGCGTGCTCACAATATATTTAGCTAGATGACACACTTACCTGTACTTATTGCAGATTTAGGACTAATACTTGCCGCTGGCGGCATTACAACCATCATTTTTAAGAGAATTAAGCAACCTTTAGTTTTAGGTTATATTCTTGCGGGCCTTTTGGTAGGACCACATTTCAAATTCCTTCCTACTGTTTCTGATAATGCCAATATTACTATTTGGGCAGAGATTGGTGTAATTTTTCTTCTCTTCAGTTTAGGGTTAGAATTTAGTTTTAAAAAGCTGGTAAAAGTGGGCGGTTCATCTTCTATAACTGCTTTAGTGGAAATTATTGGCATGTCGCTGATTGGTTATTTTGTAGGTAACCTAATGGGTTGGAAAACCATGGATAGTATCTTTTTAGGCGCTGTACTTTCTGTTTCTTCAACCACTATCATTATAAGAGCTTTTGATGAACTCGGCGTAAAACATAAAAAGTTCGCAAACCTGGTTTTCGGTGCGCTAATCGTAGAAGATTTAGCAGCCATTTTAATTATGGTACTGTTAACCACAGTAGCAGTAAGTCAGCAATTTGCAGGTGCAGAAATGTTGATTTCTATTCTAAAGCTTAGTTTTTTCCTTATTCTTTGGTTTTTAGGAGGTATTTTCATCATCCCTACTTTCTTAAAGCTCACTAAAAAGCTAATGAACGATGAAACGCTACTGGTAGTATCATTGGCTTTGTGTTTAGTAATGGTAATTTTAGCAGTTAAAGTTGGTTTTTCTCCGGCTTTGGGAGCTTTTATTATGGGATCCATTTTGGCTGAGACTACACAGGCAGAAAAAATTGAGCACCTTACCAAATCCGTAAAAGACTTATTTGGCGCTATCTTCTTTGTATCTGTAGGGATGCTAATCGACCCAAATATCCTTTTAGAATATTGGAAACCAATTTTAATCATCACAGCAGTAACCATTGTAGGAAAATTATTAACTACCGGTGGCGGCGCACTATTGTCTGGCCAACCACTTAAAACTTCAGTCCAAACCGGATTAAGTTTAACACAAATTGGCGAGTTCTCTTTTATTATTGCCACGCTTGGCCTAAGTTTAAAGGTAACCAGTAGTTTCCTTTATCCAATTACAGTTGCTGTTTCCGCAATCACAACATTTACCACGCCCTATCTCATCAAATACTCCGAAAACTTTCATGGCGTGCTAGTCAAAATTTTGCCTAACAGGTGGGTAGAAGGCATTAGCCGTTACAGTTCAAGTACTGAAGGCATTACCACATTAAGCGATTGGAAAGTATTGCTAAGGGCATATATCATTAACACCATTACTCACTCGGTTATTATTATTGCTGTTGTAGTGCTTGCCTCTAGATCGTTACAGCCATTTATTGCAAATCATATCACTAACGGCACAAATGGAGCAATTATCAGCGTTATCATATCTATCCTAATCATGTCACCGTTTTTGTGGGCATTATCTATCAAACGAATTGAAAAAGTAGCCTATGCACATTTATGGTTGAATAAAAAATATACCCGGGGTCCACTAATTGCCATAGAAGTATTTAGAATTGCACTCGGAATATTCTTTGTAGGCTTTTTAATGTACGAATTTTTCGACACCTGGATTGCAGCAGGTATAGCCTTAGCACTCATCATATTAGTGATGGTAATCTTTTCTAGAAAGTTACAAAGTTTTTATGAGCGCATGGAAAATAGGTTTTTTTACAACCTTAACGCAAGAGAGACTGCTAAAAAGCAACCAGAAATTTTACCTTGGGACACCCATTTGTTGGAGTTAACGGTGGCTCCAGAGTCTAGTTTGGTTGGCAAAACCTTGATAGATCTGGCCGTAAGAGAAAAATACGGGATTAATATTGCTATGATAGAGCGTGGGAAAATCATGATTCCTACCCCGAAGGCTGATGAGCGCTTGTATCCAAACGATAAAGTTTTGGTGATCGGAACTGATGATCAATTGGCTAGCGTGAAACATCTGTTTGAGGGAGACAATGTGGAGATTGATGAAGATGAAACCTTTCCAAAACAAGACATGGCACTTCAAAAAATTGTGATCAACAGTAAGTCGCCGGTATTTGGACAAACGATCCGAGAGTCGGGAATTCGGGAAAAAACACAGGGTTTAGTTGTGGGCATAGAACGTGATGGGCAACGTATTCTTAATCCAGATTCTAATATGATTTTTGAGAACGAAGATATTGTGTGGATTGTAGGGAACAACAAACGTATTCCAGAATTGTTGAAATAACGTGTCTTCTAAACGCTACCATCAGCTTAAAAAATGTGAGGTTCTGGGGACAACCCGTAGAATGTTCTTACATTTTTTTATAGGCTGAATTCCCTTAGTAATTTACATGACTTTCGTCAGAAAATAAATCTTCCATAAGCCTTATCTTTGAATAACAAAAATCAGTAGAATGCCACTTGCAGATATTAACACCTTAGAAGACATCCAACTCTTAGTAAATACTTTTTATTCCCGTGTGAGAGAAAACGAATTGTTGGGGCCTATTTTTAACGAAAAAATTGGTGATAAGTGGCCAGAACATTTAGAAAAGATGTACCGTTTTTGGCAAACCGTACTGTTAGAAGTTCACACGTATTCGGGAAGTCCATTTCCGCCCCATGCGAAATTACCAGTAAGCCAAGAACATTTTGACAATTGGTTAAAGTTATGGCATGGCACTATAGATGAGTTTTTTGCTGGAGAAAAAGCCGAAGATGCCAAATGGCGTGGCGATAGAATGGCTGAAATGTTCATGTACAAAATAGAGTATTACCGCAGCAATAATGCTACACCATTACTTTAATAGTTTGTAGTTCGCAATTCAGTTGGCATTTCTCACATCTTGATACTCGACACTAAATACTTAATACTAAAAGTATGAAATCTAAAGTAGCACAGCCTATCGCAGTTATCTGCACCTTTACTTGGATTGGCTTTGTTTGTGCCATAAGTTTTTTAGAAGCGTGGCTAAAGTTTAGGGCACCTGGCGTTACACTTCCCATTGGTTTAGGCATAGGCCGATTAGTTTTTGCAGCACTTAACAAAGTAGAATGGGTATTTGCAGTTGCAATTTTGATTAGCAACATTAGAACGGTTCGGAAAATTAGTATTAGTCCGTTTTATATCATTGCACTGCTGTTTTTGATGATACAAACGGCTTGGCTTTTGCCAGCTTTAGATGCAAGAGCTGAACTTTACATTACAGGAAAAACTGTGCCGCATTCTTATCTGCATTTTTACTACGTTATTGCCGAAGGCATCAAGATTATTGCGCTATTTATTTTCGGGACGAAATTATTTAAACCAGAAATAGCTAACTAGGTGTCGCAATGTCTTAGCGCTTCTTTGCGAGCCCTTGGCGTAACTTTGCGGTAAATGCCAAATATTTAAGCCGCTAAGAAAGCATTTTTTAAGACTGCAGTATTATAGCGAATGTGTTCTTAATTAAACCTGATGGAAGTGAAAATACTTTTTGTTTATCTCATCCTGAGCTTGTCGAAGGATTATTTGTTAGTTCGCAGACGCTTCGATAAACTCAGCGTGACAATGCATTGCGTTTAGCGCTAACAAAAAGATTGAAACGGACAGCAGGACTGAATTGCCGATGAAAAAGTAGAGTATTTTTTCAGATAAATATACTATCCTAAATAAATTACTACTTGTTTAACAACTAAATAAAGTGCTAAACAGTACAGAAAGATAGCAATACACTTATTAATTAATCGGCTGCTTAAGGCAAACTTCTCTTGAATATATCTTGCAAAGTATGCATAACCATACAACGCCAACAAAGAGCCAGTGCCAGATCCAAAACTAAAAATAACGAGCGATAAATAATCTGTTGTAATCCACTCATGTAGAATTACATAGTTACCAAAAAACAACCAAAATGGAATTTGCACTGGATTTAAAACACCTAAAACTACACCGTAAAGCACACTTCCCTTTCTGCTGTCTTCGCCTGCCTTTGGTTTAACTACTTTGTCTCTGTTTTTCCAAGCCAAGGTGCCCATTACACTTAAGAGCACGATCATAAAAACATCTACCAAAAAGCTCAGTTGAAAACTACCTACTTTAATTGCGTCAATATCTACATCGCTAGAAATCCAACGGGCAAAGCGCATCATTCCAAAGGTAAAAAACACCTCTACGCAAGAAAATGCCAAGATAAAGCTCCACGCTTGGCGCATTCCCCTGTTAATAGTTAACTGGGCAAGCGTAAGGTTAATATTTCCTGGCGGGATATAACCCATAGCATTTAGAGCAACGCCAATTAAGAATGTGAGTACGAGCATATTTGGTTTAGTGGTGTCTGGTTTTTTAGTTATTTGGTTTGCTGGATTGTTGAAATGTTAATAGCTCAATTCGACAAATGTGTTTTTAAATATTGTCCGGTGTAAGATTCTGCAACATTCTGTAAATCTTCAGGTTTACCCTCAAAAACTAAGTTTCCTCCTTTGTCACCACCTTCTGGACCAATATCAATCACCCAATCTGCACACTTAATCATATCCATGTTATGCTCAATAACAATTACAGTGCTCCCTTGTTCTATTAAAGTGTTTAGTGCTTTCAATAATTTTTTTATGTCATGAAAATGAAGGCCAGTTGTAGGTTCATCGAATATAAAAACCGCCTTTTGTGCATTATTTCCTTTAATTAAGAATGAAGCCAGTTTTATCCTTTGTGCCTCGCCGCCAGACAAAGTATTAGAAGACTGCCCTAAATGTACGTAACCCAAGCCAACATCAACCAGTGGCTGTAGTTTGGCCATAATTTTAGGCTCTTTCGCAAAAAATTCCACCGCTTGGTCTATGGTCATATCTAAAATATCAGACACGTTTTTGTCCTGATAAGTTACATCTAACACCTGTTGTTTAAAACGTTTGCTCCCACATGCTTCGCAAGGCAAATAAATATCTGCCATAAACTGCATTTCAATTTTTACTTCGCCCTCACCTTGGCAAACATCGCACCTACCGCCTTCTACGTTAAAAGAGAATGCAGCTGGCTTTAAACCCGCAGCTTTTGCCGCTGGTAATGCCGAAAACAATGCTCGCACATCGTCCCAAGCTTTTACATAGGTTACCGGATTAGAACGAGAAGACCTTCCTATTGGATTTTGATCAACCATTTCTACCTGATGTACCAAGTCTATATTACCAAAGATACCATCGTAAGATCCTGTCTGCTCACCAGCATAATTCCCTATTGCTTTCTGCAAAGCAGGATATAAAATACGTTTAATTAAGCTTGTTTTTCCAGAGCCAGAAACGCCGGTAACACATGTAAACACACCTAAAGGAAATTTAACGTTTACGTTTTTCAGGTTGTTTTCCCTAGCACCTTTAATAAGAATATGGTCTTTCCAGTTCCTACGCTTTTTAGGAATCTCAATACTTTCAAGCCCTGCTAAGTATCTTCCGGTTAAAGATTTCTTGTCTTTAATGATTTGCTCGTAAGTGCCGCTGAAGACTAAATTGCCACCTTGTGTGCCCGCCTCCGGACCAATGTCAATCAAATAATCTGCAGCTTTCATCATTTCCTCTTCGTGTTCTACTACCAGAACAGTATTTCCCACGTTTCGCAAAGATTCTAATACGCCAATTAACTTATTGGTATCTCTTGGATGCAAACCAATACTTGGCTCGTCTAACACATAAACAGAACCTACCAAGCTGCTTCCTAATGAAGTTGCCAAGTTAATACGCTGACTTTCGCCACCAGATAATGTATTTGATAAACGGTTTAAAGTTAAATACCCTAAACCTACGTTGTTTAAAAATAAAATACGACTGCTAATTTCCGCCAACAATCGCTTAGAAATTTTCTGCTCATTTTCAGTTAACACTAAGCCATCAAAAAATGGCAAAATGGTAGAAAGTGGCATTAATACCAATTCTAAAATAGATTTACCACCAACTTTTACATAAGAAGCGTCTTTACGTAAACGTGTTCCTTTACAATCTGGGCAAGTGGTTTTTCCGCGGTAACGCGATAACATTACACGATACTGGATTTTATAGGTTTGCTCTTCCAACTCTTTGAAAAAAGCATCTAAACCTCTAAAATATTTATTGCCAGTCCATAGCAACTGCTGCTGTTTTTCTGTTAAATCGCTGTACGGTCTGTGAATAGGAAAATCGAATTTATCAGCACTTTTAATGAATGCTTTTAACCAATCGCCCATTTTCTCGCCACGCCAAGGTGCAATGGCACTATCATAAACACTTTTACTTTTATCTGGAATAACTAAATCTTCATCTATGCCGATAATATTACCGTAACCTTCGCAACGCTTACAAGCGCCATAAGGATTATTAAAACTGAAGAAATTTGGCGTAGGTTCTTCAAATTTTAAATCATCTAACTCAAATCTGTCGCAAAAGAATGTCTGTTTCCCATCGTGTTCTACATAGCAATCACCTTTGCCTTCAAAAAAAGCAGTTTGCGCAGAGTCTGCCACCCTGCTCAAAGTTTCGTCATCATGGGCAACCACAATACGGTCAATCAGGATAAAAACTTTATCATCTGCTGCTAACTCTTTATCGTTGATAGACTCATCTTCTAAAATAGATTCAATTTTCTGAATAGCTCCTTTGTAAGAAACTCTCAAAAATCCTTTCTGTAGCAAAATAGAAAGTTCTTCTTTTAAAGTCCTTCCATTTTGAGGATACAAAGGGCAGAAAACAGTGACCACATCGTTTTCCGGCAAAGCCGATACAAAATCTACTACGGTACTAACCGTATCTTTTTTAACTTCATTGCCCGAAATAGGGGAAATTGTTCTACCAATTCTCGAATACAGCAACTTTAAGTAATCGTAAATTTCGGTAGAAGTTCCTACGGTAGAACGTGGGTTTGATGTAATTACTTTTTGCTCAATGGCAATCGCAGGGGCAATTCCCTTAATATAATCTACATCGGGTTTGTTCATTCGCCCCATAAATTGGCGGGCATAGGCCGATAAACTCTCTACATACCTACGCTGCCCCTCGGCATAAAGTGTGTCGAAAGCCAAAGAAGATTTTCCAGAGCCAGACATCCCCGTAATAACCACAAATTTGTTCTTTGGAATAGCTACGTCGACGTTTTTAAGGTTGTGTACCCTAGCGCCTTTAATGATAATATGTTGATGCGGATCTTTCTCTAATTCCTTGCTCATTATAACCTCTCAGATAATCTACAAAGATAGCTATAAAAGTCTTTTGTTCGATAATTCGTTGTTGGATATTCGCTGTTCGTTATTGATAAAAAACGAACGACTAACAAGCAACGAAGATAGTTGGTATAAAATTTGACAACAGTAAGCAGGTCGCACAATTGGCTTTAGACTAAGAAGTCGCTTTTTTATGGCGATATTATATTGAGTTTTGATTGTTTATTTCATGTTTTTACATTTTTTAACAATTTAATTCTTTGAATATCACAAAAAAGTGCTTCTTTTGAAATTATAACGCAACAACATTCACTACATACTAACATTAAATTAAAAGGAGAAAAGCTATAGATTAGAACTTTACGTGTTTATTATTTAATAAAGATGGGTTTAATCAGACACACTCCTATGAAGTTACAACAGGTTAGTGATCAGGATTTGGTGAAGTTTTATATTGGTGGCGACGAGAGCGTTATCGAGGAATTACTTCGCAGGCACAAATCTAAAATTTTCACTTCAATTTACTTATTGGTAAAAGATCAATATCTGGCAGAAGATATTTTTCAGGATGCCTTTATTAAAGTAATTAACACCCTGCGCTCTGGACGCTATAACGAAGAAGGTAAGTTTTTACCTTGGGTAATGCGTATTGCACACAACTTGGTGATTGATTATTTTAGAAAGGAAAAACGTACGCCGACCATTACAAGTGCAGATGGTACAGATGTGCTTAACCTTATTCAAATTCACGAAGAAAGTGCCGAAGAACGTATGCTAAGGGACCAAACGCATATCGATTTGCGTAAGATGATCCAGTTTTTGCCAGACGAACAGAAGGAAGTTTTAATTATGCGCCACTACGCCGATTTAAGCTTTAAAGAAATTGCAGAACTTACAGACGTGAGCATTAACACAGCATTAGGCCGTATGCGTTATGCGTTAAGCAACTTGCGTAAAATGATGAATGTAAAAGAGGTAAGCATCAGCAGAGGCTAAGCAACACGAATGTTACACTAGGCTTTTAACTGTAACAATGCGCTAAATGACGTTTTAAAGGACATTTAAACTTCTTTTAACAAGAATTTTTAAATAAACTTAATTTTAAAATAATAATAATAAAATAAAGGGCTTTTGCTTGCGTTTAAAATCTAAACAAATTCAAAGATTATAAATGCGTATGACAAAAACCTTTACTCAAACCAACTTTAAAAAGCTATCTAAATCAAATCCAGGCGATGAACCGTCTGATCAGGACTTCTATAAGACCATTAAACCTAAGTTAGATGAACTTTATAGAGAACCATCTGATGAAACGATAGCTAAGATATTAAAGTACGCCAGCAAAAAGCGTTAAAGAAAAGTCCCGATATAGTATCGGGACTTTTTAGTTTTTAGGACATATAACTCTTGCTTGACTTTTACTTTATTTAAAACAGCTACCTTTGCTTAGTGTAAATAAAACACTTAGTAAATGTTATTGGATAAAAAACTCATTCCCCTTACGCTCGGCGGTTTAGGTATAGGCATTACAGAATTTGTAATGATGGGGCTATTGCCCGATATTGCGAAAGACTTAGGTATTACAATTCCAGAAGCTGGACATTTAATTTCTGCTTATGCGCTAGGCGTAGTAATTGGCGCCCCAGTACTGGCAATTATTACGGGAAAATATCCACCTAAATACATTTTAATAGCACTAATGGTGCTGTTTACTGTTTTTAATACCATTTCTGCCTTCGCACCATCTTACACTACCTTATTTATTGCTAGGTTATTCTCGGGCTTACCACACGGAGCATTTTTTGGGGTTGGCTCTGTAGTTGCCAGTCGTATTGCACCAAAAGGTAAAGAAGCACAGGCAGTTTCACTAATGTTTGCGGGCCTAACCATCGCTAATTTATTTGGCGTACCGTTGGGAACTTACATAGGCCACAACTATTCGTGGCGTTACTCTTTTGGCATTGTAGCTATTGTTGGCATTATCACTTTATTGAGCCTAAAGTATTGGTTACCTTTTTTACCCGCAGCAAAAAACAGGGACCTCAAAGCAGAATTAAGCTTTTTTGCGAAACGCGAAGCCTGGATCATCATCTTCATGATTTCTATCGGCACAGGCGGTCTTTTTTGCTGGATAAGTTACATTGCCCCATTAATGACCGAAGTTGCTGGATTTGCTGAAAGTAGCGTTACCTACATTTTAATGTTGGCAGGCTTGGGCATGCTAGTTGGCAACTTTTTAGGTGGTTACCTAGCCGACAAATTCTCTCCGGCTAAAGCATGTGTTTCGCTACTATTAGCAATGTGCATTATTTTAGTAGTCGTTTTCTTTGTATCATCTAACCCAATACTGGCGTTAGTTACCACTTTTTTAACTGGAGCAATTGCTTTTGCATCGGCAGCACCTATTCAAATGTTAATGATAAAAACTGCCAAAGATTCGGAAATGATAGCGGCTTCTACCAGTCAAGCGAGCTTTAATATTGGTAATGCCTTAGGCGCTTTATTTGGAGGCTTCCCATTGGTTTACGGCTTAAGTTATAACTATCCTTCTCTAGTTGGCGCAGGCATGGCGCTAGTTGGTTCTTTTTTTGCCTACTGGCTGATTAGGAGATTTGCAAAAACGAAAGCGCAAGTAGAGGGCTAAACAGTTTGGCGCTAATATCATTATTTAAGGAAGACCCGCAGGATTTTAATGTTTATAGCATAATAGTAGTTTTTCATAATTCGACCCCGCCAGGATCACATGGCTAAAGACCCGATTTATCTGTAAATTTTGACCTCTTCGAGCTCTGCTAAACCCTTAAACTTAACTAATTGCCTGCGCCCAACTTCTAATTGAAAAATAAGCGTTACGCAAACGCTTGCGCAGTTTTTGTGAGGTAAAGTTTTACTCCTTAGAATTCTAATTAGATTATATTTATGATGAAGTGACCAAAACTTAAATCATGAAGTATACTTTCTATTTTACCCTATTAATCTTAACAGTATCAATAGTTGCAAAAAGCCAAACATTTGCAACTTTACAAATCATCCCCAAACCAAATTTTCTTAAGCAAGAAGAAGGTAAGTTTCTATTGAATAACAGAACCAGCATCACTTACAATAATAAGATTGCGCTAAACAAGGCAAAATTTATATCAACTACGTTAAAGAAATCTACTGGCTATCAATTTCCTTTAGTTTTCAGCAATACTAAGTCAAAAAATAGTATCAATATTAGTATTGGAGATATCAAGAACAACCACAAAGAAGCCTACCAATTATCGGTAGATAACAATAGTGTTTCCATCAGCTCGGCCGATACTATTGGCTTATTTAATGGATTTCAAAGTCTGCTACAACTTCTACCTGCTGATATTTTAAATGAAAAACAAGTTAAAAAAGCAAATTGGTCAATACCAGCGGTACACATAGAAGACAGTCCGCGTTTTACTTGGCGAGGCTATATGTTTGATGTAAGCCGAACTTTTTACAACGTAGATGTCTTGAAAAAATACATGGACGTCATGGCTTTATATAAGCTAAACATATTACACCTGCACCTAACCGATGATCAAGGTTGGAGAATAGAGATTAAGAGCCATCCAGAATTGACATCTAAAAAAACTACGGTATTTGTGGGCAAGCAAGAACAGCCTGCCGAAAGAAGTGGTTATTATACGCAAGAGCAGATAAAAGACCTAGTACGCTATGCAGCTCAAAGAAATATCACCATTGTGCCAGAAATTGATGTTCCTGGGCATGCTTGGCCAATTGTAATTACCAATCCACAATTGGGCGTTAACAAAAAACTAAGCCCAGACTACGTATTCCCTTTTGTAGATTCTTGGCAATATTGGGGCTTTCAATTTACACCTAATCCTTTAGACCCCAGCAAAGAAGAAGTTTATACATTTTTGACAGATGTTTTTAACGAAGTAGCAGACCTCTTCCCTTCTCCATACATACATTTCGGAGGAGATGAAGTGGTACACCGGCTATGGGAAAATGAGCCTCA
>Ga0308157_10004627_pt1 | contig 18075 bp, 13 predicted proteins | sample PhyBR1_FD_201035 | JGI IMG/M metagenome (GOLD analysis project Ga0308157, IMG submission 201035) | Phyllosphere microbial communities from UC Gill Tract Community Farm, Albany, California, United States - DLSLB.R1 | ecosystem: Host-associated > Plants > Phyllosphere > Unclassified | place: USA...
ATTGTTTGATTATGTAGGTAGCAGTTGCAGTTCCTGTTGCGTTTGGAGCCAATGTGGCTGGGGTTGTTGCCAAGTTCACGCTACCTGTCAAGGCATCATTGATAACAATATTGGCTAAAGTGGTATTACCAGTGTTAGTTACCGTGAAACCATAAGTGATTGCATTACCTACCGCAACCGTTCCTGCTACTGCGCCTACTTTAACCACAGCAATTTTGGGATCTGGAGACAAAGCGGTTACTGTCGCAGTGTCATTAGTGATCGTTGTACCTGAAGTATCGGTCACTGTATCGCCCGAAGGAGTAGTTCCCGTTGCTGTGGCGCTATTGGTCACTTGTCCTGTATCAATATCCGATTGCTTGATTATATAAGTTGCCGTTGCAGTCCCGATTCCGTTTGGAGCCAGTGTGCTAGGGGTTGTTGCCAAGTTCACGCTATCGGTCAAGGCATCATTGATGATAATATTACTCAGTGTTGTATTTCCTGTATTGGTCACGGTGAATGTATAGGTAATCGCGTCTCCCACTTTTCCAGTTCCGCCAACTACTCCAGTTTTTATCAAGGCAATACCTGATTTTTGAATCAAAATATTTTCCGTAGGAGTATTATTGGCAATTGTTGTTCCTGAAGTATCCGTTACTGTTCCGCCTGCTGGGGTAGTTCCTGTTGTCGTAGCACTATTGGTTACTTTTCCAGTATCCATATCTGATTGTTGAATCGTATAAATTGCCGTTGTGGTTCCTATTTCATTAGGTGCCAAAGTACTTGGAGTTACTGCCAAGTTTAAGCTTCCTGTCAATGCATCATTGATGGTAATATTGCTCAAGGTTGTATTACCGGTATTGGTAACCGAAAAAGTATAAGAAATAATATAGCCTACTTCACCTTTTCCACCGATTACTCCAGTTTTTACCAAGGCGATGCTTGGATTTGGAGTCAATGTCGTTATCGTTGCAGTGTCGTTGTTAATAGCCGTTCCCGAAGTGTCAGTCACTGTACTGCCCGAAGGAGTAGTTCCCGTTGCAGTGGCACTGTTGGTCACTTGCCCTGCATTTACGTCGGCTTGCTGTATTGTATAAGTTGCAGTTGCGATTCCTACCATATTTGGTTCCAATGTGCTTGGAGTCACAGCTATGTTTACACTTCCTGTCAATACATCATTAATCACTACATTGGTTAAAGTAGTATTTCCTGTGTTTGTAACTGTAAAAGTATAGGTAATTACATCTCCGACTGTTCCAGTCCCGCCAACTGCTCCAGATTTTACCACAGCAATTTGGGAATTTGGTGTTAAAGTAGTTATGGTTGGAGTATTATTGGTAATTGTAGTTCCCGATGTATCAGTAACTGTTCCGTTTGTTGGCGTAGTTCCCGTTACAGTGGCACTGTTGGTCACTGTTCCAGCATTTACATCGGCTTGCAGGATTGCATAAGTTGCTGTTACTGTTCCTATAGCGTTTGGTGCCAATGTGCTCGGAACTACTGCTAGATTTACACTATTGGTCAAGGCATCATTGATAACGACATTAGTTAAAGTGGTATTTCCGGTATTTGTTACTGTGAATGTATATGTAACCAAATCATTTATTGCTCCAGTGCCACCTACAGATCCTGTTTTTACCAAAGCTATGCTTGGAGAAGACACAAAAACTGTAACTGTAACTGTATCACAATTTGAAGGATTTAATTTTTCGCAAATAGTATAATCTACTGTATACGTCCCTCCTGGGGTATTTGGAGCCAATGTTACAGTACCGTCTGTATTTACTGTCAGTGGTCCGTTTGGAAGAGAAGTTAAAACAACATCCGATGGATTTACAGGATTTCCGTTTAGAGTATCATTAGCATAAACATTAATTCCTGTATTACCACCTATGGTGCCGTAAATTGTTGTCGTATTGTTGTCGGCCACTGCATTGATTGGCGCAGCAGTTACAGTTACATTAACCGTAGCCGAATCACAAGTCAATGAATTTAATTTGTAGCAAATTTGATAAGTGATCGCATAATTACCAGCAGGAGTTCCAGCAGGAATATTTATTGTTCCAGTCAAGGGATTAATAACAGGTACTAAGGCTCCAACTGTAACCGGCGTTGCGGGTGTGATTATCGATAGGTTAATGTCAGCAATATTGACTGGATTTCCATTCAAGGTATCATTTGTCAAAACATTGCCTGCATTAGAGTTACCCACAGATCCAATCGTTGCTGGTATAGGATCATTGACAGCATCGATAACGGCGCAAAACAATGTGCCTCCACTTGTGCTAGCGGTGTTAACAAATGCTCCATAGACATTGATGTCATTGATGACACTTGCAAGTGAACCAACACTTATTCGGATTTCATCAAAAGTTTGGGTTGCTTGAAAACCTACATTATAGATTCCGGAACCGGAACCAAAAGGAGTCAATAAAGATAGATTTAGTAACTGCGAAGCACTTTTGGATTCCCTAAGTATGCCATCCAAATAAGTTGAAATGGTTAAAGAGTTGAATAAATCCAATTGAACCAAACTATTTAAATCTTTTATCGTAAATCCGGCATAAGTACCCACCGGATAAGTCGATAATTGATCCAAAACAGCAATAGAAGCTGGTGATATTACACCTGCTGTTACCAAAATCGTAGCAAAATCAGTTGTGCTTGCAGTTAGGATATTATTGGTGTTATTCACCGCGCAAGCGACACATGCCACACCATCGACACCTGTTTTATTACTGTCAATTATTACTGGAAATGTTGGATTTGTTAATGAATATGTCTTGTTACATTCCAAGGTTACCGGACATAATTTTTGAAAAACGGCATTATAAACATTCACAATCCCTAAACTTACCGTTGCAGTATTCGTTAACGTGATTTGGGCTTCATCAAACGGCTTGGTGGCAATAAAGCCAATAGTATGTATACTGTTGCTTACCAGAAGATTGGTGCCGACTGTTGCCAATGCAGTATTCCCGAATTTAATTTCCTGAAGCACTCCATTTAGATAGGTTCGTATAGTGAGAGCATCTAGAGCATTTACATTCAACAATGAAGGATTTTCAACAGTAAAACCAACAAATGAGCCTATCGGATAATCTGTTATTTGATCTTTTACCGAAATACTGCCACTATTTCCAACACTTGCCGTTAAGTTGATTTGAGCAAAATTTGATGCGTTTTGGTCAATTAGATTTTCGGCATTGTTTATCGAACAAAGTGCACAAACCACCCCGTCAATACCAGTGTTTTTGCCGTTAATATAAACTGGATACGTTGGAGATACCATTCCGGTTTGTGTGTTGCAGGTTAAATCAGGTCCTGCACAAAATTTTTGAAAAACGGCACTATAAACTCTTGTTGAACCCAAATTCAGAGAAACTGTTTGATTAATTGAAATCTGAACTTCATCAAATGATTTTGTGGAAACAAAGCCTACCTTGTATCGGCCTAAATTATTTAGCAAAGCACCATTTACAACTAAATTATTGCCAAAAAATTGGTCTTGTGGCGCTCCGTTTAGGTACGTGGTGATATTGATATTTCCTAAAGCTGAAACACTCAATAAATTTGCGTTTTCTATTTCAAAACCCGCATAAGTGCCAGCAGGGTAGTCCGTAAGCTGGTCTTTTACCGAAATACTTCCTGAACTTGCAATTCCCGCTGTCAAAGCGATCGTAGCATAATCGGCAGTACTGGATGTAATTACATTTTCAGCGTCATAAACATTTCCTACCGTTACTCCCGTAATACCAGTATGTGAAGGTTCCAAACTAACGGGATAAGCGGGAAGGCTCATTGCAGTGGAAGTGTTACAAGCCAAAGCTGGACCGGCACAATAATTTCGTATTACAGGGTAATAAACGTCTATACTATTTAATAAACTAGCTAAACTTCCAACGGAAATTTCTATTGCATCAAAACTTTTTGTCGTATTAAAACCTACTACATAATTATTGCCTGCAGTATTGAGTAATCCAACACCCAAAAGTGAAGCACCTGTAACCGATTCCCTTAACACATTATTGAGATAAGTATTTATTGTAATTGACCCCAGTAAGTTTACATTCAATAAATTACCTGTATCAATTCGGTAGCCGGCATAAGTTCCCGCAACATAATCGGTATCATTGTCTGTAACTCTGTAACTTGCAAAAGCAGCAACACCTACAGGAACATTGGCAGTTGCAAAATTACTCAAAGTGGAATCTGTTAATCTAGCGGGATTAAATGCTGAACAAAGTACACATATACCATTAATATCACTTGTAGCTGATAAATTGCCAAAAGTGCTATCAATAAAAGGAATTGGGGTTTCTGTGTTGCATTGTGCTGAAATGCCCGTTATAGAGCTTACACAAAATAGCATGAAAAACAATACTCTTCTGAAGATTCCCTGAATAATCAATGCTTTTAATGTAATGGATTGATCTAATTGATTAATCGATAAGTTTAGGTATTTTTTTTTCATAAAATAAAGGATTAAACTTTTTAAACAAGGCTCGATTTAATTACTCTTTTTTTGTATAATAACAGGCCATGGGGTATTGGCAAAAAAAAATATTTAACAAATATTTATTAGGTTATATTTTAGAGATAAAAACTATCTAACGACTCAAAGAACTTACTACATTAGTAAAGTTATTGCATTATGTAGATACCAATAATAAAAACCTGCAAACAAAAACCGACTATCATCTAGAATTAATACTATATGAAAATTTAATTACTACTATTTTGTAGGATTAATTGTTGGCACAGAATACAGTTTATTCTTGCTATAAAAAATAAAAAACATTAACTTAAATTCTTAAATTACCGTTCTAAATTGTAAAAGATATGATGCTGCTTAACAATACTTTAAAATCAAAAACCAATAACATAATCCTCCTGTATATTGTGCTATTTTTTTTGTGTAGTTCATTAATTGTTATAAACTATATCACGATTAGAATTTTATCGGCATCAAGGGCATATGTAAATGGGGAATCTCAATACTCCAAAGGGCAAAACAAGGCGTCTCGCCATTTGATTACCTATTTGTATACAGAAAACAATAAAAGCTGGGAATCGTTTAACGAAGAAATGAGTGTTCCCTTGGGTGATCAACAGGCAAGAGTCGCCTTGACACAAAATCTTGATGAAAGTATTGCAAAAAAAGGATTTAGAAAAGGAAAAAATAAGGAAGGGGATTTGGATGATCTAATCTGGGTTTTTAAGAATTTTAATTCTGTGCCATTTCTTAAAAAAGCAATTTCAGAATGGTCAAGTGCCGACGAATATGTAAATCAACTTCATCAGATAGGTATCGAAATTCATGAAAAAAACGAAAACCACAAATTGGATTTGGAAACAAAGCACAAACTTTCAACAGAAATCAGTTTGATATGTGAAAAACTAGGAGTTGCCGCAGATAGGTTCTCAAATATTGTTGGGGATGGTACTCGAGAAATTAAAAAAAAACTAATATTCATCAACATATTTTTCATAGTGATTATCTTCATTAGTGTAAGTATTTATTATACAATAACGCTAAAAAAAATACTAGCTTCCGAAAACGATCTTAAGAGTAAGAGAGTAGAATTACACGATATTATTAAGGATTTGGAAAAAACAAAAATAGAATTGTCCACAGAAGTAGTTCAGCATAAAAAATTAATTGGAACTATAAGCCATGATATCAAAAGCCCATTGAAATATTTGGCAATGACCAATAAGTACATCTATGAAAAATCTAAAAACTATGAAGATGAAAAATTCAAAAAAATGACAAAATCTGCCTATTCTTCAACCCTTCAATTGTTTAACTTCATTGATAGTTTACTGACTTATTCCAAGATATTTTTTGAAGGCAATTCTTTTGAAAATTCAAGATACATATTGAGGGATCTAGTACAGACAAAATGCAATTTATTTCATGAAATAGCCGAGGCCTCCAATAATGTTTTGGTAAACGAAATAGATAAAGATATTACCACAAAAATTAACAAGGATATATTGTTGGTCATTCTTCATAATATTTTTGACAATGCAATAAAAAATACCGAGAACGGAGTAATTAATGTGTATAGCTATATTAAAAATAAAAAACTGTATCTGGTGGTAGAAGACACGGGAAAAGGTTTTAAGGAAGAAGATCTGTTATATTACAACCAATTAAGTAATCAGCAATCTACAGAGAAATTAATGCTCAGAAACAGTGGAATCGGTTTGCATATGATCATTGAATTGATTCATATTATAAACGGTGACCTAAAAATTTATAGCGAAGGCGGCACAGGTTCCAAAATTGAAATCATAACCGATCTAAACTAAGTTAGATCGAGAATTTTTTAAACATTTCAGACAATTCTATTATATTGGTAATATGTATTTTTTTAAAAATATTTAATTTGTGAGTACTTACCGTTGTCATTTTGATGTCCAATTCATTGGCAATCTCAAGATTTCCATATCCTTTTACCAAAAGTTCAGCAATTTCAAATTCGCGGTGAGTTAGGTCTTCCAAAGGATTGTTACTTTCTCTCTTTTTTTGAGAAAATTCAATAAATTTATTCATAATATCTGTTGATATATATTTTCCTCCTTCCAAAACTGTTTTTACCGCTTTGACAATGGTTTTACTATCGCTTAGTTTGTTCAAATATCCGTTGGCTCCAGCCTGAATATATCGAAAAGCATAAATCTCTTCTTCATGGGCAGAAAACATTAATATTTTTACATCATTTTGTAGTTCCCTCAAATCGTCAATCATATAGCATTTTTTTCCGCCAGGCAAGTTGATATCCAATATTATTAAATCAAATTTACCTTTGGCACATTCAGTAAGTGCCTCCTGAAAATCATTGGCACCAAAAATTTGAACGTTGTCTATTTCATTTTCCAATAAAAGTGACATTCCTGATCTTACAATAAAATGATCATCTATAATAAGTATTTTTTTTGGCATATAAAGGAGTATATTAATCTATTCAAAAAATAACCGTCACTACTAGTTTTTATTTTAAAAAAAACATCAATGTGATTTATAAATAAGCAAACAGGCTATCTAAAATATTTGGTTAAAATAAAAATCTGTGATAGCTAATATAGCAAATAAAACCGACAATATACAGTGTTTTTTGAATTTAATAAGGTAAAGGCTGTTATTCTGATTTATATTTAAGAATCAATTAAAATTCTATTTGGTAAGTAAGTTTACATATGAGTATTAACTCTTGATTTACAGCCTGATTTACGATAACTTAATAAAAAGACGTGTTTTAAAGTTACTCAAAATTCTTTCTCAAATCTATTATGGTCTGATTTGGTACATCTAAATTAACAAATCCTCTTCGTGGTCTGTCCAAATCTAACGTGAACAAAACAACCAGTGACACCAAAAGACAAAATCCGATTTGAATCAGCCAATCAATTTTTCCTTTGCGTCCTTCGGAATAACCACCATAAAAAGCGGTTATCAGAGCCAGAAAAAACAGCATAATTAAAATGCTTTCTGGAACTTTTGCTTTCTCTCCGGAAATACGGGAAGTAGTTACATCAATCATGGTGTTTAAAGCCGGAATCATTTGTTGGGTTGCAGCAAGATTGGCAGGATCTTTGGACAGGTCGCAAGCACGTTTCCATAATTTTGAAGAAATCACCTGAGATAAACTATCACCTTTTAAAATTCCTTTTATATCTGTGCCAACTTGAGAATAAGAAATTCTTGCTTCTACATATTCCTTAAAATCTTTTCGAAACAAGGTTCTTATGGAATCAGAATATAAATCGCTTCGCAATATGGCAGTACCAATGTCATTTGCCTCTTCTATAACAATTTTTCTTCGCGAATCATAACGATCACCACTCATTCCGAATGTAAATGCAAGTAAGAAAAAAAGCAGTGCAACGAGTCCTGAGGTTTCAGACGATTTTTCTTTAATGTCTCTTTTATTCCGAATATAATTTCCCGTGCGTTTTCCAATAAAACTTGATATAATCATTAATATAAAAAGCAGAAGAGCAATTACCCAAGCCTCGGTCTGATTTAATGTACTTATATCCATGGTTTTTTTGTTTGGATTGATAATACCAATTTAATCAAAAAAAACAGAATTGCGGTAAATATATAGTGAATAATTTTTGTTTTTAATATTGATTTGTAGATGGTTATCTGTTTCTTAGGTAAAAATTTGAGAGTTGTTTACAAAAATAAAAAAGGAGTCTGTATTTTGAGATAATCAGTTAGCCTTATTTTTTAAGTAGGACTAACTTGATTTTTTTTTTGATGAAAAATTTTGTTCAATAATTCCAAATTTTTCTTTATTAAGAGGTTTGTTTAGAAAACGAATTACAGAAGGATTATTCTCAGCCCGTTTGAGATCTTCAGGGTGTATGGAGGTTGTAATCATCATGATAATACAGTTTGTTTTGATTGTTTCAGAAATCTTGGAATATTCGTCAAGGAATTCATAGCCGTTCATATCAGGCATGTTGATGTCCAGAAAGATAAATTGCGGAAGTAAATGGGGTTCTTCTTCTAATGACTGAATATATTCGAGGGCTTTGCGAGCGGATTCATACAAGATTATTTCTTCGGCAAAATTGTGTTTTTCGGCCATTCTCTTTGCAATATAACGATCTGTGGGATTATCGTCTATAACGAGGATTTTTTTAAAGGAGGGTTTTGCTGCTGGTTGATCCATGTATAGTTGTTTAATTGTTTGGAATTTTAATAAAGAAAGTGGTTCCTGTTCCAATTTCAGATTCGACAGTTATAATACCATTAAGTTTGTTAACTGCTTCTTTTACAATATAAAGACCTAGTCCTGAACCCACAGATTCGCTGGAGACACGATAGAACATATCAAATATTTTTGGGTGTGATTCTTTGGCTATGCCAATGCCGTTATCGCTTATGGTAATATTTGTTTCTGTTTCAGTACTGTCTATTTTTATGCTGACAAAGGGATTTGTGATTTTATGATTTTGATAACGGATGGCATTTGAGACAAGATTGTTAAAAATGGTAAGCAGGCGGTTTTTGTCTGAATGGATGGATGTATTGTTTGTAATGTCGATTTTGAATTCAACGTTCCTGCCACTATCTCCCATGAACTTTAAATTCTGAATAACATCGTTCACAAGTTCTGTAAAATTAATCTGTTCGTTGTCGACCTGCATACGGGAATTGCGGGAATAATTAAGAATATCACAAACAAAGCCATCTAGTTTTTGGGCACTTCCTTTTATCATTTTGAAGTATTCAAGTGTCATTTCATCAGTAGCGTCATCTTCGGCAATTTCAATAAGACCAAGTATTGAATTCAATGGCGCACGCAAATCATGAGTTGTGCTGTATACAAAACGATCTAGTTCATAATTGGCTGTTTTTAATTCTTGGTTTTCAATTTCCTGTTTCTTAAAAGTAAGGTCAATATGTGCTTCACTGTATTTTTTAAACTGATAAGCCCATAAGCCGCAGATAGAAAATATGACACCAGCAAGTATCATATGGATAATGAATGTCTGTAGTGACATATAATCTAATTGGGTGAAATAAATATTTTCAGAACCGGCATACTGCAAATACCCAAACAACGCATGATGGAAACCTACCACAAACATAAGCGGTATCTGGAGTTTCCAGTTTTGATAGGTAATAAGTATTGCACTTGCTATAAATGCAACAAAGTGCATTTCGAACATTCCGTGCATTTGATAAATGTATTGTGCCATAAAAACTCCGAGAACCACACTGAGTACATATTGATAAAAATTGGATTCAGGCAGGGCAAATTTTGTTGAATAGTATGCAATTAGCAATAAACTGCCAACACCGACTGCTATTTGCCAAGTGTCATAAAAAAAAGCAAGGAGAAGACCTATACCAAAAAAACTAAAAAGAAAATAATTAATTAAGTGATCTGATTTTTTCTTTATGGCAAAAAGAAATTCTTGAATGTGTATTGATTGGGTTAAATCTTCAGTTTCTTGTTGCATATTTTTTTATAGTTTTTGGGTTCTAAGTTTTTAATTTTCCTTATTTACAGGTTCTAAGAAATTGAATCTTGGTTTTTTACAATACTATTTGATAACTGGGAAAGAATTACTATTGAATTTGTGGTAATGAGGTTTTTGACGATAAAATTGTCTATTATGATTAACCAAAGTATATAAAAAAAGGATACAATCAAATTTTTATTTAAGATAACTCATACGATAGACAATAATTTTTTAGCAAATGTTTTTTTCAGTTTCCTTGATAACTAAATATTGCAGAGAGGAATAAAAAATAAAATGGATTACAGTGTTTTTGATGGATGTGGGATTGAATGGTTTTGTTTGTTTTCAGCTGAATAATTTTAAACTTATTTAAATACTTTTAGATTTTATTTGTAAAATTGTTTACCTTAAACAAATAGGGTTTTATATTTTTTTATCATTTATCTCAAAAAGGAGCGCTGTTTAAGTGTCTGTTTTTAAATTTAAACCAATAACTATGAAAAGAAAACTGTTTCTTGGCTTATGGCTTTTGTTTCTGTTCATTGCAATTGCTACTTTATTTTGGAAAAATGAATACAAATACAGCCAGCCCACACCAATCCCAAAAAATTATCGTACAGTTGATATAGGAACTCATATCGATTTTGGTAAAAGATTTTTGAAAAAGAACAAACCAATCTTTATTCATTTTTTTAACCCAGAATGCCCGTGTTCGCGTTTCAATGTACCTCATGTTAGGGGACTTATAAAAAAGTACAGTGATAAAATTGATTTCAGGATTGTGGTTCTTAACAAAGAAAAGGATTATACAGTCACCGAAATTCAAGATAAATTTGATGCTCCCGTTCCTGTGTTTTTTGACGAAAATATTTCCAAAAAATGTGGAGTTTATTCTACACCTCAAGCAGTTCTTATCGATGGTTCACAAAATTTGTATTATCGCGGAAACTACAATAAAAACAGATATTGTACTGATGATAATAGTAATTATGCACAAATGGCAATAGATTCTTTACTCAGCCGGAATATTACTCCTTCGTTTGATGGTTTAGCATTAAAAGCATATGGCTGTTCTTTGCCAAAATGTGCTAAATAAACTGATTTTTAAAGATGCTTTTTTATCTTTGTTTGTATTTAGTTTCTATATTCATCTGCATTTTAAGCTAAGCTCAAAATTAGTATAAATCTTTTCGGTTGTCAGATATAACTACTATTGCCTTTATATTGGATTGGTAATTCATATATTTTGCAGACTGTTTTTCGGGATAACGAAATCATCACGTTATAGATTGATTTTGTTTTATATATTTGAGTTTTACTATTTTTGTTTTTACCGCAGTTCTATTAGAAAATGAAGCAATCATTTATAACAATAAAATTTACAGCATGGCATTAAAAGGGCTTTTTAGAAAAAAAACAGTTCAAGATATCTTAAAGCAGGTTGAAAAAAACAACTTAGAAGGACATGAAGCCTTAGGAAAACATTTGACAACTAAAGATTTGACTGCTTTCGGAATTGCCGCAATAGTTGGTGCAGGAATTTTTAGTACAATTGGGAAAGCGAGTTTTGACGGAGGTCCAGCCGTGATTTTTCTGTTTTTGTTTACCGCCATTGCTTGTGGTTTTGCCGCTTTTGCCTATGCGGAATTTGCTTCGATGGTTCCCGTTTCGGGGAGTGCCTATACGTATTCGTATGTAGCTTTTGGTGAATTAATTGCCTGGATTATCGGTTGGGCTTTGATAATGGAATATTCGGTTGGGAATATAACGGTCGCCATTTCGTGGAGCGATTATTTTACAACGCTGCTCTCGAGCGGTGGAATACATCTACCGCAATGGGTACAAATGGATTATTTGACTGCTTCAAATGGTTTTAAGGACGCAACCGCCTTGATGGAAGGAGGGAAGACTTTTGAAAATTTAAGTGCCGGAATGCAAGATGCCTATAATGCTTGGACAACTTCGCCGGTTATTGGTTCTTTTCATTTTGTAGCCGATTTACCAGCTTTGTTAATTATTGTTTTGATTACCGCCTTAATTTATAGAGGTATGAAAGAATCTCGTAATGCCAGCAATATTATGGTTGTAGTTAAAGTCTGCATCGTTTTGTTGGTAATTGCTGTAGGGATATTTTATGTAGATACAACCAACTGGCATCCGTTTGCGCCAAATGGGGTTACGGGAGTTTTAAAAGGAGTTTCGGCGGTATTTTTTGCCTATATTGGATTTGATGCGATTTCAACAACTGCCGAAGAGTGTAAAAACCCACAACGCGATTTGCCACGAGGAATGATGTGGGCGATTATTATTTGTACTATTCTTTACATTGCCATTACATTAGTGCTGACAGGAATGGTGAGCTATGATAAACTGAATGTTGGAGATCCGTTGGCTTTTGTTTTTGATCAGTTAAATTTAAAATGGATGTCGGGTATTATTGCCGTAAGTGCCGTTGTTGCAATGGCAAGCGTTTTGTTGGTTTTTCAAATGGGACAGCCGCGTATCTGGATGAGTATGAGCCGTGACGGTTTATTGCCAAAAAAATTCTCCAATGTACATCCGAAGTTTAAAACACCTTCTTTTGCCACAGTTGTTGTGGGTTTTGTTGTAGCGGTTCCTGCCTTGTTTATGAATTTGACGATGGTGACCGATTTGTGCAGTATAGGAACCTTGTTTGCCTTTGTGTTGGTTTGTGCGGGAGTTTTGGCTTTGCAAAACAGGACTGATATACCAAGGGGAAAATTCAAGACTCCTTATATTAATTCAAAATATATTTTTCCAATATTGATTGTTTGTGCTTTGGTATTTGCATTTGGTTACAATAAAAAAGCAACTATGGATTTTATTACCAATGAAACCAAAATCAACGATTCTGAAGTTATAATCACGTCCTTGAATAAGGAAGAGACCCAAAAAGTGTATGATTATTTGATAAGTATTGAAAGGGAAACTACCAATGCGAAAGAATTGGATGTGGAGCATTTGTTAAGCAAATACCATGAAGATGATGCTAAATATGCCAGTGTAGTTGCCGGATTGCCAATATCGGATAGTGTTAAATATGAAAGTGGGTTTGCCTTATTCAAGCATAAAATACCAATGTGGATTTTCTTAATTGCCATCGTTGGATTGGTATTTTGGTCTTACAAGGAAAACTTGTCCTTGATTCCGCTTTTGGGACTAATTTGCTGTTTGTACATGATGGCAGAATTGAGTGTTTGGAATTGGATTTATTTTGGAATATGGCTAATTATCGGATTGGTTATTTATTTTGGTTTCAGCCGAAAAAACAGTAAGTTGAATTTGGAGAGAGTCTAGTTTTAATAAAAAAATAAAAAGTCCTGCGTTTTAAAAATGCAGGACTTTTTTTATGGAGACATTTTGTTGTCTAAATTCTTTCAGATCAGATATTCTGCCAATTATATTTATTTAGTAGTCCGAAAGTTTAAGTAAAAATTACAAGTACAATTTGTCACGCAGTAAGCGTCTCCGCAAAGTTGCCCAGATACGTTGAGACGCTTACAGCGTGACAAACTAGGTGTATTGTATAGATTTTGGATAAGAGAAGTGTTTTTAAAATTGGACTATATTATATTCGTAATTGGTATAATATAGAATTTAGCCACAGAGTGGCAAGATATTTATAGAAAACAATAACAGTTTAGTATATCAGAGCTCCATAGGAGCGAAATATAAAAACATATTAATAATCGGAGTTCAGGTTGGTAATGTTAGTCTGTGAAAAAACTGAAATGATCTCTAGAGAATTTCATATTTGAGATTTTTCTTTGGTAGCCCTCCGAATACTTTCTAAAATTGTTAGAGGTTTTTTTCACAATCTGACGTCTTGGCTCTACAAGAGGTTTGAGATTAAAGAAACGAGTTTTTTTTTTCATTATGCACACCCCGAGCGATAGCGAACGGACGAAGTAAATTTTTCAAGTACAAAACCATCCTTAAATTCAGTCTAAAATCCCAATTTCGTCAAATGGAAGCGGGCAATTTATTTATTCCGTTTTATCTTTGTTGGATTTTGGCGAGTATCAAATACGTCTGCAATTTTTATAAGTTTCAGTTCTATATCTATTGAATAGATTATTTTATAATTATCACAAACTATGTATCTGTAACTATCTTCTCTATCAATCAATAATTCTTCAGTTTGAAAAATTTCTGAATTATCAATAAGCCTGTTGGGTTCGGCTAAGATGTTTTGAATTATGTTTTTAGCAACTTTTAAACTTGCTTTTTCGACATAATATTCGAAAATTTGGTCAAGTTCACTTTCAACAAAACTTGACCAAATTACTTTATAACTCATTAAATGTATTTCTTTAGAAGCTCAGGCGTACTTTTATACTTACCGCTTTTAAAGTCATTTTCAGATTTGTCAATTCTGTTATTAAATTCTTTTATAGACATAGGTTTGAAATTTGAATCTTGTTCTGCTTCTGCATCAGTAATGGATTTCTTTTTCAATAAATTTTCAAACTGGGAGATAACTTCTTCACTTTGAAGTTTAAGGAAAGCTTGTACAAATTCTATTTTTCTACTTTGAATATCCATAACAAAAATATTTTTATCAAAATTACAAATAATCTTAAAAGTGCCGTTCGTTATAGCAAATTTTTTTGCTTGCTGCCAACGTCTTGGCTCTACAAGAGGTTTGGGATTAAAGAAACGAGTTTTTTTTTCATTATGCACACCCGAGCGATAGCGAACGGACGAAGTAAATTTTCCAAGTACAAGACCATCTTTAAATTAAGTCAAATGCCCAAATCTCTTGTAACGGCTCCTAGCTGGCGCTTATTTTGCGTAATTATTGAGAAAATCTATTATTCATCATCTTCTTCTTTCGTATATCCTTCATAATAATAGGATTGTTCAATTCTTTTAAAAATAACTTCTCTATTATTTACTTCTTCCGTTAAATTATTCTGTAACAAGGTTCTCAATTCCAAATCGTTAATTGGACTTCTTTCCATAGCTTGTAAATAAAGTGTTTTGTCTACTAATTGCCAATTAACCATTTTTATAAGTCTTGCTTTTAAAATCATATCCAACCAAATGCGCATTGTTCTGCCGTTTCCTTCCATAAAAGGATGAGCAATATTCATTTCTACATATTTAGCAATAATTTCTTCAAAATTGCTTTCAGGCATTTGTTCAATTTTTACTAATATTTCGTTTAAATATAAAACGTTTGCAAATCTAAAACCACCTTTTGATGTGTTTTGAGTTCGTACTTTTCCAGCAAAATCATATAAGCCACTATATAAATAGTTATGAATTTGTTTCAAACCTTTGGTTGTTCCAATTTCTATTTTATCAATATCATTTGATTCAAATAAGCGATATGCATTTTCTAAACTATTCTTATCAATATTTTTCATATAATTCAGATTTTCGACTGTAAATTTCTCTGCCAAAAATACTCCAAATGTTTCTGATTGTTTAAAAAAACAGATTAGTTTTTCTTAAGTTTTTTATCTTTTTTGGGCTTTTTTCTCTCCGGTGCGGTGCGCTTACTGGTAACGTCCTGGCGCTACAAGAGGTTTGGGATTAAAGAGGCGAGTTTTTTCCATTATGCACACCCGAGCGATAGCGAACGGACGAAGTAAATTTTCCAAGTACAAAAACTATTTTTAAATTCAGCCAATTGCCCAAATCTCTTGTAGCTGTTGTGCGTTCGTACTTTTTTTCTTGTTACAGAGGTCTCTTATAATAATTGTTTGTATTGCTTTTTGAATGAAAACAAGGGAATAGCAACCGATTTGTGACTTCCGTCCGCATAGACGAATAAAAAATAAATATGGTCAAATTCTAAACACTTTTGGAAAATGTCAACTTTTTCATTTGTTTCGTTATCTGTCACATAACCTCCAATAATTCTTGCAGTACAGGTTTCGTCATTACATTTTTCGAAATTAACTTTCACAGGATTTCTTTTTTCTAACTCCGTTTTCCATTCTGAGTTTTCTTTCGTCTTTATAGTCTTTCCAAACTTTATAAATATTCCATTAGATTGCTTTATATTATTCGGAATAATTACAGAAATAAATGCTGGTCGTTCTTGTGATTTGCCTTTCGCAACAGTTAAAGTGAGATATTCTTCAGAGTTTTGAGTATCTCGTTGATATGGAACATCCAAAAACATCATTGTTCCTTTTTCAGATTTTTCAATGTCCCAAGTAAATATTTTTTCTGCTGTTTTGGCTACTTCTTTTACGTTGTTTTTGTTTTGAGAATATGCATTTACGTTAAGTGTTATTAACAACGCAATTAGAATTTTTCTTTTCATTTATGTTTTATTTATTTCGTTTTCGTTTTGCAATAGTATGACGCACAACGTCTTGGCGCTACAGGAGGTTTGGGATTAAAGATGCGAGTTTTTTCCATTATGCACACCCGAGCGATAGCGAACGGACGAAGTAAATTATCCAAGTACAAAACCATCTTTAAATTAAGCCAAATGCCCAAATCTCTTGTAACGGCTGTTAGCAGAGGTTGTTATTTTCCAAGTTGTTTATTAAGGTTTTCTTTTAATTCTTTCCAAGATGTTTCTACATTTCCAAATTTTAATGTTTTTATTGATTTTAATTTTTCAAATTCTTTTTCAGGATAATTCCAAGAACAATTAAATCTTTCAAGATTTTGAAGTTTTAGTAATGTATCAAATGATTTTTGTTTCATTTGTGTATTTGTTAAAGTAAGATATTTTAATTGTTGCAAAGAACTAATAAATTCTATATTTTCAATTTTTTGTGCAGTCCAAATACTTCCGTCTATTCCTAAACCTTCTAATTGTGTAAGTTTTCCGATTACTGAAAAATCAATAATATTGTTCAGTTGTTCTGTTTCGAGTGTTATTAAACTTTTCATTTCTCCCAATACATTTATGTCTTCTACTTGACTTGAACTACCTAAATGTAAATGTTTTAATTTTTTTAATTTATTTATATTGTTGATAGATTTTATTCCACTCCATTTAATCCAAAGTCCTTCTAAATTTTCCATTTCACAAATACTGTCAAAAATTTTTTGTGATACTTTAGATGGTAGCCAAAGATATTTAACTTCTTTTAATTCAGGAAGTTTAACACACCAACTTTCAATTAACTTTTTTAATTGCGTCGGTGTTAAATCTCTTTTTGTTGAGTTATAATCAAGTTGCGTAATTAAAAGCCTTAATTTTTCATTCGGTTCGTAATCTTCAAAAAAAATTGTCGTTTTAATATTAAGATGATTAAAATTTTCAGAATTCCAAAATCCTTTTTTTATAATGTTTTCATTCATTCTCGTTTCGTTTTTTTTCAATCTCTGCTAACGTCTTGGCGCTACTCGAGGTTTGGGATTAAAGATGCGAGTTTTTTCCATTATGCATAAATTTTCCAAGTACAAAACCATTTTCAAATTTAGCCAAATACCCAAATCTCGAGTAGGAACGGCTGTTAGCAGTAGTTTTTTTAGTCTACTATTTTTAGTCTACCATTTTTATTCCAAATCAATTTATTCGAATGCTTGATAATTAACCATTCTTCAATTGACGTTCGCATATATGCTGGGTCAATTTGAATAAAAGTTGCACCAAGAATAAAATCATCATTAATGGCTATTTTTATTTTTTCTAATTGTGAACCTGTTGCTTTATTTTTTCTTGAAAAATGTGCAATCATTCGATATTTCGATATAGTATCTTTTGCGTGTCCAACATAAATTGGTTTAAGTTCTTCTTGACAATTTCCCATCCAAATGCAATATACAACTGATTTCTTATTTATGTCCATTAAAAACTTTTGATTTAGTTTGTCAAAGTTTGTAACGCAATCTTTATTTTCATAATTAATAATACGAATTTCAGATTTATCAAATAAAATATCTTCAGCTCTCGAAAACCAATTTTCTAATTCATTTTTATCAAATTCAATTTTTGGAGTTGTGTATGACATTTTAGTTTTTTTGGTGTTAAATTCTCCGTTGGCGGATTCAAGGACCTATCGCAACAAGTCCATTAGTTATTTAGTTATTCAAAGTTAATTTTTTTGAGGAATATTGGCGTCAAATTCAGAATAACTTTTTTGGCTTTTTAAGGAGCCAAAAGTT
>Ga0308157_10004629_pt1 | contig 18072 bp, 12 predicted proteins | sample PhyBR1_FD_201035 | JGI IMG/M metagenome (GOLD analysis project Ga0308157, IMG submission 201035) | Phyllosphere microbial communities from UC Gill Tract Community Farm, Albany, California, United States - DLSLB.R1 | ecosystem: Host-associated > Plants > Phyllosphere > Unclassified | place: USA...
TGTACCGGGAACGCCTGTGCCGAGCATGGCTCGGCACTACGGGGTGGTGGCTGAGTTGGATTCGGTTACGCGGCGGGTTGGCACCGTAGCCCGGGTAAGCACAGTGCACCCGGGGCTGTTCGCACGAAGCCAATTTTGTAGAGCCGAGCCATGCTCGGCTTGGGGCTGTACCGGGAACGCCTCTGCCGAGCATGGCTCGGCACTACAGGGCGGTGGGCTATGCGGTGGGTCAGAGCTCGTCGGCTTCCGGCGGCGGTAGCGGCAGTGGATCTGCGCCAGGGATGAAGACACCGGGCTTTACGTAGTGTGACAACAGCGCATCCATCATTTCGCGACTGTCGCGTTCCAGCCCGAATTGGCAGGGTTCCAGCATCGCGCTGTACAGCACGCCGGTCATGCCGGCATGCAGGATGCGTGCGACCACGCTGCTGTCCACGCCATCGCGCAACTGGCCCAGTTCGCGCGCGCGCTCCAGGGCGCGGCGGAAGATCGCCATCTCTTCTTCGATGCTGTCGTGCTGCAACCGCTGCATCGCCTGGCTTTCTGTCGACAGATCGTTGCGCAGCATGATTTCCATCATGTCGCGCAGATGCGGTTCGTTGGCCAGTTCACTCACCGATACCAGCATGGCTGAGCGTAGATCCAGGATTGGCGTGTTGCGTTGGAGCGAATAGGTACGGCGCAGGCGCTTGATGAAAGGCACGCGCTCACGGTTGATCATCGCCTCCAGCACTTCGGTCTTGTTCTTGAAGTGCCAGTACACCGCGCCTCGCGAATAGCCGGCACGCTCACCGATCGCTGCCAGCGACGTGCCGGAAACGCCGTTTTCATGGAAGCAGGCCAACGCGGCATCCAGGATGCCTTCGCGGGTGGCAAGCGCCTCTTCTTTGGTTCTTCTGGCCATTGCGTGATGCAAATGCGGGATTAAACCGACCTGAATTATAGCTGTTTACAAACATCCGTGTATGTATGTATATTTCCACGGCTTGCTCGGCAGGATGGCGGTTGCATGTCACGGGGATTAACGCCCCGCGGCTGTACCCTTAACGGATGCCCGCGGGTGGCTGTTCTGCAGCTGCCCGGATTCCCTGTCCCCGAGCGCCCACTTCCTTACTGAGCCTCTTCCATGCCTGCCATCAGCCGCTACCGTCTCGTCGCGCTTTCTCTTGCACTATCCGTCGCGCTCGTTGCCTGCAAGGGCGGCGGGGAGCAGCAGCAACAGGGCGGCCCCGGGCAGGTCACCGTGGTCACGCTGAAGACCGAGGCCGTCACCCTGACCCGCGAGCTGGCCGGCCGAGCCACCGGCTACCAGGTCGCCGAGGTGCGCCCCCAGGTCAGCGGCATTGTCGCCAAGCGCCTGTTTACCGAAGGCAGCGTGGTCAAGGCCGGTGAGCCGCTCTATCAATTGGATGACGCTTCCTACCGCGCCCAGGCCAACAGCGCCCGCGCGCAGCTGGCGCGCGCCGAAGCTACCGCCAACGCTGCGCGCCTGGCCGCGCGTCGCAGCAGTGAGCTGGTCAAGTCCAAGGTGATCAGCGTGCAGGATGATGAGAACGCCCAGGCGGCGTGGAAGCAGGCCGACGCCGACGTGCTGGCCGCGCGTGCCTCGCTGGATGCGGCCAACGTGACGCTGGGTTATGCCCGCATCACCGCGCCCATCAGCGGCCAGATCGGCAAGTCCTCGGTCACCCAGGGCGCACTGGTCAGCGCCGGGCAGGCCGAACCGCTGGCCACCATCAACCAGTTGGACCCGATCTACATCGACGTCACCCAGTCCTCGGCCGAGCTGCTGCAGCTGCGCCGCGAACTGGCCGCCGGCCGCCTGGAGGGCGCATCGGAATTGCCGGTCGATATCGTGCTGGAAGACGGCAGCACTTATGCACACAAGGGCACGCTGGAATTCTCGGAAGTCTCGGTTGATCCCTCTACCGGCAGCTACAGCCTGCGCGTGCGGGTGGAAAACCCCGACCAGGTGCTGATGCCAGGCATGTTCGTGCGTGCGGTGCTGGGCAGCGGCGTGCGCCCGAATGCGTTGCTGGTGCCGATGCAGGGCATCGCCCGTGACGCCAAGGGCAACACCTCGGCCATGGTGGTTGATGCCGAAGGCAAGGTTGCCGCCCGTCCGGTTACCGTCAGCCGCACCATTGGCGACAAGTGGCTGGTCGAGGATGGCCTGAAGGCCGGCGACAAGGTCATCGTCGAAGGCCTGCAGAAGATTGGCCCGGGGATGCCGGTGCAGGCCACCGAGAAGGGTGCCGAAGCCGCCAAGCCTGCCGCCGCGCCTGCCGCGGCGCCGGCCGCCAAGCAGTAAGCGGAGAATTTCATGGCTCGCTTCTTTATCGACAGGCCCATTTTTGCGTGGGTCATCGCCATCATCATCATGCTTGCCGGCGCAATGGCCGTGTTCAAGCTGCCGATCTCGATGTACCCGGAGGTCGCGCCGCCGGCCGTGTCCATTACCGCCAGCTACCCGGGCGCTTCGGCCAAGGTGGTGGAAGACTCGGTGACGCAGATCATCGAGCAGAACATGAAGGGCCTGGACGGCCTGATGTACTTCTCGTCCAACAGCTCGTCCAACGGCCAGGCCAGCATCACGCTGACCTTCGAGAGCGGTACCGACTCGGACATCGCCCAGGTGCAGGTGCAGAACAAGCTGCAGCTGGCCATGCCGCTGCTGCCGCAGGAAGTGCAGCGCCAGGGCATCAATGTCGCCAAGTCCAGCTCGGGCTTCCTCAACGTGCTGGGCTTCGTCTCCGAAGACGGCAGCATGGATGAGAACGACATCTCCGACTACGTGGGTTCCAACATCGTCGATCCGCTCAGCCGCGTGCCGGGCGTGGGCTCGATCCAGGTGTTCGGTGGCAAGTACGCCATGCGCATCTGGCTGGATCCGACCAAGTTGCAGACGTACAAGGTCTCGGTCAGCGAAGTGACCGCCGCGGTGCAGGCGCAGAACGCGCAGGTTGCCGTCGGCCAGCTGGGCGGCGCCCCGGCGGTGAAGGGCCAGCAGCTCAACGCCACCATCAATGCGCAGGACCGCCTGCAGACGCCGGAGCAGTTCCGCAACATCGTGGTGCGCACCGAAGCCGACGGTTCAACCTTGAAGCTGGGCGACGTGGCCCGCGTCGAGCTGGGCGCGGAAACCTATGACTTCGTCACCCGCTACAACGGCAAGCCGGCCTCGGGCCTGGCCATCACCCTGGCCACCGGCGCCAATGCGCTGGATACCGCCGAGGGCGTCAGCAAGACCCTGGACGAACTGCGTGCCAACTTCCCGGCAGGCCTGAAGGCGGTGATCCCGTACGACACCACCCCGTTCGTGCGCGTGTCGATCAAGGGCGTGGTCAAGACGCTGCTTGAAGCCATCGTGCTGGTGTTCGTGGTGATGTACCTGTTCCTGCAGAACTTCCGCGCCACCCTGATCCCGACCATCGCCGTGCCGGTGGTGTTGCTGGGTACGTTCGGCGTCCTCGCGGTGCTGGGTTTCTCCATCAACATGCTGACCATGTTCGCCATGGTGCTGGCGATTGGTCTATTGGTGGATGACGCCATCGTGGTGGTGGAGAACGTCGAGCGCATCATGTCCGAGGAAGGACTGTCGCCGCTGGAAGCCACCCGCAAGTCGATGAGCCAGATCACCGGCGCGCTGGTCGGTATCGGCCTGGTGCTGTCGGCGGTGTTCGTGCCGATGGCCTTCATGAGCGGCTCCACCGGCGTGATCTACCGGCAGTTCTCGGCAACGATTGTGTCGGCGATGGCCTTGTCGGTGCTGGTGGCCATCGTGCTGACCCCGGCGCTGTGCGCCACCATGCTCAAGCCGCTGAAGAAGGGCGAGCACCACGTTGCGCACAAGGGGCCGCTGGGTCGGTTCTTCAACTGGTTCAATAACGGGTTTGATCGCACCAGTGGCACTTACCAGCGTGGCGTGCGCGGCATCCTGCATCGCCCGGGCCGCTTCATGGCGGTGTTCCTGGCGCTGGCGGTGGTGATGGGCCTGCTGTTCGTGCGCCTGCCCAGCTCGTTCCTGCCCAACGAAGACCAGGGCATCCTGATGGCGCTGGTCAATGCGCCGGTGGGTGCCACCCAGGAGCGTACCCTGGAGTCGATCTACAAGCTGGAAGATCACTTCCTGAAGAACGAGAAAGACGCCGTTGAATCGGTGTTCTCGGTGCAGGGCTTCAGCTTCTCGGGCATGGGCCAGAACTCGGGCATGGCCTTCGTCAAGCTCAAGGACTGGAGCGAGCGTAGCGCCGACCAGGGCGTGGGCCCGATTACCGGGCGCGCAATGGCCGCGCTTGGCCAGATCAAGGACGCCTTCATCTTCGCCTTCCCGCCGCCGGCCATGCCGGAGCTGGGTATCGCCTCGGGCTACACCTTCTTCCTGAAGGACAACAGCGGCGCTGGCCACGAAGCACTGGTCAACGCGCGCAACCAGCTGCTCGGTATGGCAGGTGAGAGCAAGTTGCTGGCCAATGTGCGTCCCAATGGTCTGGACGATACCCCGCAGCTGCGCCTGGACATCGACGTGGCCAAGGCCGGTGCGCATGGGCTGTCGCTGGATGCGATCAACAGCACGTTGGCAACGGCGTGGGGTTCGAGCTACATCGATGACTTCATCGACCGTGGCCGCGTCAAGCGCGTCTATGTGCAGGCCGATGACGGCTTCCGCATGAACCCGGAAGACTTCAATGTGTGGACGGTGAAGAACAGCGCCGGCGAGATGGTGCCGTTCTCGGCCTTCGCCAGCCAGCGCTGGGATTACGGCTCGCCGCGTCTGGAGCGCTACAACGGCGTTTCCGCGCTGGAAATCCAGGGTGAAGCCGCACCGGGCGTTGCATCAGGCGATGCCATGCTGGAAGTGGAAAAACTGGCCAAGCAGTTGCCGCCAGGCTTCAGCATCGAATGGACGGCCGTGTCCTACCAGGAACGCGAGGCCGGTTCGCAGACGCCGCTGCTGTACACGCTGTCGCTGCTGATCGTGTTCCTGTGTCTTGCCGCTCTGTATGAGAGCTGGAGCGTGCCGACCGCGGTGCTGATGGTTGCGCCGCTGGGTATTCTTGGTGCGGTGCTGGCCAACACCATGCGCGGCATGGAACGCGACGTGTACTTCCAGGTGGCGATGTTGACCACGGTGGGTTTGACCTCGAAGAACGCGATTCTGATCGTGGAGTTCGCCAAGGAGCATCTGGAGAAGGGTGCGGGTGTCATCGAGGCGACGATGCATGCAGTCCGCGACCGTCTGCGTCCGATCATCATGACCTCGCTGGCCTTCGGTTTGGGCGTGTTGCCGCTGGCAATCGCCTCCGGTGCGGGTTCCGGTGCGCAGCGTGCCATCGGTACCGGCGTGCTGGGCGGCATGGTGGTGGGCACCTTGCTGGGCCTGTTCTTCATCCCGCTGTTCTTCGTGGTGGTGCAGCGGGTGTTCAACCGCAAGCAGCTGGCCAAGAACAACGACCTGCCGTAGCAGTAACGGGGCAGGGTAGCGGCAAGCAAAAGGCGCCGGAAGGCGCCTTTTGCTTTGCTGGGTCGCCTGTTTGCGGGGAAGGGCAGTTGGTGGCGCCGAGCCATGCCCGGCAGGGGCATTCCGGACAGAGCCAAAAGCCGAAAGCCAAGCCCTCCCCAACCCTCCCCTTTGCTTCGCAGAAGGGAGGGGGCAAGACGCGGATCCGAAGGGCAGCGTGTAGTGCCGAGCCATGCTCGGCAGGGGCTTGCCCTGCAGAGGCAAACCCCCGAAAAGCCACTGCCTACCCACTTCGCCTTGGCCTGCGGCCAAAGGAAGAGGACATATTGCCGAGCATGGCGCTGCGATACAGAAGGCAGGCAAGAAAAAACCGGGCAAGGCCCGGTTGTTTCTAGACTTCGCTGTCAGCCAGTTCCAGTAACTGGGCTTTCTCAACCGCGCCAAGGCGTTGGGCGAATACCGCCAAACGGTTGCAGAGCTCGGCCTGGCGTTCAGGGAAAGCCGCTACCAGTTCACGTTGGACCTGGTGGTAGGCATCCCAGAACGGTGCCGAGCAACGATGTCGTGCGTACTGCTGTCGCAATTGTTCCCCAGCATGCTGGAGCGAACGGCGACTGCTGTCCTGGTTGGGCGTTGTAAGCATCGCTTCACCTCGATGGCAGTGCCCCTGTTCATTGAGCATAGCCGTTTCACATTGCAATGCCACGACGCTGGTCTAGTTTTCTGAGGCCCCCAGTCAGGTTCCGCTCATGGGCTGACACGGTTATTCACCGATGTCTTCATTCCAAATGTCGGGATTTTCGCTGATATACCGGCCCATCATCTCGATACAGCCGGCATCGTTCAGATCGATGACCTGCACTCCGTTATCGCGAAGCCAGTCGATGCCACCGGCAAAGCTGACCGACTCACCCACCACCACTGTGCCGATGTTGAACTGACGCACCAGCCCGCTGCAGTACCAGCACGGGGCCAGGGTCGTGACCATGATGGTGTTGCGGTAACCACGCTGGCGGCCGGCCTTGCGAAAGGCGTCGGTTTCGCCGTGGATTGAGGGATCGTCCTCCTGGATCCGGCGATTGTGGCCGCAGCCGAGCAGGCGGCCGTCGTTGTGGTACAGGGCCGCGCCGATCGGAATGCCGCCTTCGGCCAAGCCCTGGCGGGCCTCGGCGATGGCGGTTTCAAGCAGGGCACGGTAGTCCGGGGTGGTGATCATGCAGGGTCCTCCAAATGCGTTGGCGTTCATCATAGCGGCCGGTTCAGCTGCTTCCCGCCGCAATCGCGCTGTCGGTGCGATAATCGGGGCATGAGCGAATCCCCCTACAAGACCGGCACCACCCACTTCGGCTTCCGCGACGTACCGGCCAAGGACAAGCAGAAGCTTGTCGGCCAGGTGTTCACTTCCGTGGCCGACAACTACGACCTGATGAACGACCTGATGAGCCTGGGTATTCATCGGCTGTGGAAACGCTATTTCGTGGCCACCGCACAGGTGAAGCCAGGTGACCGCGTGCTGGATCTGGCGGGCGGTACCGGTGACATCGCGGTACTGCTGAAGGAGCGTCTGGGCGCCGAGGGTACCGTGGTGCTGGGCGACATCAATGCCGGCATGTTGTCGGTGGGTCGTGACCGCCTGACCAACCGTGGCCAGGTGTCCGGGTTTGAATGGGTGCAGCTCAACGCCGAGGCGTTGCCGTTCCCCGACCAGAGTTTTGACCTGGTGACCATTTCCTTCGGCCTGCGCAACGTGACCGACAAGGAAGCGGCGCTGCGCGAGATGTACCGCGTGCTGAAGGTGGGCGGGCAGGCGCGCGTGCTGGAGTTCTCGGAAGTTACTGCCGAGTGGTTCAAGCCGATCTACGATTTCCACTCGTTCAAGGTGCTGCCGACGTTGGGCAAATTGTTTGCGCGTGGCGACGCCGATAGCTACCAGTATCTGGCCGAGAGTATCCGCAAGCACCCGCCGCAGGAAGAATTGAAGGCGATGATGACCGAGGCCGGTTTCGGCCGCTGCCATTACAAGAACCTGAGCGCGGGCATTGTTTCGATCCACTCCGGATACAAGCTGTAAGGCTTGGTAGCTTGGAGTATTGGAAAAGGCGGCCATTGGCCGCCTTTTTCTTGTGAGGTGATTTTTCTGGTTGCTGCTGTTGCCGCCGTTGTTGTTGCTTTTGCTGTCACTGCCTTTGCTTTTAATGCCGTCATCCTCGCGCAGGCGGGGATCGCTCTTGCTCTGCTGTTGCCCAGCTCTGCTTGCCTCGGTCTTGTCCTGCTTCTTCCTGAAAGGCACAGAGCGATCCCCGCCTGCGCGGGGATGACGGCAAAAGGGCAGGGCCGTTGCGTCCAGGACGCAGAGCGATCCTCGCCTGCGCGGGGATGACGGCAAATGGGCGGGGCCGTTGCGTCCAGGGCACAGAGCGATCCCCGCCTGTGCGAGGATGACGGCAAAAGGGCAGGGCCGTTGCGTCCAGGACGCAGAGCGATCCTCGCCTGCGCGGGGATGACGGCAAATGGGCGGGGCCGTTGCGTCCAGGGCACAGAGCGATCCCCCACGAAAAAGACCGCCCTGCATGCAGGGCACCGGTTTACCGCAAACGGCGGTTGCCGCACTGCCGCATCGGCCTGCGGCTTTCGGGTTTAAAATCGGCAGTTATCCCCTGAACCGGTTCCAGATCAATGCGTTCACCCTTCTTGATGCTGCCCTTGGCCGTGGCGCTTGTCGCCGGTTGTGCCAAGGAGCCTGCAGCCCCTACCGTCGACCCCGTCGCCCAGAAGCCCGCCGCCGCCGTGAATACCGTCAGCCGCAGCCATGATGAAAGCTCCTACGCCGAACCGGACAAGGTCGTCATCAAGGACCTGGCACTGGACCTGAAGGTGGACTTCGACACCAAGCAGATCGGCGGCACCGCCACCTATACGCTGGAATGGAAGGACAAGGCTGCCAAGCAGCTGCTGCTGGATACCCGCGAACTGACCGTGGAAAAGGTCGAGGCGCTGGCCGCCGATGGCACCGCTACCGCGTTGCAATTCGCACTGGCCCCGGTTGACAAGGTGTTCGGCAGCAAGCTGAGCATCGAAACCCCGGCACAGCCGACTACCGTGCGCATCAGCTACCACACCGCACCGACCGCCTCGGGCCTGCAGTGGCTGGAGCCGTCGATGACCGAGGGCAAGAAGCTGCCCTTCATGTTCAGCCAGTCGCAGGCCATCCATGCCCGCTCCTGGGTGCCGCTGCAGGATACGCCGAGTGTTCGTTTCACCTACAGTGCGCACGTAGTCAGCCGCCCGGACGTGATGGTGCTGATGAGCGCCGACAACGATCCGCAGGCCGCGCGTGATGGCGAGTACGACTTCAAGATGCCACAGCCGATCCCGTCCTACCTGCTGGCCATTGCCGCCGGTGACCTGGTGTTCGAGCCGATCTCCGAGCGCTCCGGCGTCTGGGCAGAGCCGGCCATGGTCAACAAGGCCGCCAAGGAATTCGAGGACACCGAGAAGATGATCGGTGCCGCCGAAAACCTGTACGGCGAGTACCGCTGGGGCCGTTACGACATGCTGGTGCTGCCGCCGTCGTTCCCGTTCGGTGGCATGGAGAATCCGCGCCTGACCTTTGCCACCCCGACTGTCATCGTCGGCGACAAGTCGCTGGTGTCGCTGGTCGCGCATGAACTGGCGCACAGCTGGTCCGGCAACCTGGTGACCAACGCCAGCTGGAAGGACATCTGGCTCAACGAGGGTTTCACCACCTATGTGCAGGCGCGCATCACCGAGGCGCTGTATGGCACCGAGATGGCGGAGATGGAGCGCGAGATCGACCAGACCGATCTGCTCAACGAAGTGAAGGACATGAGCCCGGCCGACCAGGCCCTGGCACTGCCGCCGTTGAACGAGCGTGATCCGGACGAGGCGTTGAGCAACGTTGCCTACGTCAAGGGCGCATGGTTCCTGCAGTTCCTGGAGCAGCGTTTCGGCCGCGAAGTGTTCGATCCGTTCCTGCGTGGCTGGTTCAACGACCATGCCTTCCAGAGCGCCAATACCGACCAGTTCGTCGCGTACATGAAGAAGAACCTGCTGCCGAAGAATCCCTCGGCGGTGACCGATGCCGAACTGAAGGCATGGCTGGAAGAACCGGGCATTCCGGCCTTCGCGCAGAAGGCCCGCTCGCGTAACTTTGCCGTGGTCGATACCGCGCGTATCGCCTTCCTGGGCAGTGACAAGTTGCCGAACAGCCAGGTGACTGGCGCATGGAACACCCAGGAATGGGTGCGTTTCATCGACGGTCTGGGTGAAAAGCAGCCGGTCGAGAAGCTGGCGCAGCTGGACAAGGGCTACCACTTCACCGGTACCCCGAACGGCGAAATCGCCATGCGTTGGTACCCGCTGGCCATCCGCAGCGGCTATACCGATGCGCAGGCCGCTGCTGGCGAGTTCATCCAGCGCGTGGGTCGCCGCAAGCTGGTGTTGCCGATCTATGCCGAGCTGCTGAAGACCCCGGAAGGCCTGGCCTTCGCCAAGGAAGTGTTTGCCAAGGCCAAGCCTGGCTATCACCCGATCACCACTGCCTCGGTGGAAGAGATGATCGCCAAGGCCGAAGCCGCGCCGGCGCAGGAAGCGACGCCGAAGCAGTAATTGGTATCAGCATGTTTCAACGCAAACGGCGAGCTCAGGCTCGCCGTTTGTTTTTCCCCACGGCGAACCGCATGGGTTGCATGGGCGCCACGGGTTCCGTAGCCCGGGTAAGCGCAGCGCACCCGGGGCCGTTAGCGCGCAGCTTCTTTTGTAGAGCCGAGCCATGCTCGGCTGGGGCCCTACTGGTGAAGCGTCTGCCGAGCATGGCTCGGCACTACAGGGTGGCGGCTTTGTTTAGCAGGATGTATGACGATCTGGCACTCGTCGGCTTCCGGCGCGGGTTAAGCCGTCGTCGCCATCAGACTTCGATCACCGCCCTCAGTTGCCGGTCTTTGCCGTCGCAAGCGGCAGGTCTTTCAGTACCGCCTTGTCGATCTTCGCCGCCACGCCCACGCTGCGACCGGCTAGATTGACCACGTTGTACTGCGCCGCCACGCCAAGTACCTGGGTGGCCTGCGACATATCCAATGCATAGGACTGGCGCAGCCACTGCAGCATGCCCGAGGTCGCCAGGCGCAGCGCGTCGTCGCTCGAGCCGGCTTGCCCCAGGGTCATGATCTGCGTGGGTGATTCCACGCGCGGTGTGGCGATGGCGTGTTTCTTGATCAGTTCAACCTTCACCACTACATCCAGCGAGGTTTCCAGCGCCCATTGGCTGGTTTCACCGTCGCCCTGCAAGGCGTGACCATCGCCGAGATACAGCAATGCGCCCGGCTGCTGCACCTGCAGGTACACCGTGTTGCCTTCGATCACGGCGTTGAAATCCATGTTGCCGCCGAAGTCGCCGGTATCGCCGGTGGAGAAGGGCGGGTAACCAAAGCCGGGCGCAACGGCGAGACCGCCGAGCATCGGCTTGACCGCGATTTCGAAGTTCTTCAATGCAGCGCTGGCGCCTTGCGGCCGCGCCATGCCGCGCACGCGGTCCAATTGCCAGCGCACTGGATTGCCCAGCGTCGCGGTTTCGGTGGCGATGCGCGGGGTCTTCAAACGGCCGACGATGCCATCAAGGCTGTCGGCGTAGTCGCGGTTGAGCTTGAGCGCGTTGATCGTGATTGCCAAGGTATCGCCGGGCTCGGCCCCGGCGACGAAGAAAGGCCCGACCTGCGGGTTGCCGAACAGGGCGCGGGTGACGCCGTGCTCGTCGACGCCGCCCGAATCCAGCGTCTTGGTCTGCACCGAATCGCCCGGCCAGATCACCAGCACCGGTGCGCGATCAGCGCTGAAGGTGTTGGAATAGTCGGTGGGCGTGAAGTGGTGCAGGCGCGGTGCGCTGTCCGCTCGCGTAGGCACCCGCCATGCGTTGAATGTGTGTGCTGCGCGCGTGCCGCGGTTGTTGGTGTCTGGCTCATCGCTGCGGCCCTGCATGCGGCTGCCATCGATGCGGCCGTCGTAGTGATAGACCTGGCCGTCGCTGCCGGTTGCGGTGAACTTCAACTGCGCGCCGTTCAAGCTGCCGCTTATCGGGTCACCGCCCAATGTTCCGCTGACACGCGTGCCCTGCACGTCCAGATTCAAGGTCTGCTGGGCGCTGTTGCCCCACAGGTCGGTGGCCAGGATCCATTGATCGGCGGCGAGGGCTTTGAGCGGGAGCGCGGACAACAACAACGAAGACAATTTCAGTGAAGTGCGCACGTTGCGTGTGTCTGCGAAGGGCCCGATGGGCGTGTTCGCAGAGTCTACGAATGCTTATGGCGCCGTCGCAGTGTCAAACGTAACGACATCTGTAGTCAGTTCGGCTGCCGGAGCGGTCTACTGATGCCGGTCCCGCGCGGCTTTCAGGCCTTGAGCGCGCGCAGCGCCAGGAACATGTCCACGCAGTCGTGCATCACCTGCTGCTGCGCAGCGGCGTCCAAGGGCGCGGCGCCCATTGCGATCTGCGGCCAGAACGCGAACGCCTTGACCATGCCCTGCAGCTGATGGGCGGCCTCGGCCGGGGCGATGTCATCGCGCAGACGGCCATCGGCCTGTGCGGCGCGGATCCAACTGGTCAGGCCTTCTTCCTTCTCGGCCAGCTTGTCCATCATCACCCGTGCCCGCTCGGGCGCATGCACCAGTTCTGCCATGGCTACCCGCGACAGATCGATGAAGTTGGGGTCACTGAGCAAGCGCAGTTTCTGTGCGACGAAGGCCAGCAACTGCTCACGCAGGGGGCGCGCCGGATCGTAGCCGGGGGCATCCAGCGCCTGGCTGGCCTCCCACAACTGCCAGAGGATGGCGGTGAAAAGTTCGTCCTTACTGGCGAAATGGTTGTAGACCGTGCGTTTGGACACCTCGGCGGTGGCGGCGATGCGGTCCATGCTGGTGCCCGCAAAGCCCAGTTCGCGGAACTCGGCCACGGCCGCGCGCAGGATGGCTTCGCGCTTGCGGTCGGTCAGGCGGGGCGGGCGCTTGTGCTCTGTCATCCGGTCATTTTACACCGTTCAGTTTACTTTCCGGGAAATGGAAGTAGACTCGCAAGTGTACTTTCAGCGGCGATCTCAGCCATGAAGCGTCGCCTGCCTCGTTTCCTCCTTCTTATGACGGTGCTGATTGCCATGTCCTTTGGCCTGCTGACCTGCGGTGCGCATCCTGCCGCTTCCTATGACCAGTCGCCGCAATACGGTGAAGGGCGCTTCCACAACCCGGTCAAGAAAGTTCCGCTGGGCTTCGTGCGCGGTGCCAAGGTGTGGTGGCGCTTCCTGTTCGACAAACCGGCCGATGCCACGCCGCGCGTGGCAATCCCGGTGCATGCCTTGACCCGCCAGGCGTTGCTGGACGCGCCGAACGACAGCCTGTGGCGGCTGGGCCACTCGACCATGCTGATGAAGCTGGACGGCCATTTCTGGCTGACCGATCCGGTGTTCTCCGAGCGCGTATCGCCGTTCTCGTTCATGGGTCCGAAGCGCTTCCATGCACCGCCGTTGTCGATCGACGAGCTGCCGGAAATCACCGGCGTGATCATTTCGCATGATCACTACGATCATCTGGACCATGACGCGGTGCTGGCGTTGGCGCCCAAAGTGCAGCACTTCGTGACTGCGCTCGGCGTAGGTGATCGCCTGCTGGCCTGGGGCGTCCCACAGGAGAAGATCACCCAGCTCGATTGGTGGCAGGAAACCCGCGTGCAGGGTCTGAAGGTCGCGGCAACACCGGCCCAGCATTTCTCCGGCCGCAGCCTGTCCGATGTCAATCGCACCCTATGGGCGTCGTGGGTGATCGATACCGGCAGTACGCGGATCTTCTTCAGCGGTGACAGTGGCTACTTCGATGGTTTCGCGAAGATCGGCGAGCGCTATGGGCCGTTCGATCTGGCCATGGTCGAGACCGGCGCCTACGACGCCGACTGGCCGGACGTGCATATGCAGCCCGAACAGAGCTTGCAGGCGCATCTGGATGTGCGCGGCAAAGTGATGATGCCTATCCATAACGGCACCTTTGACCTGGCGCTGCACCCATGGACGGAGCCGTTTGAGCGGATCACCGCCTTGGCGGCAGAGCAGGGTGTCGTGTTGACCGCGCCGAAGATGGGAGAGCGTCTGGATATCCGTGAGCCCGCGCCGTCGACGCAGTGGTGGCGCGAGGGGCAGCCGGTTCGGGAGTAGGCGGGCGGCGGCGGGTTGGTGCTGCGGGTTGGAAGGGGGCTTTGATTGCTTCATTCCTTCATTGCTTTTTGCCTTTTTTGCCTTTTTTGCTTTTGCCCTCGTTTTTCCGCTTTTGCACTTTTAATGCCGTCATTCCCGCGCAGGCGGGAATCGCTCTGGCCTTTGGTTTTTGCTTTTACATCGTTCAAAGGTGTGCGTGAAATTGCGTAGGGCAATGACGAATGCCAGAGCAACGGCAAGAACAACGGAAAAGCCGGAGCGATTCCCGCCTGCGCGGGAATGACGGCATAGGGGCAAAGGCCGGAGCGATTCCCGCCTGCGCGGGAATGACGGCGTAGGGGCAAAGGCTGGAGCCATTCCCGTCTGCGCGGGAATGACGGCGTAGGGGCAAAGGCTGGAGCGATTCCCGCCTGCTCGGGAATGACGGCATAGGGGCAAAAGCCGGAGCGATTCCCGCCTGCGCGGGAATGACGGCATTAGAGCAAAGGCCGAGCAGAGGCCACGTCGAAAGCAAAGGCCACGTCAGAGGCCAAGCCACAGCTACAGCCAAACCCAAAGCCAAAGCCAAAGCCAAAGCCAAAGCCACCGCACTCCCTCCCCAAACTTGTTTAAAGTGTCCATCGCCGCGCGCCACCTCGCGCCACGACTATTGGAGCTGCTTGATGAAACCCCTGATCCTCGGCGCCGTCTGCGTCTTCGCACTGGCCGCCTGCAGCAATCCGGAGGCCGAGCGCCAGCAGCAGGAAGCCGCTGCCGCACAGGAGCGGGCCAAGCGTGAGGCTGACGCTGAAGGTATCGGTAAGCTCTACGACGCGGCTGTCACCGCCACCGATTGGGAAAAGGCACGTATCCACGGTGCCGCACTGCTCGACCAATACCCGGATTCGGAAACCGCCAAGCGCATCGAACCCGGCTTTGCCGAGGTCAAGGAAAAAGCCACCGCAGCCACCGAGTTACGCCGCATGCAGGCCTTGTGGAACTACAACCAGGTGCCGGTGAAGGGCGGTACGCAGCGCTCGGCGGCGATCTACAGCAAGGACCGGGTCGAGGTGGATAGCACCGGCGCCAAGCAGGTGAACCTGGTGTTCCGCGATCATCCCGAATGGAAGCGCCATGCCTACCTGGTGCTGCAGTCCAGCGACTTCGCAAAGGCGTGCTATCGCGCCTGTCAGGTCAAGGTGAGCGTGGACGGTGCGCCAGCCCGCAACATGGCCGCGCACCGCCCGGATACCGATGAAGCCATCGCCATGTTCATCGATGACAACCGCGGACTATGGCGGCAGGCACGCAAGGCCAAGGTCATCGAGATCGAGTTCCCGGTGCAGGCCGGCGGCACCCGCAAGGCGGTGTTCGAGGTCGGTGGGCTGGATGGCAGCCAGATGCCGAGCTGGGATTGAGGCCGGTGCTTGCTGATGTGGCGGGGCGGTGTGACGTCGCCGCCAGCCGCCATTGGGTGTTCGACATGGATGGCACCCTGACCGAGCCGGTGCATGATTTCGATCTGATCCGGCGCGAGCTGCAGATCCCTGCCGATGCGGACATCCTGCAGCATCTGGCCGCGTTGCCAGCGCAACAGGCCGCCGACAGCCATGCGTGGCTGCTGCAACATGAGCGTGCATTGGCCGAAGGTTCGTCGCTGCTCCCGGCGCGGTGGCGTTGGTGCGCGCGCTGCATGCCGAGGGATGCCGGCTGGGCATTCTTACCCGCAATGCCCGCGAGCTGGCCGAAGTGACCTTGGCGGCAATTGGATTGGCGGATTGTTTTGCGGCCGAGGAGATCGTTGGCCGTAGCGAGGCCGAGCCCAAGCCATCGCCGGCCGGGCTGCAGTATTTTGCCGCGCGCTGGGAGGTGGCACCTGCCGCGATGCGCATGGTCGGTGATCATTACTACGATCTGGCCACCGCCAAGGCGGCGGGCGTGCCCGCGATCCTGATCAACATGCCGGAAGATACCTGGCCGGGGATGGCGCAATGGCAGTTGCGTGATTGTGCGCAGTTGTTGCAGCACTGGCAGGCCGCAGCGTCCCTGTAGAGCCGAGCCGTGCTCGGCTGGAGCGTTGCCGATATAACCGCTTGTAGGAGCGGCGTAAGCCGCGAAGCTGGCAATGCCGGGTTGCAGGCGGAGTGTGCAATCTGCTGGTGTGCTAGCTTCGCGGCTTATGCCGCTCCTACATTGCCATGCGGCTGATGATTTGCTTGTAAGGCCTCTGCCGAGCATGGCTCGGCACTACATCGGGGATAAAAAAACGGCGCCTTGTGGGCGCCGTTTTTCTTAGAGGCTGTAGCCGAACTGCTGCTTGAACTGGTCGTTGAACTCGGCGAAGTCAAAGCGCTGGTTCTGCGTGCCCGGGTGTTCCACCTTGAGCGCGCCCATCAGGTTGCTCATGCGGCCAACGGTCAGCCAGTCATAGCCCTTTTCGATGCCGTAGATCAGACCGGCGCGGAAGGCGTCGCCACAGCCGGTCGGGTCGACTACGCGGCGCTCATGCGCCGGCGGAATGTCGAAGCTCTTTTCCGGGGTGTGGATGATGGCGCCGCGCGGGCCCTGGGTGGTGATGTAGGCCTTGGTCCGGGCGACGATGTCGGTCTCGCTCCAGCCGGTGCGCTGCTGCAGCAGGTTGGACTCGTAGTCGTTGACCACCACGTAGTCGGCCTGTTCGATGAACTCGCGCAGTTCCGGGCCGTTGAACAGCGGCAGCGCCTGGCCGGGGTCGAAGATGAAGGGGATGCCACATTCCAGGAACTCGGCGGCGTTCTGGATCATGCCTTCGCGGCCGTCCGGCGCAACGATGCCGAAGGTGACGCCCGGCACATCCTTCACGTGGTTCTCGTGCGAACGCATCATCGCGCCCGGGTGGAACGCGGTGATCTGGTTGTTGTCGTGGTCGGTGGTGATGAAGCACTGCGGGGTGAACATATCCTCCAGCACGCGCACCTGGCTCAGGTCGATGCCCATGCGCTCGAAGTGCTCGCGGTACGGGGCAAAATCCTGGCCCACGGTGCCCATCGGGATGGGGCTGCCACCCAGCAACTTCAGGTTGTAGGCGATGTTGCCGGCGCAGCCGCCCAGTTCGCGGCGCATGCGCGGGACCAGGAACGACACATTCAGGATGTGCACCTTGTCCGGCAGGATGTGGTTCTTGAACTGGTCCGGGAACACCATGATGGTGTCAAAGGCAAGGGAACCACAGATCAAAGCGGACATCGCGAACAGGCCTATACGTAAAAGGGGAAATGCCGCCGCGCGCGCGCAGGCGGACCGGCGCTAGGGCGCGCCAAAGTGCATAAGGTTACCGGCTGCGGCCGCCCACGGCCAGAAGCAAGGATGTACCGCAGCTGCCCGGCGGGTCGCGAAGCCCTTTTTTTACAAGGATTCTCCTTGCTCGGGCCGGGGTGGGTTGATAGGCTACCTCCCCTCATTTTCTGCCCATTTTTTCGCCATCCGGCGTGGGCACGACACCCGTCAGGATCACTCCCCAGATGTTCAAGAAGCTGCGCGGCATGTTCTCCAATGACCTGTCCATTGACCTGGGCACGGCCAACACCCTCATCTATGTGCGTGGCCAGGGCATCGTATTGAACGAGCCGTCGGTCGTGGCTGTGCGTCAGGACCGCGCCATCGGCGGGACCCGTTCGGTGGCCGCCGTCGGCGCCGAGGCCAAGCAGATGCTCGGCCGTACCCCGGGCCACATCACCACCATTCGCCCGATGAAGGACGGCGTCATCGCCGATTTCACCTACACCGAGGCCATGCTCAAGCACTTCATCAAGAAGGTGCACAAGTCGCGCGTGCTGCGCCCCAGCCCGCGCGTGCTGGTCTGCGTGCCGGCCGGCTCCACCCAGGTGGAGCGCCGCGCGATCAAGGAATCGGCCGAGGAGGCCGGTGCACGTGACGTGTTCCTGATCGAAGAGCCGATGGCTGCTGCCATTGGCGCCGGTATGCCGGTCACCGAGGCGCGCGGTTCGATGGTCATCGATATCGGCGGCGGCACCACGGAAGTGGCAGTCATCTCGCTGAACGGCATCGTCTATTCGGCGTCCGTGCGTATCGGTGGCGACCGTTTCGACGAGTCCATCACCAATTACGTGCGCCGCAACCACGGCATGCTGATCGGTGAGGCCACCGCCGAGCGCATCAAGGTCGAGCTGGGCTGCGCCTATCCGCAGGCGGAAGTGATCGAGATGGAAATCTCCGGCCGCAACCTCGCCGAGGGTGTGCCGAAGATGATCAAGATCAGCTCCAACGAGGTGCTCGAAGCCCTGCACGAGCCGCTGTCGGGCATCGTCTCGGCGGTCAAGCTTGCGCTGGAGCAGACCCCGCCGGAACTGTGCGCCGACGTCGCCGAGCGCGGCATCGTGCTGACCGGTGGTGGCGCCCTGCTGCGTGACCTGGATCGCCTGA
>Ga0308157_10004630_pt1 | contig 18062 bp, 13 predicted proteins | sample PhyBR1_FD_201035 | JGI IMG/M metagenome (GOLD analysis project Ga0308157, IMG submission 201035) | Phyllosphere microbial communities from UC Gill Tract Community Farm, Albany, California, United States - DLSLB.R1 | ecosystem: Host-associated > Plants > Phyllosphere > Unclassified | place: USA...
TGTTCGTGCCGGAAAACCGTTACCTGCCGATCGAAACGACCCCGGTGCGCGAAAAAGTAGCCGAAGTGCAGATCGCCAATCGCGACATTGTCATTCCGAATCCGGGCGAGCCGCTGATCTCGGACGTATACGCGAAAAAAGGTCCGCAGCTCGACAATATCATTAACGACGCGCGCACCAAGTTCATTGTCGGACAAATGGACGAAGCCGGATTCCAACAGGCGATCCAATTATGGAAAACGAGCGGAGGCGATGAGTATGTGCAAGAGATTAATGAGCTGTACGCCGCGTTAAAAGAGTGAGAGGACAAAATGTAAGATTCAGGGAGGGAAACGGTTTTGTGGAATGAGACGTTTTTTAGGGAGCCCGGAGCGGAATATCGGATTCATCCGTTTTGGTTCTGGAACGGCGAGATGGAGCCTGACCAGATCGTCCATCAGATCGAAGAGATGCATGAAAAGGGAGTCGGAGGCTTCTTTGTTTGCCCGCGCCAAGGACTGAAGATTTCGTATTTATCAAGCGTTTGGTTCGACCGGGTTCGTCTGGCTGTGCATGAAGCTGAAGCGCGCGGCATGCAGGTCTGGTTGTACGACGAATATCCGTATCCGAGCGGCATGGCCGGAGGCGAGGTGCTGCTGGATTATCCCGAAGCCAATCAGCGTCCGCTCGGGCATCGGCATATCAAAGCGAAACCGGGCGAACAGGCACAGCTTGAACTGCCCTGGGGACGGATTCTGTACGCGAAGGCGGTACCGATAGACGGGGAAGGCCGCATGTTATGGGAAAAAGCGGTCGAGCTCCGAAGCTATATCGGTAATGTGCAGAACGAACAGGTGTATCAGGAAACGGGACTGACCAGCTATAATCGCAAACGCTTTTTCACTTACGGAACGGCGTTTCGGCTGGATTGGACCGCGCCTGCGGGGGAAGAGTCGGAGTGGGAGATTACCGTGTTTCAGGAGGAGGAGATCGGCGACTTCAAATACTACGGAGGATTCGTCGATCCTTGCCACCGGGAAGCGATGAGCCGGTTTATCGAGTTGACGCATGAGCGGTACAAGGCGGAGATGGGCGAAACGTTCGGACAAACGGTCAAAGGGATTTTCACGGACGAAATCGCGCCGCTCGGTCATCTGCCGTGGTCGCCGCGCCTGCCGGAATTTTTCGAACGGCGCTGCGGATACGAATTGAAGGAAGCGCTTCCCGCTTTGCTGGATCATCGCTACCCGGATGCCGCGCGGATACGCTACGACTACTTCCAAAGCCTGCATCTGCTGCTGGGCGAGTCGTATCACCAGCAGGTAGGCGATTGGTGCGAACAGGCGGGCATCCAGTACGCGTCGGAAGTGCCGGGCGTGCGCATGACGGCGCAGCGGTTCAGCCATATGCCGGGCGGCGATTCCGCGCATGAGAAAACGGGCCGCTCGCTGGACTGGATACTGGATCGCTACGGCGGCCGCATGCGCGACAATCCGAAGATGGTCAGCTCGCTGGCCCGGCAGCTGGATCGCCCGCGCAATCTGTCCGAGTGCTTCCACAGCGTCGGCTGGTCGATGACGCTTCAGGACGCCAAATGGATGATCGACCGGATGGCCGCGATGGGTACCGACTTTTACAACTTCCATGCCTTTTTCTACACGATCGGCGGCCTGACCAAGCATGATGCGCCGCCTTCGCAGTTTTTGCAAAATCCGTACTGGGCGCATTTTCGGCAGCTCGGCGATTATGTCGGACGTGTTAGCTATCTGATGAGCGAGGGAGAAGCGTATATTCCCGTGGCGCTGCTTGATCCGACGACGACGTTTTGGAGCTTGATGGGCAATCCGCTGCACGGTTTTGCTTACGGCGGGGAGAGTGAAGAGGAGCGTGAGAAGCTGGAAAGATTGATCACCGATTGGAAAGCGATCAGCTCGCAGCTGCTCAAGTCGCGCCGCGATTACGACCACCTCGATCCCGAACTGCTGGCGGAAGCCGATGTGTCGGACGGAGTCATCGTGATCGGAAAAGCCCGCTACGAAGTATTGGTGCTGCCGCCGCTGCTCAATCTGGAAGCCGCGGCGTGGGAAAAAGTGCAGCGGTTCGCGAACGCGGGCGGAACGGTCATCAGCGTCGGACTTTTGCCTTCGCAGAACATTCAACCGGGCAGTCCGGCAGAAAATCAAGCGGCGGAGTTTTTCGGCGTGAGCGGCCAAGCAGAGTCGTCTTATTGGGAAAAAGGAGCGGCGATAGAGCCAAAGTTGGAGCTTGACGCCGCCCCCGGGCAGATTGAAAAAAGCTTTACCGAACAAGCTGCCGGGCGTTCGGCCTTTATTCCTTCATGCGGTTCCGCAGACGGAGAAGCCGCTGCGAAAAAGCTGATCGAGCTGTTGGATGTCGTGCTTCCGGAGCCTGTTCGCTGGGAATCGGAAACGCCGTGCGAGTCCGTATTGATGCAGCTTCGGCGGCTGCCTGGCGATGCGAACGAGTCTTCCTGCTTTGCGGTTTTTCTTTCCAATCAGGAGGATCGGCAGGAGCAGGCGCGACTTATGGTCGTTCCTGAGCGTCTCTGGCCGGAAACGGGCTTCGGTGCCGATTGTTGTCTTCGGGTCGAACAGTTGGATCTGGAAACAGGAAAAGCGATAACGCTCGCGACTCTACGGGAAGAAAAGGAATCGCTTTGGTCGCTGCCGCTTCCTCTTGCGCCCTACGAAGCCAAAACTTTACGTTTATCGATCGCAAGCACGTCAGCGAGCGTAGACGCAGACTCGACTCGGCAGCCGTCTATAGACCTTTTTGCGACTAAGATCAGACCTTCAGTAGAAGGCCCGTGGCAGATCCGTACAGTCCGGCCCAATGTACTTCGAATCGGGGAATTCCGTTTGCAAGCGGGGGATGTCGAAGGTGTTTTTTTGGATAAAGAAGGCGCTTCAGTCAAGCCGTTTATCGACCAGGTGGCGGATTCTACGGGCCGCAGCCGTGTTCCGCTTGCATTCGGACAGGAATTCGGCACGCCGAAACGCTCTTCCGTTCATTATCCGATCGAAGCCGTTTATAGCGCCGTTTTCGAAGTCGATCCGCAGGTCGCGCAAACAGATATGGTCTTATTCATGGATGCGGAAGCCGTTTCTGGAACATGGGCGATGGAGCTGAACGGGTACCGTTTGCGCAAAGAAAATTTCAGCGTGCTTGAGGTGAACGATCACCGGAATATCGCCTGTGATGTGCAAGGATACATGCGGGCGGGAGAAAATAAACTGGTCATCCATGTACGGATCGAACGCGACGAGGACGGCCTGGTTGATCCGCTGTATATTCGAGGAGCCTTCGGCGTAGCGCTTCAAGCTTCGGCTCCGCCGAAACTCACGTCTGAACCGGATTCGGCAGAGAAGATCGCGCCCGAACCGCTGCCTGCTTATCCTTACTACGCAGGCGAGATGCGATACCGTCGAATGTTCGATCCGGAAAAATGCAGCGAAGGGATCGAACGGGGTTCGGATCTTCAAGCTGAACGTCGATTCGAATTGGAACTGGACGGTTGGAAGATTCAAGATGTAGCCGAGGTGCTCGTTAACGGGCAAAGTCTTGGGATACGCTGTTGGTCGCCGTATCGTTGGGCAGGGATGTTGAGCGATCTACGACCGGGTATGAACGAATTGGAGGTTCGGATTACCAACACGCTGATCGGCCAACTGGAAGGGACCTATTTCGACGCGGACGAACATCGTTTATTGAACGTATTGGATCGGACGCGGTCAACGTAATCGGAAGTCGGACTCCGCCTGTGCGTTGACCGAATGCATCAGAAGCCAAAACGAAAGGAGCTGAAGGTTATTCGTTATTTTCATAAACACGACGCAATCGCCGAACGGGTAGACGATTCTATTCCTGCGGTGCTGAACACGATCGCCCAGCGGTATATCGGGGAGCATCCGCAGCACGGCGTTCAGCTTCGGATTCATCGCCAAGACGGATTCCGCCGCACCGGCGATTACCGATACGAGATGGACTTGGATCACCGTTGGCCGAATGCCAAAGCCGGTCAGTACGTGAACGTATGGGGCAAGCTATGGAGCGAGCAAGATACCGTGCTGAATACCAGTTTGAATTGCCAAAGTCCCGTCACGATCTACGCTAACGGAGACGAAGTGTTCAAATCGGAGCTGCTTCAGGAGTTGTTCCCGGAACGGCGAACCGCGATTCCTTTGCCGGTTCGGCGGGGATGGAATGATATCGTGCTGCGCTTTGTGAAAACGGAAGTCGGATTCGGCGGTACGTATGGAACAGGATCGTTCAAAAATTTCCCGCTGCATTTTTTGACGCCGGGACCGGATCGTGAGGGCGAAGAAGGCTGGTTATATTCCGAACCTTTTGATGAAGAAGAAGGATTGAGGCTGCCGGATCGCGATATGCACGAGACGGACACCGGGCTTTCTTGGTTCCCGCGTCGGCAATGGAACGAAGAGGAACTGAAGGCCGGGAATTTCGGGCGTATTTTGGGCGGCAAACAAACAACAGGCTCGGTCTACGCTTGGTCGCGCTTGGAGAGATTGAGTCTAGGTGCTGAACCGATCGTACTGGAAGGCCTGCATGATGGAGCGTTGACTTTGTATGCGAACGACACTCAAGTGTATGAGGCTCAAAGTAGCGGGACCTTCCGGATTGAATTGCCAGATATCCAAAGCGGGATCGATCTGATTGCTTGTAGCCAAACGGCTGCTGCGGATGCAGAACCGAACAAGACAGATCCTATTATAGAAAAAGCCTACACCGCGACATGGGGCTTCCGCTTGAATGATCCGCAAGACGGCAGCTATCGTCTGCGTCTGCCGCACCACGTTGCCGGATATTTAGGGAAATGGATGTATGCCGGCGTGTTCCCGAAGGGGCGCGAACCTGATCCGAGCCGAATGATCACCACGAGCCGCGTGTTCGACGACGGGGTTTCCGGAACCTATTGGCAGGCCGACCTGCCGGGGGGAGCCATTCGTCCGTTTTTGGAAAACACGCATTACGGCAAATGGAATTATCCGCTCGGCGTCACGCTGTTGGGACTGCTTCGCGTCGGACGGGAGCTGAATCGCCCGGCGTACATCCATTACACGCTGGATCATATCGGACTCAGCAGCTCGTTGGATCGTTATGCGCTATGGGATCGTCAGACCTACGGAGCGGCAGGCGTCAACAATCAATTGTCGGCGATCGACAGCCTGGACGACTGCGGTTCGTTCGGTGCCACGATGCTCGAAGCGATGGAACACGGCGATATCCCGGACGGACGCGCCGTAGCCGATCGCATCGCCCGTTATATGACCGAAGATCAGGAACGTTTGCCGGACGGGGCTTTTTACCGGGTGCGGGGCAGCGGAGAAACGAGGCAGGAGACGATGTGGTGCGACGATCTGTATATGAGCACGCCGTTCCTGATGCGCTATGGCCGCTTGACGGGCGAACATGCTCACTGGGACGATGCGATCAACCAATTCTTGCGTTTTCGCGACTATCTGTTCCTGCCGGAGCAGGGTATCATGTCTCATGTGTACGATTTTGTTCGCGGTCGCGCCACCGGGATTCCGTGGGGACGGGGCAACGGTTGGGTGCTATTTTCGCTGACCGAGCTGCTGACCGTCTTGCCTGAAGAGCATGAACGTCGAGAGGAGCTGTTAGCCTTTTACCGGGATCTGTGTCGAGGTTTTCTGGCGCTGCAAGGCGAAAACGGATTATGGCATCAAGTGTTGGATCGAACCGATTCTTATGAAGAGACGTCCTGCACCTCCATGTTCGTGTATGCTTTCGCGCGCGGCATCCGGTTGGGCTGGCTCGAAGAGCCAGAAGCTTATCTCGACTCGGTTCGAAAAGCCTGGGAAGGCATGACGCGCATCTCGATCGATTGGAAAGGCAATATTTACGGCGTATGCCGCGGTTCCGGTTATTCGTTCACGGCACTCTATTACCGAGACGATCTGGGTTGGAATTTGAACGATACGCACGGGATCGGGATCGTGTTGTTGGCGGGAACGGAGCTGCTGCGGTTGAATCGCGAGTTGTCGGATTTAGCGGATGTCAAGACAGACAGTGCTAACCGGGGTATGGGTACGATCACTCAAGTTTGATTGTGGTATTGAGTTTTACATGAATTGGTTTCTACTTCATACAAAGCGGCTGACTATTGTTACGGTCAGCCGCTTTTCCGCGTGACCTTACTTTTAGCGTTGACAAGGTAGTGGGCGGATGGAAGCAGCGAATACACACTGATAAAGCAATAATGAATTGAATTTTTGTCTGCTCTAAACTTACATTGCCGAAAAATCAATGTACAGCGCTTAAATCTTTTGATTTTCACGTTACGTTGCCAATTATGCAATGTGGAGCTCCTTTCTATTCCGATTGGATTGAAGATCTGTTTTTACGTTGCCGTTTTGGCAATGAAGCTTTCGAAAAGACTTGAATTAAAGCTGTACGTTGCTTAAAAAGCAATCTGGCCTACTTATTTTAATCCGCTCGACTCCAACAGATCGCTAAAGCACCGAATGTCCGACTATCCAGTAGCTTGAACGCATTCCATTTAAGGTTTCGAAGGGCGTAACCTAACATCTTAAGCGGTCAAGGCACTAGCGAGAGAAGGATGGAGTATACTAATAAGCATGAGAGATGTACAAATCCAGAAAATCGAATCGCTATGATTACGAGTTGAAAAGGTGAAGCTATTGAACATTCCGTCCCTAATCGAACGTCTTCGAATTTTAGGTATCCGACTTGACCGCGGTTTGACGACCGAAGAGCTGCTGCGAGCGGAACAGACATATGCGATCCGTTTTCCGCCCGATCTGCGCGAGTTGCTGCAGCAGGCGCTTCCCTATGGCGAATCTTTTCCCGACTGGCGAAATTTTTCCGCGCGCAACGTCAAATCTATTCGGGAAAGCTTGAACTGGCCGCTGGACGGGTTATTGTTCGATGTCGAGAATAATCGCTTCTGGCCTGAACGCTGGGGGCCGAGACCGCGGCAGTTGGAGCAAGCCAAAGCCGCAGCCGAGAAGCATTTCGAACATGTGCCGAAGCTTATTCCCGTCAGAGGACATCGATACCTGCCGGCAACGCCGTATGAAGCGGGGAATCCGGTTTTTTCGGTGCACCAGACCGATGTCATTCCTTACGGCGAGAATTTGGCGGACTACTTCGAAATCGAGTACCGCCATAAACTTTATGAAGAGATGAATTTCGAACGAATCAAGCCAATCGATTTTTGGGGAGAACTCGGATGGTCGGACGAGGTATAGGGATAAGCGATCTGGAAAAAGGAGAAGCGAACATATTCGCGAACGGATTGAACAGCCTGCGACGGACTACTATATGATTCGCTGCGACGCTAAGGCGGCGGGCGCGATTCGGATCGTGCGCAAAGAACATGTTAACCGGGTCAGTCCCGTGTTCGTTTTGCCGGAGTACCAGGGACGCGGTATCGCCAAAGCAGCATTCGCGTTAGTCGAAGCCCTTTACCCGGATGTTCGGCGATGGGAACTGGACACCGTTTTGCAGGAGAAAGGAAATTGTCATCTGTACGAATCGCTGGGCTATCGGCGTTACGGGGAAGAGAAGGCGATCAATGAGCGCATGACGATGATCTTTTATCAAAAAGAAATTGTGCGCTGAGAAAAGCTGCAGCAAAAAACGGAGGTGAACGGCATGAACGGGGAACTGCATCAACTGCTTGTTCTGGCGGCGAACGCCAATCGATACCTACATATGAACGAATATCGACCGCTCGACGGCTTCGGCGATCGTCAAGTGTTCAATCTTGCTTTTTACGATAAAGACGGGCATTCGATTCCAACCGTGCTCAAGGCAAATCCCGTAAAAAGCTGGATAAAAGATTTGAAAAAAAGAGGCTGCCGAGGCGTGTTGGCGATTCAGACCGACACAGCCGGAAAAGAACGGGAAAGCAGCGGATTTGTCGGCGGAGGACGCAGATGGATACTGGTTGCGCGATTCGACGGGTTCGACGAGCATTGGTCCGCGCACTGGCAGTTGGGACAACGAGCGCCGACCACGCGCTGGGATATCGATTACCGCTGCCGTCGAACAACCTCTGTCGCAATCGACCCGAATACGTATAACCTCGCTGAGTCTAAGCGTCGATTGGAGCAGGCGTTGACGAATATCGGACAACTGGCGCATGAGATCGGGGAAGAGCATTGGAAAGTAAACTTTTTTGACGCCGCGTTAGGCATTCTGGAAGGATCGACTTCGTTCAAACGAGAGTTGCCGGAAAGCTATTCGGAACAAGCCCAACGCGTATTCGCGGCCGTGTATCGGTGCTGGGTGTTCGGCGGCATGGGCTCCTGGAACGACGTTCCGCCTTAATCCGCGCATGAACACGGCAAGTCCGCCGAGTTCGACGCGTATTCGGATGCTTTGTATAACGCGATGCAGGAGGCGCTAGAAGCGTCGGTCAACGAAGCGATGGTCATGCCGCAGGAGGGACCCGAACGATGCAAATGATGGATGTGCTGCTCCGCCGTTATTTCGAACAAAACGATCTGCGCAGGGAAGCCGTACCGTTCGGCCTGACCAACCATTCGGAATTCGTTTATGCGGACGGTCGGAAATTCGTGGCGCGCTTATACGATCCTTTTTCCAAAACGAAAGACAAGCTGCATTACGAGATCGAACTGACTTCTTTTTTGAAAGATGCAGGGCTGCCTTTCGAAGTTCCGGGGTTCATGACTTCGCAAAGCGGCGATGATTTTGTCGAACTGCCGGACGGGCGTTTGGGAGCGGTAATGACGTTCATCGAAGGCGAAGTCCCCGATTTGTCCCGAGGCTCGGACGTGAAATCTTACGGGGAAACGGTCGGCTTGTTGTCTTCGGCATTGGCGAAATTTACGAGGCAGCCGCCTCAATCCGTTCGTTTCGATCGGCCTTTTCTGCTGCATCCGCTCGGGAGCGAAGAAGCCGTGCGTCGCTTTATCGACGAGCCGCCGTTCGAAGTGAAATCGGAAGGGCTGAAAGCGTTCGGACGCGCGCTGGAGCGTTTGACGGATCGGGCGTTCGAGCTTGCCGGCCTGCCCGTGCAAACGATTCACCATGATCTGCTTATTTTCAATCTGTTGATTGACCGTCCGACGCGTCGCATGACCGGCGTGCTGGACTTCGACCTTTCCGCTCCGGACCTTCGCGCTTTCGAACCTGCGGTCTGTTTGAATCATTTGCTGCAATTCGGCGACGGTTCGCTGGACGCCGCGGCTGATTTTTCGGAAGCCTATTTTCGGCATGCGACGTTGAGCGAGGCGGAGATTGAGCAAATTCCGATGTTGATGGAATTGTATTACATGGCGCTGCTTTGCTTTTATATCGGACAGCATCAATCGGGAAAATCGGTCGTCGATCCGTTTCGCTTCATCTTGGACCAGTGGCTGCGGAGAAAAGATTGGCTGCTTAGAGAAAGCGGCAGACTGACCGATCTGCTTTTTCGATCGGCGAAAGCGGGGGAGCAGGCAGAGTGACGCATTCGATACGCCAAATGACCGTAAGCGGTCAAGACTATGTCTATACGCTGCGGGAACGATGCGATAACGGCGAGAGTTTCGTATCTTTAAAAATATTCGAGGCGCAGCGCCGGGACGGCGGGTGCGAATTTCGGTTTCGTACATGGGACGATCCTGTGTCGGGAAGTCCGTTAATGGTAGGAGTCGACCTGATTCGCAAGACGGACGAGGGAGTCGAACGTTGGAATATGCATCATCCGGCTCGGGTGCGTGACCTTTTGCTGTACGCGTTGAAGCAAGGCTGGAACGGTCGACATGCAGAGATCTTCAGCGACGGCGTTGCCGTTTTGAAAAGATTAGGTTGGGAGGCGGATCGTTTGAGACCGGAATTCCGAGAAACCGAAAGACGCGAATGGGAAGTGGGCCGATTGATCTCCGCAACATTCGGGAGCGAACCGGACAATTTGGAGCGAATGACGTTCGGACATCGGAACCTCGTATATCGGGCGGATGTCGGAGGTCGGTCGTTTATCGTCAGAACCAATGCAGATCGATCCGTCATGCGCCGCACGGCAGACAATATGACTGACCTGCGCGAGTTGGGCATTCCGGTTCCTAGGATCTTGGCCTATGACATGGAAAGTACAACCTATCCTTTTTCCTATATGATTCTGGAGGAGATTCCGGGCCGGGACCTGCGTTACGAACTGCCCGACATGACGGAAGAGCAGATGACGGCTGTGGCGGAGAAAGTGGTTTCGTTTCAGCGCAGCGTCCGACGTATTCCGCGCGGCGAAGGCTACGGCTGGAGAGCGATCGGGGAAAAAGGGCTTTTCGACTCCTGGCAGCAGTTGATTGCTCTGGATCGGGAAGACCATTTCCGTCAAAGCGGCGAGACCGTCGGCACTGAGCTGATGGGCAAGCTGGATCGAAGGCTGGAGCTGCTGCATCCTTATTTTGCTGAGGTCGAGCCGATCTGCTTTCTTGACGATCTGACGATTAAAAACGTGATTGTGGAAAAAGGAGATTTGCGCGGCGTAGTTGATTTCGACGTCGTGTGCTACGGCGATCCGCTGTATTTTATCGCGCTGACGCAAACGGCGATTTTGTGCGATGTCGGCGAGGAAAGACTTTTTTACGCGGAAGAGTTGTGCAGAATGATGGAATTGGATGAGCGGCAGCGGCGGATCGTGGACGTGTATTCGGCTTTGTTCGCAGGTTCGTTTCTGGATTACTGTCGGAAAAACGAAGACGAGGCGGCGGAGCAGAGGCTGTTGTCGCATATGGGGAAATGGCTTGGGTAAATGGAAGAAATCCTAGCGAAAAAGAGTGGTCGATTAGACTTGGATTCGCTGATCCTGCTTATTTTGATTTGAAATCAGATTTGGCGATCCGTTCATTCATCATTGTTGACGTTTCGCACACATTTTCCTTCAAAATCGCCAACTTTTAAAAAAATGCTGACGTTACGTCAACAAATTTCGAGTATTACGCCAATTTTAAGCGGATATGAGCAAATTTGTTGATCAAACGGCAGCATTTATTGAATTCGGCTTAAAAATTGCTCAATTTGTTGACATTATGCACACATTCATATGAACTTTGTTCTTCTATAGCAGTAGCGTAGGGAATTCACCGACTGTTTCGTATTTGCAGATATAGGTGCCGCCTGTTATGGCATGCAGCAAACGTTTTTCGACCAAGCTTTGGAGGATGGCACTGCACTTGCGATGGCTGAAGCCGTATTTGATTCTGACATCTTTGGGCCGAATGGTTTTCCCCAGACGCCAAGCCGTTCGCAGCACTTCTTTTTCTTCCGGGGAAAGCTCGGATCGAACTGTACGATTGGCGGCTTCCATAATCATCGGTCCCAAACTTAATTGAAGCAGCATTCGGCACACCTCCGGGCGTTTTTGAATATCGTCGAAGGAGAAGTGCAGCATTTTCCAACCTATTCCGGTCAGGAAAGAATCTCGATTAAGCGCATAGCTGAATTTCTCGCGATCCATGTCTTTGATATGGCTTTGGAAACCGTCGCATTCGATCCCGATTCGTCCGCCGTTCTCGTGCAGAAAAGCAAAGTCCAGAAACTGCGAACGACGGTTCCAATCATGAATCTCATACTCCGGGTGCAGATGTTCGAAGTTTCCAATCAGCGGCCACCAGACATGTTGCAGAAAAAGTTTCTCCGCGTATTGGTGCCCTCGCTCCAGACGTCCTCGGCGTTCACCAGAACGGGATTCGATATGACGCTGCACGTATAAGGTGTGCGCGGCTTCGAATTCGGTCGTAAGGGTAGGTTGCTCAGCACGTTTTGCGACAGATGATGAATCAATTGTTTGGCGTGACATTTACATACTCCTCCTTAACTTAAAATCGAACGCAAAAAAACGCCCTCCCGGCAGGCAGCCGCGGAGGACGTTCTTCGTCGCTCGTTCGTATATCGTTGCTTGAATTGTATCATACGCCAGGTTCTATCAGCTAGTTTTTCCTTGCATAGAAAGTATGTCGCTTATCAAGCGTAGTTTCGAATCCTTTGCGCTTTTTTATTTCAGATTCATTTAAGCCAGCTCTCTTATCATAAGCTCATCACAGAACACGAAGAGGTGAGCTTACCATGATGAGAGCAGACGAATCGATTTCGATCCAATCCAAAAAGAAGCGCAGATGGCCGATCATTGTACTGGTAATCGTACTTGTGCTAGGTACCATCCTATACAGCTTGGCGAACCGTTACTTGATTCCGCACGTCGAAGTTGCCGTCGTGGACAGCACGTTGAACTCAAGCAGCGAGGACGGCGGAAACTCGGGCACGACGGATGTCGTCACAGCCGCAGCCGAAGCGAACGCCGCGTCCGACGATTGGAGCTATAACAGCGGCGACGTGGATATCAGCATCGACAAAGTCGTCACCGGCAGCGGGTCCGATCAGATCACGTATTACGTTGCCGACGTGGTGCTCCAAGACGCAACTGACCTCAAAACAGCGCTCGCAGGCAACAGCTTCGGAACCAACATCACCGACACGACGTCGAACATCGCTTCAAGCGCAGGCGCGATCCTGGCGATCAACGGCGACTACTATGGATTCCGCGACGACGGGGTTATTATTCGCAATGGCACATTGTACCGCGACGAACCGACCCGCGACGGCGTGGCATTGATGGACGACGGCACGATGCAGACCTATGACGAGACGACCACTTCTTCCTCCGAATTGCTGGAATCCGGCGTACTCAACACCTTATCGTTCGGTCCGATCCTCGTGCAAAACGGAGAGATCGCCGGAGACTTCAGCAGCGTCAGCATCGACAAAAACTTCGGCAACCGCTCGATCCAAGACGCCAACCCGCGCACCGCGATCGGCATGATCTCCGCTAACCATTACGTGTTCGTCGTCGTCGACGGCCGTTCGAGCGACAGCCGCGGGATGACGCTGGACGAGCTGGCGAGCGTGATGCAGGGGCTCGGCGCGACCGAAGCGTACAATCTCGACGGCGGCGGTTCCTCGACGATGTATTTCATGGGCCGGGTCGTCAACAATCCGCAGGGCGAGAACAAAGAACGCGGCGTCAGCGACATCCTGTATGTCAGCGAGGGGGAATAAGCCATGACCATTCTGATTCCTTCCTACGAACCCGACGTACGCCTGCTCAATCTGATCGTCAAGCTGCAAGAGTACGGTCTGGGTGATATCGTCATCGTCGACGACGGCAGCGGTCCGGCTTACCGGGGCATTTTCGATTCTGCAAAAGCCTACGGCTGCACCGTGCTGACGCACACGCATAATCTGGGCAAAGGCTGCGCGCTCAAAACCGGTTTCCGTCATATCCGCGAATGGGATTCGCAAGAAGCGGTCATCTGCGCCGACAGCGACGGGCAGCATCTGCCGCATGATATCAAGCGCGTCGTCGACGCGATCCAGCTCCATCCGTCGGCGGGCATGGTACTCGGCAGCCGCAAGTTCACGGGCACCGTGCCGCTGCGCAGCCGTTTCGGCAACAGCGTAACCCGAGGGGTGTTCGCGGTCGCGACCGGCAGCAAGGTGTACGATACCCAGACCGGACTGCGCGGATTTCCGCATCATATGCTGGATTGGTTGTGCGAGATTCCCGGCGACCGGTTCGAATACGAGATGAACATGCTGCTGGCCGCACGGCGCGAAGGGTACGCGATCCGCGAAGTGTTTATCGAGACGGTGTATCTGGAAGAAAACAAATCGTCGCATTTCCGCCCGTTGGTCGATTCGATGCGGATTTACCTGCCGATCCTGGCGTTCAGCGCATCGTCCGCCGCTTCGGCAATTATCGATTTCACGCTGCTGTTCCTTTTCCAATACATGACGCATAATTTATTCTTCTCCGTCGTGGCCGCAAGGCTGTGCAGTTCGATCTTCAACTACTCGATGAACCGGAAATACGTCTTCGGCGGCAAAAACGCAGCAAAGGTGCGCAAGTCGATGCCAAAGTATTTCTCGTTAGTGGTATTGGTACTGCTGCTCAATTACGGATTGTTGTACTTCTATAACGAACAGTTGATTTTACCGCTCGCGGTGGCGAAGATTTTGACCGAGGTGTCGATCTTCGTATTCAGTTTCTGGGCGCAGCGGCGGTTCGTGTATTGAGGTTGATTGAAAAAGAAAACTTGTCTGACGCTAAATCAGACAAGTTTTCTTTATTTTTTCGTTTAATCCAACGATTCGACTTGCTATGTGTTTATAAAGGAAGAGGGCCTTATAGAAAAAAGAATGGAGGGGGAGACTAATGAGTGAAAAACGAAAGATGTGGATATGGCTATTGATTCCTCTACTATACGGAGCGCTATCGTTCGCACTGTTGAGGATCGTTCCCCCGCTGGTCGGGCATATCGTATTTTTGGCCTTTTGGGTATGGGTAGGGATGAGATTTGCCCGGTTGGACGGAAGTTCGTTGAAAAATTTTGCGTGGGGAAACAGCTTATGGCTGGTTTCATTTTTACTCTACCTTTGGCAGTTCGTGCTGGTGGATGATGCAAATCGAAACATAGTGATCGCTTTCATTAGCCAATGCTATGTGATTCCATTCGTCGTATCAGGTGCCCAGATTTACTTGCTATTTAATGACAATATTATCGATGGAACGAATATTACGATCATCACTTATATCTTTATGCTGGTGGTGTTCATGATTGGATTTGTGTGGGGAAAAGTTAAACAGAGATCGCAAGTTAAAAGTATCTAGATCAGATTGGAGCCTACGATGAACCCTCTCATCCATTACTACAGCTCCTTCGACGAATGGGGCAGATTACAGCGCGAACCGCTCGAATTCAAAATTAACCTTCACCACATCCTTGCTTACCTGCCGGCTGCGGGCCGCGTCCTGGACAACGGAGCCGGACCCGGTCAATATTCAATGGCGCTGGCCGAAAAAGGCTACCGCATGACGCTGGCCGACTTGACGCCGAGGTTGGTCGAGATCGCGGAAGCGAAAGCAAACGAGCTCGGCCTGCACGGCAGTTTCGAAGGTTTCCATACCCGAGATGCCCGCGATCTGGACGGACTTCCGGACGAGCGCTTCGACGCAGCTTTGCTGCTCGGCCCGATGTACCATCTGCAAGAAGAAAAAGATCGCGTTCGCGCCATTCAAGAACTGCATCGCGTGACGAAACCCGGCGCGACCGTGTTTGTGGCATTCATGCCTCGAACTGCTTTTTTACGCACATCATTGGCTCAGCCGAATAACTGGAAACCCAATCATACTGCTGAAGGATTGGACCGATTGATGACCGCAGGCGCTTTTGACCATGCCGACGAAGGAAGATTCACGGGCGCTTATTATGTCGACGTGAGCGAGATTGTCCCTTTCATGCACGCGCACGGCTTCGAAAGCGTCAAAACCATCGCATCCAGCAGCGTTGCAGGCGCGATGACAGCCGAGCAATGGGACTATTGGCGTCAGCGCGGCGAGGAAGAGTTCAACCGAGTCGTGCAGCATCTTATCGACGTATCGGACGAGCCGCATATTTTAGGCATGTCGCCGCATGTGCTTTACATCGGAAGACGAAAATAGAGCCTGCGCAAATTGTAGCAACCGTACAAGCAAAAAAGTGTAAACAAGACCCGGGAACGTCTCCGGGTTTTTGTTTTGCGGTGTGTCTGATAGAAGCAGGATTCCTGTTGCAAAACGAGAAGTACTATAATATTGATAACGCTACCAAATAACGATCAAGGAGGATCATCATGATTGCCTACCATCGTTTGAGAGAAGCCATACTGCGGGTAGAACGTCGACCGAATGATTTGTCCGGAGCCGCGATTACGCCGGAGAAGCTGGAGCAGATCCGCTCTTCGCAACATCTGAGCGAACTGTTGGACGAGATCCGAGCGGAGGCGAAGCTTGGCTTAACCGAGCCGCTGCCTTCACTGGATTTCGATGTGTTCAAAACGTTTCACGAAAAGGGTACTCGTCTGGAATACGAACAACCGTATTTCCGTCGTCGCGCACGCTTGTTATCCCTTTCGCTTGCTTTGCTGATAGACGGGGATGACGAGTATCGGACCGCTTTGCAGCGAACGGTCTGGGAGATTTGCGGGGAGTACAGTTGGGCGATTTCCGCGCATTTGCCTTATGGCGCGGACGAAGCGGGAGAGGATCGACTTCCGCCTGATACCCTTGTCGATCTGTTCGCCGCCGAGACTGCCCATGCGTTGGCGGAAATGTTGACGCTGGTGGGCGATCAGCTGCATCCTTGGATCGTGCAGCGGGTTCGCGGCGAGATCGAACGCCGGGTATTCGAGCCGACTTTCCGGAATGAACGGCCGTTCTTCTGGTTCTCGGCGGATCACAATTGGTCGGCTGTCTGCGCGGGGGCGGTCGGCATGGCAGCGATGCTGTTGATTGAAGATCGCGAGCGACTGGCCTGGGCGCAGGCCAAGATTGCTGATGCGATGGACAGCTTCCTGTCCGGTTACGGCGACGACGGCTGCTGCATGGAAGGCGCCGGTTATTGGACGTACGGATTCGGCTATTACGTCTATTGGGCGGAAATGCTGCATACTTACACAGACGGTCAATTGGATTTGCTGCAAAATGGCAAGGTACGCCGAATAGCCGAATATGCGGGCAGCGTGGCACTGACTTTACCCGCCTGTGTGAATTACTCGGATTGTTCGTCGGAGATTCGCCTGCATCCGGGTTTGATCAGCCGTCTGCAAAGCCGAATCGGAATCAGTGCGCCGGTCGTCGTCAAGCCGCCTTCTTTCCATGACGATCATTGTTACCGCTGGCCGCATCAGGTGCGCAATCTGTTTTGGTCAGAAGAGCAAATGGTCGAGGAAGGGCCTCCGTCCGGAACGATTCGTTTCCCGGATGCCGGTTGGGTGATCGATAAACGGAGTACATCGGCTGGATTATTTGCTTTTTCGGCTAAGGGCGGAACCAATGATGAACCGCATAATCACAATGATTTGGGGCATTTTATCGTGCATGCGGCGGGCGAGACTCTGCTTGCGGATCTGGGTCCGGGCATGTACACGCAGGAATACTTCAGCACTGCAAGATATGAACATCTGCATACCTCGTCGCTCGGACATTCGGTTCCTGTCGTGAACGGCTGCGTGCAAGAGAGCGGAAAAAGGCACCGGGCCGAGATCATTCGCAGCGTACGCAATGGCGATCGTCTGCATTTTGACCTGGACCTGACGCAAGCGTATGGCAAAGCAGCAGGTCTGTCGTCGTATATTCGGCACTTTACCTGGACATGCCAGGGTGGCGTGCCATCTGCCGTATTGGAAGTTCGGGACGTGTTTGAATTCGTATCGGAAAAGGCAGACCCGGAATCCCGATTGGCCGAGGTACGCTTGGCGGCAGCCGACGAAGCACGTTTGCAAGAAGACGGAAACCCGCTGATCGAGGACGAATCGGCTCCGCTGGCGGAAGGAGCCTCCGGGCACCGCGTAACCGAACATTTTATCAGCCTATGTCGTCCGGAAACCGAGCCGGGTTCGATCATTTGGCAGGGCGAGCAAGGTCGGGCTGAATTGCAATACGATCCGGCATGCTTCGAAGTAGTCGTGGAGGAGCTGGATACGCATAAGCACTTGGGTGAAAAGCAGCGAGTTTACCGAACGGCACTCGTAGCCACTCGATTAAAACGCAGATTCGTTGCCGAATGGACGCTGCGCTGTTCGACCAAGCAGGAGAAGCATCATCCTGAGGGTGAAGTGGCATCTTCCGTGTAGCATTGTTTATAATACTAGGATGAACGTTAGTTATATCGAACAGACTCAATAAGCAGATAAGGAGGCGGTTCCATGAGACTGGCGGAAGCGCTGGTACAACGTGCCGATCAGCAGCGAAAAATCGCCCAATTGAAGCAGCGGCTTGAACGTGTCGTGAAGGTGCAGGAAGGCGATGTTCCGGCGGAAGATCCGCATGTGCTGCTTAACGAATTGCATGAGACGATCGGCAGTTTGAGCGAACTGGTGAAAAAGATCAACAAAACCAATTCTTTTACCGATTTCAGCGAAGGCAAGACGTTAGCTGACGTTCTGGCCGAGCGTGATCGGATCATGCAGGAACGCAGCGCGCTGAACGAAATTCTGGAAGCTGCTTCGGTCAG
>Ga0308157_10004632_pt1 | contig 18058 bp, 17 predicted proteins | sample PhyBR1_FD_201035 | JGI IMG/M metagenome (GOLD analysis project Ga0308157, IMG submission 201035) | Phyllosphere microbial communities from UC Gill Tract Community Farm, Albany, California, United States - DLSLB.R1 | ecosystem: Host-associated > Plants > Phyllosphere > Unclassified | place: USA...
TTCTACTACCAGACCGCGATCCTCGAGCAGGCCGGCGGCGAACCCCCGACGACGTGGGACGAGTGGCGTGACCTGGCCGACAAGGTCCGGAGCACCGGGAAGCAGAACTACCTCGAGGTGTTCCCGGTCGCCGACGCGTCGCCGTTCGCCGCGTACGCACAGCAGGCCGGCGCGCGCTGGTTCAAGGTCGACGGCGACGAGTGGGTCGTCGACATGACGGACGACAAAACCCTGATGGTCGCGGACTTCTTCGACGGGGTCATCGACGACAAGCTGGTCGACACGAGTGCCGGCGCGTACTCCCCCGGGTGGTACGCGGCTGCCGCGAGCGGCAGGATCGCCGCGGTCACGAGCGCGAGCTGGGGTGACGCGCTGATCGAGTCGGTGCAGGGCGGCGAGGGCAAGTGGAAGGTCGCCCCGATGCAGAAGTGGGGCGCCGACGGCTTCGGCTCGAGCGCGATCGGCGGGTCGACCGCGGCGGTCCTGGCGAACGCGAAGCACCCGAAGGAGGCGCTCGAGTTCATCACGTGGATGACCACCTCGAAGGCGGGCATCGACGCCATGATCAAGCACTGTGGCATCGGCTGGTCGCCCGCGGTCGACTACATCGGGGCGCAGCGCGAGAAGCCGTCGAAGTGGTTCTCCGGCCAGAACTACAACGAGGACGTCTTCGTGCCGGCCTCGAAGGAGCAGAACATCGACTGGTCGTGGTCCCCGGTGACCCAGTCGGCCTTCACCAGCCTGCAGAACCAGTTCCGCCGCAAGCTCACCTCGGGCCTGAAGCTCAGTGACGCCGTGGAGCTCGCACAGCGGGAGATCGTCCAGTCCTTCAAGGACAAGGGCCTCAGCGTCAGGACGGCACGATGACCCAGCAGACCACCACCAGGCAGTCCACCGGCCGACGGGCCGGCGGCGCCCCCGCCTTCCGCACGAGCACGAAGGCCACGAGCGCACAGAAGCGTGCCCCGTGGATCCTGCTCGCCCCGTTCCTGGCCCTGTTCCTGCTGACGTTCGTCATCCCGATCATCAGCGCCCTGTTCCAGTCGTTCACCACCGTCGACCGTGAGGGCCTGTTCGGTGAGGACGGTGTGGTCGGCCGGTTCGCCGGGTTCGACAACTACGCGATCGCCCTGCAGGACAGCGGGTTCGTCGCCTCGATCGGTCGCATGCTGCTGTTCGGCATCGTCCAGGTCCCGGTGATGATCATCGCCTGCACGATCCTCGCGCTGCTGCTCGAGTCGGCGAGCGCCCGCTGGCCGGGCTTCTTCCGGGCGATCTACTTCATGCCCTACGGCGTCCCCGGCGTCATCGCCACGATCCTGTGGTCGTTCCTGTACGTGCCCGGCCTGTCACCGATCGTGTCGCTGCTGCAGTCGATGGGGCTGCAGCCGGACTTCCTCGGCGCGAACAGCGTGCTGTGGTCGATCGCGAACATCGTCACGTGGACCTACACCGGCTACAACATGCTCATCATCGTGGCGCAGCTGAAGTCCATCCCCGGCGAGGTCTACGAAGCCGCCAAGGTCGACGGCGCGAACGCGTTCCAGGTCGCGTGGCGGATCCAGATCCCGCTCATCGCACCGGCCCTGGTGCTCACGACGGTGTTCTCGATCATCGGCACCCTGCAGCTCTTCGCGGAGCCGCAGATCCTGTCGACGGTCGCCCCGGCGATCGACACCGAGTACACGCCGAACTACGCCGCCTACACGAACGCGTTCGCGTTCAACGAGTACGGCGTCGCGAGTGCGCAGGCGGTCATCATCGCGCTGGCCGCGTTCATCCTGTCGTTCACGTTCCTCGCGCTGACGAACCGACCGCCCAAGGACGAACGCGATCGCCGCAAGCGCGCACGGCGCGACGGCCGGGAGGCCCGCACCGCGCTCCAGACGCGCGCTGCGGCGGGCAGCAACGGTACTTCCCAAGCCGCACCGGGCCTCCAGGCCAGGTCCGGTCTGCAGAACGGAACGAAGGGGGCCGACGCATGACCAGCGAAGCCATCGAAGCGCCGGCCACGGCGAAGACCACCGTCCCGGTCGACACCACGTCGATCTCGGCGCACCAGCGACGGAAGCTCGACCGGTCGCCGCGCTCGCAGATCGTGGTGACGGGCATCCTCGTCGTCGTCGCGCTGTACTTCATCGTCCCGCTGTACTGGGTCGTCATCGCCGCGACGAAGACCACGGGCGCGCTGTTCTCGACCAACGGGTTCTGGTTCGGCGGCGAGTTCGCGCTCTGGAGCAACCTGCAGCAGGTGTTCACCTACGACGGCGGCATCTTCGTCCGGTGGATCGCGAACAGCATCCTGTACTCCGGCGTCGGTGCGGTCCTGGCGACCTACTTCGCCGCGGCCGGCGGGTACGCGCTGGCGAAGTACGACTTCCGGGGGCGCCAGTTCGTGTTCGGCACGATCCTCGGCGGCGTGCTCGTGCCGGGGACCGCGACAGCACTGCCGCTGTTCCTGCTGTTCTCGTCGATGGGCCTGACGGACACGTACTGGAGCGTGCTCATCCCGAGCCTGGTGTCACCGTTCGGGCTGTTCCTGTGCCGGGTCTACGCCGCCGCGTCGGTGGACACCACCCTGCTCGAACAGGCACGCATCGACGGGGCCGGTGAGCTGCGGATCTTCCACACCGTGGTGCTCCGGCAGATGACCCCGGCGCTCGTCACCGTGTTCCTGTTCCAGGTGGTCGGGATCTGGAACAACTTCTTCCTGCCGCTCATCATGCTGGCAGACCAGAAGCTGTACCCGATAACACTGGGGCTGAACAACTGGCGCTCGCAGGTCGACCGCCTGCCGGAGTTCTACCAGCTCACCACCGGCGGGGTGCTCGTCTCGGTCATCCCGCTCGTCATCGCCATCATCGTCCTCCAGCGCTTCTGGCGTGGAGGCCTCACGGAAGGATCGGTCAAGGGTTGACCCACTCCGCACTCTCGTCCACCGCACCCGGCTCCGACTCGCGGCTGGCACCCCGTGCCTGGCTGCACACCGACGCCCCGTCCCTGTCGCTGAACGGGGACTGGCGGTTCCGGTGGTCGCCCGTCGCCTCGGTCTCCGAGGACTTCGCGACCGAGGGTGGGGAGGACGACGACCCGGCCTGGGGCGAGCTCCCGGTGCCGTCGCACTGGGTGCTGCACGGGCACGGCGCTCCGAGCTACACGAACCTGCAGTACCCGTTCCCGATCGACCCGCCGCACCCGCCGGAGGAGAACCCGACCGGTGACCACCGTCGCACGTTCGAGCTGCCGTCGTCGTTCGACGGTGCCGGCCGGGTGCTGCTGCGGTTCGACGGGGTCGAGTCGCACTTCCGGGTGTGGCTGAACGGGACGCTCGTGGGGTGGTCGACGGGCTCGCGCCTGGCGACCGAGTTCGACGTCACCGAACTCGTGCGCCCGGGGGCGAACGAGCTCGCGGTCCGGGTGCACCAGTGGTCGGCGGCGTCCTACCTGGAGGACCAGGACCAGTGGTGGCTGCCCGGCATCTTCCGCGACGTCACCCTGCTCGCCCGGCCCACGGCGCCGATCGACGACGTGTTCGTGCGCGCCGGTTGGCGGGCGACGCTCGGCACGGCTGCCTCGGCGGGCACCGCGGCCTCGGGACGGCCGGAGACGGGGACGGGCACGATCACGTTCCCGACGCTCGACGCGGTGTTCCCGGTGCGGTTCGCGGTGCCCGACCTGGGCGTCGACGTCACCTGGGCCACGGTGGACGACGTCGCGCCGATCGAGGTCGAGGGCGTCGAACCGTGGAGCGCCGAGCTGCCGAAGCTGTACGACGCGACGCTGTCGACCGGTTCCGCGGCGGGCGGCTCGGGCGGTGCCGCCGGTGGCGAGACCGTCTCGCTCCGGCTCGGGTTCCGCACCGTGTCGATCGTCGGCGACCGGTTCCTGGTGAACGGTGAGCGCGTGGTGTTCCACGGCGTGAACCGGCACGAGACCCACCCCGTGCGCGGGCGGGTGTTCGACGAGGAGCACGCCCGCGCCGACATGGCGCTGATGAAGCGGAACAACGTCAACGCCATCCGCACCTCGCACTACCCGCCGCACCCCCGCGTGCTCGACCTGGCCGACGAGCTCGGGTTCTGGGTGATCCTGGAGTGCGACCTGGAGACCCACGGGTTCCTGTTCACCGACTGGGTCGGCAACCCCTCCGACCACCCGGCGTGGGCCGACGCCTACCTCGACCGCATCGCCCGCACCGTCGAGCGCGACAAGAACCACGCGTCGATCGTGATGTGGTCGCTCGGCAACGAGTCCGGCACCGGCCGGAACCTCGCGGCGATGTCGCAGTGGGTGCACGATCGCGACGCCGAGCGCCCCGTGCACTACGAGGGCGACTACACGGGCGAGTACACCGACGTCTACTCGCGGATGTACCCGACGCTGCAGGAGACCGAGTCGATCGGCGGCGGCACCCCGACGCCCCTGCTCGGCTGCGGCCCGGCCGAGGCCGCACGACAGCGGTCGAAGCCCTTCATCCACTGCGAGTACGTGCACGCGATGGGCAACGGCCCGGGGCAGATCGCCGAGTACGAGGCCCTGGTCGACCGGTACCCACGGCTGCACGGCGGGTTCGTGTGGGAGTGGCGGGACCACGGCCTGCTCGCGAAGACGCCCACGGGCGAGGACTACTACGCCTACGGCGGGGACTTCGGCGAGGTCGTGCACGACGGCAACTTCGTGATGGACGGCCTGGTGCTGCCCGACGACACCCCGACACCGGGGCTCGCCGAGTTCGCGGCCGTCGTGGCCCCGATCCGCCTGGCGGTCTCGGACACCACGGTGCTGGTCGAGAACCGGTACCACTCGGCCTCGACCGCCGGGCTCCGGCTGTGCTGGACCCTGTCGCGGAACGGCGTCGTCGAGGCCTCGGGGCGCCTGTCCACAGGCATCGTCGCCGCTCGGGAGTCGGCGACGGTCCCGGTGCCCTCCGAGGTGCTCGACGCAGCCACGTCCGAACTCGCACCCGGCGACGAGCTCTGGTTCGACCTGACCGTGGAACTGGCGGGGCCGACCGCGTGGGCGGACACCGGCCACGTCGTCGCACGCACCCAGCGGCTCGTCGCGGCGCGCGCGGCGGACGCACCACGGGCCTCCCGGCAGGGGTGGGACGGCGACCACCTGGGTGACGGCACCTTCAGTGCCCGCGGTGACCTGGTGTCCTGGAAGGGCCACGAGGTCGCCGGGCCCCGTCTGGAGCTGTGGCGTGCACCGACGGACAACGACAGCCTGGCATCACAGGGCGGCTACGAGACGGCGGACCCGGTGCTCACGCACGGGGTCGGCGACCCGACGGCTCCCCCGTCTGCGACGCGCTGGCGCGACCGAGGGCTGGACCGGCTGACGCACCGGCTGGTGTCGGTGTCGCGGACCGACTCCGGTCTGGAGCAGCGCGTCCGCGTGGCGGCGGCGAACAGCGGGTGGGGCCTCGAGGTCACGCACCGCTGGACCCTGACGTCCGACGGGCTCGTGCTGCAGACCGACGCCGTGCCGTTCGGCGCCTGGGACGTCACGTGGCCGCGGATCGGGGTGCGGTTCGACCTGCCGGCGTCGCTGGCCGATGCGGACGCCACCTGGTTCGGGACCGGACCGCTGGAGTCGTACGCCGATTCCTCGCACGCTGCCCGTGTCGGCCGGTTCACCGCGCCGGTGCGGTCGCTCGGGGTGGCGTACTCGCGGCCGCAGGAGACCGGGCACCGGCCCGACCTGCGGGAGCTGTCGGTCGGGCCGTTCACCGTGTCGACGGTCGGGTCGCACCGTGCGGGGTTCACCCTGTCGCCGTGGACCGCGCAGCAGATCGACCGTGCCGAGCACCCGTACGAGCTGCCGACGTCCGACCACCTGTACCTGTACCTCGACGCCGCGCAGCACGGGCTCGGCAGCCGGGCGTGCGGGCTCGACGTGCTGCCGGAGCACCAGCTCTGGCCGCAGGCCTTCAGTTGGAGCGTGCTGCTGGGCTAGGCGGGGTCGGCGCTCTCGCAAGACACCGGTGTTCGCACGTTGCACACCCGCATCCCGCGGCGTGCAGTGCGAACACCGGTGTTTTGTGTGCCACGATGACACTTGACGCAGCCAGAATTTTACGTTTCAGTGGGAGGATGCTCTTGTCGGCGGTGATGCTCATGGCGAGCGGCTTGGTCGTCTCGGCCGTCGCCGAGCTGACGGCGCGCGGCGTCCTCGGCCCGAATGGCGGTGCCGGGATCCGCCTTGCTTCCGTGATGCGATCGAAGACAGCGTGGACGGTCGGCCACCGCGCTGCGCGAGCGTGGCTGCATGCAGGGGCTGCGGCGTTGTTCGGGTCGGGAGTGCTGAGCGCCGTGGCATCGACGCGCATCGTCGAGGTCGCGCTGCCCATCGGGATGGCACTCGCGCTCGGTTTCCTGATCGTGAGCGGCGTCGTCGCGAGTCGAGCCGCTCGGCGGTCGGACGCCGCAAGCGACGACCGCTGACCGGCACAGCCGTCCCGCCTGGCGCCTCGTGCCCGTGCCCGTGCCCGTGCCCGTGCCCGTGCCCGTGCCCGTGCACAACCAAAGCCACCTCGAACCACGGGTTCCCGCGGTTCGAGGTGGCTTTGGTTGTGCGGAGCGCGACGCCTACGCGCCGGCGGACAGGGCGCGCAGGGCCTCGGGGTCGCTCGCGTTCAGGAAGTCGGTCAGGCGCTCGGCCTCGCCCGGCTCCTCGATCGCCCCGGCCGCACGCCGCAGGGCGAACAGCGCCCGCAGCACGCCACGATTGGGCTCGTGCGACCACGGCACCGGGCCGACACCGCGCCAGCCGGCCTTGCGCAGGGCATCGAGCCCACGGTGGTACCCGACACGGGCGTACGCGTAGGACTCGAGGGTCGCGCCGCGCACCCACGCCTCGTCGGCGAGCAGCGCCCACGCCAGGCTCGACGACGGGTAGGACACCACCACGCTGGCGACGGGGGCCCCCGCCTCGATCGCGGCGGTCACCTCCGGCTCGGCGGGCAACAGGGTCTCGGGATTCGACGACGGGGTCGGCAACAGGTTCTCCGGCATGCCCCCAGCCTGTCATCCCTTGCGGGTGCCCGTGTCACGGGATTACCGTGGAGGTCACCTCGTCGTCATCGCGGGGCCGCCGGGGCGGGAGACCGACCGGCGGAACGGATGGCGGACACGGGGGTCCCCCGACGGAAGCAGACGGATTGCTGTCGATCACCGGTACCGCTCAGCCCACGCGCTGACACCGTGATCGCGCGCCCCGTCGGGCGCTCCACCGCACCGCGGTGGCCTCGGTGTCGTGCGCCCAGCATCGACACCGGGAGACACCCCCATGCCCACCAGTCCGTCCGTCGTCCTGCACGACGTCACCTTCGCCTGGCCCGACGGCACCGCCGCGCTCGACCACCTCACCGCCGCCTTCGGACGTGGCCGGACCGGCCTGGTCGGGAGGAACGGGGCCGGCAAGTCCACGCTGGTCCGGCTCGCGACCGGCCGGCTCCACCCCACGTCGGGCAGCATCGCGACGTCGGGTCCCGTCGACCACCTGCCGCAACGCGTCGCGACCGGGAACGACGACACCGTCGCCGACCTGCTCGGCGTCCGACCCACACTCACCGCGCTCCGGGCCGTCCTGGCTGGCGACGCCACGCCAGCACAGCTCGAGGCGGTCGGCGACGACTGGGACCTGGAGGAACGGGCCGCCGCGGTGCTCGACCGGGTCGGGCTCGACGGCACCGACCTCGACCGGCCGGTGTCGACGCTGTCCGGCGGGCAGTCGGTGCTCGTCGCCGTCGCCGGGGTGCGGTTGCGCGCGCGGCCGATCGTGTTCCTGGACGAGCCGACGAACAACCTGGACCGCCGGGCCCGCGGGCTGCTCCTCGACCTGGTCGACGACTGGCGCGGCACCCTGGTGCTCGTCAGCCATGACCGGGAACTCCTCGAGCACGTCGACGAGACCGTGGAGCTCCGCGCCGGGTCGATGACGGTCTTCGGCGGGACGTTCAGCGCGTTCGAGGAGCACCTGGTCATGCAACAGGCGGCCGTCGAGCGCGAGGTCCGCGTCGCCGAACAGCGGCACCGCACCGAGAAGCGACAGCGCATCGAGGCGGAGACGAAGATCGCCCGACGGGCGAAGGCCGGCGAGAAAGCGGGCCGCTCGATGCCGAAGATCCTGGCGAACGAGCAGCGGAAGAAGGCGCAGGAGACCGCCGGTCGACTGCGCGTCGGGTACGCGGACGACGAAGCCGCCGCACTCGCCACCAAGCGCGAGGCCGAGCTCCGCCTGCGCGACGACGAGTCGATCCACGTCACCCTGCCCGACCCGGACGTGCCGGCCTCGCGTCGGATCGCCACCGTGACCGTCCGCGGACGGGACGTCATCGTGCAGGGGCCGGAACGGATCGCCGTCACCGGGGACAACGGCGTCGGCAAGTCCACCCTGCTCGAGCAGCTCGTCGGCGACCCCGCGGCCCGGGAGCACCCGCTGCCCGAGACCGCGGCCGTCGCCCACGTCGACCGGATCGCGTACCTGCCGCAGCGGAAGGACAGCCTGGACGACACCGCCACGGTGCTCGACAACGTGCGCCGGGACGCCCCGCACGTGCCCGTCGCCGAGGTCCGCAACCGGCTGGCGAAGTTCCTGGTGCGCGGGGACACCGTCGACCGCCCGGCCGGGGACCTGTCCGGCGGCGAGCGGTTCCGGGTGGCGCTGGCGGCCCTGGTGCTCGCCGACCCGCCGCCGCAGCTGCTCGTGCTCGACGAGCCGACGAACGACCTCGACCTGACGAGCGTCGACCAGCTCGTCGACGCGCTGCGGGTCTACCGGGGAGCACTCGTCGTGGTGAGCCACGACGAGACGTTCCTGGAACGGCTCGAGCTCGACGACCGGATCGAGCTGCGGTGACCCGTCGAGGGACGGACGTCAGCGCCGTCGGGTCGGCCGGATCGCGAGCGACTCGACGGTGCCGCGCTCGGGCAGGTCGACGACGGTGCGGACCGCGGCGGCGACGTCTTCGGGTGCCAGGTAGTAGTCGGTGTCGTAGGACTCCCCGAGCTTCGCCACGAGCTGCCGCTGCATGTCCGAGTCGGTCCGGCCCGGGTGCACGCTCGACACCCGCACGCCGTTCGCCCGCTCCTCTTCGCGCAGGGCGTCGGCGAAGGCCCGCAGCGCGAACTTCGACGCCGCGTACACGCCACCGCCGGGGCCCGAGTGGAACCCGGAGCCGCTGTTGATCGGCACGACGATGCCCCGCGCCGCCCGCAGTGCCGGCAGCGCCAGCCGGGTGAGCTCGGCGACCGCGAACACGTTCGTCGCGAAGACCTGCTCCCACACCGCGCGCGGGGTGTCGGCGACGGTGGTGCCCTGCTCGACACCTGCCGAGTGTACGAGGACGTCGAGCCGATCCGGCAGCGCCGGGACCTCGCCCGCGCCCAGGTCGCCGACGAACGGTGCCGCGCTCGGCAGCTCCTGGACGAGGGCGTCCACGGCGTCGGCGGACCGGCCGCCCACGAGCACGTGGTGGGTTCGGCCGAGGTCGGCGGCGATCGCGCGGCCGATGCCGCGGGTGGCTCCGGTCACCAGGGCGACCGGACGGTTCTGGAGCTGGTCTGTCGTCACGGAGGCCAGCCTACGGAAGCCGGGCCGGGCCTCCTGTGCGGTCACGGCGACGACGCAGGACCGTCAGCGCGACGCCGGCGACGACCACCAGGCCCACGAGCGCCGCGATGCCCCACGGCGAACCGGCGAGCGCCGCGACGACCGCCCAGAACACGGCGAGCCCGACGGTCGCGTACAGGAACGCCCATGCCACGCACCCCGGCACCATCGCGACCGTGTACCGCCACCAGGCGACCCGTGCCAGCCCAGCTGCGGCGTTCATCACCGTCTGCAGGCCGACCACGACGAAGCTCACCGTCACGACGGGCAGCCCCCAGCGGTCCAGCAGCGCCGAACCGCGACGGACCGCCGGCGAGCGCAGCCAGCCACCCCACCGCGATCGGGACGCACTCGTCACCGCGAGCCGCGCGACCCAGTACGTGGCCTGCGCACGGCAGAACACGATCACGAAGAGCGCGAGGACGAGCCACCGGAACGGGAGCCCCTCGAGGAAGGACGGCACGCTCGCACCGTAGCGTCCCGACCCGGAGAGTGCCCGTCAGCGGTGGTCGGACGAGCCGCGGTCAGTCGTTGTCGACGCCCTGGCGGATGCGGATGCCCTCGAGCACGTCCTGCGCCCGCTGCTCGTCCTGCTTCTCGATCTGTCGGGTGTCGCGCTCGGGGAGCTGGATGTCCTCCTCCGCCCGGATACCGGCCTGGAGCTCGCGACCCCGCTCGATCTCGGCGTCGAACTCGGCACCGAAGAGCAGGGCGTTGTTCGTGATCCAGATCCACAGCAGGAACACGATGACCCCACCCAGGGAGCCGTACGTGGCGTTGTAGTTCGAGAAGTTCCCGACGTAGAACCCGAAGCCGACGCTCGCGATGACCCAGATGAGGATCGCCAGGATCGATCCTCCGCTGACCCACCGGAACTTCGGCTGCTTGACGTTCGGCGACCAGTAGTAGAGCACCGCGACGACGATGATCGCGATGACGAGCAGGATCGGCCACTGCACGATGAGCAGCACGGTCGCGGCCACGTCACCGAGCCCGATGACGTCGCCGAAGCTGCGGGCGAGCGGTCCGCTCACCAGCACCAACAGGCCGACCACGAGCAGGACGACGGTGGTCACCGTCACGCCGAGCATGGTCGGGCGGAGCTTCCAGATCGGCCGGCCCTCGCGGACGTTGTAGATCCGGTTCATGGCACGGCCGAACGCGCCCACGTAGCCGGAGGCCGACCAGAGCGCACCGAGGACACCGACGATGAACGTGATGGGAGCTGCGGGCGAGCGGACGAGTCCCTCGAGCGGCTCCTTGATCAGGTCCACGACCTGGTCCGACCCGATGTTGCCGATGATCTGCAGCAGGGTCTTGATCGTGTTGTCGGCCTGCCCGACCAGGCCGAGCAGCGACACGACCGCCAGCAGCCCGGGGAACAGCGCGAGCACGGAGTAGTACGTCAGGCTCGCCGCCAGGTCGGTGCACTGGTCGCTCGTGAACTCGCGCAGCGTCTTCTTCAGCGTGTAGACGAGCGTCGGCTTCTTGAGGTCGGTGGGGTTGTCGGGCTTCCGGGCGTCGTCCGGATCCGGCTTGTGCTCTTCGTGCGCCATGTGACTACCCTCTCGCCTTCACGGCCTGCTTCGACCGCTTGACCGCCTGCTTGCGGTTCTTGTTCGCCCGTCGCTGCACCGCCGCGATGCCGACCTGCTGCTTCACACGGCCGCGGTGTGCCGGGTCACGCTCGAGGGCTTCCTCGGCCGCCTTGGCCCGCGCCTTCCGGCCCTTGCGACCTGCCTGCGCCTGCTCCTTCGCCGAGGGGGCGTCGCCACGCGCACCGAACGGCAGCAGCGCGGTGAAGGCCGAGTTCGCCGGCGGCTGGGCCAGGTGCCCGGCGGGGCGGTTCCGCAGTGCGATGCCGAGGACGATCGCCGCGACACCGGTCAGCCCGGTGATGCCCATCGCCACCAGGGGCGTGGGGTCGCGGTGCCACCGCTGCTTCGTCTTGGCGACCGCGAGCCGCGTGCGGGCGGGCAGGTCCGCGCGTCGCTTCAGCTCCGTCACGGTGTCCGTGATGCCCTCGCGGGTGCGCACGTTGGCGAGTTCGAGCTCGGGCAGACTGTCCTTGGCCATTCCCCATTTCGTACACGTCCCACCCGGGATCGTGCCCAGCAGGCCGCGTCTACCGTGCCGCACATGCTCTTCCGGGACGCCGCCGAGGGGATCCACCGCCTCGAGATCGCACACACCAACACGTACCTCGTCGAGACCGGCGATCGGTTGCTCGTCGTCGACGCGGGGTTGCCCGCCGCGTGGCCGCACCTGCAGCTCGCCGTGCACGACCTGGGCTACACGCCCGACCAGGTCGAGGGGCTCCTGCTCACGCACGGGCACTTCGACCACGTCGGCACCGCAGCACGGATGCACCGCGACTGGGGCACGCCCGTGTTCGTCCACCCGGGCGATCGGCACCTCGCCGCGCACCCGTACTCGTACCGGCCGCAGACGAACCGTTTCGGGTTCGTCGCGCTCCACCCGGGTGGTCTGCGCCCCCTGGGCCGGATGCTGCTCGCCGGTGCGGTGACGGTCGACGGCATCGCGGACACCGAGCCGCTGGAGAGCCGCGCCGACGTGCCGGGCAACCCGTGGATCATCGAGACCCCGGGGCACACCGACGGCCACGTGGCGCTGCACTTCGCCGACCGCGACGCCGTCATCGCCGGGGACGCGCTCGTCACCTTCGACCCGTACACGGGAGGGATCGGACCGCGGATCGTCGCACCCGCGGCGACCTCCGACGTCGACACGGCTGTCGCGTCGCTCGACCGGCTCGCGGACACCGAGGCGAAGCACGTGCTGCCCGGCCACGGGCCGGGCTGGTCGCTCGGCGTGCGGCGGGCCGTCGCGCAGGCGCGGCGGGTGGCCGGCGCCGCCTGACGCGCGAGCGACAGATCAGGCGGACCGCACCGGGTCTGGTTCGCGAAAGCGACAGTATGCCGCGAACGTTCCGCAACCCACTGTCGCTTTGACGCGGTGGGCGCGACCAGAGCCGGACTGGAGGCGCGGTGCGGGCCCGCCCCGCGCCTCCAGGCCGTGGGTGGTTGCGGTCAGGACGGGACGACGACGTCCTCGGGCAGGCCGGACGCCGCGGAGCGGCCGGCGGCCTCCATCAGCGCGAGGCTCCGGAGGTTGTCGCGACCGCTCGTCTCCGGGGCGGGGCCGCCCTGCACGGAGCGGGCGAACGCCTGCAGCCCGCCCTGGCGGTCGGTGTGCGCGAGCACGGGGAGCTCGACCGGCTCGGCGACGTCGTCCTGCGTGCGGCGGACGGTGACCCGGTCACCGTCGACCGCGTTCGGTTCACCGTCGCGGCTCGTGAACCAGAGCTCGCCGTCCTCACCCTCGATGCTCCACTCGCCGGCCCAGGCGGTGCGCGGGCCGCGGCTCAGCCAGCTGCCGCGGTAGTTGACGACCGTGCCGCCGTCGAGCTCGATGATCATCGAGGCGACCGCTTCGTCCTGGTACTTGCTGTACGCGGGGTAGCTCGACTTGGCGAAGACCCGGACGGCCTCTTGCCCGGTGATCATCCGGAGCAGGTCGAAGTGGTGGATCGCCATGTCGTTGATCATCGCGTGCGGGAACCGGTAGTGCGGGTACGTCTCGGCGGGCTGGTCGTTGTCCCACTGCCGGAAGTCGACGTTGATCGCGGAGACCTCGCCGACCACGTCCGCCTCGAGCATCTCCTGCACGACCCGCGGTGCCGGGTACCAGCGGTAGTTCTGGCTGACCTGCAGCACCAGGCCGGGCTCCTCGGCGCGACGGACCGCGGTGACGGCCTCGTCGGTGGTGTTGGCGAACGGCTTCTCGACCAGGACGTGCTTGCCGGCGTCGAGGGCCTCGAGCGCGAGCGGCACGTGCGTCACGGCCGGGGCGGTGATGACGACGGCGTCGGCCTCCACCGCGGCGAGCGCCTCGGTCAGGGACCCGAACGCCGCGGAGGCCGGGAGCCCGAGGTCGGTCCGCACGGCCTCGAGCGTCGGCGCCGACGGGTCGACGATCCCGACCACCTGCACTTCCGACACCTCTGGGATGGCGGTGCGGGCCCAGTTGCCGCCCCACCCTCCGAGACCGACGTGGATGATCCGGACGCTCATGCGCGCACTCCTTCGTGACTGCCGTCGTGACTGATGACGCACCACGGACGCCGCGGTGCGTGCGTCCAGTCTGTCAGTGCGTGAAGGCGTACGCGATGAGTGCCATCGTCACGATGAAACCCGCCAGGTAGTTGATCCAGAGGAAGCGCTTCCACCCGGCGTTCGCGGCCTCGGCACCCTGGTCCGTGATGTTCCACCACGGCAGCACGTTGAGCGCGTACGGGATGACGACGATCGCGGCGATCGGCCCCGGGAACGCCGAGAACAGCAGCGCGACGCCGGCGACCAGGTAGGCGACGAAGGCCAGGCGGACGGTGGCCCGCGCGCCGATCACGGTCGCGACGGAGCCGATGCCACCGGCACGGTCGGCCAGGACGTCCTGCACGGCACCGAACGCGTGCGAGGCCACGCCCCACAGGAAGAACGCGATGCACACGGCGACGAGTTCACCGGTCCAGTGCGGGCCCGCCAGGGCGAGGCCGTAGATCGCCGGCGACACGAAGTGCGTGCTCGACGTCAGCGAGTCGAGGAACGGCTTCTCCTTGAACCGCAGCCCCGGTGCCGAGTACGCGATGACCGCGAAGACGCTGATCGCCAGGACGAGCCACGACCACGGCCCGTTGCCGCTGACGGCGCCGAGCACCACGAGCGCGACGAGGAAGGGGACGTTCGTGACGACGACGGCCCACAGCGTGGTGCGGTGGACGCTCTTGTCGAGCAGGGCACCCTCGACGCCGCCCTTGCGCGGGTTGCGCAGGTCGGACTCGTAGTCGAAGACGTCGTTGATGCCGTACATCGCCAGGTTGTAGGGCACCAGGAAGTACACGACACCGACCAGGAACGCGACGAGCGAGAACCCGCCGCCGCCCTCGACGCCGACCCCGCTGCCGAGCAGGTACGCGGCGCCGAACGGGTAGGCGGTGTTCACCCAGCTGATCGGGCGCGACGACACGAACAGGGCGCGCAGGGTCGACGGCCGGGAGGCGGTGCTGACGTTCACTTCATGTCCTCTGCTGGTGCTGGGGCCGGGTCGGGCGCGGGGCGCGCGCCGGTCCGGTCGAACAGGACCCACAGGCTGGGCAGCAGCACGATGGCGGACATCGCGTAGGCGAGGTCCTCGACCGGGATCGCACCGATCTTCGCACCGCTGATGAGCGAGGGGTCGTAGGCGACGATCCGCAACGTGACGATGACGTTGTCGAACACCATCGTCATCACCAGCAGCGCGATGCCCGCGATCACGGACGTGAGCACCGCCACCCGGCGCCCGACCGCAGGCCGTCGACCCGCCGCACGGGCCCGGCGGGCGGCGACGACGCCGGCGACCACGGCCACGACGGCCGTGACGCCGAAGAACGGCAGGGCCAGGAGCGCGTACGCCCCGGTGCCGTTCACGCGCGCCGCCGATCGGTCGCCCGCTGCACCAGGGGCCGGACGAAGCCGACCAGGTCCATCGTCGAGTAGCAGAGCAGCAGCAGGAAGAAGAGTTCCTCGAGCGGGACCTCGGGCGCCAGGAGCACCCCGGTGAGCAGGTTCTGCGGCCCGATGAAGAAGATCCCGGCAGCGACACCGGCGACGTCCCACACCATGAAGAACGCGACACCGACGACCATCACGGCCGCCGCTCGCCACGGTGCCCGCCAGAAGAACAGCCGGAAGCGGGCGTCCAGCACGGTCATGCCGACCAGGGACACCACCAGGCCGGCGAGGTAGACCCCGGGCATCAGGCGGTCTCGGTCCGGTCCCGCGGGGCCCCGAGGGGCGTCGGCAGCGGCTCGGTGCTCCGGTCGCCGTGGATGCGCTTGAGCAGGACCTCGGCGCTGATCAGGCACATCGGCAGACCGATGCCCGGGATCGTCGAGGCGCCGACGTAGTACAGCCCCTCGACCTTCTTCGACGCGTTCTTCTCGCGGAAGAACGCGCTCTGCTTCAGGGTGTGCGCCGGGCCGAGCATCGAGCCGTTCCAGGCGTTCAGGTCGTCGGCGAAGTCGCGCGGCCCGATCGTCCGGCGTACCCGGATGCGGTCGCGCAGGTCCGGCACCCCGGCGCGCTCGGCCAGCACGTCGATGGCACGGTCGGCGATCTGCTCGACCTGGTAGTCACCGGCACCGTCGATGCCGCCCTTGCCGATCGACAGGTCGGCAGGCAGCGGCACCAGGATGAACAGGTTGCTGGTGCCGGGCGGCGAGACGCTCGGGTCGGTCTCGGACGGGGCGCAGACGTAGATCGAGGCGGGGTCCGGCACGTGCCGGTCGTCCCCGAAGATCGCGCCGAAGTTCGCCTTCCAGTCCGCGGTGAACATCAGGGTGTGGTGCAGCAGGCCCGGCGTCGGACCGTCGATGCCGAGGTACACGAGCACCGCGCTCGGGCCCGGGTCGCGCTTCTTCCAGTGGTCCGCGCCGTGGGTGCGGTGCTCACGCTCGAGCAGCTGCATCTCGGTGTGCTGCATGTCGGCAGCGCTGACCACGAGGTCGGCGGGGGCCGTGTGCTGCACGCCGTCGCGGTCGCGGTGGACGACCCCGGTGGCGACGCCGTCCTCGACGACGATCCGCTCGACCTTCGCGCCGGCGATGATCTTCGCGCCCTCGGCCCGGGCGACCCGCTCGACGGCGGAGATCACCTCGGTGATGCCGCCCTTCGGGTAGAGCACGCCGTCGGCCAGGTCGAGGTGGCTCATCAGGTGGTACATGCTCGGCGCCGCGTACGGGCTCGTGCCGAGGAACACCGCCGGGTAGCCGAGGATCTGCCACAGGCGACGGTCGCGCACCGCGGTCTCGGCGAAGGTGGAGAGCGGCTCGAGCAGCAGGCGCGCGAGCTTGGGCAGACGACGCAGGACGTCGGGTGCGGCGAGCTTCGTGAGGTCCTGGAAGCTCGTGTAGAGGAACCGGCGCACGGCCATCGTGTAGGTGTCCTCGGCCGACGCGAGGTACTTCCGCATCCGCTCGCCGGCACCGGGCTCGATGGACTCGAACAGCGCGATGTTGGCCTCGGCGTCGGCGCGCAGGTCGATCGGCTCGTCGTGGCCCTCGCTGTAGACGCGGTAGCCGGGGTCGAGCTTCACCAGGTCGAGTTCGGCCTCGGCCGACGTCCCGAGCAGCTGGAAGAAGTGGTCGAAGACCTCGGGCATGAGGTACCACGACGGCCCGGTGTCGAACCGGAACCCGTCCTGCTCCCACGAACCGGCACGGCCGCCGAGCTGCGTGCGCTGCTCGAGCACCGTCACCGAGAAGCCGTCGCGTGCGAGCAGCGCGGCGGCCGCCAGGCCGCTGATGCCGCCGCCGATGACGACGGCGCGGCGTGCGGGCACCTTGCGCCGGGTGGTGGTGGCGACCGTCGTCGGTCGGGAGGCGCGGGGCGGGGTCATGAGGAGCCTCCCGGCCGGTGGGTGGTGACGCGCGACCGGAGCGGTGCGCGTCCGGCGAGGACCTGCGCCGCGAGGCGCACCTTCACCGGGTTGGGGACGCGCACGCGCGTCGTGACGAGGCGGCTCGCCGGGGTGCGCGCGAGTCGGTCGTTGAGTTCCTGGAACAGCGCGTGCGCGAGTCCGACGGCGTTGCGGGCGTCGGCCGGCAGCAGCCGGATCGTCCGTGCGGCGTGGTCGAGGTCGTCCTGCACGTCGGCGACCAGGCGGTCCTTGGTGGCCTCGTCGAACGACCGGATGTCGACGCCCGGGAAGTACGAGCGGCCGAGCACCTCGAAGTCGGCGTGCAGGTCGCGCAGGAAGTTCACCTTCTGGAACGCGGCGCCGAGCGCACGTGCACCGGCGACGAGTTCGGCCTGGTCGAACGTCGGCCGACCGGCGCGGTACACGAACGCGCGCAGGCACATCAGGCCGACGACCTCGGCCGAGCCGTACACGTACGCGTCGAACGAGGCGTCGTCGTGCTCGGTGCGGTCGAGGTCCATGCGCATCGAGGCGAAGAACGGGGCGGTGAGCTCGGCGCCGAAGCCGGTGGCGCGGGCGGTGCGGGCGAAGGCGTGGACGACCGGGTTCACCGAGAAGCCGAGCGCGATGGCCCGTTCGGTGTCGGCCTCGAGCTCGTCGAGCACCGTGCGGGCGAGCTCGCGGTCGAGCCCGGCCTCGGTCGCGGGCCCGTCGACGACCTCGTCCGCGACGCGGACCAGCGCGTAGACGTTCCGGATGTGCTCGCGCGTGTCGCGGGAGAGCATGCGGCTCGCCAGCCCGAACGACGTGGAGTACCGATCGATGACGACCCCCGACGCGGCCTCGGCCGTGGCGTCGTAGAGCTGGAGGCGAGCCGGACGGGATCCGGTCGCCGTGGTGGTGCTGTGGGTCACCGGGCGCGCTCCACGAGTTCGGTCACGAGGGCCTCCAGGCGGTCGGCGAG
>Ga0308157_10004633_pt1 | contig 18055 bp, 10 predicted proteins | sample PhyBR1_FD_201035 | JGI IMG/M metagenome (GOLD analysis project Ga0308157, IMG submission 201035) | Phyllosphere microbial communities from UC Gill Tract Community Farm, Albany, California, United States - DLSLB.R1 | ecosystem: Host-associated > Plants > Phyllosphere > Unclassified | place: USA...
CCGGTTCGCTGGGAACGAATCCGCAAAACGATCTTCCGGCCATTATTCGCGAGTTCAAAGATCGGATCTACTTCGCGCATCTGCGCAACGTGAAAATTTTCGACAACGGCGATTTCGTCGAAGTGTCTCATAAGCTCGGCGACGGAAACGTGAATCTGCCGGAGTTGGTTCGCGTGCTGCACGAGAACGGATACGCCGGCTATGCACGACCGGACCACGGACGCCATCTCTGGGGAGAAGAAGCACGCTGTCGACCCGGATACGGATTGTATGATCGGGCTTTCGGGGTCATGTATCTGCTCGGGGCTTGGGACGGATTGGAAAATGCCAAGCGGCAAGCCGCGCAAACGCAAGGAGGCGATGTCCGTGTTGGAGCTGAGTGAACGAGGCCTGGAGCAGGTTGAAGCCTGGGCCGCAGCCGGTGTTGAGCTTCCCCGGTTCGATCGTAGACAAGTTGCGGAGAAGACGCGGGATCACCCGCGCTGGATTCACTTCGGGGCAGGCAACATCTTCCGGAGCCTGATCGCAAAAGCGCACCAAAAGTTGCTGAACCAAGGACTCGCGGATACCGGCATCCTTGCAGCAGGCATGCCTGATTCGGAGACGATCGATCGCGTGTACCGGCCGCACGACAATCTGACGCTGTTGGTCGAGATGGACGCCGAGGGCAACTTGCGAAAAGAAATACTCGCCAGCGTGGCGGAAGCGCTCTATGCCGACCCGCTGCGCACGGACGACTATACTCGCTTGGTAATGGCATTTGAAAACCCGAGCCTCCAGATCGTCTCCTTCACTGTGACGGAAAAAGGTTACGCGCTGACCGAACCTGGCGGCGGGTATACGGAAGAAGCTTTGCGGAATTTCGAAGCCGGACCGGAAAGGTCCGAAAACGTGATGGCCGTAGTTGCCGCTCTAGCCCTTCGTCGCTACCGCGCGGGAGCCTCGCCGCTGGCCTTCGTCAGTCTGGATAATTGTCCGAATAACGGCGACGTGCTGCGACAAAGTCTGATCACGGTCGCGAAAGAATGGGCGATCCGAGGACATGCGGAAGAAGGATTTGTTCATTACTTGGAGAATCGCGGCCGGGTTTCTTTTCCGCTTACGATGATCGACAAAATTACGCCGCGGCCTTCTCCCCTGATTCGGGAAGAGCTGGCTCGACTCGGCATCGGCGGCATGGAGGAGACGACATCCTCCCGTCATACATACGCCGCCCCGTTCGTGAATGCCGAGAATGCGGAGTATCTGGTGATCGAAGACGACTTTCCGGCGGGCCGCCCGCCTCTCGAAGCGGCAGGCATCCTGCTCGCCGACCGGGACACCGTCAACCGTACCGATACGATGAAAGTCACCGCATGCCTCAATCCGCTGCATACGGCATTAGCCGTAACCGGATGCCTGCTCGGATACAAAAAGATTTCTGACGAGATGCGCGATCCGGTACTCCGAGCCTTGGCCGAACGAATCGGCAGAAACGAAGGTCTTCCGGTCGTTGTCGATCCCGGCATCTTGTCTCCCGAAAAGTTTCTGGACGAGGTATTAAATGAGCGGTTCCCTAACCCGTTTATTCCGGATACGCCGCAGCGAATCGCCTCGGATACGTCGAAAAAAATCGGGATCCGGTTCGGACATACGCTTCGCGCCTATGCGGAGCGGGAAGAATCGAAAGCCGCCGATCTGGTTGCGATCCCTTTGGCTATCGCTGCCTGGTGCAGGTATTTGCTGGGCGTCGACGATGAAGGACGAACTTTCGAGCCGAGTCCCGATCCGATGCTGGACGAGCTGAAGCGGCGTTTGGCCTCTCCCGCGGCCGAAGATGCCGAAAGTACGGAAAACGCCGAAACAGGAAAAGCTCATGCAGCGGGACCTCCTCCCGACGGTGCACGGCTTGGCAGCGTACCGAACGTTCCACCCGTTCTCGCAAACAGCGCTTTGTTCGGTACGACGCCTAACGTTCGCGCCGTCTTAGCGGACGCCGAATTATTCGGCGTCGATCTCTACTCGGCGGGAGTGGGCGGCAAGATCGAAAAGATGTTCTTCGATATGCTGGACGGACCCGGAGCCGTACGGCGAACATTGGAGCGGGAGCTCGGAATCGAGCAGCCCGCTCGAAAGGAGAAACAATCATGACTTCATCATCAAGAGGCTACGCAGCCTGGCTTCCGGTCGATCGCTGGCAAGACCCGGAGCAAATCGAACAGTGGCGCCCGCTGCTTGAACGAATCGACGCACGTATGGATCTGCGTCCCGACGGCCCCGGAGCCTCTGCTCTGCAAGAGCTGGTCGGCGGGATCCGGACGCTAACCGGATTGTCGCCTTCGCTAACGCTGAAAGCCGGTTCACCCGTCCTTATACTGGGATCGCCCGAAGCGGCCCGGCAATCGCGGAATGAGTTGAATGCGCTTCCTTTGACGGAGGAAGCCTATACGCTGCGCATCCGAACAGGAAACAACGACGAACAACAATCCAGCCAAAAAGCCGAGTACGCGATCCTGCGCGGCGGCTCGGAACGAGGACTTTTATACGGAGTATTCGCCTTGCTCCGCCTGATGGGTACGGAGCCGCATGGGCCTCGCGAGCTGGACATCGTGGAAGCGCCGAGAAATCCACTGCGCATGATTGACCAATGGGACAATATGGACGGCAGCGTGGAGCGCGGATACTCCGGCGGCTCGATCTTTTACCGGGATAATCGCCTCTTGCCGGAATCGCCTCGAATCGCCGATTATGCAAGGCTGTTGGCTTCGGTCGGCATCAACGCGATTTCGGTCAATAACGTCAACGTGCACCGCGAGGAGACGAAGCTGATCACCTCCGCCCTGCTGCCCGACGTCGGACGGTTGAGCAAGACGTTCGAACGCTACGGCATCAAGTTGTTCCTGAGCGTCAATTATGCCGCTCCGATCGAACTCGGCGAGTTGGACACGGCCGATCCGTTGAACGCCGAAGTCAAACGCTGGTGGCAGCGAAAAGCCGAAGAAATCTATGCCGCCGTGCCGGATTTCGGCGGATTCGTCGTCAAAGCCGATTCCGAGAACCGGCCCGGGCCGTTCACGTACGGACGCGATCACGCCGACGGGGCCAACTTGTTGGCCGACGCTTTGGCTCCTTACGGCGGAACGGTCATGTGGCGCTGCTTCGTGTACGACTGTCATCAGGACTGGCGGGATCGCTCTACGGATCGCGCACGGGCAGCTTATGATCATTTCCGCGATCTGGACGGCCGATTCCGAGACAACGTCATTTTACAAATCAAAAACGGACCGATGGACTTCCAAGTGCGCGAACCGGTATCGCCGTTATTCGGCGCCATGCCGCATACGAACCAGGTGATGGAGTTCCAGATTGCCCAGGAATATACCGGGCAGCAGCGAGATGTCTGCTTCCTCGTTCCGCAATGGAAAAAATCGCTGGATTTCGATACTTTTCTGAAAGGGGCGGGCAGTACAGTCAAGCAAATCGCTGCCGGAAACGTTCACCCGTTCACCGTAAGCGGCGTTGCGGCCGTCTCCAATATCGGCGACGACGACAATTGGACCGGACACCATTTGGCGCAGGCCAATCTGTTCGGCTTCGGTCGTTTGGCTTGGAACCCGGAATCGGACCCGGACACCATCGCGGCGGAATGGAGCGCGCTGACGTTCGGCGCGAATACCCGTGCAGCAAAATTCGTGGAAGAGCTGCTGCTGGAATCGTGGCCGGTGTACGAAAGCTATACGGCTCCCTTGGGCGTAGGCTGGATGGTGCAGCCGCATTACCATTACGCCGTCGACGTGGACGGCTATGAATATTCGAAATGGGGCACCTATCACTTCGCCGACCGGGACGGAATAGGCGTCGATCGGACGATTGCGACCGGAACGGGGTACACCGGACAATACGCCGCCGAAAACCGCGACGTTTACGATTCGCTGGCCGAATGCCCGGATGAACTGCTGCTCTTTTTCCATCACGTGCCTTATACGCATATGCTGAAGTCGGGCAAAACGGTCATCCAGCATATCTACGATAGCCGATTCGAAGGCACGGAGAAGGTGGAGCGCTGGATCGCGCGTTGGCGGGAGCTGGAGAGCGAAGTGGATCACGAACGTTTTCTGCATGTCCTGCGGCGCCTGGAAGCTCAAGCAGAGAACGCGAAGCAGTGGCGGGATGTGGTAAACACGTACTTTTACCGCAAATCGGGCATTCCGGACGAACAGAAACGCATTCTTTATGCTTGATCGTCAAAAAGCCATCAGGGTCTTGGGCTGTTATTAATCCGTCTTGGCCAATCCCTACGGATTCAACTTTTATCCATTTCGAAGGAGGATACAACCGTGACGCGAAACACAGATACGATCCATGCCTATAAGGAACGGGCCAAGCAGCTCGTTTCGCAAATGACATTGAAGGAAAAAATCCATCAAATGGTCCACTCCGCTCCGGCCATCGAACGACTGAATATCAAAGCTTATAACTGGTGGAACGAAGGTTTGCACGGAGTCGCACGCGCGGGCACAGCAACCATTTTCCCGCAGGCAATCGGCTTGGCCGCAACGTTCGACGAGGAACTGCTCCAGGAAGTTGCCGACGCGATTGCAACAGAGACACGTTCAAAGTTCAATATGCAGCAGCGCTATGGCGATACGGATATCTACAAAGGATTGACGTTATGGGCGCCTAACGTCAACATTTTCCGCGATCCGCGCTGGGGCCGGGGACACGAGACGTACGGCGAGGACCCGCATCTCACCGCTCGCTTGGCCGTACGTTTTATTCGCGGACTTCAAGGGGATGACGAGCACTATCTGAAAACAGCCGCCTGCGCCAAACATTTCGCTGTCCATTCCGGTCCGGAAGACGTCCGTCACAGCTTCAACGCCGTCGTCTCGGACAAGGATCTGCGAGAGACGTATCTTCCGGCATTCAAAGCCTGCGTCGAAGAAGCGAAAGTCGAAGCCGTAATGGGCGCATACAATCGAACCAATGATGAACCGTGCTGCGGCAGCGAGCTGCTACTGGAGCAGATCCTGCGCGGCGAATGGAACTTTGACGGCCATGTCGTATCTGACTGCTGGGCGATTCGCGATTTCCATTTGCATCATAAAGTCACTGCGAATGAAGTCGAATCCGTCGCTTTAGCTGTAAAAAACGGCTGTGACCTGAACTGCGGCAGTCTGTTCCTGTTCCTTCAGGATGCGGTGGCGCAAGGACTCGTGACGGAAGAACACATCGATGCGGCGGTCACGAGACTGTTCACTACCCGCTTCAAGCTGGGATTGTTCGACGAAACGCAGCAAGTACCGTTCTCCTCCATCGGTTATATGGAAACTGATTCTCCAACCATGAAAGCACTCAATCTGAAAGCCTCTCGCGAATCGCTGGTTCTGTTGAAAAACGACGGCCTGCTCCCGCTGGATCGCAGCAAGCTGCGTACAGTCGGCGTGATCGGCCCGAACGCCAACAACCGCCGCGCGCTGGTCGGCAACTATGAAGGCACCGCTTCGCGCTATGTCACGCCGCTCGAAGGCTTGCAGGACTATCTCGGCAACGACGTGCGCGTGCTGTACTCCGAAGGCTGCCACTTGTTCCAGGATAAAGTCGGCGGACTTGCCCAACCCGGGGACCGCTTGGCCGAAGCCAAAGGCGTTTGCGCCGAAAGCGACCTGATCGTCGTTTGCCTCGGTCTCGATTCCGGACTTGAAGGCGAAGAAGGCGATATGGGTAACGCCTTCGCCAGCGGCGACAAGCCAAACCTAGACCTGCCGGGTCAGCAGGAAGAGCTGCTGCGCATCGCACACGAGAGCGGGAAGCCTGTCGTTCTTGTATTGCTCGCGGGCAGTGCGCTCGCCGTCAACTATGCCGACGCGCACATCCCTGCGATCGTGCAGGGATGGTACCCGGGTGCTCAAGGCGGGCATGCCATCGCAGGGCTGCTGTTCGGCGAATATTCGCCTTCCGGAAAACTACCGGTCACGTTCTACCGTACCACCGAAGAACTGCCGGCGTTTACGGACTATTCGATGGCTAACCGCACCTATCGCTATATGCGGAGCGAGGCTCTTTATCCGTTCGGCTTCGGTCTGACCTATGGACAGATCGAGATCGATTCCGTAGAGCTGGATACGGAATCCGTCACTGAGTCCGGTATTACCGCCAATGTCCGTTTGACCAACAAAGGCACGCTCGCCGCTTCCGAAGTTGTGCAGGCTTACATCCAAGCCGGCAGCCCTGATGCTCCCAACGCGCAGCTCAAAGCGTTCCGCAAAGTCCATTTGGATGCGGGCGCGTCTGTCGAAACCGTGCTGGTTCTGCCTCTGGATGCTTTCGCCCTCTACGGCGAAGACGGCACGACATCGATCGCCGATACCGGCTACACCCTGCACATCGGCTTCTCTCAACCCGACGCGCGCAGTATCGCTTTAACGGGCCGGACGCCGAAGTCGTTCACTTTGACCGCTCGGGCGGCGGAAGAAACTCGCTTCTGACCGAATTGGGTTCAGGTGTTTCGCCTATCGCTCAGGACATCGAAACTACGCTCACTCAAGTGCCTGAAAGCGGAGGGGAAGTTTAGTGCAGGAACGCTAGTGTTCGCCTTTGAACTCGGAATAGTTCAAAAAGCGACCGAAACAAACTTCCCTTGCAGCCTCAACGTACCCATCCCACTCATTAAAGGAGGGGCTCCCCATTGGGAATCTTAACGCGCAAACAAGTCAACATTCATGAAACGAAAAGAGAGTCGCTGATTCGTCATGTTCGCAAAGAATGGATACTCTACTCGTTCCTGATCTTGCCGGTGCTTTACTTCCTGATCTTCAAGTACGCGCCGATGCTGGGCAATATCATCGCATTCCGAAAATATCGGGGCGGTCCCAATTTCCTCGGTACCGAATGGGTCGGCTTCAAGTATTTCGAGATGTTCATGAAAGATCCGACTTTCTGGAGAGCGTTCCGCAACAACCTGCTGCTGAGCGTCTTTTACTTGCTGGTGCGCTTCCCGCTAACGTTAATCTTCGCCCTGCTCATCAATGAGCTGAAGAATATCGGAATCAAGAAGTTCGTGCAGACCGTTTCCTATCTGCCGCACTTTATCTCCACGGTCATCGTGGCCGGCATGGTCAAGGAATTGCTGGCGTTGAACGGTCCGATCAACGGCCTGCTTCAGCAGATCGGTTTACCGAAGTTGTCGTTCGTCTCGCTGCCGGAATGGTTCCCGACGATCTACATATCCTCCGGTATCTGGCAGGCACTCGGTTGGGGCACCATCTTGTATCTCGCCGCGATGACCACCATCAACACCGAGCTGTACGAAGCGGCGCGGATCGACGGAGCGAACCGGCTCAAGCTGGCCTGGCATGTGACGATTCCGGGTATTTTGCCGACCATTATGACGCTGCTCATTCTCGATATCGGCGGCATTCTCGGCTCGAACTTCGAGAAAATCCTGCTGCTTTACAACCCGTTGACCTACGAGACGGCAGACGTTATCTCGACTTACGTATACCGAATAGGCATCAGCGGCGGCAGCTTCAGCTACGCGACGGCCGTCGGATTGTTCGAAGGGATCATCGGTCTGATTCTTGTTATGTCAGCCAACTACGTTTCTCGCAAAACGACCAAAACCAGTCTCTGGTAGAAAGGAATGTTCGCTATGGGCAATTCGTTATCGTATCGGCTTTTCCGGGTCTTCAATGCGTTTGTCATGCTGCTCGTCGTGCTGTTTACGCTGTACCCGTTCCTGTATCTGATCGCGCAGTCATTCAGTTCGGAGTCGGCGATCTACGCGGGCAAAGTCACCATTTTCCCAGTCGAGTTCACTGCCGCCACGTACAAGCTCATTTTGAGCAAGCCGGACTTTTACCTTTATTACTGGAACACGCTTGTTTATTCGGTGCTCGGAACGTTCATCGCGGTCATGGGCACGGCCATACTCGCTTACCCGTTATCGAAAGACAAGCTGCGGTTAAACAAATTTTTCATCCCGTTCGTGCTGTTCACCATGTATTTTAGCGGCGGGTTGATCCCGAACTTCATCCTGATCTCCAAAACGCTGCATATGCGGGATACGATGTGGGCGATCATCATTCCCGGTGCGATCAGCGCGTTCAATGTCATTTTGATGAAAACTTTCTTCGCTTCGATCCCGAACGAGGTCGAGGAAGCCGCAAAGGTCGACGGCCTCGGCGGTTACGGGATCTTCTGGCGAATCGTCCTCCCGTTATCCAAACCGATTCTCGCCACGATGACGCTGTTCTGCATCGTCGGTATCTGGAACAACTGGTTTGGACCGGCTCTTTATTTGCAATCGAAGGAAAAATGGCCAGTCGCGCTGTACCTCAGGCAAATCATCGACAGTACCGTCAGCACGGCGGAGGTCGGAGCGAGCGCCGAGACTTCTACGCAAATCGCCGCCACGATCAAATCGGCCGCCATGGTGCTCACGTCGCTGCCGATTATCTGTATCTATCCGTTCGTGCAGAAGTATTTCGTGCAGGGCATGATGATCGGTTCGGTCAAGGGATAATAAGCCAAACATAAATGGGAGGTCTTTATGAATATGTTGAGCAAATTCGGAAAAACCGCGTTGGCCCTTCTGCTTGTCGCTGGAACGGCAGCATGCGGAAACTCGGACGATAGCAACAGTGCCAACGCGCCGGACCCGGAAGGTACCCAGGAAGCGCAAGGTTACGAGTATGGCGTAGGCAAAACCTTCCATTCCGAAGAGCCGGTCAGCTACTCCATGATGTTCAGCGACAACGAAGCTTATCCGTACCAAGACGATTGGCAGTTCTGGTCGTCGCTAAAGGAAAAAACCAATGTCTCCTTCGATCTGTCCGTCACGGCGCGCGCGGAGTACGAGAACCAGAAAGCGCTCGTAGTCAACTCCGGCGACGCCCCTTATATCATTCCGAAAACGTACGACGAAACCGCGTATGTCGCAGGCGGGCAGATCGTTCCGATCAGCGAATGGACGCAGTATATGCCAAACTATACTGAAGCCGTGGAGAAATGGGGTATGGCCGATGATCTCAAAGCCAAGCTGCAAGAAGACGGCAAATATTATGTGCTTCCGGGACTCTGGGAATCGGCAGCCGGCGGATATTCCTACGTGATCCGCAAAGATATTTTCGAAGCGGCTGGCGTCGACGTGGAAGGCAGCGAAGGAAAATGGACCTATGAAGATTTCTACGAGGCCCTCAAAAAAGTGAAAGCATATACAGATAGGGATTATGTCTGGTCCGATCAGTATCAGGGCAAATCCTCGCTGAATATCGCAGGCGTCGAATACGGCGTAACGGGCGGTTGGGGTCTGGCAAACGGCGTGAAATTCGATGAAGACAAACAGGAGTTCTATTTTGCCGATACGACAGACGACTTCAAAGAATACGTGACTTATTTCAACAAGCTTATCACCGACGGCCTGCTTGATCCCGAGTCCTTCACTCAAGATGACGAATCCGCTCGCGCCAAGTTCTACAAAGGCGAGACGTTCGTGATCAACGGCAACTATCAGTTCCTGGCCGAAGCCGCGAGCAAGATGACGGACAAAGACAGCGAACTGTACATGATCGTGCAACCCGGAGGTCCGAAAGGATTGCTGCAAGTCGAAAACTCCCGCTTAGAAAACGGCATTATGATCAGTCAAAACGCGCTCAACGATCTCGGTAAAGAAGAATTTATCAAAATGCTACGATTTGTCGACTGGCTCTGGTACTCCGACGAAGGCCAGACCTTCGCGCTTTGGGGCGACGAAGGCGATACTTACACCAAGGATGCCGACGGAAAAATCGTGCTGAACCCGGATATCACGTACAACGGTCTCAACGCAGACACGGGCACCAAGCAGCTTCACGTCGATCTCGGCTTTGCCGGCGGCGTATTCGCGTACGGCGGCACGGATGAACTGCGCTTCTCGCGAATGACCGAAGGCGAACGCGACTACATCGAGCGAATTAAGGAATACCGGGAGCCGCGAGCGATCCAACCTCCGATCATGGCCACCCCGGACGAAGCGGAAGAGATGAATCTGCTTGTCACTCCGCTGATGGACTATGTCGATACCATGACGCTCAAGTTCGTGATGGGACAGGAAGATATTGATGCAGGCTGGGACGCGTATGTAGCACAGGTTCAAGCCAATGGCGCAGATCGTTACATTCAAACCGCTAACGAAATCTTCTCCCGAACCAAAGAAACGCTCGGTTATTAGTAGCTTGTCCACCCTTAATCCGAGGTTTGCGTTCGCATGAAGCGTACACGCTTAGGCGCGATTCCGTTGCAAACTTCGTACGCGGGTCAGGCACGAAATCTCAGGGGCGCAACCTTACATTTAATTTAGTCAAATCACTCAGTCAAAGTATTAGAATCTATATTCCAGCAAAATGACCACCGATCCGTACCCAAGCCCGGGCGCCAAGCGCGTCCGGGAAGTTTTTATAAAAAAACATAGAATGGAAATTTAGCGTATCTCCCCGTTTCTACGAGTTTACATAAGGACTAAGGAGGATCGACGCCATGACTCCGCTCACGACCATACAGACGGTCATCGACGCACTGACGGCGAATATACGCACGAAATTGCCTGACCCCACGGTAGATCGGCTGCTGATCGGAGATTCGAGCAGACCGGTTACCGGAATCGTTACGACATTCATGCCGACGTTATCGATCATGCAGCAGGCAGCCTCGCTCGGTGCCAATCTGGTGATCGGGCACGAAGGACTCTTTTTCTCCCACCATGAGCGTTCTGACGGATCGCCGGAAGGCGAGGTGGAACGAATGAAGCGGCAGCGGCTTGAAGAGCTGGACGTCGCGGTCTTCCGCTTGCATGACGGCATTCATCGATATTCCCCGGACGGGATTACCGAAGGGCTGGTTGTCAAGTTGGGCTGGGCTGCGTATGTTCGGGAGTATCGGGCGGAAGCCTGCTTGCTCGATATTCCTTCCGCTTCGTTGCGCGAAGTCGCTGCGGAGATCAAAACGCGGCTCGGACTTCCATACATAAGAATCTCAGGCCATCCGGAAACGGTCTTTTCGCGCGTGGGACTCTTGGCTGGCTATCGCGGCGGCGGAGCGATAACGATTCCGCTTTTGGAGTCGGGAGACGCAGACCTCATTATCTACGGAGAAGGCCCGGAATGGGAGACGCCTGAGTATGTGCGCGAAGCCGCGCGGATCGGACGACGTCGCGGATTGATCGTGCTCGGCCATGCGGAAAGCGAGGACCCCGGCATGGAGCGGCTCGCCGAAACGCTGTCCGCCCGTTTTCCCCGCATTCCGGTTCATCACCTGCGGGAAAAAGCCTTGATGAGGATTTTGTAGCTTATCGTCATTTTGTGAAGAGATACAAACCATGCTATGCGCAGACATAGATGAGGAGGAAAACCATCATGAACCGAACGCTTCTGTTTAACGACGGTTGGACTTTTGCAAAAAGCACCCTGGACACGCAGCACTGGCAGACGCTCGCCTTTTCCCCGGTAGAGATCCCGCATGATTGGCTGATTGCCGACACGAAAAACCTGTACGAGGACGGAATCGGGTGGTATAAACGCGTATTAACAGCAGATACGAATTGGGAAGCCGAAGGCGTACGCAAACTCATGCTGCAATTCGAAGGCGTTTATATGGATTCGACCCTCTACGTCAACGAACAACAGATCGGCGAATGGAAATACGGGTACTCCGCGTTCGAATTCGATATTTTTCCTGCACTGAAAGAAGGCGACAACGAGATCGTGGTCAAAGTGGTTCACCGGAGCCCCAACAGTCGCTGGTACTCGGGTGCGGGCATTTATCGGAATGTCTGGCTCAAAACGCGCGGCGATTCCTACATCGATACCGACGGCGTCTATGTCTCGACCAGCCGTCACGGGGATAGCTGGCGCATCGCGATCGAAACGGAAGTGGAAACGGTCGAAGGGCTTGAACTTTCTCATCATCTATACCAGGGAGAGACGCTTGTTGCAGAGCGTTCCATTCATGTGGCTCCCTTTACGGAACTTACGCCGGCGAAGCATGAAGATACCCCTGTCCCGGACAATGCGGTTCAAGCGAAGCAAGGCTTCGGCAAGGTGGAGCAAAACAACAATTGCAAGCGCCAAGCTCTGGAAAGTGTTAACCTGACGCCGCGGCGAACCTTCCACGAAGCTTTGCTCGATGTGCCGTCGCCGCAGCTATGGAGCCCGGACGAACCGAATCTCTATCGATTGGAGACGGTCATTCGCTCGCCGGAAACCGGACAGATCTTTGAACAAGTCCGGCAAAATATCGGGTTTCGGGAGATCGCGCTTCATGCGCAGGACGGCTTTAGCCTAAACGGGCAGCGGATGAAGCTGAACGGGGTCTGCGAGCACCATGATCTGGGCGCGCTGGGTGCGGCGTTCAATGCGGCGGCTCAGCGGCGGCGTTTTGTGCAGCTGAAGAAGATGGGGGTCAATGCGATTCGCACGGCGCACAATATGCCTGCGCCGGGCGTGATGGATCTGGCCGACGAGATGGGCTTTCTCGTCGTCTCGGAATCCTTTGACATGTGGGAGCGGCCCAAGACGACTTATGACTATGCGCGCTTTTTCCGAGAATGGTCCGGCCGCGATATTCGCAGTTGGGTTCGCCGGGACCGCAATCATCCGAGCCTGATCCTATGGAGCATCGGCAATGAGATTTATGATACGCACGCGGATGACCGAGGGCAGGAAGTCACGCGCATGTTGCGGGAGCTGGTGCGGGAATTCGATCCGCGCGGCAACGCCTCCGTGACGATCGGATCGAATTATATGCCATGGGAGAATGCGCAGAAGTGCGCCGATATCGTCAAGATCGCGGGCTATAACTATGCGGACAAATACTACGACGATCACCATACCGCGCATCCCGATTGGATCATCTACGGCAGCGAGACGGCTTCGGTCGTGCAAAGCCGGGGCATCTATCATTTCCCGTTCGAACGGCCGATTCTGACCGATGACGATCGGCAGTGCTCCGCGCTCGGCAACAGCCCGACCAGTTGGGGAGCCAAATCGGCGGAAGCCTGCATCCTGGCCGAACGCGATGCACCGTACTCCCTGGGACAATTTATTTGGACGGGCTTCGACTATATCGGCGAACCGACGCCGTACCATACCAAAAATTCCTACTTCGGACAGATCGATACCGCAGGTTTTCCGAAAGACTCCTACTATATCTATCAAGCCGCTTGGACCGATTACCGGAAAGCGCCGATGGTGCATATCTTCCCTTATTGGGACTTTAACGACGGTCAGATGATCGACGTTCGGGTGTGCTCCAATGCCCCGCGGATCGAACTGCGATCGGACGATGAGACGATCGGCTTCCATGAAACGAATTGGGCATCCGGCACGCAGCCTGTCGCCCATTGGAAAATCCCTTTCAAAGCCGGGCGATTGACGGCGCTGGCTTACAATGAAGACGGCGAGGTCATTGCGGAAGATGTCCGTGAATCTTTCGGCGATGCGCATAAGATCCTTTTGCATGCCGATCGGCAGAGTCTGCGCGCAGACGGACGAGATGTGGTATTTCTGGAGATCGGCACTGAGGACGCCGAAGGACGCCCGGTTGAAAATGCGACCAATCGGGTGAAGGTCGAAGTGAGCGGTTCCGGACGCCTGCTCGGTATGGATAACGGCGACAGTACCGACTATGACGCGTATCAGGGAAATTCCCGACAGCTCTTTTCCGGGAAGGCCGTTGCGATCATCGGGTCGACGCTCGATGCAGGTACGATCGCGATTCGGGTATCGTCCCCCGGACTTGCGGATGCAAGCTTCGAACTGCCTACGGAAGCCGTGGATGCGGAGGCCGCGCACGGCTTGTCCGTCGTATTGGATTGCGGAACGGGCTTGCATGAATACGCAGGGGAACAAGGGCTGCCCGTACGCAAGATCGGCATTGTCAGCGAATCGGGACGCAAGTTGAATGCCGAGCAGCCCTCTGTTCACGTCAGAGCCGAGTTGTACCCGGCAGACACTCCATATCAAGACGTGGAATGGGCGGTTACCGACGATTCAGGCATTCTCTCGCACTTGGCTGTCGTTGATGCGGATGGACTCGAAGCTACCGTCACGGCGCTGGGCGACGGCGCATTCCGCCTTCGCTGCGCAAGCCGCAGCGGAACGGCAGACGTACGGCTGATCTCGCAGTTGGAGTTCGAAGCCGAAGGACTCGGCACGGCCTATCATGATCCGTACGGATTCGTGTCTGCCGGGGTATACGATTATTCGCTGGGCGAAGTCGGCACGGGGAACGAGCGAGGCGTGGCGACGTCCCGAGACGGCGAGACGCATGTGGGATTCACTCGGCTCGACTTCGGACCTTACGGCGCGGATACGATTACGGTTCCGATCTTCGCCTTGTCCGACGAAGCCTATCCGATCGAGATTTGGGCAGGCATTCCGAATGAAGAAGGATCGGAGCTGCTTGCGGACGTGACCTACCAAAAGCCTTCGATCTGGAATACGTATCAAACCGAGACCTATACACTCTCCCGCCGATTGCGCGGCATCGAGACGCTCTGCTTCGTGCTGCGCCAAAAGGTGCATATCAAAGGCTTCTCCTTCGCTCCGCAGAGCCGGGCTTTCGAATGGAATCGTGCTTTGGATTGCGACCGCATCTATGGCGATGCTTTCAATCGTACCGATCGGGCGATCGAAGAGATCGGCAATAACGTATCGCTGGAGTTCGGCGATATGGATTTCGGTCAGGACGGCACCGATGCCCTGACGATTCGAGGCGCCTCGCCGATCAAGCTCAACACCATTCAAATCCGCTTCGAAAATGAAGAAGGAGAATTCCGCCGCCTGCTTGAATTCCCCGAATCAAACGGGTACGAAGAACGCACATTGCCTTTGGAGGCCATATCCGGGCATTACCGCGTCACGTTCATTTTCCTACCGGGCTCTCGCTTCCACTTCGAAGCTTTCCGATTCGAAAAAGCCGGGAAAATCGAAGCCGGAGAATAAATCAGACAAAAAAAAGCTCCCCGTAAAGATATCCGCATGACGGACGATCTTTACGGGGAGCACGACTATAAAGCTCGGGATAGCCGTTACGCTGTCGTAGCCGCAGACTCGGCATACTCGGGCAGCAGCTCGTAGTAGCTGCTCAACGATTGTCCCATGATCGTATCGAAGATAGCAGGGTTCTCCATGCGGAGCAGCCTGTTCGCATATCTCCAGGCGTTCTCTTCCAGGCGAAGCGTGATACGCGTGCGAGGCAAGCTGCCCCGAATGTTGACGAGACGGTCCGACAAGTATTCCAGTTCCGGATCATTGGCATGACCGAGTTCATGAGCTAATACGACACGTACGTACTCTTCGAACGGCTCGAGCGAACCGAACAGGATCAAGCATTGTTCTTCAAGCGCGCCGAGGTAAAGGGTGATGCGATGATCGTCGAGATTATACTTGCCTCCGATCAATCGTTTTCCGGGAAACAGGTTTTCCAGCACCACTTCGATCTCGCTATTCGAACGGGTCAAGACGTCGGTTACGGTATCTTCGATAAGAGTTCTGTTCATGCAGTTTCTCCCGTTCCTTTTTTACAATAAATATCGGCAGATCGCCGCTTTTTTTAAAGGGAAGCCGGAGAATAGTATAACGCTATTGTAAACGAAATGGAAACAAAATATTATTTTACCCGCTTTCTAACTTTTTGAAACAACTTACCAAGTACGGAAGCAAAAAAAGCTTTTATTCCTTCCCTTGTGCGATGTTCGCTTGGAAAATCCGGGCGCGTCCGTTACACTTTCAGGGAGGGATTTTTTACTTCAAGGAGGATATGAATAGTGACTATGCTTGAATTGAAAAACCAGACGGCCGTCATTACGGGAGCAGGTAAAGGAATCGGGCGCGCCGTCGCGGAAGCACTGGCAGCCGAAGGCGTGCATTTGGGACTGATCGCGCGTACTTCTTCCGATTTGGAATCGCTAAGCAGCGAACTTAAAGAAAAATACGGCGTGAACGTCTTCGTACAAGCTGCCGACGTGTCCGTTCGCACGGAGATCGAAGCGGCCGTGCAAGCCTTGCACGAACAGCTTGGCGCGATCGACATTCTGATCAACAACGCGGGAATCGCTTCGTTCGGCAAATTGGTCGACATGGACCCCGAGGAGTGGGAGCGCATCATCCGCGTCAATCTGATGGGCGCTTACTATACGACTCGCGCGGCTTTGCCGTTCATGATCGAGCAAAACAGCGGCAATATCCTGAACGTCGCTTCGACGGCAGGCGAGCGCGGCTTTGCTACCGGTTCTGCTTATTGCGCATCGAAAGCAGCGCTGATCAGCATGAGCGAAGCATTGATGCAGGAGGTTCGCAAGTCGAACATCCGCGTCGTCACGCTCAACCCGAGCACGGTGAACACGGAGCTTGCGACCAACAACAATCTGCCGATCGGCGACGAAGACCGCATGATGCAGCCGGAAGACGTAGCCGATCTCGCACTGGCTACCCTGAAGCTGCCTGCGCGCGTGTTCGTGAAGTCGGCGGGAATTTGGACGACGAATCCGCAGTAATGGGCGGGTAGGGGGAAGCGAGAAGACTCCGAGAGAAATTCGTTCCGGTCGCGTGTTGAAATCGGGAAAACAGATTGAATTTTTATTGGAATTTTCCCGATTTCAAAGGCGAACGCTATCGCTCCTTCACTGAATTTCTCTCTCCGTCTTCTCGCTTCCAGTTAGGTTGGAGTGTTTAGATACGTTAAAAAACGCTTTGTCCTAAGGACAAAGCGTTTTTTTGTATATCAACGGACGCTAAGTTCGTAGAGCCTGTGATTTTAAAATCGATGTATGCCTTAATGAAACGGGCAGCCGCTTCTTGCTTCGGCAGCATGGGCTTCGCGTTCTGGCGGCGCTTTTTGCGGCTGTTTCTGTACGTTCGACAAATGCTCTGCCGAAAAACTTCCGACTAGAGCACCTGCTCCGGTAACGGGACAGCTTCCGATCGGCGCGTCTTGTTCGGTCTGGTGCGTTTCCGTTTCTTCGAGCAAATCGACATACGGCTTTTTCCCGTAAAAGAAGTTCGGCTTCACAATGGTGTTATTGTAGCGCTTGTGAAAAACATGCGTCGTGGCAGGCGCCATCGGCGGAATGAGCCAAGCCCAGTTGCCCGTCACGTCTCGCCCCGCTTCCCGCTCGCGCTTTTCGAAACTTTCGAATTGCGCGGCTGCCGTATGATGATCGACCATGCTAACCCCTGCCGCTCGATACGATTCCAGTACCGCCACGTTTAGCTCGACCAAAGCCCGATCTTGCCATAAGGTGCTGCGTCGACTGCGGTCGATCCCCATCAGATCCGCCACGACGGGCAGCAGATTGTAACGTCCTTCGTCCGCCAAATTCCGTGCTCCGATCTCGGTTCCCATATACCAGCCGTTGAAAGGAGCTCCGCCATAACGAATACCGCCGATCTCCAGCCGCATGTTCGATACAGCCGGAACGGCGTACCATTTCAGCCCCAATTCGTTGAAGCCTACAATCTCCGAATGACGAATGTCGACCTCCAGCACATGTTCGCGCGGCAACTCGAACCACTTCGGCGCCCTTCCGTCCAGTTGAATGACCAGCGGCAGCACGTCGAAATCCGTCCCGTCCCCCTGCCAACCCAGCTGTTCGCAGATTCGAGTGAATTCTAGCGAAGCCGGGTCGCCGATTCGGCTTCCGTCTTCCCGCGTATATCCGGCATAACGGATCAACTGCTCGTTCCATACGCGTGCTCCCGGACGTCCGTCTTGTTCCGGTCGCAGAATCGTGATCGTCGGACGGATGCGTCCTCGATTCGTGGCGTAGTCCAGATGCTCCAACAGCGTCGCCGCGATCTCTTCCTCGCAAGACGCGTCCCGCTTGTCCACCACATGCAGGCTGTCCCACGGCAAACGTCCGATGCAGCGATTGCTGTTGCGCCACGCCATCCTCGCGCCATGTTGGAGTTCCTCGTAAGTATGGCTGTAAGTTCCGTTCTGTTCGATCTCGCCTGCAATCTCCTTCAGCCGCAGCTCCGCCGCTTCTTCCGTCAGGTTCAGCTCGGCGTAACATTGTTTTATAAAAAATTCCGCTTCCGCG